>Ga0066413_1000159_pt1 | contig 13477 bp, 16 predicted proteins | sample LakWasMet19_HOW5_2_FD_59540 | JGI IMG/M metagenome (GOLD analysis project Ga0066413, IMG submission 59540) | Freshwater sediment methanotrophic microbial communities from Lake Washington under simulated oxygen tension - Sediment Metagenome 19_HOW5 | ecosystem: Environmental > Aquatic >...
GCGCTGCAGGGCCGCCATCATTGCAGCGGCGCCAGCGGAGATGGACGTCGTGGCGCCCGTGGCTGCCGTCGCTGCAGCGCCGGTGCCGGACTGCGTGCCCGCCAGCGCCGCGAGCGGCTGCAGCACGTTCTGCACCACAAGTGCGTCCCGATATCACCTGCAGCGTGACGCTCGCATATGTTGCCAGCACGCATTCCAGGCATGTGCGCTGCGGCTTTGTTGGTACTCGGCTCGATCCTGATCATCGTGAGTCATGTTGAATTGTGCGCGGTCGCCCCGGGCAGCATGCATGTGGTGCGCAATTTCAGCCCGCCAACACACGAGTCGGCTGCACCACCTACAGGCACTGGGCATGGCGTCACGCCTCGGCACGCGACTCGGAAATCACTCAAAGCCTGAACAACGGGCTTGAAAGTCGAGGCAAGTTAAAAGCGCAACAGCACCGCAAAAAGGCACCGTGAAACCAGTAACCCGGGACTGGCAGCCCATGCACCTCGCGCGACACGGGATTACGCGGTCGCCTTGACCTTCTTCTGGTACGGCACAGTGGCGAGCAGTGCGGTGAGGTCCTCCGGCACTGCACCAACGAGGAAATGCAAGGCAGGCGTGGCGTGTGATGCAGCGAGGGCATGGCACAAAGGGTGAGGGTGGGATCGCGAACGCGCCGAGCACCTCGGCACCACCGCACCACTCACGCTTCTTCTCCGACACCACGTGAGCGGGAAGGGAGAGGCCGGTGATCTTGAGGGTGCCGCCGGGCAGCAGCAGCGCCGTGAACTTGACGTGCGCCAGCAGCGCGCCCTCGCGCTCGTGCAGCACCGGGTAGCTGTGCACCACGCCGTGCTTGAGGAGCTCCACAATGCCCATGCGGGCCTGGGACTCGTTCTCCAGAGCGCGCAAAGTGAAAGGCATGACGGTGAAGCGGTTCATGGCCTCACGCTGCACGGTCTGTGCGGCCTTCATCTTGGGCCGGTAGCTCGCCTCGGGCGCAAGCTTGAAGACAGTGGTGCGTGCCTCCGTCTCGCGCGGCTTGCCCTCCCCCGTGGACATCACGATGTCGATAGAGTACACCTCGTTGGGCTCGAAGGTCACCTCCTCGACCTTTACCTCGGGGTCGTCGCCGCGCAGCAGCACCACCTTGCTGCCGTCGATCACGTAGCTGCAACGGGAGATGGCGTCACGCGGACAACACAGAAGCGATGAGGCGGGGGCTCACCCGCAACCAAAATTCACTCCCGCAGAGAGACGGGCAAAACGCACTGTTTCATCTCGTGCATGAGAACACCCTGCATCGGGGACACGCCGAAAGCCTCGGCCACCTTGGCGATGGTCTCGGTGACCTGCGTGTTGGTGTTGCCGGGCTTGATCATACGAATCGCCGCCTCGGCCGCATGGTAGGCCGCTGCGATGACGTCAGCCTGCGGGCCGGTGATGGGTGCCGCGCCGCCATCAGAAGCCACCACATGGGTGTGCGCCACATTGGCGATGTAGCCATCGATGTGCACGCCGAGGTCGCTGCAGGGACAGACAGGGATCGGTCTCGCGTGGGGTGACGCCGCGTGGTTTTCGCGCCGGGGATCAACAGCTGCGCGACGCGAGCACGCACATCTTCAGCACATCGCCAGCCTTGATAGCATCGGACTCCCCCTTCAACGGAGAGTAATGTCCAACGCATTCGTTCGCCGAGATGCAAGTGGGGAACGCGACTCCCTTCTCGACCTTGGCCGTCTTGAAAGCCTTAGTGCACTGCAAGAAGTGGCACAATTGAGAAGCACCAGCCACACACGGACGCGACCGTATCATCCAGCATGAGCACCGGAGCGCTGACGGGGGCAAGCAAACTTGCTCTCTTGATGATGGGCACTCGCCTGCGCCTGGATCAGGGCATCAGAGAACTCGCAGACATCGGCGATGGACTTCCCTGCCTCCAGCTGCTTCAGCACGGCCTCGAGCGTGAACTGCGCGATCTTGGCGGCCTCACGGTACTTGTCAGTGACTGCCGGGTTGCGCAGGTCCTGGATCTCCTCCTTCTCAACATCCGCAGCAGCCGCCATCGTGTGAAATGTCAGCGCAATTAGAGCCGCAAAGTTACAGCAGGTGTCTTCGCAGCGGCGTTGCGCCGACTGACGCTTTGCGGGTGAAGAAAACCAAATTTGCCCTCACGTGGACAGGTCCGGCGGACACCGGACACCGGACATCCACTTTCGCTTTCGCCCGAGCGAGCGGATTCAAACCCGCGCACTCGCGCCCATTTGGTGGGCAGAATCTCAACCGTAGCTCGTTGAGAATGCTGCCTCGTATTGCGCGTGCCGCTGGATCCGCCGCCCGTGGCGGCTTGCGCCTGGTGAGACTTCGTCCTTTCGGAGCCGCTGTTCGACATAGCGCCTGCACTTGCACCACTTCTATTTTGCTGATTGCATTTCGGCTCGTGTGTGCTTGTCGTGCAGTACGATGGCCCCTTGGGTGGTCAGCGCCGGCTCCTGAACGTTCATGAGTACATCTCCATGGATTTGATGAAGGAGTACGGCGTTCCTGTCCCCCGTGGTTCAGTCGCCAGCACGCCGTCGGAGGCTGCAGATATTGCAGCCAGCATGCTGGCCGAGGGCCACGGCGGCGAGAAGGCAGATGTCGTGATCAAGGCGCAGGCTCTGGCTGGTGGCCGCGGCCTGGGCACTTTCACGAACGGCTTCCACGGCGGTGTTCACATTGTCACTCGGGCCCCGCAAGCGTACGATATCGCTGCGAAGATGCTTGGTCAGCGCCTCGTCACCAAGCAGACCGGGGAACAAGGCCGGGCAGTTGACAAGGTGCGATTCCTACGACGCTGGCATGTGCCGGCTGCGCGCGGAGTTGCTGGCGTTGCTTCCACACGCATTTGCACGTGAGGCCATTGCTTGTGCAGGTTTTCTTGGTGGAACGCCTGTACTTGCGACGCGAGATGTACTTCTCCATCATGTTGGATCGCGCGTTCAGCGGGCCGGTCATCATCGCCTGTGCGCGCGGCGGCACCAGCATTGAGGACCTGGCCGAAACGTCACCCGAGCTCATCATCAAGGAGCCTGTTGACCTGGTCAAGGGGCTGCAGCCCGAGCAGCTGGATAAGCTGGTGGAGGGCCTGGCGCTCTCGGGCAAGGCGGCAGGTCAGGCCAAGGACTGCGTCCGCGCCCTGTGGAAAATGTTCACCAGCACGGACGCCTCCATGATCGAGGTCAATCCCCTCGCCGAGACGCCAGACGGCCGCATCGTCGTGTGTGACGCGAAGATCAACTTCGACGATAACGCCGCCTTCCGCCAGAGCGACATCTTTGCGAAGCGCGACTTCAGCCAGGAGGACTCGCGCGAGGTGGAGGCCAGCAAGTGGGACCTCAACTACATCGGCCTGGACGGCACCATCGGGTGCATGGTGAACGGGGCGGGCCTCGCCATGGCCACCATGGACATCATCAAGCTGCACGGGGGCGCGCCGGCCAACTTCCTCGACGTGGGCGGCGGAGCCTCCGCGGAGCAGGTGCGTGCTCACTCACAGTCCACGCCGCGGAGGTAGCATGCGCAGCAATCGCCCCCAGGGGTTACAGTGTCGGGCGGCCTCCTGTTTTCGTGGCCCGCGCTTTCCACCTTAATCACCTGCGTTGACGTGGTGTTTGCGGCTGGTTTGCTGGCGAGGGACTCTTCTGCTTATCCGTTGTGTTGCCGATCCTGCTGGCGCCTCTTCCATGCACATTGCAGGTCACGCACGCGTTTGAGATTCTCAACTCGGATCCCAAGGTTCAGGCCATCCTCGTGAACATCTTCGGCGGAATCATGCGCTGCGATGTTATCGCCCAGGGCGTGATCGCCGCTGCCAAGAAGATTGGCCTCCGAAAGCCCGTCGTCCTGCGGTTGCAAGGCACGAACGTGAAGGAGGCCAAAGCTTTCATTGAGGCCAGCGGGTACCGCATCATCATGGTGGATGATCTGGACAAGGCGGCGGAGACTGCGGTCAAGATGGCCGACATCAAGCGCCAAGCCGAGGAGGTCTCGCTCAACGTGTCTTTCGAGCTGCCGTTGTGAGCAGGATTTGGCCACTGGTGTGCGAGCTTGAACGCACGGTGCTGAGAGTCACCGTGGCTTGTGGACTCACGGCCCACACACTGATTCATCAGTGATTCATCCCATTCGTGACATGTTGTTTCGCGCTGACGACGAAGACAGGGCTGTGGCACAGTCAAATTCGTTGAAATCCTCCAGCACATGCGAATCTCGAATTTTGGAAGCGTCCTGTGGCAACATTCGCAAAGTTGTGAAGATTACAAAACGCAGTTTGTGACGGACAGAACAGCAAATTTCGTGTGTCTTTTTTGGCTCTCCCGGGGAGGGCAACAAGCAGGTGCATTGCCCAGCGGCCCGCGGTGACCAGCTTCTCTCCGCTGCCCTCCTGTGCTGATCCTCTCGGGTCGATCAACCCCGTGATCGAGCAACCGTTCGCCAGCAAGGACACTTTTCCGAGAACCTATTTCCGCTCGTTCGGCAAAATGGGCATGTTTTTCACCAAGCTGTTTGACAGGCTGACTTCGAAGAAGGAAAGCCGTATCCTCATGGTGCGCCGGCCGGCGATCTCATCGAGCGGCTTGTGAAAGAGGGCGTGCGGTTCACTCTTCCAGCCTTTGATCCCTTCGCGCGTCCACGACGCAGGTGGGCCTTGATGCCGCGGGCAAGACCACGATTCTGTACAAGCTGAAGCTTGGCGAGGTTGTCACCACTATTCCCACCATCGGCTTCAACGTCGAGACGGTGGAGTACAAGAACATTAGCTTCACGGTTCGTTGACTTGCCGAAGCAGAATCGTCAGCCGTCTCTCGGGGGCCCTCCCTTCATCCTTTTCCGGTTTCGTACTTCGCGTCGGCGTCTTGCAGGTGTGGGATGTGGGAGGACAGGACAAGATCCGTCCGCTGTGGCGCCACTACTACCAGAACACGCAGGGCATCATCTTCGTGGTCGACAGCAACGATCGCGACCGTATCCCGGAAGGTATGTCGTGCGGTCACCTCGACATGGCCTGCGCTGCTGCTGGTTTTCCGCCATCACCGTACTGCATTGACGCGGTGTGCTTTCGTCTCCGTTGCAGCCAAGGCCGAGCTGGACCGCATGCTGAGCGAGGAGGAATTGCGCGATGCCGTGCTGCTGGTATTTGCCAACAAGCAGGATCTGCCAAAGGCGATGCCTGTGGCGAAGCTGACGGAGGAGCTGGGCTTGAGCGGGCTGCGGGCCCGTACTTGGCACATTCAGGGCTGCTGTGCCACGACCGGCGATGGCTTGTACGAGGGTTTGGACTGGCTGTCGGCCACCATCTCCAAGCTGGGCAAGTAAGGCGGTGCTGCATTTTCACGCAGGTTCTGAGCAAACGCAGCCACTTCGCAAGCGACATCCCACAGGGCGGCAGCGGGGTGTGGAGCGCGGCTTTCGATTTGGACGCCTGTCGTGCAAGCGCTCACGGATGCCCGATCCGCAGCTCTGATTTCTCCATCGTTTGGAATCAGTCAGGCAAGCACGGTGTTTTGAAGGCCTTTGAGGCTCCAGTTTTCGTGGTTCCAGCATCTGTTGAGGCCATGCGGCGCTCACTATCAGATCGGCGCGGCGTTTCGGCCACAAAAATCAAGTGCGAGGTACAGAGCCGCGGCATGTGTCATGTTTTCGAATCGCCCCGTCGTAAAAGCAATGAAACGATTGCCTGTTAAAGCTTTATAGCTTACGAGATCAAGGCACGTGGCATCACTCACAGCTGCCAACGCAAGCCGCTCGAAAGCGGACTCGGTTTGAGTGCAGGAGCGATTTCGTGCGCGCGGGGCTAGTACACCAGCCCACAAGAGCGCTTGGAGTTGATTAGCGGCGAAACGCTTGGAGTGGCCGGGAACTTGTGTATGCGTGCACGTTGTCGAAGTTTATTTATTCTGCTGCTCCTTCAAAGAAGCCCGGGACAAGATGACAAGCAGCCTTGCATTTTTAGAGATTGTGAGAACATGCGAGCTCGCAAGCGCAAGGCTAAAAGTCAATCTGATGTCTTTGCCCTGCGCGCCGACGGGTCCTCCCCCGACTGCCACTGCGGCATTGCTCTATCACTACGCTCAGTCGACTTCCGATAGTAGATAGCTCGTGGGAGTCTTGACTCGTGCGCATGATTTTGACCATATGATTCTTGAGCGAACTCCCACGACAAGACGCGACTTCGACGCTTCAATAAGACCAGGTCATGATTTGCCGTGATTGTGTGGAAGAAGTGAGCGGGCACAACTTTTTAATTTTCAACGAACAGTTGCATTCCAAAGACATTCGATCGATAAATCTTGGAGTTTCTGAAACTGTCGCGCGGTCTATGGTCTACAACAAAGTGCAGGACGGGAACGACGATCAGAAAGAAAAATACCAAGATTCAGCTTCAGCTCACCGGTTGCCCGCTGGCAGCAAGGCAAACATTGATGCTGTGTGTGATTGTCAGCACGAGGGCTGGGCGGAAACAAGAACTGCTTTTTCAGTGTGCCGACAGTTACATTCTTCCAATACAATACAAAACAAGAAATTCAAATGTTTGCACCACCGAAATGGCGGGTAAACATGCTGCTCTGAGCGCACTGCGCGGCTGTCGCAGAAAAGGGTATCGCGGCGCTGGCCACGTCTCCCCCTGCCGCTCGGTCGTAAGCTCGTTGGCGAGGCTGCGCTCCCAAGCGCGCCCGATGTGTGTAGCTCATACTCCGCTGACTGTGTATGTTGCGTGACAAATCTTCTTGGCTCCCGCAAGGGGCCCCGGCACACCAGCAGACACGCGCATTGGGGAGCGCAGCGTCACCGGCGAGCTTTCGCTGCACCGAGTGGGGCTCGGCCCTTGCAGGCGCACAAAGCAGGAAGATGGCGCTCGAGTTGACAGTTCGGAAGGTTAGACAAATTTACATAGATTTCCAGATGCGTTCATGCAGGTCACGCAAACGTCTGCCCCCAAAAAAAAGACTGTGCAGCATTTCGCTGCGTTTTCGTTGCCACTTGCAAATCGGATTCCTGGAGGTAAGATATGATGCCCGTCATCAACGGAACTGCATCTCACGTTTCAACAAGTCAAACGCCATAGTCAGTTTCCTGTTGCCGCTAAGCAGGCGACACTCGCGGCAGCTTCGGTCTACTTGCACAGACCGTGCTGCAGCGGCTGAGCGCCGCAATCTTGAGAGCGATTCCATCGGGCAGAACGCGGCGAAAGTGCTACCTGTCTTGTGCAAAGCATTCGAATAGAGGTGCATAGTCGCCCGGCTGCAGCGGGCAACGTCGAGAATGAGCTTGTGATTTCAAGCTTGAACGTCATCGCAGTGGGCCTTCTTGGGTATGAAATCGAGGTGTTCTTCACTGTTTTTGATTCATGCACTGAGGACGAAACGTCGGGTACAGCTACCAAGATAATGTTTTGGGGTCTGTTGCGCGTGTTGGAAAATGTGATACATCAAAGGGCAAACTCTGTCGAGCCCTGTTAAAGAGTCGCCGAGATGCTGAAGCTCTGCGTTGGATCATCCACTTGCGAGCCCAAGAGAGAGCGACCCTTTGTTTTACTCACACGTTTCCATGTCGATGCTTGCACGAACCACCTAACGGCATTGGCCAGCTTTCGCCTGGAGTAGAAGATAAAATTGCCAGGCTGGTGAAATGAGGCGCACGCTGTGTCCGCCACGCGATTCCACGACGCACAAATCGAACGAACAATTATTGCAGCACCAGAAGCTTCAAGTTTCCGCCTCGCGCCGATGAACCCTCGCCATCGCAAACCCCAGCGCTGCCCCGCAGCCATGCTGCCAGCCCCATCACCTCACTTGCGGTAGCGATGCCGCTTGAAGTTGAAGTGCAGCTGCAGGATGCCGCGGTCAAACACGCAGCGGAAGCCGTGCTTGCGGGCGTACTCCCACTCTTTGTTCACAATTTTGAACGCCACGTCCTCATATGGAGGCCCCGCATGAAAGCGGATGATGCAGTATTCGTCGCTATCGGCAGGCTCCAGGAAAAACTTTGGCGTGCGGGTGCGGTCCAGCAAGTCCGGGTAGAAGATGTTGAACTTGTAGCCCTGCACCGTCTTGGGCGGGGGATTGTCGTGGTCGTAGTGCGTCTGATTGTACTTGTTCCAATCATATCCCGTCTTCACCCGGTTGAAGTAGCGGGGCTTTCGCGGCCGGTACTTGTCCTCCAGCAGCGCAGCCGTAGCAGCATCCATACCACCAGCGCCGCTGCCCCGGGTCCTGTGGGACGCAGCGCCAGAGCCGGCAGCAGGAGTGCTGCTGCGCATCGCGGAGCATCCTTCCCGAGCGGCCGCGACTGCAGCTTCCTTGGCTGCAGCCGCAGCTGCGCCAGGCAAGCTAACCTCGGCTGTTGCGCCGAATTCAGCTTCTGCAGCGCCTGTGGGGAGCGCCCTACCATCGTCTCCCACAACCAAAGCTTCCTCGTGGTCTCCTCCGCCGCCCCCGGCGCCGGCGGCTGCAGCAGCAGTATCCTCCGCTGCGGCGGCGGGGTGCCTTTCCCGGTCTCGCCAGAACAAGCTGCCAGCACCAGGAGGCGGCAGAAGGCCCCGATGCCGCAGTGATCTGATGCGAGCGTCAATGGCGGATTGCCGCGTCGAGAGTGCCGCAGCGACTTCTTCGGAGGCAGCGCCGGCATGGCGGCCCGCAGCCTTTCCGTCACCAGCTCCCGCTGCGCTTTCCCACTCGCCAGTGTCAGCGTCGGCATCCGTGACGGCGGGCGCAGCTGCAGGCGTCGTCTTGCGCAGCTCGTCGAGCTGCTGCAGGCGGTGCAGCAGCAGCTCCTCGTGCAGACGCTGCAGCGCCGCCCGAGCCTTGGCCACCTGCAGCTGCCGCAACACCTTCTCCCAATACTCCACGTCGATCACCGGAGACGCAAACCCGCCTGCAGCAGCCATGCCGCCTGGCATGTCTCCGCCCGCTCCACGAGCGCTTGCAAAGCCTCCAGAGTGCACCTGCTGGCCGCGGGCGATGTTTCCCCGGACCGCCGCCTCCATGTCTCGCAACTGCGCCTCGCTCTGCCCGCGGAACATGGCGTCGACCTCCTCCTCCACAAGGCGCAGCGAGCTGAGGCTTTGCCCCGCAGCAAGGCCGGACTCTCGGGACTGCGCCCGTGACAGCTCAGCCGCGCATACAGCCGTGAGAGCAGAAAGGTATGCACCGCCCCGGCTGTCCGTCGCTGCGCCCGCCTGCTGTTGCAGCTGCACGAATAGCTGCAGATCGGCCTCAAGGTCTTGTAGCTCCACGATCTCCAAAGATGCAAACACTCTGCTCGGCGGCGCCAACTCCACCTCGCCAAGCAACGCCGCATTCGCTCCCTCCAGATCTCCCGCAGACACGCCATGCGTGCCCGTTCCTTCCTCACTCAGCTGCTGTACCGCCTCCACCAGCAGCAAGTTTTTCAGCAACACGTCAACCGGCTTCTCCCGGCCCTCGCGTATCCGCACGAAACAGCGTGCGCGCGCCTGCCGGAGCTGAAACTCTTCCTCCTTCCGCTCCCAGTCCGCATACTCGGAGGCATCACGCAGGCGAGCCTCCTCTGCTCGCAGCCGCTCCATCTCCTCCGCTTCGCGCTCCCTCTGCAGCCGGCGCTCCTTGGCGCGCTCAATCTCCGTCATCAGCGCCTCCCGCTCAAGGATCTGCTCGGTTTTTGTCGGCGCTCGAGCTCGGGCCCCGCTGGTGATCTCCTTGTCGATTTTCTTTTTCCACACGAAAGTATCTGTGAGGTTGGTATCACCAAAAGGATTTTCCTCAGCGGTGTAGCCAAACATCTCGGCGATACGCGCGCTGCTTTTCGCGACGGCGGCCTTTGCCTCCTTCTTTGACAGGCCGGGTGCCGCAGAGGCTGCCACCGCCAAAGGCGGCGGTGCAGGTTGGGCTTCTGTTGCTAAGGCACGATGCGGTCTGTCATGGCGGCTCGACGAGTGCTTTCGCCTGCGTTCGCCGTCGCTGCTGGGGCTTGCCGAGCGTCGACTTGAGCGTCGGTGGCCGTGTCTCTCACGACTACGACTGCGCTCGCGCTGGTGCCGTCTGCGGCGCTCAGACGATGTCTCAGAAGGTGAGCGATGGCGGCGACGCACGCGGTGCCCACTCTCGTCATCGCGCGCCCGACGGCTTTCGTCGGGGCTCCGTTCACGGCGTCGCTCTCCGCGACTCGACATTTCAACGACCGACGCAGTTGTTGGGGGTCCACAGCAGTGAGTCGGAGCCAGTTGAATCGCTGCATGAATGGTGATCTGCCGCCCAGCTCGAGAATACATGGACACTGCACAAATCTGTCGATCGTTGCGCATAATTGCGCAAACGGTTCACAGATTTCAACGCTCTCCTCGACTGCCAATGGCATGGTGATGACCACTTAGCTTTTCCAGTCACCAAGATAGTACGGAATGGGAATCCGAATGCCTCCTTGCGCCGGGATAGCAATTTTGCCCTTCGAGAGCCGACTCGCGTCGGGCCTCAGGCTGAGCCGGCGGCTTCAACGTGCCGCAAGATTCTTGCGAATTCTCCCCAGTCTCGCCCAATCGATTCCGCGCCGTTGTAGATGGGGGCGTATCACCCAATTCGTCACAGCTTTAAGTTTCATCGCCAGCGGTTGACGAGTCGGCCCGTTCCAGCGCGGCTTTCCAGCCTGAGGTCCCGGAATCTCCGATACCCACAGCTTTGAGCTTTTCAGCTTTCTGCAATATGTTATCGTGTATCAGGTGTTGCTGACGCGAGAGCATTCGCAGACGATCGTCAAAGTCGGTGTGGCCAGGTATGGTCTTCAAGTTGCCGCCGGGCGGCGCTCTTGCGGCGGCCCGCCCCGATGGCGACTGACTTCATGATCGCGGAATCACACCTCGTGTGTGGCGCAGCTCGAGCGCCAGGGGATGCGTACAAGACGACCAGCGCTGAGCAGTGCCGGTAGGCTGGAGCGCCATTCAAGTGCGAGTCGCACCCTGCCCGTGGGTTCTCGTCATGGCTGCAGCGGACATGGGATGATCGATGCCGTGAACCCGCCAACAGACCCAAGGTATCTGTCTCCTGTGTTGCAACCAGTCTGCAACGTGTGTGGCATGTGCGCAGGTGACGATGGTCTGATAAAGAACTGCTGCCTGAAAGCACACCTTCGCGATACACACACGAGCATGCAACTCCCGCCACTCACCTTGGCCCGCGGTGTTGTCGCTTACTGTAGTGGCATCCTGGCTGCCGCGGATCGATTCGGATGTCGCAGTGGTGGACGGCGAACACAGCGTGAGACATCTGTCAACGCATTACACACGGCACAAGTTCGCGGTCGATGGCACACCAAAACCATCGCGTCCAATAGGACTGTCTGCTTGACGTTATCGCAGCTGCGGCAGCGCGCCGTTCGTTCCACGTTGCAGACTTCCGCCGAGCGGAGGTGTATGCGCAGCCGACGGAAGGCCGAGAGCAAGTAAGATACGAGAACGTTGCTCACATCAGACCAAATGGTCGCCCGATCACCCGATGTCGCACTCGGCGGGGTCACAACGTGGTCGGCCTCAGCAGCAGTGCAGCTCCTCGAGTGTAAACGGCAAGCTGACGTTATGGTGTGACAGCGCCCACTGGTGGATGGCTAGCACGCCCCGCCGAACTTCTGCGTTGAGATTCGACAGGCGCAGGCTCTGGTCCTGCTGCTTGTACCGCTGTGCAAATAGAGTGTGATGCACGCGTATGTCCTGCCGCTCAGACATGAGCCCCAGCACGCCGTAAACGTGCGTGATCCAGTCGTCGCTGCTCCAGTCGGGCAGAGAGCGTGGGTAATGATGCTCAAAAATGGCTGCGTGGGTGCGATGTGTAAAGTCGTGCGTCAGGATATCTGTGTTGCCCGTGCTGCACGCTGGGCCTACAACGCCAAGGTTGCGGACTGGACGATTGTGTCGCAACTCCCAGACCATCCTGTCAACCCAGTTGAGCTCCTGCGGAAAGGCAGTGTCGTCGTTGGTGCGCAGTACATAGTCAGCACCCTCACTAAACGCAGCAATGGCAGCATCACTGTGGGCCCAAGCTGGCTTCCCAGAGTAATTGCAATGAACCCAGTGCATGGAAACCAGCAGACTGGAGGGATCAAGTGTTCGGCCGACGTCATTCCCCGGCGGATGCCAGCGCTGTGCATTCTCGTCGCGGATCCTTTGGTTCGCTACTCTTTGTATCTCCGCCCGCCAGCTTGCGCTGCTGAACACGGGGTCGTTGAAGTCGAAGCCCAAGTAGAAGCGGTAAATGTGGTTCGGCTGCGCAGTCCTTAAAAAGGACGGCAACAGCGTCTGGAAGATGGGTAGGGCTTCCACCCCCACAGTGGACACGTCAACCTTGCCGCTATGCACACCGAGCGCGAGACCGATAACTATCCTGTTTGCAAGGATGCCGCCAGCGGCTTGGTTGCGTTGCAGGTAGGACCAGTCATCTGAACTTGGGGGGTTAAGGCTCGTCACATTGTTGCGGGAAATTGGAATACGGTCAAGTGGACGCGGCAACTCCGGCGACCACGTGTAGATCAGCGGCGGCCAAACGTCCCGCGCAAAGCTCTGGAATCTCGTCTCCGGCGAGCGCCCACCCCACGTGACATGCAAGATGTACGGAGTTTTGCCGAGTGGCTGCACAAATGGCAGGCGCCTCCTTCCCAGCAACGTCCAGTGGTAATTTATCCACAGCAAGCACAGCAGCACCGTGGCGCTGACCACAAACAATTTGTGCTTTGAGATGTGACGGCCCGTGATGTAGCCCATCATAGCGTGTGGTTGTCTCGCACACAATGTATCTCACGCAGCACGAAGTGAGGATGCTGGGCCGTCGAATGGCTACTGATCAAACACGACGCCGCAACGGCGCTTAAACGGCACAAAAACTATCGCGACTGACAGAAAGCGCTTTCTGTTCGTTGAAGCTGAACTACCACACATGCAGGTCCGATCCGACTCAAGTCAACTCGCGACCAAGGTCGAGCGAGCTTTTGGGAACTTGGTCTGGCGCTACAGTCATAACAAGCCCGAGCAAATGGGTTTGCTCTCGCTACTTCGCAAGTTGAAACGGAGTGAGAAGGAAGCGCGGATCCTTGTGCTTGGACTGGACAATGCTGGCAAGACGACGATCTTAAAGAAGCTCTCGGATGAAGACATTACCCAGTGCGTTGGGCAAGCTGTCGAACGAGGCACCGCATCACCATACCAGCGCAACGACCTCGCACCTGCTGCTTCTCATGGACGTGCAGCATCATGCCAACACAAGGGTTCAACATCAAGAGCGTAGTCAAAGACGGCTTCAAGCTGAATGTTTGGGATGTTGGAGGTCAGCGAGAGATTCGGCCATATTGGCGGAACTACTTTGACAACACCGACGCCCTCGTATACGTCATCGATAGCGCCGATCCTGAGCGATTGGAAGAAGTTAACGTGGAGCTCAGCCGCCTCATCACCGAAGAAGACAAGCTTGCAGGTGTGTGTGTGTGTGTG
>Ga0066413_1000167_pt1 | contig 13371 bp, 13 predicted proteins | sample LakWasMet19_HOW5_2_FD_59540 | JGI IMG/M metagenome (GOLD analysis project Ga0066413, IMG submission 59540) | Freshwater sediment methanotrophic microbial communities from Lake Washington under simulated oxygen tension - Sediment Metagenome 19_HOW5 | ecosystem: Environmental > Aquatic >...
CAAGTTCAAGTTTGGGGTGCCCCCTTATGAAACAGCGGTCACAAGCAACAGGCAGCGTCGTCCAGCGCCCGTCCACCGGGCTTCGTCCACGCCTGCGCGCCGCTGCTCGCCGGCACACCACCGATGAGCCGCCGCCGGGCCTGGCGTCGCTGCACGAAGCACAGCGCTGCTGCCGCCGCCAGGGCCACAATAGAGAGCGGGAAACGGACGGCAGCGGCCACGCCACCGGGTGTGAGCTCATCGCTGGCGGCCGCACCTGTCCCGATGGCTCCCGCAGCCAGCGCACCCGCACCGTCGAGCGCCGCGCCGCTGGCACTACGGTTTCCACCCGCCACGGCCCCAGCAGCAGTTGCCCCGACGGTCGGCGAGCCTCTGCCAGTGGGAGCCTCCGCAAAAAGAAGCAAGATGGCCTAAGAAATGAGAGAACTGAGAATCGAACCAAGGTGTTTGCAGTCGAAGGAAACGGGCGGCTCCTCGACTTCACCAAGCGAGCGTCAGTAGTCACTGGCAGTTGTGCCACCAGTGGTAGTACTGAGTTGCGTCTGCTCTGAGCTGCCACTGGCAGCAGTGCCAGTGCCGGGCAGTGCTGGCGACTGACGAGCCTGCGGAGCGGTCGCCGTTCGTTCTTCGCAGCCCCCACAGCGGAGTCGGCGCTCACGCCTTCCAGGTACTCTCGCGGCGGCACGGCGCTGTCTATCGTGGAGAATGCTCAGAGGCTCTTGCGATGAGCACTGCTCGCCTCGTCGCGACTGCCAATGTCACCGCCAGTGCCACGGCGAGCGCCAGCGTTGCTGCTGGCACTGCGGGCCGTGATGGCACGTCGAGAGGATTCGGGCCCTCGACAGGTGGGACTGTAGCGGAAACGGGCGGCAGCGGCAGTGGCGCATCGCTGCTGTATGCCACTGGCATGTGCAACATTGGCATGTGCAAGTCTCGCTCAAGTGGCTGCCGACGCTGCAGCGACCAGTGGCACTTGCGGCAAGGCTGCCCTCCGACTCGGAGGAGTCACGCGATCGCGAAGAGTCCGCACAATGTGCCAGTGGTCTTCGAGCACTTCTGAGATCGCATCGCGGCTCCACAACTTGAAGCACGCTCCACCGAACAGACACGCTCTCGCACGCATACGATTCAAGTTCCTGTCATTCATGGCCACACGAACGCGGGCAACTTGAAGCACTTGCGGTCGGGCTTACGTAGCACGCACCGCGCATCTACGGCATCCGCACGGTCAGTCCAGAGCATCTCGCCTATGGGCCTGTCTTCGGCGCAGCGGTGTGTCCGGCCGCCGACGAGCCTGCCACGCCAGCGCTAGCTGCTGAAAAAACGCCCGCTCCTGCAGCGGCGGCACTGACACCCGCTTTGCCCTCGCTGCCCGCCGCCGTCAGCGCGTGCTTGAGCTGCCCTGTCCCGGGCCCCGTCTCCAGCTTCATCATCTCGTCCACGAAGCCGCGCACGGTGGCGGCCGACACCTTGACGCCGTTGTTTTCCGCGCCGTCCATCTGCGCCGCAACGTCCGCCTCGCCGCACAAGTCCACTGTGAATACGGTGGTTCGGTCGTTGAGGGCCCGCTGGCCCAGCAGCTTGAAGTGCAGCGTGGACAGCCCGTTGCGGTGCCCCGTCAGCACGTGGTACGCTCGGAGCTCCTTGCGCCACATGCAGCGCCACTCCTGCCTGCCGCCCTCAGAGAGCTTGGTGGACGCGCGCTCGCCACCTGCGGTCGGTCAATGTGGAAAAGCCCGAGAGGAGGTTGATTAAAGACAGATACAGACACGGGCGGTACAGATGTGTGCGTGCAACCCGGGCAGGAGCAGTCCGCGCTGTAACATCCCGCACGCACCGCGCTCGACCTTGAGCTCCTCCTCCAGGTCCACGATGCTGCCATAGAAGCTCGAGTCGGGCCGCAGCGGCGGGAAGAGGCCCGCCACCTGCAGCCGGTCCCGGAGCTCGTCGTCTTCGCCGCCCCAGCCCCAGAAGTTGTTGGGAAAACTGCACGTCAGGTGGGGTCGCATGGAGTTTGCAACGAGCAACGCGGGTGACTACCGTAGGCTCTCCGGCGGCAGCGGGCGAGCTCCCTGCAGCCGCGCCCGCGCATGCCGACGCACCCATTAATGCGCGCAAAGTCAGCGGTGGACAGCGTCGTGATGCCGCCCACGTACGTCTCGTTATCGCGCGCGTACCGCGGCCACGCGCCGCCGATGTGCAGCGGGCGGGAGGGGTAGCGGGAGTACCATTCCCCGATGCGCGGCTGCGGCAGGAGGTCCACGTCGTGGAAGCACACCGCGTTGAAGGCGCCCTTCACCCCGTACTTGGCCGCCCGCTGCGGGTCGGTGGCGAGCGCGAAGCCGATGTTGAGCGTCTTGCCGCGGTTGAACTTGTACCCGTCTTCCGACTGCTCCACGATGAAGATGTGGAAGTCGGCCAGCGGAGGCAGCACGGCGGCCAGGAAGCGGGGCATGGCCTCGGCGAAGCGCAGCAGCTGGGGCTCGCGGTTCTGCAGCGGCTGGTTGCGGTACGGCACGATGACGGCCAGCGAGACGCGTTCGGGGCCGGCAGCGGGCCCGGCAGCGGGGCCGGCAGCGGCGCCAGCTCTTCCACCGCCGCCGCTCGAAGGGTGCGCAGCTGCGCCTGCAGCACCGGCGCCCTGCTGCGCCTCGTATGCCGCACGAGAGCGCTTCTCGCCAACCGGGGCCGAGCCAGCGGCCTCAGCCGCTGCTCCTGAGGTCACGGGTGGGGCGAACCCAGGCGCCATCATTCGTCGTAAAGCCGGCGGCGGCACAAGGAGGGGGATGTCCGAGCTGCCCGCAGCCGCAGGCTCAAGGTGAAACGATCGCTCGGCAGCTACGAAGCGCAACCGGGCCACAACGCTGGGTGAACCTGTGGTGGCGGGCAACTTGGCCCGAAACGTGCCAAGGGCTGTCCGGAGCCATGTCAGAAAAGCGTTCAGTTTGCTCAGCAACGCCTCAAACGATTCGGGGGGCACTGGCACAGCCGGTGAGTGTTCTGCTCCTGCTGTCCCCGCAAGCTTCATCGCGACGGATGTGCGCACCGATGCCTGGTCATCCGAGTCTCCGTTCGTTTCTGCGACGATGATCAAGAGCCGGTGGTCGCGCAGCCCTGACTTCATGGCGTGCAACGCACCCACCGGGAAGCCCCCAAATGCCTCAGCTGCCAGCGCCAGCACCCCAGATGTGTACTGGCACCGCACGTCCGAGACGCCTGTCGCAGGAGGAGCGCTGCCCAGCGCCAAAAGCAACGTGTCGAGAACACCGCCGAGCAGTAGGGCACTCGAAGGCGTGAAGAGAATCCGGCGATTCTTCAGTTCGTCCCATAATGAGTCTGCCGCAGCGAACCCTGGCTCTGGAAGCGCCTGATGGACCAGTCTGCCCAGGGCTTCCTGACGCAACCCGCCGGCGGGCTCCACCGGAGCTGTTGCGTCGAATGTTGCGAACGACGCTGCCGCCATCATAAAACAGCAAGAAAAGGTGGTAGGAATGGATGTGCCTCAGTGGCAGGCTCAGCCGCCGGCGGAAGAGAGTGCAGTCGAGCCTCGATCTCGACAAGATTCATTAGGTTCGGACTCAGCTCGTCGACGTGCTCGTCGTGTGCCACGGGCAGCACAGATCGAGCGGAGATCATATGCTAGTGTATTGTTCAAAGCACCCACTTTCATTGTGCCGCGACCCTGCCCCGGCGCGGCCGCCGTTGTTGTTTTACCGCGGTTCTTTTGACCAGGACGGCCGGGCCCCCGGGCCAGACGGCCGCGTCCCAAAAGTCTTGCGGACGAGCTGGTGATTTCGGCTGATAGCTGCATGCATGGAAGGCAATGTGTTTGGCTCAGAGAGCCGCGAGGCGTCGCGGCTTCGGCAGCTTTGGGATGGATTTCGGGCTGGCCAACCGTCGGGCCAACGGCCGCAGGCCCGGCGGCCGACTGAGTTTTGCTTCCGAGCCCGGAGGGTGAGGCAGCGCGCCGCAGTCGTCACATTGTCTTACCCCTCTGTGAGTGAATAGAAAGGCGTTGATCCAGCTCTCGCTGGTGCCTGCTTGCGCGGATACGCTTGGACTCGACGGGCCACAGAGTCACTGATCCTCGCCTTCACGCACACACGGGGCATGCACTGCCACGCAGACCTGGGTTAGGCCATCTTTTGAAATCTTTCCCTCCGAGGAGTCCTCTCCCGTTCCTGTTTGCAGTGCTTCCCCCGGGGCCCCGGGGCCTCCCCCCGGGCCGTTCCCCTTCTGCTCGCCGCGATTTGCCGTCAGGAAGCGCTCGAACCCCCAGCTTCGTTAAGCGCTCCCAGCCGGCCGGCTGTGACGGAACTTCCGTCGAACTCCGTCAGTTCAGCGGTCAGCTGCCACGGGCCGCCAGGGGCCCTGCCAGGGCTGGAGATGGACCCTCGCTGTCCGAGTCGTGCGGCGGAAAACCTTCGAGTTCACAGCCTTGCCACCGGCGACGTGCGATGGCCATCTACTAGCGCGAACAACACCGCGCGTAGTAGCTCCGGGATGGAATTTATTACGTCCTTGATCCGATCCCAATTTTTCCGACGTCAGCTGCTTTTTTCCAAAGGTTTTGTTGGCCGTCGCTCGCGACGCGAACAGTGCGGCTTCTGGTGCTGCGGGGCAACGACAAAATTGGGTGCTCATTACCACTGCGTGCTGGAGTTTGTGGGCGCACTCGCTGCCGCAGACTCATTGCTGCGCAGCCGCCCGTTGGCGCCTCGGCGATCGGTTTTCAGCTGACCGTGCGGTGTCAACTGTGAACGGTCGCTGCGGCAGGATGGCTTTACAAGTGGGAACTGATCTCCCCGTCGTAGAGGTGATTACCCACACAGCTTTTCTTCTGCGTTGCTCACACGAGTGCCTCTGCTGAGGTGCCTCCCTTGGCCACAAGATTTGTATTGATTTTGTTGTGGCGCTGCCTGTTTCGTGTGACCAAGGTTTCATAAGAGGGCATCCCCCACTTGAGTACCAACGGGTATTTCAGCATTCTGCGTCGCTTTTGCGTTCATGACACAGTGCCGCTGACAGCTGACACGCCGGCGATTTTCCGCATGGGCATGAAGCCAAGTGTTCAAGTCAAGCCAAGCGAAATAGCCGCAAAGCTAGTGCGCACGCGCCCACTGACAACTTGACGCGTTCACGCCCCGTTGTGTGTGAACCACCACCCTCCCCCAACCCAACCCCTGACCCTGTCGACCGTGCATCCTCGGCTCGCAGATCCGTTACGAGAACTTGTCGCTGACATGCAACTCCGCTGCTTGCCGCGGTGACGTGGCGAGCGGTGCCGCCGGCGCGGTCCCTCCGTCCCTCCCCGGGTACCTCGCGTCAATCGTCACGGGCCCCCTGCGCGCAGTGGCGCGTGGTGTGAAGGGGAAGGCTGGCGCTGGGAGCAGCCCCGCGCCCGTGACGGGGCCGGAGGCGCCTGCCGTGCCGGGGCACTGCAAGACCAATGCAGCCGGCCAGGCTGCCTCGCAGGGCGGCTTCCCAGTGCTGAACTGCATCTCCGGCCGCCTGCGCCCCGGCACGGCGTGCCTCATCCTGGGCCCGCCCGGCGCAGGCAGCTCCAGCATGCTGCGCCTGCTCTCCGGGCGTCTGCAGCCGTCCTCCTCCATGCTGCTGGGCGGCCAGCTCACCTACAACGGCCGCAGCGCGGGGCAGCTCAAGGCGCTCGACGGGGTGGAGCTGCGCAAGCTCGCCGCCTACTCGCCCGAGGACGACGAGCACGAGTTCCTGCTCACGGTGCGCGAGACCTTCGACTTTGCGTACAAGGCCGCAGTGCTGCCGCCTCCAGCGGACGCAGTCGCCGCTGCTGCGGCCGCCGCCTCGAGTGCAGCGCCGGCCGCAGCAACAGGCGGCAGCAACGCATTCTCCTTCCCTACCGGCCGCTGGACGCCCCCCGACGCCGACGTCATGTGCAACATCATGGTGCGTCCGCTGCGCAGAGCGCCTGTGTCAGCGGCTGTTCGCGCGCAGCTGCCACACAGCTCAACCTGCGGCCACACAGCTCAGCCTGCGGCCCCCCTCACGCATCCAGCTCCCTCCCTCCCCCCTCCCCGGCTCCCACCCCTCCCCTCCCGTCTCCCCCACACTGCTGCTACCTTGTGCAGGGCTTGAAGGAGGCGGCGCACACCAAGATCGGCAACGCGCTCATCCGCGGCGTGTCTGGCGGGCAGAAGCGGCGAGTCACGGTGGGCGAGGCGTGCATCCTCAACTCCCGCGTCCTGGCCCTGGACGGCCCCACCAACGGCCTCGACTCCGTCACCGCGAACGCGGTGTGCAAGTACGTGGCCGACTGGGCGCACCACACGCAGGGCATCGCCATCGCCACGCTGCAGCAGCCGCAGCCTGAGACCTTCGCCCTCTTCGACGAGGTCATCCTGCTCGCGGAGGGGCGCGTGCTGTACCACGGGCCCACCGCATACATGGACGGTGAGGGGGCGCACGGCAGTGCAGAAACACAGGGGGCCGGGCGCGCGGCGTTGTGCTGCTGCGCAGTCTGCTGACCATTGTGAGCTGCTCGCCCCTCTCCCAGCTCTGCTCTGATGCCTGCCTCCATCCCCCACACCTGTGTCTCCCTGCGCTGCCCTCCACACGCTTGCCTGCAGTGTACTTTGCCCGGCTCGGCTACGTCCGCCCGTCCTACCTGGAGGCAGCCGGCTGGGCGGTGGAGATCACATCAAGCCCCGTGGATGCCGCACAGATGTCGCTCGAGGATCGGGCAGCCGCCGCAGCTGGCGCGGTGCACCGCTCGACCTCCACTCGGTCTGCGGGTGCCGGGCAGACGGCGAGTGCGGCTGTGGACATCGACAATCACGCCGCCGAGGCTCTGGCGGCAGCGCAGGCTGTGCCACCGTTCGTGCCCGCACACCTGACGGTGGATGCGCTGGCCAACCACTGGCAGCAGAGCGCCTGGGCGCGCACCATGATGGCCGAGGGCGCTCTGGGCATCCCGGGCCTCCTCCGCTCAGAGGACGCTGCCGCTCGCTCGGCGGGCGAGCGGCCGGGACTCACGCCCTCCGCTGCAGCAGCGGCCCTGGGCGCCGGCACCGTCAAGCAAGCAACCGCCCCTGGGGTGTGCAGCGCGGCAGGGCCGAAGAGCGCGCTGGTCGATGGCATCAAGCTCCACAGCGCGTATGCCCAGCGGCAGTACGGCTCTCTCTCCACCACGGGCTTCGCAGACCAGGTGGCGCACACCACTCGCCGGGAGATGGTCCTCGCTAAGCGCAACTGGCTGTACACGGCCGCTCGCCTCGCCAACGCCGTGGTCATGGGCCTCATCTTGGGCTCCGTCTTCGTGAACCTGGCGCCTGAGCGCAACCCCTCCGACGTCGGACTCATCGTCGCCGCAGCGCTCTTCGGTCTGGTGCGTGTGTGACTTGAGTGATGCCGCTGCTGCTGCTGGGGGTAGGCTCGGTGCGCGCACGATGCAGTTGCTCCTCTCAGCCCAAACCTGCCCGCCCCTTATTTTCACCCTCACCTGCAGACGTTTGTGGCCTTCCTCAATAACGCCATTACCCCCATCGCCTTCGCCTCCCGTGGGGTCGCCTACAAGCACACCTCAGCCGGGCTCTTCTCAGAGTACTCCCTGAACCTCGCGGTGCTCGCGGGGCACCTGCCCATCTCCATCGTCGCCAACGCCATCTTCGCCACCATTCTCTACTTCCTCGTCGGCTTCGACGGCGCGGGTGGGCGCTGGGCCTTCTTTGTGCTGGTGGGTGCTGCGTGCTGGGGAACCGCAGGGTCGCCAGTGCTAACTCGCAGCAGCTGTATGGTGCTGTCGCGCGTTCGCACTCCGGAGCGCCCTCGCTTGACTTCCTCCAGCGCCCCTTCGCCTCGACATCTTGCCCGCCTCGCCTCTCGAACCGACGTCTCGCAGATCGTGCTGCTAATGGACCTCGCCATCTCAACGCTCTACCGGAGCATGGCGTACGCTGTTGCCAGCCAGGAGACCGCGATGATCGCCTCCTCCGTGTTCATTGCCGTCGGTGCGTTCGGACAGGCAGCTGTGTGCAGTGTGTTCTCGTGTCTGCCTCCGAAGGTCCCTCCCTGCGCCTTGCTCCGTTGCCGCTGGTGTCGCACACCGGCCTCTTGCCTACTCCATCTCTTCTTCTCGCCATCGGCCTGCAGGCATGGCGACGGGCGGCTACTTCGTACTGCGTGGCCAGCTGCCGGACTGGATGCTGGAGTTCCTGTACGTTTCCCCCTTCTTCTGGTCCACGCAGTCGCTCACCTCCAATGAGTTCGCGGCTTCCAAGTACGACACGCCGATGCCGGGGCAGTCCACTACGACCGTGGGCCAGGCGTACATGCAGTCTTTCACGTTCATGGAGGGTGCGTTCGGTCAAGAGAGTGCTCATAGTGCCCATGGGACTCACCGCAGCTTCTAGGGTTGCAACGCCTCTGTACACACGGCTGCGCTGATCTGCATCCGCGCCGCATTCCCAACCCTCTTCAATTCCTGCAGGCGTGGGCTGGAAGTGGGCCGGCGCAGGCGTCCTGCTTGCCTACTACCTGCTCTTCGGCCTGCTGGTGCAGCCGCTGCTCCTGCGTTACGTGCGCCACGACTCACGCCCCGGCGCGCGCCGCATCCCCAGCGGCGCGATCGTGGACGCAGACGACCTGCAGGACCTCATCGACGCTGCAGCGGCGGCGGGCGTGCGCGTGCTCGGCCCGCTGCCCGTCCACACCCTCGAGGACGAGGAGGCGGCGGCCGAGCCTGCCGAGGAGTCCACGACCAGTGTGCCAGCTGGCGCTGCGGCGGCGAACCCTCCCCCCGCGCACCAGAAGCAGCCCTCCGCCGCGCACGTGCAGCCGGCGCACGGCCCTGCGCCTGCAAACACGGCCACCTTCACCCCCGTCACGCTCGCCTTCCATGACGTGTGAGTACGGCATGAGGGTGGCTCGTCGTTGTCGCTTTCCCTGCCTCGAGGGTGGTTTTATTGAGTTCCGAGTACCTGCGGAGAGTACCGCCAACCAGCCGCCTCGTATGTTGTTGTGTGTGTCTGAGCCCGTCAATACTGCCTTCCTGACTCCTCTCCGCATGACCTCCGAACCCTCCATGCAGCTCCTACTATGTGCCTGCTCCCAAGGTCGCGGGCGCCCCGGCCGACGCCCCAAAGGAGAAGCAGCTGCTTCGCAACGTCAGCGGCTTCTGCAAGCCTGGCACCCTCACGGCGCTCTGCGGCAGGTGCGTGCAAGCAGGGCTGCCAGCTGTGGTGCTGCCAGGAGCGGCCGTTGGCGTGCGTGATTTGACGCCTTACCGCTCCTGCAGCTCATTCGGATCCACCACATGCGCGGCACTCTCTGCACCAACTCCATCCACTGCCTGCCTGTCGTGCCCGCTCTCGCCTGCCTACAGCTCCGGCGCCGGCAAGACGACACTGCTGGATGTTCTGGCGTTTCGCAAGACGACCGGCCGCGTCACCGGCAGCATCAAGCTGAACGGCGTGGATGCCACCGCCCTGTCCATGGCCCGTGCTGGCGCCTTCGCCGAGCAGTTTGACGCGCACCTGCCCACCACCACCGTCCGCGAGGCGCTGCACTTCTCCGTCGCGCTGCGCACCACGCCCGAGCAGCTCGGCTCCGGCGGCGCTGCGGGCATCGTTGCTGACGCCCTCGAGACGCTGGAGATGACTCGTCTCGCAGACCGCCGCGTGTCCACCCTCTCCTCCGGAGAGCTGAAGCGCCTGTCGCTCGGTGTGGAGCTGGTCTCCAACAAGGGCCTCATCTTCGCCGGTGAGGAATGCAGCTCGATGCAACCCAGAGGTAGCTGCCACTCATTCAACACGCCAGGACTCAACCCCGTCAATCCACTGCCGCTTTGCCTTCGCTTGTCCGCGCCCTCCTCCTCCTGCAGACGAGCCCACCACAGGCCTGTCCGCGCGTGCCGCTGCCGTCGTCGTGCGAGTGCTGGAGCGCATCTGCCGCCGCGGCTGCACCGTGGTGTGCACCATCCACCAGCCCTCGGCGCACCTCTTTTTCACCTTCTCCCACCTGGTGCTGCTAGCGCCGGGTGGCTGGCAGGTGTACTTTGGCCCCCTCGGCCGCCACGCCCGCTCGCTGGTGGACTACTTTGAGAGCATCCCCGGCGCCCCGCGCCTGCCTGCCTTCGTGAACCCCGCAACGTGGATGCTTGAGGTGGTGGACTCGACCCGTGCCGTGCCGAGCGATGCGGCCGATCCCGCCGCAGCTGAGGTGGTCGTTGCGATCACTGTCGGGACACTCGCAAGTGAGCGCGCTGCTTCGCCTTCCTCCGAGCCCCAACTGGTGTCTGTTGCCGTCTCTGATACGCCCTCCCCCGACGCAGCAGCACCCGTAACCGCTGCGGCCACACCCGCCCCCGACGCAGCAGCACCCGCATCCGATGCAGCCATACCCGCCCCTGAGACCGTGGCCCACCTCTCAACTGGTGCCCAAGCTGCGGTGCCCATCAGCGAAGCCATTCGGACGACCTACCCCTTGATGACGGCAGCCCAGGTTGCGGGTGTCTACGCCGCGTCTCCCCTCGCCGCCAGCCTGCAGAGCCAGCTGACGGCCCTACTGCAGCCAGGTGCCGTCGTGGCGGTCCCAGCCTCTGCCACTTCCAACAGCGACCACGCCTCGCCCACGCCGACGCCCACGCACGCGCACCCGCACTCCTTGGAGGGCCTCCGCATGGTGAACATGCCCATGCAGCCGCTGTCCTTCGACTCGGCGTTCGCGCGCCCCTTCCGCACGCAGCTGGCCTGGGTGCTGCGCCGCAGCGTGGTCGACAGCTGGCGCAACGCGCCGTACAACGGGGCTCGCCTGATCTCCATCGCCTTCCTGGGCCTCTTCTTCGGCCTGCTGTACAACCAGCTGGACTTCAACACGTTTCAGGGAGGTGCGTGCGTCTGCGCAGTGCAAGCGTTTCCCTCGCAGCGCTCTGGCACGGGACAGCGCAGGCGGGGGCTTCGCTTTTGTGTCTCCTCGTCGGCTGAGCTCTTATCCTATGCTTGTCTCCATCGTCATCACATTTTCTCATGCGCGCTTGTCCGCATTGTTGCAGTGCAATCCGCCCTCGGATCCATTCTCGCGTCGGCTGGCTTCGTAGGCGTGATCGTCTTCACCATCGGTGTGTAACGGCCTCGACTGTGTGCATGTCAATGAAGCAACACGGTGAAGTTCGTGCCGTGCGCGCTGTTTGTGCCCTCATGGTGCACTGCGGGGGCCTCGCAGCTCCTCCGCCACCATCTCTGCAACTGCCCCTATGCTGCCCGAGCTCGACGATGTGCACCCACCCGCCTTGCAGGTGTGCCACTCTACATGCGCTACCGCGCCTCATTCTACCGGGAGAGGGACGCCAAGTTCTACAGCCCCGTCGTGCACGCCCTCTCGCTGCTGGTGACTGAGACCGTGTGGGTGGCAATGCTGGCCCTGGTCTTCACCAGCATCTTCTGTGAGTTCAGGTGCCCGTGTGGAGTGCAGGTACCGGTATCGGGGCAGGTGGCGCGCACACCACGCTCGGTCCTCTGTCATCGTGCACAGTACTCAGCCCAACCCCCGCGCCCTCACTGCACGTGCAGACTGGCTGATCCACTTCCGCGCCCCCGCCGCGCCGTTCTTCTTCTACTACCTGGGCCTGCTCATCTGCGTGCTCGCGTTCGAGTTCGCAGCGCTCTCAGCGGCCGCCATGTTCCCCAGCTCCATCATTGCGCAGCTGGCGGGCGGTGTCTTCCTCTCCGTTGTCTTCCTCTTCGGCGTGAGTGGTCGTGCCCGCGGAAGAACGCCTTCCTATTCCTGATGTTGCGCGAAAACACACGTTCTGAACTCGCCTGGCTGTGTAAGCTCACAGCCTCACTATGCATTGCTTGCTATCCCCTGCCACTTCTATTCAAACCTCCGTTGCTGCGCTGCAGGGAATCTTCGTGCCTCGCCCGTCGGCGCCGAAGGGCTGGGCGTGGTTTCTCTGTGAGTGGACTTGACTGAATACTCCTGGCGCCTGTATCAGCTGCCTTTTCCTCGATTTCCATGTCATGCACTTTTTCTGTCCCCGCTTTCGGGTGGCGCGCCGCTTTACTCTGCTGCCTCTCTTCTGACGTCCATTGTGAACTCCCCCATCGCCCCGCGCAGACATCGACTTCGCATACTACGTGGTGCGGGCCCTGTCCATGGGCCAGTTCTACTGTGACACAGGGGATGCGAGCGGCACGTGCCCTCGCATCAGCATCATGACGGCTGCTGGCCCTGCGCAGCCTTACACCTACTCCTACGTGTCGTTCCAGCTGGATGCCACGTACGGCCAGCGCTGGGACTACATCGGCTACTCCGCCATCATCATGGCCCTCATGGCCGTCGCTACCGTCGTCATTTGGCGCGTCTTCAACCACCAGAAGCGCTAGGCGTGGCGACAGCGGTCGGTGCCACCAGAGCAGTGGAGCGTCACCGAGGGCGACTCGGATGCTCCCGTGGGTGCGGCTGCAGATGCTTGCGCCTTTCAAGTTGGCCTCTTCGTGGCCTCGTTGATGTGGAGCGCTCCACCCGCCTCACGGGCTCGTGAACACCGGAGGGAGCTTTCGGTTGTGGCGGCGCCACAGTGTGTCACGCTGGCAGCCTGAGTGATTCAATCACTGTGATTGTGCTGCGGCATGATCATCTTTCAAGGCTTTGGAAGAAAGCGGCTGGCGCCGATGTGCCCCTAACCCTCAGGCTGTGGCCCAGCACAGCCTATGGGGGAGGGGATATGATAAGGGGGTCCCCCACTGGCAACACTTGAACACTTCAAGTGATATCTCCGATACCATGCGTTGCTGATGATCGTGCTACAGTGAGTGTCACAATGAAGGCCCTGTCTCAGTCGGACATAGTATGACAGCGATAATCATGATGATGGACTCCTCAGGAGCCTGAGGCTCCGAGTCGGAGCTCGAGCGCCGCGCGGCGGCCGCGTCCAGTGGCCGCGGCGGCCACTGGCACGGGCAACGCAACCGTGCCACAGTGACTTCAAGAAGTTCAACTTCAAGTTGAAGTTGAATCGACGAGTGCCGCCGTTCAAGTTGTTGTTAGTCAACGTTTTCTTGCAACCACCACACCTTCGAAGTTCGAGCCTTCGAGCACATATACTAGCATCGGAGTCACTAGACACCGGCGGTCTCCCGGGGAGCCTCTGAGCCTCTGAGACTCTCTGAGAGTCTCCCCGGGCCGGCCGCCGCCGGCCTTTGAGTCGGCGATCCCTCGGCTGCAACTTGAAGACTCAAAACGGCGCCCGTCACACGGCGTGGCTCGATCGGTGGTTGATTGCATGAGTAGAAACCTTTCCTGCACCGCGTGCGTGTGCCCCTTCAGATAAAAACAACAGCAAAAAGATATGCAGTACTGAGGCTTCGCGACTGGTCACCCACGTCACTACTGACT
>Ga0066413_1000169_pt1 | contig 13307 bp, 11 predicted proteins | sample LakWasMet19_HOW5_2_FD_59540 | JGI IMG/M metagenome (GOLD analysis project Ga0066413, IMG submission 59540) | Freshwater sediment methanotrophic microbial communities from Lake Washington under simulated oxygen tension - Sediment Metagenome 19_HOW5 | ecosystem: Environmental > Aquatic >...
GGGCAAACAGCGCATCATACGGTGCGCACAGCCCAGAGCTGCCGCGTGCAGCGGTCGCAGTGCCGCGGCAGTCATGCTGCGAAAGTCACCGCTGGCTGCGAATGTCACCGCAGGCGCGTCCACGGGCGAGCTGAAACACCAGAGGCATACTCGAAGGCCGCCCTCACCCCCCGACACGCGTGTGTCCCTGTCCCACTCCGCACCGTACGACCGCCCAAAGCGGCCCGCGCCCAAGGTACAGCGTGTCTCCCGTCTCCGCATGTGCCGCTCACCTCTCCCCGTGAGCACCGTCCGCGTGTCCTGCCACAGCGGGTGCGAGGGCACCGTGGCGATGGTGCGGCGCCGGTGCATGCCCGCAGCGAGCAGGGACCCGTCCGCGAGCGCAGCCCTGCGCAGGTTGTCGGACGCGCCGGCGCCATCCGCAGCCGCCGCCGCACCATCAGCAGCGGTGGTGGTGGCCTGCGCTGCCGCTGCCGGCTGGCCCGCCCACAGCCGCAGACCGCCGCGGATGCCAGGGTTCTGAGCGGAGGCTGAGCGGCCTGACGGTGTGGCGCGGCTGCTTCCCTCGCTGCCGCCCGCGCTGCCGTCCCCGCCGGCTGCTCCTCCCGCAGAGCCCGCGTACCAGCCCCCCACTACCGCGCCGTCGCTACCTCCAGAACCGCCGCCAGCGCCGCCTGCCGCCGCGGCTGCCTGTCCTAGCCCTGGCGCAGCAGACGGGACGGGGCCCCTCTTCAGCGTGATAATGTCATACCCGCGGCGCGACACGCTGTCGTCGCAGCGCAGCCAGCGCTGCCGCCGCCGCGCGTCGTGGCTCTCCAGGCCCGCCAGCACGCGCGCGCGGCGCGCCGCGGCGTCCGCCAGGTCCGAGTGCGCGCCGCCGCCGCCGTTGCCGACGCCGCCCCCGCCCAGCACGCCCCGCGGGTGCGCGGTGGCCCGCGCCCGCTCCGCCCGCAGCAGGGCGAGGCGCGCAGCCTTCTCCTCCCGCGCCACCGCCTGCACATGCACCTCCCCCTCCGCCAGGATGCGGCGCTGCAGCGGCCCGAGCGGCACGTCGCGCGTGTCGGGGGCGGCAAACATCTCGTACGGATTGCCGGACGCCTCCGCAGACCACCTGCCGCCGCCGTCGCTGCCGCCCGCCGCATTGGCGGCGCCGTCGGATCCGAGGTGAGGCGTCGCGGTGGCTGAGGACGAGCGCGGCACATCGCTAAACGGCGACAGCGGGGTGCGCGCGGGTGCGGCGGTATAGTAGCCGCCACCTGAGCGCGTCTGTGAGAAATAGTCAGTCTCTCGCATTGCAAGGGCGGAAGTCGCTCCAACCGCCGGCGCAAGCGCCCCCTGTCGAATGGTGGCGCCCGCGACGGCGGCTGCGGCAAGCTGAGCCGGCATAGGCAGCACCTCCCCGGTCACCAGCCTCACCGCGGCGGGCGCACGCGGCCCGGCCTGTGGGCTGCCAGGCATCACACTGACGCTGTGGCTGCCTGCGGCGCCAATCGCGCCCCCGTGCGAGAGGCGGCCTGCTGTGGCGCCTGCGGGGGCCGCCCAGGCGGAGTGCTGCTCCCGCGAGATGGCGTGGCCCCACGCTGTGCGGTTGTCGGCGTAGGCGCTCATCGGAGCGACAGCGACGCCGGACACGGAGCGGCTGCCGCCCAGCGTCATTCCGCTGCCCACGGCGCGACTGCCCTCCGCCCACGCGCCTGTGAGCGCGTCCGCGCCGCCCCGCGCCTCAGTGCGCGGCACAGTCGGCTGCGCTTCCAACACATGGGTATCAATGCGTGCGTCGTCCGCGATCATGTGGGGGCGCAGCGTCATTCGCGCAGCGCCAGTGCGGCTGCGCACTGTCTCGTCAAAAGACTTGCCGGGACTGTCTGCGATGATCTCTGCCGGATCAAGAGGAATGCGCAGCGCGACTGCATGATGATGCAGAGTGTTGGCCGTGGGCTGCTCGCGCGTACCGTGCGCTCGTAGCGTTTCTCGCAGGCGCTGCGTTCGCAGCTGGATTGACGGCCGGCCAGCCTTGTCCGGAATCGCAAGCGCCTGGGCATCCGCTCGAAGCCAGCTCTGATCCGTAACACGGTCGAGTCTGGCGGGGAGCATGGCGAGACCGCTGTGCTTCCGCACTGCTTCGCGCCCTGCGTCAGGAGGCAGCGAGCCGCGAGTCTACCAGTTTGAATAATCCAACAGCTGCAAGCAACCAAACAAAAAGCAGTGTCCGCTTAGGTCTCCTGGGAAGTCGTCGGCCTCTCAGACAGTCCGCGTTGCTCGGAAGCGCGATGCACGCGAGTTGAGCGAATGAAGCCTTGGAGGCGGTTTCACTTTTTTCATTGCGAGTTTGCAAAGCAATGACTGGTCTTTAGGCAGCCACAACGTTCGCACAAGCTTGATCGTTAGCCTTTCTCGCAGCTATGCCCATTCCGCTTGCGCAAGCCTCGTTTTCGTTGTAAACACTCGCTCGACATTGCCGCAAGGCGCGCAGCACAACCGACATGCGCAGCGGAGGCGGCTTGCACGACATCAAGTCGTCGCTTCCGCTTCAGGTGGCAGTGTACTTTAACTGGTTCTACTCATGCGCTTTCTTTTTTGTAACGTTGTTGTTGTTGATCTACAAGGGTAGGTGACCGAACACGTTGGGCGAGGCCGCCGGAGCTCACAAAGCGCTTGGCTGCCCACAACTATCCCGCCATCAAGCTCGTCTGCTGCAGCGATCATGCTGCCATACCCACAAGCGGCGATTGGCCTCGAGGTTACGTTCGTGTTCCTGTACGCTGTTGTGGAAACAATTCGGTTGTACCTCGGTGAGCGGTTGTGAGGCGTGGACGCCAGTTCATTCAGCGGCACCGGAACCGAAAGTCTGCCTGGCTCTGTTTACAAAATTATGGACCCGAGCTTGGTCGGCATCGAGAGCGTTGGCGGAAACGTACTCATCCCCTCAACGGTCACTCAGACGTCTCCGTGCCTCGCTTCCGCTCTGCAGCATCCCGCGGCAACAAGACGGAATCGGTCAGCCCGCTGGTGTCCTCGCTGTTGCTTGCCGTGCTGGTCATCATTTTTCACGTCTACTACCTCAGATTACAGACCTACGTGTGAGTTGCACTTGCGGCCATGGGGCGTCCAGCACGGGGTTGCGACAACGGAATTACCGGCCGGCAGAGCTCCGTACCAGCAACCGAGTGGTGTTTGTGGAGACGCAGAAAGAAGCGCTGAAGAGCGCACGGTACAGGAACAACGCAATGCCCAGCAGCGCAGTCGCACATTACCGCCCCTCGATCAGTTTCCCCTTGCTATTCTCATGTCCACCGCAGCATGCGGCTCGACCAAATCATCAACGGCATCGCGCTCGCGTTCGTGTGCTTTGAGGTGCTGGTGGGCCTGCTGACGGTCGTGCGCTTCATTCAGGCGCAGCGCTTCTGAGGCCCCTGCGCTGACGGAGTGGCTGATGCGTGTCATACGCGTGCCGTGGCTCTGAAGCGGCGGCGACCCGCTCGCCCACGCCGAACGCTGCGCGGTCTCAGTACCAGTTTCTGAGAAGCGACGGCAGCCGGCTGGTGGAGTGACCAGAAGCGCAACGACAGCGTGCCGTGCTGGCGCGAATTTTCGACCAGGCACCGATGGCCGAAGAGCGGTGGACAACCGGGTGCAAGCGGCCATTGTTGCAGGAGTGCTCCATTGGAACACAGAGACGTACACAGGCGGCGCTGGACAAGGAGGCCGGTGAAACTTGTCACAGATACGCTGCTCATCGGACGCACAGCTTTCGCGGCCTCGGCACAGGCCCCACACAGAGTTCGACAGTTGCGCGTACCCAGCGCCGGAGGCTGCGCGTTTCGCCCATGACGGGCTACAACTTGCCCGTGGGGTGGGAATCGCGCAACGTAGTCGCTGCTCCGCCCTGGTTACCTCGCGGCCCTCTGGGGATGCAAGCCATCAGTGATGCAGGCCATCTGTGATGCAGGCCATCTGTGATGCTGGCCGCCCCGTTGTTGAGCGAGGATACGTGCCCACAGAGGGCATCGCCGTCAACGCGCAACATTTAGGGACCCGACAGGCCCCGCGCTGCTGGTTGCCGCTGCCGTCGTTCGGCTGGTTGGGAGCCCTTCTGCTTCTGGACCGTCCGAGCGCTCCACCAGAGGGCGGCGCATGGCCGTGAGATCGGCGCTCAGCGGAAGCCGCCACCAAGCACGCGGCAGCAGGCGCAACGTCGGGGGGCCGGCCGTAGCAGAAGAAGATGTGGCGCAGCAGTGGCTGATGCCACCGTCACAGGCGCTGCCGAGCCGGGGCTACCGTCTGCAGGACATGGCATCAGCTTCCCAGGGAGAACATGGCTGCCGTGTGCATGGCAGTAGCTGCTTGTATTCTGCGGCAGCCAGCCCGACATCCAGGGAATTGGACAACGGATTTTTGCTATCCGCTCCTGCGTCGTGCGCTGCGGACGCCGGATCGCATCGCCCTTGGCTCGAGCGTCGACGTGACGGCACGAACGAGCACCGGATAACCAGTGCTGCTGGCATGTCTGGGCTGTAGCTTTCGTGAGCACATTGGCGGGATGGCGCCGGCCTGCGCGGACGTGAGCAGCAAACGGTTGACCGAGGGCAGCTGCTGGGCGCATGGACCATTGAGGCTGGGCGCCACCTCGACCTGGTGCACAAGCCAGCAGGCGTTACGGTACGGCTCGCGTCGTGCCAGACTTCAGCATACGCCACCACAGGGAGCGCGTTGCCGGCTGGTCGCAGACCCGGCGCTCGCCGTTGACCGGCTGCGAAAACTGCAACACCCCGCAGTGGTGCGAAAGGTTTATTGGGAAATCCACTGCTGACTCACGGCGCTTTGCTGTGCGCCGGCAACTGTCGTCTCTTGCTTCCGATCGCTTTCACAATCGGTCCATGGCAGACGGACGACGTCATCGAAATCGAAAAAGGACGTCTTTCTCGCAAATAGCAAGCCGGCCACGGCATACTAACCTTGCAACGACGAGCAGGTGCAGAGGCAAGAGCAGCGGTGTGTGGCTGTGGTGCGTGACCCTGTCTTGAACTGCCAGATTCGTCCTGCAAAGTTGTCTGGTGAGGGGTGAATCTCCACACCCTTTCGCGTCGACTCCTGAGCGCGACGCACTCACCCACGTGTCGTTTGTGGCGTCCCTACTCCAAAATTTTGTTTGCTGCAGTTGTGGCTTTTTTGCTTCTCACAAAACCCGCAAACAAGATGGTGAGACCCGTTTTCCAGCGGAGCAGGGTTTCCTCGCCAACAGTGGGCGGTGGCATGAGCTCGAGGGTTTCAGCGCAGACGGAACAGTCAACGCAAGGAGTACCATCATGCGATGGTTCCATGGTCTGCGAATTGTTGGCTTGGCGAGGCGGTTGTCATCCCGGAGCAGTACCGCGGTGGACGTTGCGGCGGCGTTTCTTGGCAGGCGAGGCGTTCGATGACATCGTTGCGGCTCGCGAAGTTGCAACGTGTAACCGGAAGCTTTGCTCCTACAGCAGCTTGTAGCACACGCCTTCGAGCGCGTTGCGATTGCGGGCTGAATGGCGCGGCTGTCGCAGCGGAGGACGCATACCTGACGGCCCCCCACCCGACTGTTCTGCGCGTATTTGCGGTTACGTCGATGCGCCGCGCGCTCGACTCACGCCCTGCTGCGTCGCAGAATTGCGAGCCACATTCGCAGCAGGGACACTGTTCAACGGGGCTGGCCGCCAAAGCAGTCCAGAGCAGCGGCTGTGAGGACTGACTGCCGGTGTGCAGTGCGGCATTTCGGCAGCACGCGGAGCACGAACGCGGTGACCTGCTGGTGCCGCGGCCGTGCTTACCGGCGCCTGCTTCAGGGACGCCAGCCTGGCTGTACGCTGTGACCTGTAGCCGTGTGCTGTGGTTGTAGCCGTGTGCTGTGGTACCCCATCGGTCCGTCAGTCTCAGCCGACCGGCATGCTTCACTCGTTCCTCTCTGTCCATGTGCCCTCGTCCTCGCCGCGTCCCCCGCAGGCCGCCGCCGCCGACAAGACCGCGAACCCCATGCGCGAGATCAAGGTTGAGAAGCTGATCCTCAACATCTCCACCGGCCAGTCCGGCGATCGCCTGACCTTCGCCGCGCGCGTGCTCGAGCAGCTCACCGGCCAGCGCCCATGCCTCGGCCGCGCGCGCTACACGGTGCGCCAGTTCAACATCCGTCGTAACGAGGCGATCTCCGCCTACGTGACGGTGCGCGGCGCGAAGGCGCTCGACCTCATCGAGCGCGGCCTCAAGGTGCGTTGAAGCGTGCGATGATAGCAGAGGGCTGCTGAAGCTCCCCTGCGGCGCGGAGGTCGCTCGTGCGAGAGCGGCTGCAGCCGGAGATGAACGTGCGCTGGCTGACTAGCTGCGGAGACTGATAGCTGCGCAGAGGCCGGCTGTCGGGCGATCTTGGCAGCGCGACTGGTTGCACACAGCTTGGTGGCTGTTTTGCGAGGGGGCTGCGGCACGGTGGACATGACGCTGTGAGCGACTCGCAGAGTGCGCGCACGACTGCGACTCAATCGGGGCAGCTTCCGTGCCTCGAGGCCGCACCAGCAGCGGCAGCGCGAGGTTCTACGCTGGAGCTCTTACGGCAGTAAGGGGAGGCCGCTGCGGTTGTCGCTGCCTGCTGCGGTCAACCGTGCCCCGGTCTGCACTCGAGTCGGCCGACATGTGTCTACTCAATGCGGGCTGCGTTGTTTTGGGGCCTGTGTCCACTCAAGACCAGCGCTTGCTGGCTGCAGGGGCTGCGGCGGCGTATTTCATCGCGAACACAAGCGCACCGCCTGCCCTCGCTCACCCCCTTCTCCCCATCCCGCCTCGTCCTATCGCCCGTCCTGCAGGTCAAGGAGTACGAGCTCAAGAAGGGCAACTTCTCCAAGCTCGGCCACTTCGGCTTCGGCATCTCCGAGCACATCGATCTCGGTGTCAAGTACGACCCCGCCACCGGCATCTTCGGCATGGACTTCTACGTCGTCCTCGGGCGCGCGGGCTTCCGCGTGTCTCGCCGCAAGCACGCCACCAGCCGCGTCGGCGCCAGCCACCGCATCACCAAGGATGAGGCCCAGAAGTGGTTCACGCAGAAGTTCGAGGGCATCCTCAGCGCGTAAAGCCGCAGGCTCTGCGCCGGCTGAGGCCGCCCGTGTCGCTGAATTCTGCGCTGCGCGCAGGGGCAGCCGGCATGACGAGTGCCGTGCACCGCGGGCAGCCTGACTTCGAATCGTTTTTGACCTTATATCCTCGAGTACGAGTCTGTCTTCGTCGCTGTGGTTAGTCTCAACGCAAAGCGAGTACTACTCGTTGTGCAGCAAAATTTCGAGGCAACAAGTGTCGCCAGCTGGATGCGCCATGAAAGCGGCGACAAACGTCCAACAGTAGCCTTGAATACAAAGGCTAGATCTCGTCGAGGAGAGCGACGGGCAGCCGGGTGGCGCTCGCCATCGCGCAGAAGCCGCTCGAGGCAAAATGGGCCCGCCCCCTTGCGGCGTGAGACGACCGCTCACAGCGCGCCGATTGCCGCAATGTACTTTGCAGCGTCGGCGTCAGTGAGCCCGCTCGGGAAGAAAGCGATCGTGGAGTGCGTGGCGCCGTACCCGCTGACAGGTCCGGTGTGCATCACGAGGGCCTTGCCCAGGCGTCCAAAGCTGGCGGCAGCCGTCACGTCAATCGCCCGTCCCGCCAGCTCGAGGGCGCGCATGGCGCGCGCGGCGTCGCGATCGCCCACTTCGCGATCCCGCAGCACCTCAATGTGCGGCGGGCGGACGTCCAGGGGTGGGATGTGAGGCATCGCCAGCAGCGTGGCGCGTGCGCGATCGATGAACTGAAATAGTGGCGACGTCGGGCACAGCAGCTTCGATCGGTTTTCACCCGCCTGGCGGGTCTTTGCGTCAATGAATTCAATGGGTTGCGCCATCGTTGCAAGTTTTACACCTGCTGCGTGGCAACACACCGCCACAGCAGCGTTGAGATGCCATGAAAGTCGCAACGTTGCCATTGGCTCGCGCGAGAAGCAGTTGCAAGCAATATCGAAGGAGACGCCAATGCAGTGCGTGCAATGACTGCATGGCAAATCATACGATTGGACAGACGGACAAGTGAATTTTTCGGACGCTCGTTCGGGACCGTCGAGCATGTCTTTGCCCGCTGTCAAAAGTGCCGTGCAAGTGATGCCTATCGGCTGATGCAACGGTGTTCAAAAACAGCGAAAAAACTCTCGTTCCGTGCAATCAGACATTGAAATGGCGGGTGGTTCTGCAGCGATCCGCGCGAAGAGAAGGCTGCGTCCGCGGCCTCGCATGCTCCCGATCAACAATTTGGTGCGCAATACCTACTCCAACGATGTTTGCAGGCCGCAGCAGCTGGTGCAGGTGGGGTTAACCCCAAGGCGTACCCCCTCGCGGACGCCAGCTTGACCATCTCCATCCTGGACCTGGTGCAGCAGGCTGCCAACTACAAGCAGCTGAAGAAGGGCGCCAACGAGGGTGCGTGTGACCCGCCACCCGATGCACGACCTGACGCGGAATTCGCTGAGCCAAGCGTTTGGCTTCTGCATGCTGTCCAATGTCGCGTGATCCGCCGCCATCCCGCCTCTCGTGTGCAGCCACCAAGACGCTGAACCGCGGCATTGCGGAGTTCATCGTCATGGCCGCGGACGCCGAGCCCATCGAGATCCTGCTGCACCTGCCCCTGCTGTGCGAGGACAAGGTGCGTGCGGCGGGTGCTGCTGTCGTGAAGACTGCGTCGGAAGGGCATTCATTAGCATCGGCATTCTCGGCAGGCCGTCTCGCCGTTGCTTGTCCCGCATCACCCCCGCGACCTCGCCCCTCCCCCTCGCCTCGTGCAGAACGTGCCCTACGTGTTCGTGCCCTCCAAGGCGGCGCTCGGCCGCGCGGCGGGCGTCTCCCGCCCCGTGATCTCCGCCTCCATCACGAGCAACGAGGCGAGCCAGCTCAAGCCGCAGGTGCTCAAGATCAAGGAGGCCATCGAGAAGCTGCTCATCTAAGCGCGCGGGGTGCCCCTACGCAGCGGGCTCACCGCAGCGGCGATGCGGCGGGCTGCAGCAGTTGCAGTCCCTGCAGCCCCGGTTGCAGCGCGATGCCGTGCCGCCTGCTGTAGCACGCGAGCCATGCCTTTGACATGATGTCGGAACGAGCTCGCGCTGGGCTACGATGCACAATATTGATTGATTGCTCGCATGGTCGGATCGGGGTTCGTGTCGCACCGGCCTGCCTACCTTTAAGGCGGCTGCGCAGGCGCCCCGAGTCGAGTGCAACGATTCGGTGCCAGCGCTGGGAGCCTCGCTGTCGTCGATACTCGATACGGGCCACTCGCGAAAAGTTTCGTTTGGGCCCGTGATTCGAATTGTGCGCCCAGACCTGCATGGGCGCGCCATGCCGCAGTGACTGGCCACACGCACTGCATGGCATGCGCATGTCAGCAGCCCTCGGGTTCAAGCGTGTTTCCGCGCACGCACTGAAAGCGCTCCTCAAGTGCGGCCGGTTGCCAGCGTCTGAGAGATTCATTGGTGCGCAAGTATTGATCATGAGTGGTGGAATGGCACTTTCAACGTCAGTCAAGACTCATCGCAACACGTCCGCGTACCGGTGCCGTCGCAGCACGGTCGCGGATGCCAGTGGATCTGTGCCACGCATCATGGGCACGTGCGCACGTGCGGATCGGCGGGGACTCAAAAGTTCGCCTCAGCATGCACTGTGCTGGGTCGACGACGATGCCGGCACCGCTGACATCGATGCATGTGGGGTGGCTCGGCAAACTCCGGGATCCCGCTCGTGGTGGCTGCCTGCTGTGCTGCACGCAACGCGATCAGGCTGCGGCTCCATGGCGGAGGGAAAAGCCCTGCTGCGACGCGAGCAGGGTGCAGCGTGCAGCGACGAGCAGGCAGCGACGGCGGCGTGCTCTCTCTATGGCGCAGCGCCGGGCGGCTGCGGCGGCTGCGGCTGCTGCCCTTGCCGTGGGGCCTGCGGCAGCGCCTGGCCTGCCCCCAGCGGCGCAGCGGCAAGCCAGGGCGCCTGCTGCGCCTGCTGCGCCTGCTGTGCGCGCCTGTACAGGCGGTTGACGACCGTGTCCCACAGTACAATCGCCACCACGGCCGTCGCGAGCAGCGCAAACGCCTTCTCCTCGCGAGACCAGCCGAACGCGTCTGAGGGCGCGGGGCCGATGTTGTGCTGCTGTTGCTGCTGCTGCTGCCCTGCAGGCGGGCCGCCGCCAGCCCGCTGCTTGCCGCCACCCCTGCTGCGCGCTGCAGACTGGGCGGTGGCTGACGCGGCGGTTCGGCTCAGCGCATTGAAGGCGGGCGCCAGCACCGCGTCAAACAAGCCCTCTGCGGCGTCCAGCAGCGCGCCCAGTGGGCCGTCCTCGTCGCCCGCATCATCGCCCGCCGCACCCACGCGGCGGTGGTGCTGCTGCTGCTGGTGCAGACTAGCGTGCGAGCCTGCCGCCGCCGCCGCTGCCCCGCCCCTGCCGTCGCCTCTGCGGTCATCGGGGGCTCCAACAGCCCCGCTGCCGCCCCGGGCACTGGCACTGGCGCCGCGCCCTGCGCTCGCAGCTGCCTGCGCAGCGGGTGGGGCCGTAGCAGGCGCCGCGGGCAGGCCGAGCGCCACCCGCACCCAGCGGCCCGCGGTCTCCCATGCCTCCCGCAGCGGCTGCAGCAGCGACCGCAGCGCGTCCAGGGCGGCGCTCAGCGCGCTCTTCAGCACGTTCTCCTCGCTGCGCCGCCGGGCGCGGCGCTGGCGGGCATCTAGCAGCGCTTGCTGCCGCCGCGACAGCGCGGAGGGCCCCGCGCCGCCGCCCGGCGCCGCCTCCGCATCCGCTGCCCCGTCATCGCCCCGCGCCGCCGCGTCTGCCGGCCCCTCCCCGCTGGCGCCACCGCTGTCGTCGCTGCCCGCTGCTGCGGCAGGCTCGATGCCGGGGGCGGAGCCTAATGACGCGTCGCCGCCGCTGCCTGCCGGTGGGGGAGCAGCCCGCTGCTGCGCCTGCGCTTGCTGCTGCAGCTGCTGCTGCAGCTGCTGCGCGCGGTGCCCAACCCGCTGCTCACCGATGGACGCGCGCGGGTCCGCCTGCGCCCCGTCCTCATCCTCACCCTCTGCGCCTGCCGCCGCCTCCAGTGCAGCGTCCGCTGGCGCTGCGCCTGCCCCCGACCACGCCGCCTGCCGCTCCCGCTGCAGGCGCAGCTCCGCGACCGCCGCGGCAGCGGTCTCGTCGCCGGCAGCCCACAGCAGCGCCCGCTCGAAGGCGAGCCGTACCCCCAGGCGGTCCGCCAGCGGGCGCAGGTGCCCGTCCCGCAGCCGCTCCCACTGCCGCAGCAGCGCCATGCGCCAGAGGGCGACCTTCACGGGCACCGCCACGCCCGAGAAGGCATGCTTGCCCCCTGCAGCGCCCGCCGCGCCGCCGCCGCCGCGCTCCGCCCCCGGACCCGTGCCGGCGGACAGCCCCATCGACTGCAGCTGCTTCTCCAGGGCCAGGTCGTAGTACCGCTTGGCGAGGTGCGGGTCAGGCGGCAGCAGGCCGGCTGCGTCGTTGTCGACCGCCCCAGAGGGAGGCGCGGCCGCGGCGCCGCCGGCTGCCGCAGCGTCGCTGCCGTGGTGGTCGCCCTGTGGGTGCAGCAGCTGGTGCTGGTGCTGTGAGTGCAAAGGCGGCCGCGCCACGCCGCCGCCTGCCGCGGCGGCGCCCGCTGCCGCGGCGGCACCGCCCACATTCAACTTCCGGCGGAAGGGGAGGGCGCTCCCCGCGCCGCTGCCTGCATCTCCGCTGCTGCCAGACGAAAATCCGGTGCCGCCGCCAGCGCTGCGGCCTGCCTGCGCGCCAGATTCGCCACCTACGCCCGCGCCCGCGCCCGCAGCCGCGGCTGCAGCAGCCGCGGCGGCAGAGCGGCGCGTCGTTGCCTGCCCGAGCAGCGCCGCGCTGCCGTGCTCGTAGATGTAGCCCAGGTTGTAGCAGGCGTGCGCCAGGTGCCCGTTGCAGGCGGCGAGGTAGCGGCCAGCGGCGGCCGCCACGCTCCGCTGCAGGGGAGGAGAGACAGACAGGCGTTGGATTGACAGAGGGACGCGGGTTGGAGGGACAGACAGGCGTTGGATGGGCGGAGGGACGCGGAGGAGCGACGCTGGTTGAATTCGCATGGGAGAGTGAGGGGAAGGCGGCGCAGGGCCCGGGCACACACTAGCGCACAGGCTGGCACGCAGACACGCAAACACGCAGAGAACAGGCAAAATCCGCCTGCCAGCAGCGCGCGCACGCTGCTGCGCCCAAGCAAACGCTGGAAGAGGTCATAATAGCGCCCCGGCCCCACTGCCCATGGCGACACGCGACACCGCCGAGCCACAAACAAACACTTGGCAGCGCCCCTGCACCCGCGCGCCCGCGCATCCGCACTCACATTTAGGCCGCCGCCCCCGTAGAAGAGGTAATCGCCCAGCAGCAGCTCCGCGTGTGCGTTGCCGTGGCCCGCCGACTGCTGCAGCAGCGCCAGCGCGCGGCGCTGCGTGGCCAGGTCGGTGCCGGCGAGGGAGGGCGGAGGGTGGGGGTGCAGCAGCCCCGCCGCCGCCGCAGCCGCAGGAGCCGCAGGAGCGGCGTCAGAGGAGGAGGCGGGAGCGTCGACAGCGGACGAGGCGACTGTGCCACTGGCAGCAGCAGCAGAAGCAGCAGCAGACGCGGAAGCAGCGGCGGTGCCGCTGCCTGCGGATGCGGAGTGCGCGCGCAGCCACTCACGGACCCCTGCCGGCAGCAACGACGCCGCGCCTCCGCGCAGCACAGTCGCGCGCAGCAGCGCCGTGTAGTAACGCAGCCACACGGGCAGGTGCGGCGCAGCAGCGCTGGTGTCCACGCCATGGGGCGCTTCGGCGGGAGCGGAGGGCGTGGCATCAGCGCGATCAGAGCTACCGTGCTGCTGCGGGGCTGCAGCGTCGACGCCCGGCGTACGCTGCTGCGAGGGCACCACAGCGCCTGCGGGAGCTGGCAGCCACACCAGGCCAGCGCTCGTGGGCTCAGTAGCAGTGAGGCCAGCAGCGGGGGCGGCCACCACGGTCGCCGCGCCGTTCGACTGCTGCAGCGCCAGCAGGGCGATGAGGGAGCCGACGCCCTCCGCTGCCGCCAGCTGCGCCGCCGGCGCTGCCGGCAGCGCATCGTTGCCGACACCGCGGCCGTGCGCAGCAGCTGCTGCTGCTCCTGCTGGCGGCAGCACAGCTGCTGGCGGCGCAGCAGCGGCCACCGCGCCTGCGCTCACAAGCCCCTTGGACAGCAGGAACGCCGCGTTCCACGTCCCCGCCTCCAGCCCCAGCTCGGAGGCGCGCAGGAAGGCGAGGGCCGCCGCG
>Ga0066413_1000173_pt1 | contig 13107 bp, 11 predicted proteins | sample LakWasMet19_HOW5_2_FD_59540 | JGI IMG/M metagenome (GOLD analysis project Ga0066413, IMG submission 59540) | Freshwater sediment methanotrophic microbial communities from Lake Washington under simulated oxygen tension - Sediment Metagenome 19_HOW5 | ecosystem: Environmental > Aquatic >...
TTTTGCGCCGCATGCTGTCCCTCACCCGCGAGGGCCTGTGGGAGCAGCTCATCGCTATGCTTCCGGTAAGTGGCAGGGCCAAGGACGTGGAATCCACCCTGATGAAAGTGCAACATACCTTACCACAGGTGAGTACTATTCTTGCCGCTTGACGTCGGCACGGGGAGGGTCCGTTTTGCATGTTTGCGCAGTCCGTATCCTCGCACTTCCGATCTGTGCACGCTTTCTCGGTCCGCGTTCCTGCCCCTGCTATCGTTCCACACCCACGAACGCCCGTACCTGCTCCTCCTGCAGCCGATCATGGTGGTAGAGTCTGCCGAAGAGTTCCCAACGGCGACTCTAGCCTCCATGCTGAAGTTGGCCAAGAGGCTTGCGGATGCCAAACGTGGGCGGCTCATTTTTGTGTTCGCACCTTCAGACAAGCTGGGTGCTATCGGCGGCCTGGGTGCTCTGTCCCGTGCCAAGGTCCTCAACGTGGGCGATCTGAGTCGCGAGGCAGCCCTCACCTACCTGACAGCCTGGGGCTGCCCAGAGGATCGCGCCAGAGGAGTGTACGACGTCACAGAAGGGCACCTGGCTGTGCTTGTTGACAATGAAGGGGTGAATCTCTTCTGTGGCGGTGCCATCGACCAGCCCGAACTGCAAACACAGCTGCTGGACGCAGTGGGTGCTTCTGCCCGCGCTGTGGATGACGCTCTTGGGTGTGACCTTTGGACCTGCTCCTGCGAAGCGCTTCTTAGCCTCGCTGCAAACAGGCTGGGCAATCCTACATACATGCGTGCAAAAGCCTTCTTGGTCGAGCATCACCTGGCAAGGGCATCACTGCAGCGCAAGGGCTTGGTTCTGGACTCCCCGCTGATTCATCAATTCACCGAGCAGCACTGCACGCGCAAACCGGGGTGACAACGAAGGTCGTGCCCCTCCCCAGCTCCCCCTGCGTTGCTCGCCCTGCCGTTGTGCATCTCCGCTATTGGGCCCAAAGATTCCTGAGCGGTGATCGTGTGCGCCCTTTGAGCCCTGGCCATCAGCATGACATTCTGGAGAACACCGCCTTGACCTCAGCACGGGCACTCTCGACCGTGTGTGTTGTGCTGCTTGAAATATGGGAGCTGTGCATCGATTAGATGGGTGTCGAGAAGCGCCACGCTGAATGCCCGTTTGCCTCCGCCGTGCTGTCGGCCGGCTTGACGTTGAGGATGTTGACACCGGCAGTGTCGTATCAAGCTTTGTGTACGCGAACAACATAAGCGATACCAAGGTATGCCCTAATGGCATTGCGGTGCGGGCGCGGGTCATCGCGCCCTTTACTTTTGTTTTCGATCCACGATTCGGACTCTATAGTTGTGCGTTTTGTAGAAGGTTGTGGAGACCAGTCGAGCAGACAGTCAGGGTTGCGAATCAGTGACTTTCAAGTTCAAAGTTGTAAGCGACTCGGAGCACGTTACCCCTCAGGTGGCCCTCATACCCACACACAGGGTAAATATCATCCCTTTGAAACATAGGTGAACTTCCTCCCCATGAGCAGAGGACTAAGGTAGAGCGTATGTGAGGCGGGTTTGCCTGTACCTTCCTCCTGGGCAAGGAGTAAAATGACATCGCCTCTAGTGAGCCAAAGCTACGCTGCCAACGGTGGCCCCGACTGCCAGTGGCTCTCTGCAGGTCGATATCCCAGCCGACGCCAATCGCAACGAGTTTGTGCTGAGTGGAGGCATTCCAGAGGGCACGCTGACAATCGCCTACTTGCCCGCAGGATACGTATCGATCTAGAGGTCGAAGTGATTAACGACGAGGACGCAGACCACCGGTGATGGCGCCGAATTCAAATGTGACTTCCGACAGAGCTGATGACGAACCCGTGACCCATTTCAAGCGCCCGAGGCACGGCATTCTAGGAGCTCGGGGTTGGTCGGCGAGGCTTCTGCAGACGAGAGACTCGCCCACCCTGCAGGGCGAACGCCTGCAGCACACACGGTGATGCCATCAGCCGGGCCCGCGAACATAGCCTGCGGCTGGGAACTGTGCACGCGGGCAGCGCTCTGCGCGCTCACTTCTTGGCCGACTTGGCAGCCGACGCCGGCGGCTTGCCCTCCGTCGCAGGCTTGCGGCCGCCCTTGCCGGCGGCGGCAGGCGTCTTGCTTCCCGCGGCGGCGGCGCTCCCGGCGCCCGCTGCGGCGGGTGCCGCATCAACGGCAGCGGCAGGCGCAGCCGCTGCAGGAGCGACCGGCGTCTTCGCACCCTTCGCAGCGCTCTTGGCTGGTCCCTTGGCGCTGGCAACAGCGGAGGTGCCCGCGGGGGCGGCGGCAGCAACTGGGGTTGCGGCACCTGCACCCGCGGCAGCTGCGGCAGCTGGCTTGGGCTTCCCGGGCGTCTTCTTGCCGGCAGCAGCGCCTGCAGGGGCCGCAGCGGCGGCCACGGGCTCCTGCAGCTTGGCCAACAGCAGCTTCACGCCAGCAGAGGACGGGAGAGCCTTGAGCCCCGCCGTGCCCGCAGCGAGCTCTGTCCGCACGGCCTTGGCGGTGGCGACGTCCTTGTTCTGCAGCAGCTCCACGCACAGGAACGCGCCGCGGTTGGACGGGCAGAGGTCCGATACCAGGCGGCCTGCCAGGCGGGAGGCTGCCAGAGGACCAAACACGGGCACCAGGTCGGCGGGCGCCGCGGGCGCGCCGGGCTGCTGCCGCGTGGACTCGCGTTGCAGCAGCCACTTGAGCAGCAGGTGCGACGGCGGGTGCTCCCACACTGGAAGGCGCGCCACCTCCGGCTCCGCATCGGCGGCGGCACCTGCGCCAGCGGCGCCCTCGGCCTCGCTGTCGCTGCCATGCTCCTCCTCCTCGTCCTCAGTCTCCTCCTCGTCGTCCTCGCCGGCCTCCTCCTCCTCCTCCTCCTCGTCGTCGCCGTCCTCCTCCATCGCTGCAGCGCCAGCACCCGCCTTTGCGGCGCCCTCTGCCTCCTCGCCCTCCTCGCCGGGGGCTGGCCCGGTGCGCGCTCGCTTCGCCTTGCTCCCCTTGGCCGCCGCCGCATCAGACGCCTCCTTCTCAGGGGCAGCGGCCGCGCCGGCCTCGCCCGCGAGCTCAGCCGGCACCGCGTGCTCCACGGACGCCGCTGCGGTGGTGAGGGCCTGCAGCTGCTCTGCAGCCTCCTCGGCCGTGGGCTCCTCGACAAGCAGGTCGGCAACGGCCTCAAAGACGGGGGTGGAGCCCAGGTGCGTGGCCGCCTCGAAGAGCACGCCGCTGCCGTACTCTGAGCGCGCCAGCAGGCTCGTGTACTGCAGCAGCGCGGTCTCCAGGTCCGCCTTGATCTGGGCAAGGAGCTCCGCGCGCCGCTGCGCGTCGGGCTTCTTGCTGGTGGCCGTCGGCGCCATCGCGGCTGCATCCTTCTGCACCTCCGCAGACGGTGGCGTCGGCATCGCGGCCGCCGGCGCCGCAGGGGCGGCCTTGGCCGCTGCGCCCTCCCCGTCCGCGGCAGCGCCGTCCGCAGGCGCTGCAGCGGCTGCAGGCGCCGCCGGCGGCGCAGCGGGCGCCTTGCGGTTGGCGAGGTACGCCGGCAGCGTCACGGGCGCGAGCATGCTGACGTCAAAGACGGAGAAGTAGCGCGGCGAGCGCGGCGCGAGCAGGTGCAGCAGGACCTTGCGGCCGTACCGGTGCAGCGCCAGGTAGGCGAGGTGCGGCCGCAGCTCCTCCCACACCGCGTCCCCGCTCGTGCGCGTGTCGTCCGTCACGTCCAGCGCGCCGATGAGGGCGAGGTGCCCGTGGTCGTGGCACGCGATGTCGAGGATGCGCCCCTTCCACGCCTTCCACAGGCCCTTGCGGTCCTTCGGCGTGCCGTATGCAAAGCACAGCGCCGCCGCGCGCGCGCCCTCGCGCGTCGTCACCAGCGCCAGCACGTGGTCCTTGACCTGGTTCACCATGCCGACCACCTGCTCGGGCGGCGCGTACTGCAGGTACTCCGCCAGCAGCTTGTGCGCGACGGACAGGCCGAGCATGGACTTGTCCGCCTGCTTGGAGAGCGTGTAGAACATGGCCTCGAAGATGGACTTGCGCTTGTCGGGGTACGCCTCCAGCACGGCACCGAGCCCGCGCCCCTTGGCGGCGCTCGCCTTGAAGTGCACCCACTCCGAGCCGTACAGCTCCTGGTACAGCTCCCAGCAGAGCTCGGGCGACCACGCCTTGGAGAAGCCCGTCTCAATCACGAGCGCGCCGATGTTGTGCGTCATCAGGCGCGCCATGTGGCCCTTCAGCTCCTTGTGCAGCTGCAGGCGCACGGCGGGGCTGCCGTAGTGCAGCATCTTTTCGATCAGCTGGTGGCCGTGCTTGGCCTTCGTCAGCTCCAGCGCCTTGCCGCTCAGCTCCTTGCACACGCTCTCGCGCTGCGCGGCGTTGCCGTGCTTGAGGCACGCCTGCACCACGCGGCTGGCGTCGTGCCGCATGACGACGTCCATCACGCGGCCGGTGATCAGCTTGAGCACCTCAAGCACGAGCACCTCCTTGCGCGGCTTGGGCGTCTTGCGCTCGCGCAGCTCGTTCCACAGGCGCACCAGGCGCTCCGTCAGGTCCGCGTGCGGCTTGCCGCGCACGGTGCCGAACGCGCCGTTGGTCGGCTTGCTTGCGCTCGCGCCCTCCGTCGGTCGCGGGCGCTTGCCCAGGCTGCTTTTCCCTTCGGCACTCTTCTCGCGCTGCGGCTTTTTGTCGTCCCTCGGACGCGAGCTGCTGTGCTCCCGCTTCTTATCAGACGCATCCCTGCTCGGCGCACGGGAGGCAGAGGCACCGCCACGACCGCGGCCGCGGCCGCCTGCGCCTCCTCGACCTCCACGGCTGCCTCCGCGCGAAGCCGACCGATCCCTATCACCGCCTCCTGACGACGATGAAGGCCGACCACGGCTCTCTGATCGACCAGCTGCGCCACCGCGTCCACTGCCGCGTCCCCGTCCGCCCCCTCGGCCACCACTGCTGCCGCCGCGTCCGCCACCACGAGGCATCGTGTCAGAGATTCGTGGGGTTACCACGTCTGCTGCAAACGACAAAATTCCGCTTGCGCAAGAGCAAGCAATAAAACCTTCTGGTGCGCACTGCCTCTGCCTCGCACTTGCGATGCAAGAATCGCGGAACATCGTTCAAGTTCGTGAGCAAATAACGGAATTGCCGTTCGTGCGAAACCGTTCTGTCCGACTCCACGCTTCTGCGCCCGGCAGTGAGCCGAACGACCGCTCCATGACACGGATTGCGGTCGTCGCTCGTCGCCTGCGGTATTTTGCGTATTGCGCTGCTATTTGCCACGAAGGGTTCTTGCGTCACAAATGCGAAAAATCTCGTCAGCGCTCGTTGCGGCGTCTGCTGCAGGGTTCGCGGCGTTGCACCAGAGCCGCCGCGCTGCGTTCGCAACCCCTGTGCCGGTGACAAGTACTGTCGATCGCGTCGATGTCACTGGCGACGACTTTGTAGAGCTGGATCTGGGAGCGATCAAACTCGATCATCACTTGATCCATTCAGGGCTCCGTGGCGAAGACAAAGTGCATGCCTACAGCCTTGCTCTCAGCCGGAACCGCAAGCGTCTGCGGGCAACTGCAGCCCTCGGGTCTCAAATTTGCGGCCATCCCCACATTGTGCACGGTGGAGCGCTTGCGACGTTGCTGGACGATGCACTGGGAACGCTCTTCTTATCGTCGGGGCATAATGGGTTTACAGCGAACTTGAACGTACAATACCGCAAGCCGGTACCAGCTGGTGCGAACGTGGTGGTGGTTGCTGAGATTGACCGCACCGAAGCCAGCGCCAGCAACCCGAGCCGTCTCAAGGTCTTCATCTCCGGAAAAATTATTGACGCGACGACCGGGGCCGTGTACACGGAAGCGAGCTCTGTGTTTGTGACGAAGGAGGTTACCACCTCTGGCGGAAAATCTAACAAGTTCTTCAAGCAGGTCGGCGCCGCTGCGGAGCCAGACGTGGTGGCTGCTGGAGGCTCCGCATAGGAGGTCCGACGCCTGATCGAGAAGTGCGTTCCGGGCCCACACAGTCTGGCGGGGGCATGACGGGGCAGTTGCACCGCCTCCGCGGGCCTGTCACACCGCCGTGAAGGATAGGGGTTGCTCGCAGCACTCCCTCGGAGATCCACTCGCAAGCGCCCTTGTGGATTGGGTTCGCGCTGCTGTGTGTGCGAACAGCGTGCCCACAGCAGCGCTTGGATACGTCAGCACTGCCTGCTGATGAGGCCGATGCCCCCAAGTGCCCACTCATGTGCGCGAAACACGCGATGGCGAGCGGTAACAGGTTGTTGGAACGTTTATCCCACATCAAGCATCACTGCGGCCTGAGCTGATCAGGGCGCTATAACCCATCCATCCTCCGCAACGCCGCACTCGGTTGCGCGCAGGCCGCTATCTTTTGCCCCGAAAGGAGAATGGTTGTGCTGTCGACTGTGGAGGAGCAGCTGCCGCAAAGAGGCCAAACGGCGCCAAGGCGGGCTTCGCAGCCTTGTCGCCCGGAACAGCCTGCGCGCCCGTGCCGCCGAAACCGCCGACGCCAGGCTTGGAGGGCACCATCCCCCCGGGGCCGTCGAGAAGAGAGAAGAGCCGGCTGGCGGGCTGCGGCGGCGGGGCAGCCGCTGCAGCAGCGTCACGGCCCTTCGCTTTCTTATCCTTCTTGGAGCCCGGCAGCGCCGCCAGCGTGGGTGCTGCCGCTGCGGTTGACGCTGCATCGGCGGTGGTCGCAACTGCCTGCGCTGATATCGCCACGCTCGTCGCGCTCAATCCTGCCAGGGGTGCTGAGGAGGAACCACGCGGCTCCATCGTATCAAGCATGGTCGCCAAGCTCCCGCTGCCACCTTCCGCTTTCGAAGGCCTCTGGGAACCTGCGACAGCGCCGGCACGAGGTCCAAATGTGGCGGGCAGCGCCGCGGCGAAACCATCCTCGATTGCGGACGTGGTCACTGCTACGGAGCCGCCTTCCGGCTCCTCTGCCGCAGCCACCCGTACCCTCTTGACTGCTGTCGGCACCCCGAGCGTACCCTCCGCCTGTCCCCCCTTGCGCTTCCGAATTGGTCGCCGCCCATTCAAATCGAAGATGCTGCTGCAGGACGCGCAGATTGTGGCGCTTGCTGACTTGAGTATCTTCTCCTCGAATGCAAGGTCGCTCACAAAGTGGCAGTGGGGGCACACGAGGCCGCGGATTGATTCCGTCGTACCGAGCAGTGCCAGTGACTCGGTGGTGGCAGCATGACTCAGTAGATGCGAGACAGCGGGCGAGACCTCTCGCAGCTCGCGTGCCAGCTCCAGAAGGTGTTGCACGTGCCGGCTTTCAGCCATCCGATCAAGTTCAGAGAGCTGAGGCGAAACACAGCGGATCAACAGCTGCAAAACAGATGACAGCGAGTGTCTATTACTGGCCACCTGCCAAGCTGCGCGATCTTCGCCACACGCCTGCGCTTCGATGAATTGCCAGTCACGAAACTCCCGACAGACGCTCGACGGCGGCAAATTTCTGGAGTCTGTATCACTGTAGCCGGGCCTGCACAATAGAAAGAAGTCGTGCAGCGGGTGTACCAGTCTACTCAACATTGCTCAGCCGCCGCGCTGTCTCTGCGCGACACCCCCCTTTTGTTACACTTGAGGCGCCGCTGCACAGCGAAGGGAAGCGAAATGTCGGCTGACCGACGGGCAATTCTGGCCACCGCCTCTGTGGCGGTGGTGGGCGCAGCTGTGGGGGCAGCGGCTGCGTACTTCTTGAGCACCAAGGCTTCTGAGAAGCGCTTGACGGACCTCGAGCGGTCGCTCGAGACGAAGGCACAGGCGGCTATCAAGGCAGCCACTGATCGCGTCATCTCTGAGCGCGTGACTGTGGCCGACCGGAAGAAGTACGAGGGCGTAGGCACTCCAGCGAAGCAGGTTGGTTTTTGGCATGCGAGTGGCGACGTGGGCGGCATCTCGAAGCTCGAATACGACACCTGATCATTTTGATCTGTGACTTTCTCGATGGTTGCAGAAGCGCATCCTGATCACTGGCGGTGCGGGGTTCGTTGGCAGCAACTTGGTGGATGTCCTCATGAAGCAGGTGAGCGCTACTGTGGTCTGGGATCCTCAGTGCGTGGCGTAGGCCTCCAGTGGGCATAGCGAGGCTTGATCGGAACGCCACGCACGACCAGGGACGCTATTGATGGCAACAAATATTGCACTGAGCCAGTGGACCGGGAGGCGCATGCCTTCAATCGTCGTTCATTCGCGAACGCCTCCCAGCTGTTGGGCTCGCCACCGACCTGACCCCTTCGATGCCCCGCCCACCTCCTTTTCGTCGCTTGGCGCGCAGGGCCACATCGTGTACGTGATGGACAACCTGTTTACCGGCAAGCGCAAGAACATCGAGCACTGGATCGGGCACCCCAACTTCACCTTCTTCCAGCACGACGTCATCAACCCGTTCCACATCGAGGTGGACCAGATCTACCACCTCGCGTGCCCCGCCTCGCCGCCGCACTACATGTACAACGCCATCAAGGTGCGTGCGCGCTGCACTGGGTGGGCCTCGTGATGAGTGCTTCTGCCGCCAGAGGCGGTGCGCCGGGGCTGCGAGGGATAGTCTTCGCACTTGTTTTTGCATCGCCGCCACCCGCTCACTCGGATGCCGTCTTTGCTGCCTCCACCGATGTCATCGATTCACCCGCGCAGACGGTCAAGACGAGCATGCTGGGCGCGCTCAACATGCTGGGCCTCGCCAAGCGCACGCGCAGCCGCCTGCTGCTGACGTCCACGTCTGAGATCTACGGCGACCCCGAGGTGCACCCACAGCGCGAGTCGTACTGGGGGCACGTCAACTGCATCGGCCCGCGCGCGTGCTACGACGAGGGCAAGCGCATCTCCGAGACGCTGTGCTACGAGTACCACAAGCTCGGCGTGTCTGTCCGCATCGCGCGCATCTTCAACACCTTCGGCCCGCGCATGGACCCCGACGACGGCCGAGTGGTCTCCAACTTCATCAAGCAGGCGCTGCGCGGCGACTCGCTGACGCTGTACGGCGACGGCTCGCAGACGCGGTCCTTCCAGTACGTGTCGGACCTGCTGCAGGGCCTGCTGGCGCTGATGAACTGCGACGAGATCGACAGCATCACCGGCCCTGAGGACGTGCTGCCCATTAACCTGGGCAACCCCGACGAGTACCGCGTGGACGACGTGAGTGGCGGGCCCGCTGCTGCTGCTGCTGCTGCTGCTGGTACCGATGGCGACGGCTGGTTGATGCTGATGAAGATGGCGGGGTGCAGAGGGCGCGCCGTGGAGATGCAAAACGCTTCTTTCGAGAACAAATATGAAGGCCTTTGGGGCCGCGTGCTGGCGAGCAGTATTGCTCTGCCTTTCCTTGTTACGCCGTTTTTGCGATGCCGCGCTGCCTGTCAATTGCCTGCGAACCCACCCGCCCCCGGTCGCCTGCCTACTCGCTCCCACTGCCCGCCCCCTTCTCCCGCCCCGCGCAGTTCGCTGAGAAGATCCGCGCCCTCATCAACCCCGCAGCCACCATCACCAAGCTGCCCGCCACCAAGGACGATCCCAAGCAGCGCAAGCCCGACATCACGCGCGCGTGGGAGGTGCTGCGCTGGAAGCCGCGCACGAGCGTGGACGAGGGGCTCGCCAAGACGATCCTGTACTTCAAGCACGAGCTCGGCTGCGCGAAGGCGGGCGACGAGGCGGCACCCACCGTCTGGATGCCGACCGACAGCATCGTGGACAAGCTGCCCCGCGCGTAGAGCGTCAGCCAGCAGGGTTGAGGGATGTGCGGACCACCTGTTCGGCGCAGTGACGATGCGTGCGAAGCGCCGCGCGATGCCGTGTGAGCATCGTGCACAAAGGCGCGTGGCCCTCCGGGGGCGGTCCGCTTCAAGCAGCTTCGCCTTTACAGTTTTCAAGGTCCGGGCCGGCCATTCTCGTGACTTTGCAACTCACTGTCACGGTGATAGGAGCGGGAGCTGCGACAATCGATGATCATATTCACGCCCAGCCTGCGATCGATAACAGTGGCGCGGTCCAAAGTTTTGGAAATTGGCGCGGCGGCTGGGATTCGAATTCGACGACGTCGACCCTCCGCATGCAGTGCACCGCTATCCGTACGCACATCCGGGAGGATGCCGAGAGCTCGATTGCGATATGACATGTACAGTGAATGGAGCCTCCAACCATGGCCAAGTCCTATTCGATATCATGATCATGGAGTCGCAGAATGTTACGTTTCAAAACAGCATCCGTCAGATCGCGAACAATGCGACAACAGCTAAGAACGGCGCGGCGCAGCCTTGCGTGGAAGGCTTGAGGTTCCCTCCCAGCACAGGCGCCCGCCAGAGCAACGCACGCGACGCAGTAACGCATGACACGCACATCGCAGTTGCGTAACGCAACGCTTTACGCCTTCTTGGGGGAGGCAGCGGCCATGGCGGCGTGCGCGTCCTTGACGAAGTCGATGGCCGCAATGCTGTCGCGGTACGCCTGCACGCCCTTGGAGAGCTCCAGGCCGACGTAGCCCGCCCACGTCGTGATGATGTAGAAGTACGCGTCCGCGACGGTGAAGGCGTCGCCGAGGATGAACTTCTTCTCGCCGTTGGCCAGCTCCTTCTCCTCCACCCACTTGAGCTTGGTGTTCAGCTTCTCCACCTGCGCGGCGCGCGCCTCGGGGGTGAGCGTGGGGTTGAACAGCGGGCCGAAGGAGGCGTGCACCTCAGAGGCCAGGTAGTTCAGCTTGGCCTGCAGCAGGTAGCGGGCGGAGGTGCCGTTGGCGGGCGCGAGGCCCGACTCGGGGGCCTGGTCGGCGATCCACTGCAGGGCGGCGGCGCCCTCGTTCAGCAGGGTGCCGTCGGCCAGGACCTGCAGGGAAAGAAGCGTTTGCGAGCGGCAACGTCGACAAAAGCACAACAGCGGTTGAAATTGAGGCCGCCATCTGGTTGATGCAGTCGCAGCCCTGCGGCTCCGGACAAAGCAGCGCTTCGCAATGCCCCGGCGCCGCTCCAGCGACGTCACGCACCAGCGCGGGCACGTTGCCCTTGGGGTTGACGTCGTAGAAAGACTTGCCGGTCGAGGGGCCGGTGAGGATGGTGTGGGAGCCGATGTCCACCTCGAAGGCCTCGACCTTGGAGCCGATGAGGCCGGCCTTGAAGGCGGCGATGTAGCTCGCGGCGCCGCAGCTGCCAGGGGTGTAGTAAAGCTGGGCGGCCATTTTGGGTCTTGGAAAAGTTTCCGAAGAGGTCAGCGGGAAATCCTGCAGTCGGGGGATGGCGATGTCGCATTGGGGAAGGCGGAACGGAGAACGGGTTATCTGCGGCTGCATTCACGCTAGCCGGACGGAAAAGGCCAAGATCAAGAAGAAGCAGCTTGCCACGCCCATGGGGCGGCCACGACACCGCCCCCAAACGCGGCTTCAAGTTGCGGGTGAACGGGAAAACCCGCAACTCCGCAAGGCTACGGCGCCGCGTGGAACAGCCCTCCCGGCGTGCGCGCGCGGCAACTGGCGTCAAACTATTCCGCAGGCATCGCTCTGCAGTCGATCCGCGCCGTGGCCCCAGCCAACACGCGCGCACCCGCAGTGTGATGTGGCTGCAACGTGGCGTCGACCCAACTGCTCCGGGAGGCCACCATGCCACCTCACGCAAAAACTAACCTGGAATCGAATTTATATCGCAGTTGTGGTTGTGTCAGTACTCGCACGCAGCCATATGTGCTGTAGAATGCTTCCGAAATTGTCCCACAAAATCAATCCCAGAAGGACAGAATACATCTTTTCATAAAATATCAGATTTTTCATACTATAAACTCCACATGCTGTGAGGCCTGTTTTCGCTCGTTCTACACACGGGTTTTGGATGCAGCTGACGGTTTTTGGAGCACATGTGGAAGCTCAACCATTTGAATATATCAGTGATGCGCAACTCTGCGGACACACACCTAATTCCGCTGTTTCTCCACGATGGCTGCACCGACAAGCTGCTCGCGCAAGGTGGTGGTGTTTGATTTTGACAAGTCCCTGGTGGACGACAACACGGACGATTGGGTACCACGGGTGCTCGCTCCAGACCTGCTGCCTTTCATCAGGGAGCAGTACCGCGCCGGTCGGCAATGGACGGAATTGATGCACGAAGTGGCCGGGAAGCTGCACGAGGCGGGCCACCGCCGTGAGCACCTGCTTGCTGCCCTCTGCACAATCCCAGTGCACTCAGACATGCTGGCCGCGGTGCGCGAGGCGGCCGGCTGCGGGGTGCCCGTCCACATCGTGTCGGACGCGAACACCGTCTACATCTCGTGCTTGCTGGAACACCTGGGCATCGCCGACTTGATCGCGAGCACGGTCACCAACCCCGCGCATTTTGACGAGGAGACGGGGCGCCTTTGCATTCTGAAGCACACGGACGGGGCGAGCCCCCACGGCTGCGGCCGCTGCCCCGTGAACATGTGCAAGGCGGCGATCCTGCGCAACCACCTGAAAGTGCTGGAGCACGACTATCGAGTGCTGTACGTGGGCGACGGCGGCGGCGACGTGTGCCCGTGCCTGGCGCTGAGTGCGGACTCTGTGGCCTGCGCGCGGACTGGGCACCCCATGCTGAAGGAGCTCGAGGTGGCCAAGGCGGGCGGGCTGCTGGCTGCCAAGCTCGTGCCATGGACGGACGGCAGCGACGTGCTGAAGGCGGTGCGCGAGTTCGTGGCCGATGGGTGCGGCGCTGGCGCAGCCGCTGTCGCCCGCAGCGTTCCGAGTCCGGGAGGGCCCGCGATGGTGTCAGTACTGCCGGTGTGCGGTGCTGCTGCCGGCGTGGGCGGTGGTCCGGAGCCTGGCAACTCTGGTGCAGGAGACGGCGAGCCTGATGGTCATGCCGCCGGAACAGGATTGGGTTGCGCATGATGTTATGCTGCACAGTTCCGGAGCGCCGTGGGCTGAAATGATGTGGCTGCGGCTGCTGTATTGGTGCTGGCGCGTGCGCGTGCCCTGCGGATGCGCCAGCCATGCGGCCCTCTGGTTCCACATCCGGCAATCGTGTCACTAGCAGAATCGCACTCTTTCCACTCCCAAAACGGCGCTCGTTCCACGGCGTAGCTCGATCCGTGGCCGATTGTATGACCAGAAACCTTTCCTGCACCGCGTGCGTGTGCCCCTTGAC
>Ga0066413_1000176_pt1 | contig 12992 bp, 9 predicted proteins | sample LakWasMet19_HOW5_2_FD_59540 | JGI IMG/M metagenome (GOLD analysis project Ga0066413, IMG submission 59540) | Freshwater sediment methanotrophic microbial communities from Lake Washington under simulated oxygen tension - Sediment Metagenome 19_HOW5 | ecosystem: Environmental > Aquatic > Freshwater...
CTACTGCAACGCCGACTACGCCGCCCGCACTGCCGCTGCCAGCACCGTGTTGCAGGTGGCTGCCGAGGAGGGGCTGCTGCTGCTGCTGCGGCGGCGGCGGCGCCAGCAGCGTGAGCTGCAACAGCTCGTTGTAGGAGGCGCAGGCGAGGGCTGCAGCGGAGAGGGGCGGCGCTGCGGCCTGCTCGGCGGAGGCAGTGCTGTGATCCGTAGCTGCTTCTGCCGCCGCTGCTGCAGCAGCCCGCCCCACCCGGGCCTCCGCAGCCATGCCCGCTGCCAGGAGTGACACCTCTGCTGCGCTGCGCGCCCCGTGCACCAGCGCCAGCAGCGCACCCGCAGCGGCGCAGCGCTCCGCAGGCTGGAACGCGCTTCCAGCGGCCGCAGCTGCTGCCACTGCTTCCCCGTCTGCCGCGCCCGCGCCCTCGCCCGCCAGGAACGCGGCGAGGCAGGCTGAGTGTTTGCGCACCAGCCAGGTGGCCGCCTCCTCAAGCAGAGGGCGCGGGATGGCGAGGACAGGCACGGTCGCCTCCTCCGCCTCAGCCTCCTCCTCAGTCCCCTGCCTTGCCTCGCCGGCTGCCTCCTCCACCAACCCCTCGTTCCCGTCGCGGGCGCCTCCGCCGTCGATTGCCCCTGCGCCTGCCCCTGCCCCTGCCCCTGCGGGTGCGGGAAGGCCTGCCCGCGCCCGCAGGCGGCGCAGCGCCCTGGCCTCTGCCGCTGCGGCGCGAGCCAGCGCCCCCTCCGCCGCCTCGCGCTGGGAGGGGGTGAGGGGCACTCCGCAGGCGAGGGCGCGGGAGGGCCGGACTCTCACCGCCTGCGCCCACTCCAGGCCCCCGGGAAGCAGCAGGGGGGCGAGGGCGGGGGGCGCGGGTGGGGCGGCGGGGGCGGCAATCGAGCCGTCGCAGCCGTCAGCGCAGCCGTCACTGTCGCTGTCGCCGCTGTCGCCGCTGTCCGGGCAGGCTGCGTCGCCACCGCTCCCAGGATCTGGCTGGGGGCCTGCGCCAAGGAGGGCGTTGGCGCTGCGGCTGCTGCCGCCCAGCGGCCACGCGGCCACGACTGCAGCCTCAGCTGCGCCGTCCTCCTCCTCATCGACCTCCATGCATGCGGCGCCTACCGCCCCCGCTGCCTCTGCCGCCCCCTCCTCGTGCAGCTCCTGCAGTGCCTGCGCCTGCAGCCCCTGCAGCTCTGCAGCCAGCCCGGCACCGGTGGCGTCAGGCTCGCTTGAGGCAGCCTCGCCGCCTGCTCCGCGGGCTGTGTCACGCCCAGCAGAGTGCACCCTGCCTTGCTCCCGCCCCTCGCCCAGCTGCAGCACACCAGCAGGCGCATGTGGCCGCTCCCCCTCGGCCTCGGCGAGATCGCTGGCAGCAGCCCCCGCCGACCTGCCGTGCCCGCGCCGCCACGCCGAGAACGCGGAGAGGGCTGCGCTGATGGCGCCGGGGGCGAAGCCAGAGCGCCGCGCCGTGGCGACGCTCGCTGCGGAGAGCGCCCCCGTTGCCGCGTACTCAGCCAGCAGCGCCTGCAGCGCCCCTGTCAGCCCGGGGGTGAAGACCCCCAGCAGCAGCTCCGCCCCCGACCCCGCCGCCCCGCCCAGCGCAGCGAGCTGCCCCAGCACGGCGCCGATGTCCTCAGCCTCCGCCTCACCCTCCACTTCGCGTGCTGCCTCGTGTGCTGCCTCGTGCACCTCGGCGCTGCGCGCTCCTCCCGCCTGCCGCAGCAGCTGGCGACCGCTCGTCGCTGCAACAGAATCAACACCCCCGTCTGGCAAGCTCGCTGATCCGTCACGGGATCTGCCGAGGTCAGGAACGGGCACGGTTGCGCGATGTTCGGCTTGGCGCCCGTCGGTAGCGTCCGGCGAGTCGGCGTCATTGTCCGCTGGCTCCACCTCGACCAAACGCAACCCGCCTTCCGCTGTTTTGGTGGCAGGGTTGCCATTGTGTGGTCGAAGTCCTGCAGCAACGGAGGAAGTGACTGCGGAAGGGCCGGTACAGGTCCCGACTACCAGCCCGTCTTCGAGATGTGCAGTCGTCGGCGTTCGAGGCGCTTTTGTGCCCGAAGGAGGGGGTGTGTTGTCGCTCCCAGAGGAAGGCGTTGCATCCGCATCGTATGCAACCGCACCCGCTCCAAATCCAAACAGGCCCAGGAAGCCACTCAGCGCCATGTTCGCAGCGCGTTGATGCAGTGAAGGTGTCCGTTGGCCCGGAAAAATCTGTTCGTTGCGGTTCGGATTTTACAGCCCCGATAAAGTGCGGTCACAGATCGTGATCGGTGATACGTATTTTATTGCAGCTATGGCTTGGAATTAAGGACAGCGTGTCCTGTAAAGAATGAGATAGCGACAATATTTCGATGTAAATGGGATGCATGGAATGACAGACTGGAGGTTTTGTGAGTAAAAATAGACTATGTATCACGACTCTAGCAGATTTTCACCGATGTCCATGCACTCGGCTAACTGGCAGCCAGTGTGTGATTGTCAAAATATCGCAGTATGTTCAATGTACGCTCCAGAAGTCTGACCCCCGGCGGGGCCCCCGCCGGCCCGGGGCCCCCCGGGCCGGCCCTGCCCTGGGCGGCCGGGGGCCGCTGGAGCTTCCTGAGGGTCACGAGGGTCGGACTCTCCGCTGGCGCCACCAGCGGAGCCGCACGCACAGGCTGAGCCTCCCGGCGGCTCTCAGCCCCGGGCCGCTGAGCTGCCACACTGTCAGCAACCGGCCGCCTGTTCCGAGAGTCTATCGCCGTGCTGGTGACCTGGTGTGGCTTTCAAAGCCATCACCGTGCAACGCCGTCCACTGCCTGCCAGTGGAGCACTGCATGGCCTCCACCCGCCTCAACCACTGGCACGTCTGGATCATGTGAACGCTACACTGCACTATCCCCGTGCCACTGGTACGGCAGCAGAAAGAGAGGAACACGGCGGCCAGCAACCTGGCTCTGCATCCTCGGATTCCCTGCCTTGCCAGCAGCCGTGTGCGTTACAGCGCTGTGTGAAGACACGACGCCCCTCCACAAGCATCCCGCTCAAGTTCCCGCCCGTTGCAGCATGAAAACTGCCGGAGTGCCGTCGCCACGTGCGCCGCACAGGAACTGGTAGTCAGTGCCCTTTCACCCCACGCGCAGGTGCCCAGCTGCTCCGCCTGGGCCTGGCGGTTCGAGCCAGGCATGAGGTTGCGACCAGCGTTCAAGCACAACAACAGACCGAGCTCCAGCCGCAAGATCGGCAGCGGAAGCAGTGCCAGAGAGACGGCTAGCAAATCCTGCAGCATGCCTTCCGGTTCAACATGTCAACCTGCTGCTGTGATTACTGCGCACTCGCAACTGCTGCGTCGTCGGCTCGGTGACCGCTAGGAAACGCCAAATGGCGAGGCGGTGCAGGCCGGCCGTGAGTCTGTGTCGATACATCGGCCAGAGAACGCGACCACCGCCGTCATCACAGGTCACCACATGACCACTGACCCGACAGGAGGGCCACAAAACCGATCTGGTCGAGCGGGTATGAAGGTCCCTTTGATGAAGGGTTGACGGGCTCGACCACGGCAGCCACCCCAAAATCACGAGCGCCGGAGAGTGTCTGGCCGCTGCAGCAGAGGGTTCGCCTGCAAGTCGTTCGAACCAAGCCGGCAGTCCACACACGCTCTCGGCTGGCAGGGTGAACCGCTCCGGCGCATTGCCCGTCTTTCTGACACGAACGACATGCGGCCATCATGCGCCGTGCACTATCAGCCCAGCAGCTGCTGCACGCTCTTGCAGTGCTGCACCAGTTCAGCTGCTGCCGCCACCGCCGCAGCACCCGCCCCCACTCTTGGCCTTGCCTTTAGGCTCGGAAAGATCAGTGATCACATCCGTTTCCCGGCCCTTGGCGCTGCGTGGAAGTTTGCGGGCTGCAATGGACACACGGTGCAATTCCAAGGAAAGGAAACGACGCATGAGAAACTCTCGATGCCAGCATTACGGGGTTTCAGCAATACGGAGTTTCAGGAATGATGAGCGGCAGTGAGTACCACGTACCAATGGCGACGAAAATCTCCTTGACGTTAAATCCCGTTTTGGCGGAGGTGTCCATGTAGATGATGCTGTTCTCGGCCGCATAAGTGTGCGCCTCCTGCAGCGAGAGCACAGTCAATTACACACAGTCTCCAAGCCCTTGAACCAGTGCACAAGCAAACGTGGCCCAGCGACAGGGTATGCGCTCACTCCTGATGCAAGCGGCAACCGCGGTCAGAACTCACCTCAGCGGAGATCGCGCGGCCCTCCTTCACATCGGCCTTGTTGCCAGCCAGGGCGATGACGACGCTGGGGTCACCCCGCCGCTGCAGCTCCTTCACCCAAGACTTAGCACCCTACATCATCAGTGTCAGAGTACGTGAGCTGATCGGTAAATGACCGGAAGGAAGGGAGGAAGGATCATCAAACCACAGCAGCACCAGGCTGCGATGCGGCGCTGCAGCAGACCATGGGGTGGCAGCGTCAAGCCCTGATTGCGACCACGCACCTCGAAAGATTCGCGGCTGGTCACATCAAATACCACCACCGCCGCGCTGGCGCCCCGATAGTACATCGGAGCGAGCGAGCGATACCGCTCTGCAGCATCACAACCGGGCACGGAAGGCGGATCGCGAGCAATCTGTTGAGTGCAGATGACGCCGCAATGCTAGGAGGCAAGTTGCGGTGCAAACCGCGAGACCCAGCCGCATTCGCAGGCCATTCTGAGACCTGCAGCGACTCCAGCACGAGGTCAGCAATCATCCCAACCGGCGACGGAGCTGCGAAGGCTGTCATTTCGTGACGAGGATGAGCGACGGGACGGCAACCTGATCAGCTGCGGGAGCACAGCAGAGCTGTTCCAGCAGGGGTGGGATTGCTTCACGCAGCCCCTCTTCCAACCGGATGCCCGTGCACCGCAAGCCTCCGAGCGAAACCTGGAGGCGACCAGCAAACCAGCCACCATGAAGCGACCCGGCTAAGAGTCCCATAATGGGCAGATGCGGTAAGAAGGAGTAATGATGTATGAAGCGCTGCTCCCAGGAACAGTTCGTGCCGCGCGTAAGGTTGGCGTGCAACCGAGACCGCAGGGAAGGATGCATTCGCTCTGGTCGCGAAACGACGCCTTGCTCGGCAGTCCAAAATACGCACCTTGGCCCGCCGTGTCCCACAGCTCAAATCGAATGATCACATCTGGGTCCGTAAGTTGGACAGTCTGGGTCAAAAATGCTGCCCCAATTGTTGGTTCTTGGTAGTCGAAGAACTGCCCATTTGCAAATCGCACAACGAGACAAGACTTCCCTACAGCAGAGTCGCCAAGCAGCACCAGTTTGTGCGAAACCACAGCTGTACCCGCCATATTGGTTGACGTGTGCGCAGGCGTCTGAGGCGTGAAAGAAGCGGGATGCTTCGTCGGGGTTTGGGGCTGGGAATCAGCGCGGGTCGGTGCGGGCAGCCGCTCGAAAAATTGTCTGGTCGCAACGGGCTGCAACTTTTCGCACGCCAGATTGTACCAGCAGGAAAGGGCATTGTTCATTCGAAGTGACAAATACTTGAGCGAAGACGCACTGGGTGAACGAGACAACATCTGTCCGAGCTCGTTGTGCGAACACGCGCAACGCGTCAGCGTGCACAGAAACGAGAAATCCGCCCACCGACAAAACCGCATACGTGGGCTGCTGAGTCCCAGGCTACGCAGCAGCTGGGACCGCGACGCCGCGATCTCGAACGCAACGCCGTGCAACAACGGTCTCACGTTGGGTCTCAGCTGCGCACCAACACCGCTGAGTATGGCTGCTCCGTCTGTGGTGCGACCGCCAGATGCGCCTGGCGCACAACCAGGTGTTGTTGTGCAGAGCCCGACCAGCCCTAGCTTTGCTGGCGGTTCTGCCATGTCCCCTGGCGCGCTGTCACCGACGAGCCCAGGCAGTACGGTGACCGCAGCAACGGCGCCGACCCGTCCCCCTGGCAGCCAGCCCCAGCGGTCGGTGTGGGAGCGCTTGAGGTACAGCCATGGCATATGGGGCTACATCTATCGCTTTGGAGCGCCTCCGCCATCCACTCGCACGACTCGAGAAGTCTTCGTCAACGATCACGCGGCGAACGAGAAGGAGCGCTATGTGGATAACCGCGTCGTTACGTCGCGATACACGTGGTGGAATTTTGTGCCTTTGTTTCTTTTCCAACAGTTTACGCGCTTTGCGAATGCATACTTCCTTTGCGTGAGTCCGTCGAGGCGTGAAACCCCCGTGCAACCGGCGCGGCGACATCAGCTGAGGTGCCGATCGTGGTTCCGCTCGCCACGTTGCTGTCTGTAGAGAGGCCTCGGCAACACCCGTGTGATGTTGCTCTCTGCGCTCTTGCGCTGCAGGTGTGCGTATTGCAAGCCATCCCCGAGATCTCCATCACCAACGGCGTGCCCACCACGGCACTGCCCCTCGCCTTCGTGCTCTTCTTCGACGCGATCGTGACCGCCAAGGAGGACTACAATAGACACCGGTGCGTTCCTGGTTGAGCATTTGGGCGGCAGCCAGCCCCGGCGGATGCAATGCCTCAGCGAGTTTCTCAGACCGTGGTGCGCGCTCCCCGGATTACGTCACGGTCGTGACTGTGGTCCGATGGACAACCCCGCCAGCTGTGTCGCGTTGCGTGCCGCCTTCTCCACTCCTACCTTCGCTCCCGCTTGTGTCCGCTGCAGCGACGACGCCCACGCGAATGCCCGCAAGGTGCTGGTGCTGCGGGAGGGGCGCTTCCAGACGCTGCAGTGGCGGGAGGTTCGGGTGGGAGATGTCGTCAAGGTGGCGGGCGGCGAGGAGCTGCCGGCAGACGTCGTGTTCCTCGCCGCGGGGCACGAGGACCCAGACCAGCGGGGCGTGTGCCACGTGCAGACGGCGCAGGTGCGTGCTCAGTTCTGACCGCTCTGTGGTCGAGGCATGCCGTCGCCTCGCGCTGTGCACCACATCGACTGGCACTATCGTACCTGCCATTATCATATGACCGCAACTCTGTGCCCTCGCTGTGATCAGCCACCTTCGCCAGCGAGCGCATCGCCACATAGCATCGCCTTCACGGTGGTCGAGTCGTTCTGTGCGTGTTCTCTCCTCTGCAGCTCGACGGGGAGACCAACTTGAAGATGCGCAACGCACTCGACAAGACGGCAGCCATGTTCACCACGGACGAGAACGTGGCGACCTTCCACGGGAAGGTCGTGTGCGAGGAGCCGCATGAGAACTTCGCAAAGTTCAACGGCAGCCTGTACATGGAGGCCAGGTGAGAGGGGCTGGCCGCACCGCTCTGGGGGTTTGATGCCGCGGACCGCGGAAGGGGGTGCCACGGCTGCGGCTGACGGGGATTGTTGCATTGCAAACGGGCAGGGGTGCGACGGTTGAAGTTTCGAGGCCGCTCGAAGCATCTGGCCATATGATTGTGGTGAGCACTTGCGGCTGCTGTCACCCACCCCCGCCTGCCCCTCGCACCGGCCCCTGCGCAGCTCGCACAAGGGCTTCGCCCTGGACGCGAACTCCACGCTGCTGCGTGGCTGCGTGCTCAAGAACGTGGAGTACATCTACGGCGTGGCCGTGTACACGGGCCGCGAGACCAAAGTGCGCGTGAAGCAGAGCGCCGTGCTGAGCAAGAAGGCGAGCGTGGAGAGCGAGATCAACCGGTACATCATCGCCCTCATCATCACGCAGGTGGTGCTCTGCCTGGTGGCCACCATCGGGTACGCCATCTGGAACGGCAACCTGGCGGCCGACAGCTGGTACCTGGGCCTGCCCTCCGTGAATGCCGGGGACGTGATCGCGCGCTTCTTCACCTTCTTCCTGCTCATCTCCAACATCATCCCCATCTCGCTGTACGTGACCATGAAGCTCGCGCGCACGGCGCAGAAGCTCTTCATGGACGCGGATGCACGGATGGTGCACGAGGACGCGGAGATCATCGAGCGCAGCGACGGAGAGGACGGCGTGTACCCGCTGCGCGTGCGCTCGCTGGACCTGAACGACGAGCTGGGGCAGGTGAGCCACATCTTCTCCGACAAGACGGGCACCCTCACCTCCAACTACATGGAGTTCCGCAAGCTCAGGTGCGTGCTGGGCTACCCTCCTGCGCTGAGCGGTGGCCTACGCCGCGGCGCCCGCTGCTCGCCACGGCTCCGCTCTACGTATGCTCACACAATACTCGCCTCCCCCTCTGATTTTGCAGCATTAACGGCGTAGTGTACGGGCGCGGCTCCACGGAGATCGGCATGGCGCGGCGCCGGCGCCTCGGCCTGGACACGGCGGAGCTGGAGGCCCTCATGCACGAGGCGGCAGGCCGGCCGCGCGAGATGCCGCACGTGAACTTCATCCCCGGCTCCGAGACGCACCCGGGCCGGGAGCTGCGGGGGCCCGCCAGCGACCTCGACGGCTCGGGTGCGCGTGAGGACGCGGGACAGAGCGAGGCGTGCCAGCTGATGATGCTCAACCTCGCCCTCAATCACACGGTGGTGCTGGAGACGGTGCACGACAAGCGCACGGGGCAGCCGCGCCAGCAGCTCTCCGCCAGCAGCCCCGACGAGGAGGCCTTCGTGCTGGCCGCAGGCTTCTTCGGCTACCGCTTCGTGAACAGACAGAAGGACGTGGTTATCCTGGACGTGCACGGCTCCGAGCAGCGCTTCCGCGTGGTGGTCATCCTGCCCTACAGCAGCGTGAGTGGCGTGGCGCTGGAGCGAAGCAGGCTGTTCGCGACATCTGGACACTCGACAGATTTTCGCTGGCGGTTCGCTTGTCCAGCACGCGCACAGGCATCCTCCTGCGATCTACCCTTTCGTGTATGCGATTTTCCCCTTCGTCTAGCCCGTCCCTTCCGTGTGAACGGCTCCATATTTGATCATGTATGCCCCCCCCCCGCCGCCGCGTCCCGCTGCCCTCACCTGCCTGCAGGCCCGCCAGATGATGTCTGTGATTGTGGAGGACACGCAGGCGCGCGACCCCGCCCGCCGCTTCCTTCTCCTCTCCAAGGGCTCGGATGTGCGCATGTTCAAGCTGAACGTGATCGAGACGGACAGCAACGGCAGCAGCGGCGTGCCCGCCGAGGTGATCGCGGCGCAGCGCGACCTGATCGCCGTGACGAAGGCGCAGCTGATGGAGATGGCGGAGGACGGCCTGCGCACCCTCTGCTTCGCGTACCGCATCATCCCCGAGGCGACCCTCAAGCCGTGGCTGGAGCGCTACGAGGCGCACCTGTCGGACCTGAACCAGAAGCGACTGAAGGACGCCAAGCTGCCCAACAAGATCGACGAGACCGCGGCCGAGATGGAGCGGCACCTGCTCTTCCAGGGCGCCACCGCGAACGAGGACAAGCTGCAGGAGCAGGTGCCCGAGACCATCGCGCTGCTGGCGCAGGCGGGCATCAAGATCTACATGTGCACGGGCGACAAGCAGGAGACCGCCATCAACATCGGCTTCGCTGCGCGCATGCTGAGCAACGAGTTCGTGCGCATCATCGTGACGAGCGAGGAGCTTCTGTCCGACCGCATCCAGGAGGAGGCGGCGCGCCTGCGCAAGCAGGCGACGGAGGCGGCCGCCGCGGCGCGCGGCCTCCCCTCCGCCACGCACCGCGAGCAGTCGCGCTGGGAGCCGCCCGAGGTGCCCGACTCCATCCTGGAGACGAACGCGCGCGTCAAGCTGCGCATGTACGCCAACGTGAGCCGCGCCAAGGCCTCCAAGCTGCAGGAGTTCGCGCGCCCGCGCGCCCTCGTGGTCGACGAGCCGGTGATGAACATGGTGTGGCCCAACGTGCCGGCGCTGCCCAAGGTCACGCCCGCCACAGCTCGCGAGGCGTACAAGGAGACGGTGGGCCTCATCGCCAAGGTGGTCGCGCTGCAGGCCGCGCTGGAGGCCCCGGCGTACGTGCTCTACGACGACACGACGTGGCGGGACGCGGAGGCGGAGGTGCTCAAGCTGGCAGGGGGGCCGGGGGCGCCCCCCCTGTTTGACGACGCCCCAGAGCGCGCCAAGATCGCGTCCATCCTGAAGGAGGCCCGCCTGCCCGAGCTGCTGCAGCCGGGGGGGACCAAGCACCTGGCGGAGGGTCTGACCGCCGTGCTGCTGGTGCAGAAGCAGCTGAAGGAACTCGAGGATGCGGCCACGGGCAGCGTGCCCCCCGAGCACCACGACGAGGCGGAGGCGCTGCGAGCGCAGGCGGCCCGCCTCGCAGCGGACCTCGCGCCGCAGATGGAGGCCGCGTACAAGACCGCGCGCGCGTGCCTGGTGGCGACGGGTCCGGGCATGCAGCAGGACCTGCTCGTGATCGCGGAGTCGTGCCGCGCTGTCATCTGCTGCCGCTGCCGGCCCGACCAGAAGAAGAAGATGCTGGAGCTCATTCGGTACAACGTGGGCACGGCGCGCTGCCTGGCGGTGGGCGACGGCGCCAACGACGTGGACATGATCCAGGCCGCCAACGTGGGCGTGGGCATCATCGGCCCCGAGGGCGTGCAGGCCGCCAATGCCTCCGACTACGCGGTGGGCCGCTTCCGCTTCCTGTCGCGCCTGCTGCTGGTGCACGGGCGCTGGAACTACAACCGCATGGCGCTGCTGATCACGTACATGTTCTACAAGAACGTGCTGTACGCCCTCACGCAGTACTGGTACACACTGGTGGCGGCGTGGAGCGGGCAGAAGGTGCGTGCGGGAGGGGACGGCAGGGTGGGCCGTGGGGGGTCGCTGCAGGCTGTGGGGGAGCGTCACGGTGCTTCTCCGCACTGGGTGCATGCAGGAGGTGCGGGCGCGATATACAACCGTGATTGTGCTGCGCACTCAGTGTGTCATACGCCATCTTGCTATTCTCTCCCTCCGCCCCTGCAGTTCTTCATCGAGGCCGGCAGCCAGACCTTCAACCTCATCTTCAGCGGCCTGCCCATCCTCGTGGCGGCCGTCTACGACAGGGACGTGTCCGCGGCCGCTGCGGTCGCCTTCCCGTACCTGTACTCTGACGGTCTGTTCCGCCGCCGCCTGAACCTCTCGGTGCTCGTGTGGTGGCTGGCCACAGCCGTCTACGAGGCCGCCCTCATCTTCATCTTCGCTTACTTCGGCGCGTACTGGGCCTCCAACAAGGGCACCACGCCTTACGTCTTCGAGTTCGGTGCGTGCCTCGCGCGAAATGTCTCGTGCGGCGGTTGGCTGAAGGCTTGCGCGCACCCTCCGATCGCTGTCTTGTTGCTGGGTCCCTCAACTGTCGCTTCTCCTTCCTCGCCCTCTTGTTAATCTGCAGGCTCCTGGGTGAGTCCGCGCACTGGCGGGTGCAGCGGCGTCTGACAGCTCGTCGCACGCTGTAGGCAGGCCAGCATGCTGGGGCGCCGATGGACTCGGCAGGTTGCGTGATTGATTGCACGATGCCCCACCCCCGCTTCTCTCCCCCACTCACTCTCCCTCTTTCCCGCAGGCCTTCACCGCGATCATCATCATCATCAACATCCGCCTCTCCATGAACGTGACGCGCCACACCTGGTTCTTCGACCTCGTGGTGTTCCTCTCCATGGCCGTCTGGTTCCCCGCCCTCATCCTCTTCGCCAACGTGTCCGCGCTCGCCGACAACTCTGAGGGCATGATCACCTACATCTTCGGGTCAGGCGCCTTCTGGCTGTGGCTGCTGCTGGTGGTGGTCGTCACGCAGCTGCACGTCATGTCCATCTCGTTCGCGCGGCGCATGTTCGCGCCCGAGTACCGGGACATGGTGCAGGAGTACAACATCCTCATGAACAAGGTGGGCCACAAGCCGACCCTGCGCCAGCGCTGCCTCACGTGCGGCATGCGGCGGGATGTGGTGCGCCGCGCCCGCACCCCGCAGGAGAAGCTCGCCATTCTGGACCGCATCTACCCGCAGCAGTCGATCGAAGACCCCGAGGGCGAGGTGGGGCGCATGCTGGGCAGCCCGGGGGGCGCGGCCTCCCCCGGCTCGCCCCAGGTGGTGGCTGCCAAGGGCGTCACCGCTGCAGCGCTGGGGGGCGCGTCCGCTGCGGGCGCCGCCACGGGTGCGCCGCGGGCTGCGGCTGCCGGCCCCGCTGGCGTGCCTAGTCATCTCGGCAGCACCCTCTCCCCGAACGCAGCGCAGCCGCTGCTGGGCGCAGCGGGTGCGCGCCTCACCTCCCCGCAGCAGGCCCGCCCAGGCGTGCAGGCGGGGGGCGGCCCCGCCTCCCCCCTCACTGGCGTGCTGTCCCCGCAGGTGGTGGTCAGGTCTGTGACCGCAGACGATCTCGAGGTGGACTTCGGGCCTGACCTCGCCACCCTCGATAAGCTGCACAACCCCACCTTCAGCTACCGCCGCCGCCCCGACGCGCTGCGCCTGCCCGTGAAGGAGGACGAGGCGGAGGAGCTGATGGAGTGGCCGGTGGAGCAGCAGATGCGCGTGAGCCTCACCATGCGGCGGCGGCAGCTGTACGAGGAGGCGCGGGAGAAGGCGCGCCTCGGGGTGGTTGAGGACCCTGAGATCACGCTGCGCAAGGTCAAGATCGACATGCTGCGGGCACGGATCAGCTCGCTCATCGAGCACGGCCTCAGCAGCACCGCGGAGGACAGCGCGGCAGGCGGGGCGGGCGCGGCGGCGCTGCCTGCTGCGAGCGGGGCTGCGGGGGGCGAGACGATGCCCCCGGGTGGCCCGCAGCCGCCTCCGCCAGGGGCTCCCTCTGACGCAGCTGTTGTCACCATCAAGGGGCAGGGCACTGGCGCAGAGGCAGGGGTGGGCGGCAGCGCAGGGGGGCCCTCGCCTGCCCCCGCCGCTGTGCCCGTGGCGGGCGGCGGTGTGGCGGTTGCGTCGGCTGCCCCCTCCCCCGCCACGGCGCAGGTCTGGCCTGGCTCTGCGAAGGGTGTAGGCGTGGCGGCGTCAGCGGGCACCTCCCCAGCGGTGATGCCGCCCGCGGCACCCTCCGCCTCCGCCACCGCTGGCTCTGCGGGCCCTGCCCCCAGCTCCACCAGCGCCTCCATCACCCCCGTCTCGCTGTCAGACACGGGCGGGCGGCCCCTCCCGCTGCCCGGGCATCCCGG
>Ga0066413_1000180_pt1 | contig 12909 bp, 9 predicted proteins | sample LakWasMet19_HOW5_2_FD_59540 | JGI IMG/M metagenome (GOLD analysis project Ga0066413, IMG submission 59540) | Freshwater sediment methanotrophic microbial communities from Lake Washington under simulated oxygen tension - Sediment Metagenome 19_HOW5 | ecosystem: Environmental > Aquatic > Freshwater...
TGACACAGTATCGCCCTCCCCCCACCCCATGTCTGCAGAACACGCCATGTTCGTGGCGGGACTCATGGCATACGGCAAAGACTGGAGGCGCATTGGGGCTCAAATCCCCACGCGCACCGTCGTCCAGATCCGCACGCACGCGCAAAAGTTCTTCCAGAAGCTGCAGAGGGACGGCAAGACGCTCAACGACGAGGGCGCGATCGTCCTCGCGCCTGCCGGCATGATGGTGCGTGTAACACTTCACACGCCCGCCGGGCGTGCTGCGTGCGTGACGCCCTGCCCGGAGCGACGCCACGGCTGCTAGCATGGCGAAAGCTGTCGCCGTGGCTAAAAAATCAGCTGGGTGCAGCTGAGTGCTGCATTTCAAATCAGCACGCGTGTCACCCTCATCGCCCCCTGCTTGCCGCTGCAGCTCGATACGTCGCTTCGTCTCCGCGGCCGCCATGCCGGCGCCCCCTCTGGCGCTCGCGTGGGCTACTTCGCTGACCCCAAGCGTGCAGCGCTCTTCGGCGCGGGCGGCGACGCGCCTGATGGGGCAGCGTGGGAGGAGGGCGACGACGAGGACGACGGCGGCGGCGGTTGCGACGACGGGGCGTCTTTTGATGGCAGCATGGGCAGCACTCGAGACGTGGGCAGCACTCGCGACGCGGGCAGCGCACGCCGCGGCAGCGCCACGGGCGGTGGCGGCGCTGCGGCCTGGCCGCAGGAGCAGGGCGCCGGCAGTGCCAGCAGCGGCGCGGATGCGGGCGCGAGCGCGAGCTCCGCCCGGTCCCCCGGCTCAGCGCGCCCGGGTCTGCGCGTCCGCTCCCCGACGCGCCTCCTCCCCGGCTCGAAGCTGCAGCCCGGCTCCCTGTCCTCCACGGGCCGCGCGAGCTTCCCGGGGTTCAACGGCACCACCAGCGCGGCCATGCGGGCCGCTGCCCTGCACATGCTGTCGGGCGCTGGCGGCGGGCCCGCACCGGGCTCAAGCGGCAGCGGAGGCCACGACGATTCATTCGTCACGCACTCCCTGGGCGAGGGATCGGGTGGCAGCCCTACCCACGGCGACGGAGGGACAGAGGCAGACGCTGCATTCGCCTCGTCAGAGCGGGACCCGCACGCGGCGGACGGCGACCTGCCGCCCCATGGTGCCCACGGGGCGGGCCCTGCACGCGATGTCATCCGCTCCACTGACTCGCGCAGCTCTGCGAGTGCGAGCGCGGGCAGGCGCCTCACAGCGTCCTCCGTCACCTCCTCCGCGGCGTCCTCGCTGTCACGGTACGGCGCAGCGGCTGTGGGCGCGGCATCTGCCTCGCTGTCTGCTGCACGGTCTGCGGGGCGGTCTGCGGGCAGGTCTGCGCCTCGGGGTTCAACCGCCAGTGGCGCTGACTTGACCGACGCCGACGGCGCGGCGTCTGCTGCTTCCGCCGGTGCGGCTCTGCTGCCTGGTGGGTCACCCAGCCTGCTGGCCCTGCGGCCGGGGCACCCGCCGCACCCCCGCAGGCGCACTGTGCCCAAGCTCTCGCCGGCTGCAGCCCTGCTGGCGCAGCATCGCAGCGCAGCTGGTGCAGTGGCGGCGCCGGGTGCTGGCGGAGGAGCAGACCGCTCACATCCCGCTGGCTCTGCCGCGTCGGGCGACGCGTCAGCAGCATCATCGGCTGCGGAAGCGGGCGAGGATGTGTCCGCCGCGTTCATGGGTTCACACGGCGGCACTCGTATGGATGAGGACGACGCTGCAGCACCCGCAAGCGCTGCACACAGCGTGACAGGCGGCGCGTCATTCGCCAGTCTGTTCTCCGCATCGGCGGCCTCCGCTGCGGCAGCAACAATCGGCCCTGGCGCTGCTGCAGGGGCCGGAGGGGTCGGGGCAGACGCGGCACCCTCAAAGCCCCCCCGCGCCAAGCTGCCCCTGAAGCGGGCGGACCTCGTCTTCTGCGCCTTCATCGTCGCCGCCACGCCGCAGTGCCTGCGCCTGCGCACGCGTTGGAAGCCGCCGCAGCCGCGCGCCGCGCCGACCAGCGCTGACGAGGCTGCCGCCGCAGCAGCCGGCGGGGCAACGCAGCGGCGGCGCAGCGCGCCGCTCATTGCGGACGGCTCCGCTGCCATCGTTCGCGTCCCGATTCCGAACGTCTCCCCCGTCGGCCACCTGCAGGCGCTGCGCGCCGCGGCGGCGCAGGCTGGGCGGCCGCTGCAGGCCCCGGATGCCGCGCGGGGGGCTGAGGCGGTCCTGCTGGCGGGGCCGCGCAAATACAAGAAGCGCGTCAAGCCCGCTGCTGTCGCGGACTCCGCGGCGGCCTCTTCTGCGTTCGCAGGGGCCAGGAGCCCTGCAGGCGGGGTGAGTGCGTACGGAGGCGCCCGATCGGTCAGCTCCAGCAGCCGCGGCGCCCGCGGCTTCCTGGCCGCTGCCGACGGCGCCGCTGAGTCGAGCGCTGACCTAGTGGCGCCCCACGCGCCGCCTAGCCACCTGCCGCCCCGCGCCAGCTCGCGAGGCGGCTACGACGCCGAGCACGGCGGCCGCAGCCTCTCCCGAGCGAGCGCCTCCACGGCTGCAGCGCACGCGCTGGGCCTGAATGCGGGTCTCGCAGGGGGTCTCGATGGGGGGCTTGATGGGGGTCTGCATGGGGCCTTTGATGGCGGCCTCGATGGAGCCCTCCCTCACCACCCGGAGGATGATGCCCTCGGCGACGCCTTCTCAGACGCTGGGGACGTCGACGGACACACCGACGCGTCTGGTTACCACCACCACGAGGGCTGTGCCGCCGCTGGCGGCTGCTGTGCGGACGGCGCCAGCGGCATGTGCAGCCGCCAGCAATTCGCCTATGACGACGACGAGGAAGAGGAGGGAGAGGGCGAGGGCGGTGACGACGGCGCTGACGCTGGCTTCGCCGCGCAGCTCGTTGCGGCACAGGCAGCTGCTGCGGCAGAGGATGGCAGCGCCGCCATGGCCGGCGTGACTGCTGGCTCTGCCTCCAGCGGCTACGACGTGGCTTCGCACGCGGCGACCCCTTCGTCCCTCAGGCACGCCCCCGCGGCCGTGCTTGGCCAACTGGACCCGCTGGCGCTGCCGCCCGCTGGCGTCGTTGGCATCGGGCTCGGCCTCACGTTCGACCCCATCTCGCACGCCGAAGGCTCCGCCGCCGCAGAGGGTGCGGGCGCGGCAGCGGGCTTCGCGCCCTACTCTGCGGGCAGCGGCGGCGGCGGCAGCAGCACCGCCAGCCGTCCGAGCTCACGAGCCGCTACGCCCGTGGCGCCGCTGCAGCTGGGGTTCGCCAGCCCGCCTTCCAGCGTCGGCCGCCCCTTCCCCGCCCGTCCACCGTCCGTCGCGGGCTCCGTCGCGTCTTGCGGCGGCGCTGCGGGCGCGGCTGACGGCGCGGGGCTGCCGCGACGGTCACCGGGCGCGCGGAGCGCTGCTGGCGCGTGCGCGACGCCCCAGTCTGCCGCGTCTCATCGCGATCGGACGGACAGCGTCTTCTCCAGCGACGCGCGGACGCCCGCGCCCTACGCCGGCTCCCACGCTGGCTCCTACGCAGGCGGCAGCGCGGCTCCCGGGCCACGGGGCGTCTCTGCGTCCCCTACGGGCTCAGCCCCAGCGCCCTGCGGCAGCGCTGGTGGCAACGCAGGCGCGGGGCTGCCCCGCAAGCGCAGCTTCCGTGAGATGCACGACGGCGCGGCAGCCAGCGTCCCGCCCTCGCCAGCGAGTGCTGCGAGGGGCTTGCTCGTGGCCAGCGGCCGGCGCATCCCCGCGTTTGCGCCTGGGGCCGACCAGGGCGGCTCATGCGCAGCGTCCACCGGCGGAGTGCTGTCTCCCGGCCTCCCCGGCAGCGGCGCCTCCCCGCAATTCTCGGGACTCAGCATCATGAGCCCCGCAGGCGGCGCTCCCGCCGCCACGGGTGCAGCTGGAGCAGGCGCATCGCAGGCCACCGGCGGCCGCCGCAGCCGCCAGCCGTCTGTGTTCAGCGTGTTGGAGGCGCACGAGGAGGGCGAGGAGGGCGAGCGAGTGCCAGATGACGGCGCCGCCGTGCCTGATGCAGCGGCTGCTGCGGGGTTGACACACGGGGGGCTTGAACCGCCGCAGGAGGCGGAGGGCGCGGACGCCTTCGCGCCGGTCACAGCGCCCTCCGCGCAGCGCCGCCGCCTCGCAGCCCACAGCGCCGCTCTGCACGGAGAGGATGCCGGCACTGCCCACTCCAGCGGCCGCGCCAGCGCCCTGCGAGCGACGCCTCTCTGCGACGCGGACGCCAGCGGCGCGGCACGCCGCAGCGGCGGCGGCAGGCACCAGGATGTGGCGCCTATGGACCACAGCGGCCCCGACCTGCTGCCTGCCTTCGACATGGGCTCGCTGCACCACCAGCCCTCCACCCGCAGCGCGCCGCCGCCCGCGCAGTCGCCGCACCGCAGCGTCAGCCGCGGGCCGTCTCGCCTGCCCGGCACAGAGCACCTAGCGGATCGGGTCCACCCCGCAGCAAGCCTGCACGGCGGTGACGACGACGTCGGCGGCGGCAGCGGCGGCGACGGCGTGGTGTTCGGAGGGCTGGGCTCGCTTGCAGCGCCTATGCCCATCGCTGCAGCGTCGTGCGCCTACCCGCAGCGCGTGGGACACGCTGCCGTGCAGCAGCTGCACAGCAACGGCGGCACGCCGCTGGTACGCGGCATCGCCGGCCCGGGCTTCGTGTCAGCGCCTGCTGTACCAGCCCTCGGCGCCGCTGCGCTGCCGGGCACGAGCTTCCAAGGGCATGCCTTTGGGACGGGCGGCAACCACGGCCACTTCCTGCACCAAGGCTCCCAGAGCAGCTCCCAAGGCAGCTCCCAGGGCGGCAGCGCTGCGGCCCTGCTGCAGCCGCAGGTGCCGATGCCGAGTGCACTGCTGCAGTACACTCGGGGGGCTGCAGCGCTGGACGCGGCCGCTGCGACGGACGGGCAGCGCGCCGCAAGCACGACCGGGGGCGCTGCCGACTTTGACGGCCCCTCCCGCAGCCACAGCGGTTACCGCACGCCCCCTGCTGCGGCGTCTGCATCGAGCGTGCTCGCAGGCGGCACCAGCCTGCCGCCCGGCCTGAGCTCCCCCGACCCTGGGGGGGTCGGCCTCACGAGCACGCACGGCAGCAGCAGCTCCGTGCCCTGCGCTGCGCCTCGTCACGGCGCGTGGGGTCACCCTGCGGCGGCCTTCGCGACCCCGCAGCCAGCCGGGGGGTCGGCGTCCTTTGACCCCGACTCCTTTCTGGCGCACTGAAGCGGCCGTGCTCTGAGGCTTCCCCGCTGCGGGCCCGGAGAGGTCGCTTGTGGAGCCCTGGGCATCGAACATGCAGCCCTTTCCCCCCGGCCCCGTCCAACCTTCTTGAACGACACGTGGTAGCCGTGTCGGCACCGACTCATGAGGCATTTCTCATGCGGCTATCTGCGCCCGGACCAATGCTGGCACTGCCACGACTCCAGCCTATTTCGCTCCCTTGCATGTGTAGCTTGACCCATGAGGGATGCACCTGTGCCCCGGCTCCGCCGGCGCTTTTGCGAGTACGAGCTCATCACCTTCGCCTCCTCTCCCCTTTCTGTACCCCTACCAACTTCTCGACTCGCATCTCGCGCTCTCGAGAGGTTCTGCGGCCGATGTTGCGGGCTGGGGGAGGAGGGGGCGCGGGCAATCCTCAGCTAACACCCTTACCCTGTCGTTCGGAGCTTCCGCTCACGTTGTCTCCCCTGCACTTTGCACGCCTGCATATATTACCACTGCCTCGTGCGTCGAGAAGTCGTGTTGCAGCTCGTTCGCCCCTGGCGTTCCTGGCCCCGTAAGCTCGTGTGGGCCGCCGCCGCGCTGTTGGTGTGTCCCGCGCTCGCTGACCATGCCATGCCGCCCGCTGCTCAGCAGCAGCGAGATCTGCCGAGGGCTGTCACCGCTGCGAGCCTGTTGGCGGGCCACGTTGGACGTTGTTGAACCGTTGTCGATTTCCGCATCGTCCCCATTCGGCTGGCTTCGAGCAACGAACGTTTCGCGGGCGACACTCGAATCTCGTGACTGTTCTTGCATTCGCGTAACTGGTCGCTGGATACCCGCATCCACCTCTCAGGCGTGGAAATCGTTCTTCTGCCATATGCATCGGCTACATTCAACAGTTACAGCACTACAAACAGGCCGGTGCGCCCAGCCTTAAGCTTCACGGTGAACATTCTTCACCTGTTCGCATGCGCAGCCCCTAGTAAGGTCTATAGCCTGCTATTCGCACACCTTCCGCAGGAAATCGCTGCTGCGGTCACTGGCAGTCAAGGTTGCCCACACCGGAGCTCCGTGCCGCTAATACTCGCCAGTTACTCTACGCGGAGCACGCTTCCGCGATCATCTTTCGGACACCCCATACATCGCCGTCATTGTCAGCGCACAGGTGGCCGACTATTCTAGCGTACACCATGGCAACGTCCGTGTACGCCCCACAAGCCCAGCCATCGACGTGCATCGCGTCGTTCACACTCTTGTAGCAACTCCAGGCGCGTTCATGCGGGAGCTCAAACCGGCGGCCCAGCGCCTCCTCCAAGCTGCTCTGCAGGTGGGTTGTAGCCAGCGTCGTGAACGCTCGCTCAAACCGGTCGTTGCGCTGCAGCTCATCCTCCAGCTGCTGTCGCAGGCTCTCCGCGAGCAGGGAGTTGCTGGAGCCGGCCTTCTCCACGCGACGCTGAAGCGACTTGAAGGATGCGCGTCTGGCGTCCCACGCATTTGACGCTCCCGGCGCGACCACAGTTCGCGGAGCAGCAGGTGTCGGCTCACGGCGCAGGCGACGCGACAGCGATGCGGAGGGGTCCCGGTCGCCTTCGAACACGTATATTGACTCGTTGGTAAAGCTGCGATCCCCATAGCGCGAAACGTGAGAAAGCACCTGCAAACATGGGAGGAACGGGGAAATCGAGGGTGCGGTCACGCCGCGTGAAAAGCAACCCGCTTAAGCTCAGCTGCGACGGCACTTCCGCCCACCATTATCGGCATATAGGCGCAAGTCGCAGGCGTGGGCCCCCGCACAAATCCTCACCGTCAAGTTCTTAACGATCTGGAACTGCTGCTCGAGCGTCTCCTGGCTGTCGCTCGGGGCGTCGGCGTTCTGCATCCAGTTGATGCTGTAGAGGTCTCCCAGGCAGGTGTTCAGCTCAGTCCCGTTTACGACGTCGTCGGGTGGGCAGTACCACCCCCAGCTCGACTCGTCCGCGTTCGAAGCGGTGGTTGCGTAGATGCTCATGTTCGGGCTGAGGATGCCCTCAAACATGCTGCCGGACTCGCACGCCTCAATGTAGAGAGTCAGCTGGCCATACAGGCCTTGCTCGTGCATGTAGTTGAGTGTGTCGTTCAGGTCGCTTGCGTACAGGAAGGGACCTGAGGGCATGCCCAGAATGCCGCTAGCGCCGTGGTCGAAGTACGCGACGAATACATCGCTCTTGGCATCGCTGCGCAACACCTCTCCGCTCCCGCCAGCCACGCCCGTTGCGTTGCCCCGGAGCACGGCAAGGAAGTTGCTCGCGTTCACGCTCTTGCCCGTGTAAGACATTTTGAGCCCAGCATAGACGTCGACAGCTCCCGGGTCCTTGCGGTTGTACACGCGGCCGGGAAACGGATTCTCTGGGTCGTTCGCGATGTCGTCGGCGATCATGGTAATAATCTGCATGGCCGATGAGCGCAGAGATAGGTAGCTGTCAGACTCTGCTGCGCGCGTACCGGTGAAACCACCGAACGGAAGGCACGTCACCCGTCGGAATTGTCACGAACGGCTTGGCGAACGCACATGGTCTTCGGGGACGCCCTTGCTTCGAACGAGATGGTAGGCATGGCCCGCGTCCGCCTGATGCCGGTAGTTGCCATAGCCTCCACTGCCGGCGATGATGACGGCCCAGTGGTTGTCTGCCGCGGCCGCAAGACCCAGCGCCAACGCGGCGCAAAGCACTCCTCGCCCCATGCTGTTCTAGATTCGAGGAAAGAAATATGAGGCGGAAAAAAGCAAAGAAAATCTGAAAAACTGCGTTGCGGATGAGGGCGGCCCTCTGGGCTGCAGTCAGCAGGTTTCACTGAGGATACACGTTCGAATTTCGTTGAACGTTCCGAAACCGCCGGATCGAGAGATCACGCGGCGTGATTCAAGGCTGAGCTGGGTTGAACCTGAAGGTCAGCTTCAAGCTCGAGCCGACTCGCCAGATGCAAACCCCGAGCTGGCCCTGTCGGGTAGTCATCCGGAATCGCCCAAGAGCCTGCTGCTGTTACGCTGTTTGAAGCGGCTGTTTCCAGTCGAGTCGGCGACCCGGAGCCGGCCGAGTCACCAGCCGCTTCAGTATGCTCCTGCTCCGCACCAGCCGTTCAGCGAGATGCGGCACCTGACATGCCCCGGATTCCCGCAGCGAGACGCCAGCGACGCAGCCGCCGCAGGTGAATTCGCCAGTGGGCAGGGCGCGCGTTGTGATGGATCTCGCGCTGGCACGCCCTTTGGCCCGTTGGCACCACCGCTACCGCCGCCGGCGCTGACAGTCTACGCATCGGGTGCACTTTGCAACCAGCATGACAGCCGGCATGTGTGCGTACGTTGCAGCTCGCGCCGTGCAGCACAAGGCCGACACCATGCACCGTCGCATCGAAGCGACAAGCCCAGCTCGCGGCGTCGACCTGCACCTGGTACGTCGCATGAGCGCCGCATTGACACAGTTACAGACAGCGCACACACGCGTGCTGCAGCGTCCAGACAGCACCCATATATCGTTGCCACAGCGTGAGCGACATCCGAGCCAGCGGGCCACGAAGCAATCGAAGCACTGGCGCTGTGGCGATGCAAGCGCTGGCTGCCCCAACAACATATGCAGCAGGCTGCGCCGGCCATTGAACAGATCGCAGGTGACGGCTGCTCAACCCTGCGAAGGGATGACAGGCGGCAAGCAGAGCCGAAGCGCTGACCCGCGAACGCCAAGCATAGTACGCCAGCGCCCGCCTCAGCGAGCCAGCTGCAGCTCACAGCTCACACGGCGTTGTCTGTGGCGGCTCTCGCCAGCAGCGTGAACGGCAGAGTAGGACGTGTACACCGGTGATGCCAACCCTTGCGAACGGGGCAGTTTCCAGGGCTGCCGGATGCGGCCCCAGTCCACTGGCCCTTATGCGTGCGGAAACCATAAAGACCAAGGTTCGTGCAACCACCACGTCTTCGCACTGCACAGCGTCACGCTCTTGCCTTCGGGTTCATGGCAGCGTCGGTGTGCAGCACTCCGCATTGATTGCCGCAGATTGGCGGGCTGGCACAGAGCTGCCCTGTGGCACGCTGAGGCATTCGGACGGCACAGATTGTGGCGTACCTATTCCTGCCCATCACCGCGCAGCTTCCCGCAGCTCAAAGCCCTCGAAGCGCGTGGACGGGTCCCACACGCCCTGAACGGAGGGAACGTGCGTCGTTACGGGCTTCGTGAACTTTCGAACGCGGCCGGTGGCGGTACTCCGCAGCTTATCCATTACGAAAGCAACCTCGCCGCCGCGCTTGTTTCGCAGATCTATTTCCTTCGTCGTGCCATCACCTGCAGTCGACAGCCGCGGCAGCACAACGGAGTGGGGCGTAACTCGACCCGCCAGGCTTGCGCCAACCAGCGCCGCGCAGCACAGCCATCGCCGGCACTCACGATATTGGCCAACAGCTAGAGGGTGCTTTCCGCCCGTGTGCACAACGTTGATGGAGATGGACGGGTTCGCTTCAGCGTAAGCCGCTAGCTCGGTCTTGATGAACGACCTGCATGCACACGGTAATTGGTGTCCACCAGTTCGTGGTTAAACACGCGTTCTCTACGCGCCAACGAGAGACCTGCCCCTCGGGTATATACGCACCGTGTGCCCTCGCTGCTTCCACCTTGCTTGCAGAACCGCACGAGGACGTTGCTGAGCTGCCACACCCCGCGAGTGCACATCTCACGTGATCACTCGAGGTAGAGTTTGAGAGGGCGTAACAGCAGTGCGAATCTAGCTCGCTGGCGCAGACACCAACAGTGTGCGGTTTTCGCCGCTCGAACAACGCAGAGCTCTGTATCGGTGCAGTGGAGCTGCTGAAGTTTTCTTGCGCGCAGACAGCAGGACTCGCACAAAACAAGGCTGATTTTATTTTGACCGCGCGCGTGAATAACGCTGCTTCATCAGTCAACACGAGCCTTTCGATATGGTGCATATCATACATCCGTCAAACCGTCACGCGATGTCCACAACAGTAACCACGCCGGCGGACGCTGCGAGCCGAATGCAAGCCACGAAAGCGCCGGAGCTGCCGCATGAGGCCGTCTCTCCAGCAGCAAGCGCGGGGGCTGGAGGCGTGATGCCCCGAGCAATGAGGCAGTGTCTGAAGATGGTGGACTATGCGCGGAAAAATTGTCAGTACGGCGTGCATTCCTGCGTGTGCAAAGCCATGCAGGCCGGCTCGGGGATGCGACGCCATTCCTGAACATGTGGGATGTTTGCCGTTATCCGTTCTTTTGCAGCTCCCCGTGTTAGTGCCATGCTCCGAAAGCTTGAAGCAAGGGGCTGCCAGATGTCTGTGGAGCCTGTAGTTTGCGACGACATCTTTGAGGGCGTTGCCGCAATTGGAGCCTACGATTCAGCCCGCAAGGCCGTGGTCATGAATCCGGCAGTGCCAGAACGATACTTGACGCAGCATCAGTGGTCCAGGGGCATCACACACGAGTTAGTTCACGCGTATGACGACTGCCGGGTCGACCTGGAGCCCGGCAACGTGCGACACATGGCATGCACAGAGATCCGAGCAGCGAACCTCTCCGGCGACTGTGACTTTTCGGACGAACTGCGGCGCAGCGGGTTTCGCTTTGAAATCGGCGGGCTGCAGCAAAAATGCGTCCGCAAGCGCACGCTGCAGTCGCTGAAGATGCACTCCGCGTGCGAAGGCATGACGGTGCCGGCCATTGAATCCGTCATTGACGACGTGTTTTCGGCGTGCTACAAAGACACGGCGCCCTTCCCCACAAACTAGGCTGTCTGGCCTGACGTTGGGTGCACCGTCGCGAAAGGATGAGCCAGGGTATCTGGCCTGTGATGCTGCTGGCTACACGGTGGTGCTGTGTTGTGTGCAAGTGCGCGGCCGACTGGTGCAAACACTGCCGTGCGCCAAACGCGGCCTGTCTTCCGCTAGAATCCACTGGCGGTAGTGCCACGGGCGGGACCAAAGGGCTGAGCCACTGAGATGCGGATCGTCCCTGCGGCGCTGCCGATGGCACCGAGTGGAGATTGGCCAGGTTACGGGTCAAGTCGGTCGCTGCCGCAACAAAGGTGCTCAAAAAAGTACTGGTGGCTCATGTACGCACGCTGCACCCGGCGTTGGCATGGGTGGGCCACACGCGGCGTGGGTGTGTCTCATCTTATGGTTGATGTTCCAGCCGCATGCGGCGCTGGAAGTGACCAGACGCAGCAGCCGGTGTTGATACCGCACACCCGGCTGAGCTGGTCTTGTCGCCGCGTCGTGCAGCTGTGTGTGAGGGAGGGGTTGTTCACACCGCGAACGACAGAAAGTCCCACCGCATCACCCGAAAGTGCACGTTTCCAACACAGGGGCAACGGGGGAAGCGCAGGCCTTTATTTCCAACTGCTTCGACTGGATGGCTCTGGATGGCACAGGGGCTGTGCTGGCGTGTCGCGGAAATACCGCCCCAACTGCAGCGCTGCTGCGAGCCCCACGCTTGAAATCGTTGCGGCGTCCCAGATCCTGTTGCGCCGCGATCCCAGCACAGTTCACCTCCGCGTCGTGCAGCCCAAACCTCCGTGGTAGATCGCTCGCTGCTCACTCGGCCTTCTTCACTCGAACTGGAGCGCATCGCTTCGACGCAATGTACAGCGAGCCGCAGCTGACGCTCACGAGAGCCCACAGCCCGCCTGCCCATAACGTGCTCCATCCTTGTCTCTGAACAAGATCGGGCGAACGGCGCACTGGTCCCGGCAGTGTGAGGTACGGATAGCGTTGCAAAATCAATTGCGAGACGACGATGAGGAAGATCGCCCCAACCAGCCCAAACCCGAAAAAGAAAATCAGGCAGCAATCGCGGGAAGAGCTCGGCACCTCCTTCTTCGGCTTGGGAGTCAGCAAAACGTTGGATTCTGAGAGCCAAGCCAAGGATGGTTCGGAGGGCTCCGTATGCTTGTGAACGAGGCTGCTGTCCTCCCATTCATCCTCCAAGTCAGGCGGCCCAGGGCCCGCAGAACCGAGAAGGCTCATCACGCTTCAGCCCACATCAGCTCCCGCGCTTGTGCGCCACTCATTGGGTCCCCTGCGTCGTCGACGACCCCGACAATGACTCCGAAAAGCAACGGCGCAGCAACGTAGGCCTCGTTTCGAAAAAGTTGCGCACAGTTGCCACGTCGCCAAGTCGCCGTGGGTTCGATCACGCTGACTGTGGGCTTCCGGGTGATAGTCGTACAAGTCGAGGAATCGGTAACCGAAGAGTAGAGTCGTGCTGTCGTATCGGATTGCTTGAAGCTGGGACGTGTAGACAATAGCGCTGGCGCATGAAATTTCAAAGCAGCCGAGGGTCTTGAAAACGTCGCGTTCCGACCCCGCACTTTGCGCAGAGTTGTCGCGGGCACGGCTGTCAGTAAGGCAAGTCATATTCTACTCCGCGCTGGCTCTCTGAGCCGAAGTGTTTTTCAGATGGCGAGCGGAGAGCCCGCTCAGGTGTCGTTGGAGCCGGCTTGTCTGGATTGGCCGCTGCACAACGCCTTGCTACTGCCGGATATCGCGTAACCGTGCTTGAGTCTGCTGGCCGGGTTGGAGGTCGGACCGGTTCCACCGCCATGGCAGTCGATCCCTCTGCGGCAGTGGATATGGGTCGGAGCCCGCCAATGGGCTGTTCAACAAGTGGTTCGAGAGCAGGGCGTATCATTGAACCCACAGTTTTGCACGGGGAGGAGGGTGCTGCAGCTGAATGCGGATGTGCGATCCT
>Ga0066413_1000193_pt1 | contig 12400 bp, 10 predicted proteins | sample LakWasMet19_HOW5_2_FD_59540 | JGI IMG/M metagenome (GOLD analysis project Ga0066413, IMG submission 59540) | Freshwater sediment methanotrophic microbial communities from Lake Washington under simulated oxygen tension - Sediment Metagenome 19_HOW5 | ecosystem: Environmental > Aquatic >...
AATGAGAGCGTTCATTCGCCACTGACTACCAGTAAACATTCCCAGAAACGCGCGACGAGAACGATTCACCCGACTTGCGCTGCGTACTCATGGGAGCGTGAAAAGTATGGCCTGAGATTTACCGAATGTTTGGGCGCAGCACATGTGAGCGACGCAAAAAATCGTTGCCCACGCTGCAATCCACGTCCCGGGCCGATGTTCTCCGGACCCACACTCTTCTGCTGGGGCTTGGCTGCCACCAACGCCGCAGCCCTGGGTGCATTTGCCGCTCAATGGCGCCCTCTTATTTCGAGCCGCGGCGTGCTGCCCGCGAACGTCAAAGCTGAGGCGTGGGATGTCAAACTCAAACAGCGGTTGCCGGATGCAAGCCGCATCCAGCGCTGCTGGGCAGCATTCTGGCAGCATCGCAGCCTGGTTGCTGTCTTCGGCGCCAGCGACGCCGTCCTTGTGGGTTTGTTTGCGCTGGGCTTCGCTGGCGTGGCCTCCCTCGTCGCCGGCATCCTACCGTCTGTGGGGGCGCTGGCATGCTACCTCGCGTACTCGTCCCTGCACTCGGTATCACAGCCATGGTTAGGACTGCAAATGGACGTGGCAATATCCGAGTGCAACCTCGTGTTTGCCGTGCTGTATGCGCTGTCCTGGGCGTCCCCGTCCGCTTGGGTGATCGCGCAGCGGTGGCTGGTCTGGCGCACCATGGTGGCGTGCGGGATCGCCAAATGGTCCGGTGGGGACCCCAGCTGGCGAGTGTTCCGCGATGGTGGCTCGGCAATGTCGTATCACTATTGGACGCAGCCTCTGCCCAACCCTCTCTCGCGCATGGCGCATTTCGCGCCGCAGTGGTTCCACGCCTTCGAGACCGCGATGACGTATGTCGTGGAGATCGGCGTGCCGCTTCTGTATGTCGCACCAAGCCCTCTGCTACGTTGGCTGAGCTTTATTCTAACCGTAGGATTCAATGCAGCCATTGGTGAGTTGGTTGGGCTTCCGCGCTGTCTGCGCCAACTTCACTCAACGGCGCAATCACTGACATTGATGATCAACACTCACACGATTTTGAGAGGCGTCCTCACATGCAGGCTCCACTGGAAACTATGGCCACCTGCATCTCCTTACCATCACAGAGGCCATAGCCGTGGTCGTGGACGCCCCAGACAGTTGCGGCACGAAGCCGGCACCTGCCGCGGTGCCCTTCGGGTTGCTCCCCAACACTTGCGACACCTTTCAACATCCGGCTCTTTTGCTGGCTCAGTATATTTGCACTATCGTAGCCTGGGCGCTTACATGCGCGTACGTGGTCCTCAGCCTCCCCCCGCTTCTGCGCACGTTCCAAGGCTTGGTGACGGTAACAGAGCCGCTGCCGTTCTGGAACCAGGTGGAGTTGTGGTCGGCGAAAGCCACTCGATGGGCGCTCTGTAACTATTACTCAAAGTTCACGCACATGGTAGGTCCACCACACTGCATGGCTGTCTGCCTTCAGCTTTTCCAACTGTGCACGGGCTACTAGCGTTCTGAAGTGGCGGCTGCATGCGTCCTCCGCCTCACAACCCTGCAGACGAAGATACGCTGGGAGCTGCAGATAGAGGTGGCGCTTCAAGATGTACGTGACCCATCGCGCCGCATATGGTATCAGCTCGAAACAGTGGCAAAGCCGGGTGGCGGCGCCGCTTCCCTGAGCCGGATGCCCCCCGTGCTGCCCCTCGGCTACAACATGCGCTTCGAGTGGCGGTCCTGGTTCGTGCCCAACAGCATCGCTCGCGTGGTGACACGCGGCCTACCTCTCACCATGATCGGTGTCGAGGAGTGGTACCGCGCGGCCATGCACGCTCTCATACAGCGCAACGAGGTGGTGTGGAGAGGCGTAACTCGCCTGCCTGCAGGTCTGGTGCTGCCAGACGTGCTGCAGCGCTTGCAGGCAGTGCGCGTTTCCGTGTACTCGTACACGTTTACAAAGGGCGAGCAGGGGTCTGCTCAAGCTGATAATGCTGACCAGGCCCTGTCCGCCCCCGCGGGCGAGCCTGGCGATACGAGAGTCAGCACCACAGCTGATGTGCCCGCCGCAAGCAGCAGCGAGACAGGTGTGTTTCCTCGGGAGGAGGCCGGTAGCGTGTGGAGCCGCAAGCGCATGTGCAGCTACTACGTTGCGCATCGGCCTGGCGTGCAGCTGGGTGCCTCAGAGATCATGGGCTCCGGGCAGCTAGCAGTTCGGCCGATTGTCGAGATTGTGGGCGACAACGACGAGTCTGTGACGAGCACTGAGCTCGAAGACGATGATGACTGAGAACGGAGCACTCTCTGTTTTGGTCGTTGTGAGTCGCCACGGCTTTCGTTGCGGGGCGACATACCGCCCCGAGCCGGCCAGTGACTCCGAGTGAGTCAGAGTGTGTTGCAATTGGGGTATTTGAGGCATAGGTAGGCAGGAAAATACTCAGACTTCAAGTCCACATACACACAGCAACAGCCTCTGCTGCGCACGATCCTCTCTCGGCGAGACATCGCCGCTGTCACTGAATCGGAAGACCAGTTCCGCACTTGTAGTTGACCCTTGGTCGCGGCTCTCACATATGCTTGTCTGCGGTGCGCGCATGAAGAAGTGTCTGCGCGTCCATGAATGAAGTCACTCGCAGCGACATTGAAGAAAATGTACTCATCGATCGGCCGGTAGTCTTGTGGGCATGAGCAAAGTACCCCGTGCGCGCGTGAGCGTGGCAGGCCAAGCAGGACCTACGGCTCCGCAGTCCATCCACTCTTTTTCATCAGCCGCTTAACGGCAGCACCGTCCGCCAGATCAGTGTCATCAATGGATGCCGCCAACGCTGCAACTTTGTCGTCGTGGTGAGCCTGCCCGCTGCTGCCTTCGGGCCGGTTGGGGCTGCGCTGCGAATCAAGCGGAGCGCTGCCAGTAGCTGGCTGACGTGCACCGCTGGCGAGCTCAATGCCCCCCTGTCCTGCAGAGGCAGCCGCCGCCTCCGCCTCCTTCCGCGCCGCCAGCTCTGCTTTGCGCTGCCTCATGAGGGCGATGAACGCCTCCTTCGGAGACATGACGGGGGGCGTGTAGCGGCGTCCATCTATCTCGGGGTCCCATGCCATCCACCGCGCCATCACAAGGCGCGCCGTCATCGCCCCCTCCAGCTCCCTGTCCACGCCGTCCTCCAGCAGCGTCGCGTCCGCCTTCGCCAGGGTGCCCGAGCCGCCCAGCCCGCACGTGATCGTGAGCACATGCGACTGAAGCGTCGTCAGCTCCGCGATGCCTCGGGTGTTGGCGCCCTGCAGGCGGCGCTGGAATGCTGCGTGCGGGTCCTCGGCAGGCATTGGTGTGGGATCGGCCATCACACTGCCGTTGCCGGCCTGCGTCAGCAGCTGGCGGCCATGTGCAGCGGCGAGATCCAAGTGGCCAAACACAGCCTGCCAGGCGCTGCCCTCGCACCCAGCGGGGGGAGGTGGGGTGCTGGCAAGCGATGAGGCTGCCACGGAGAGCTGCAGGAGCAGGCTTGAAAGGCAGCGAGGCGCCAGGGCGACTGCATTCGATGCTTCAATGGCTGCATCACCAGCGCCCGTACTGTCCTGCTCGCCGCCGCTGCCTGCGGACGTCTGAACGCGCAGGGCCACCTGTGGCCGTCCCGAGGAGGCATCTTGGTACATCAGCGCCAACACTACAGGCACGCCGTCGCGCCGCGACAGCGTAGCGGCTACCTCCGCTGCATCGCGCAGGAAGCCTCGCATCGCTGACACTGCATCGAGGAGGGCGCCACACATAAAAAAGACAGGAAGAGAAGGCGCGAGTGAGCGAGGGCGCTCACAGTGAGTCGTGCACACGCACGAGATGGGGCAACTAGCGAACGCAGTGGACCGCTACAGTACACACGGTGCACGAAGGCGTACCACAAAGCAAGCAATAGAAGCACACATGTATGACGACTCACTCGGATGCCCCGGGGCAGCGTCGGTGGCATCGCCCACGTATTCGCTGAAGAGCTTGGGTTGCGCCACCACCATTGCGGGCGGGGTGGTGAGGCCGACATCACTGCCATCAGCACCCAGGGATACCTCGGACACAGCCGAGGCGCCTGCAGTGCCGCAGGTCGCGCAGCCGCGTCTGCTCGTGGCGTTGGCTCTGAAGACCTCACTGCGTTGCGCCCACGGCTTGTAGAACGCCTTCGAGGCCTGCTCCCGCATGCTGGCAAACAGCATGGCGGTGGGAATCTCGTCGTAGAGGACTGTTGCCTGCCCGCCTGCCGCGCGCACTGCATGCAAAATCGTGGCGCCGTCCGCACCTCGCAGCAGCACCTCACGCGTAAGTGGTTGGCCGACCGCTGCTGCCTCGGCTATGGCGCTGTCCGTGTCCGCGGACTGCGCCCCCGTGTCCAGCAGCAGCGCACTGCGCAGCAGCTCGAGTGGGTTCACCGTGCCGGGGGCAATTGGAGCGGCTGCAACACATGGGTAATCATGAAGAATTCAACGGTAAAATTGACTCGGTGCAAGCAAGAACACGAAAACGGACATGCCCGTGCAAGTCTCAAGCCAGAGGATGCGACAAAGAGGTCCTTCGGGCTAAGATGGGGAGCATCGACAGGAGCTCCGCGCGGCGGCGCGCACTCACCGAGGTTGTACACGGCTGCACCGGGCAGTTCAGCTTGAACATCTGCACCGTACACGCGGAGTCGGCGAACGGCGTGGAGATGCGAGTCACTCGTCTTTCATCTCTCTAGAATGGTGAGGATCTGATCACTCAAAAGCTTTTGCCATAGCTCGTTGACATTGTTGTCTACGCCACGAACGTGTTGTCCGACATCACTCGGCACAAATGGCTTAGCTCAATCGGAACTGACCCCCAATTGAAGCCTGTGCCACAGGTACCAGCACGACGTGAGCATGCCCTACATGCAAAGCTCCGACCAAAAGTGTTGCCAGAGCAGACATTTGCCATTTTCTGGCAACGGATGCGGCTGGCATCTGGGCAGCAAGCTGGTTCCTCGTGAGGCTCGAACAGGGCAGCGCTCAAATTGGATCTTGATTGATCGTTCGATTTCACCGCCACAGAGGTGCGTGCGCTCATCAAATAGTAGCCCTCCATGAAAGGTCTCATCACGTGCGCGCCGCATGCTTGGCAACCATCCTGCCTGGCAGAAAAGTGCTGAAACGCCGACACCTATGTGGCGTCTGAATCGCGGCCGTGGTTAGGTCCGGGGTTGTCCGTTTGCGAGATACCTAGTTCGCCCGTGCGCCGTGCTCGTTCGCTCAGTGTAGCAATCTTGCAGCTTCAGCCTGTGCGAGCAGCGCTGCAAATTAGGCCTGCCCGTGATCCTGCCGCGCAACTGACGCTCAACTGTCAGCGCAACTCGCACAGATATCAAAATGGCTGACGACGGCGAAGACCTTCGGGAGATGACGTTCCCGGACAGCGAGGAGGTGTTTGCGGAGCTTCTGGAGAAGTATGCGCAGCGCAAGCATTTAGCTCTTCACCGCGCCGTCTTTCGCGGGGATACTGCGGAGATCGCGCGGCTTATCGAGGCCGACGGCGTTTCCGTAGACGCCACACTGCTTCCCGTCGAAAGTTTGGCAGCCGTACGGCAGGTTCACGAGACGGGCACAGATGACCTCCAGGGGCTTGTGCGGCAGGACGACGAGCCCTGGGACTTCCAGCATCTCCACGGTGCGGACAACGAGCAGCCGAACGAGTTATTCCCGACCGGCGCCTACGACGAGCCGGAGACGGACCTCGACGCCTGCTTCCAGACGCCGCTGACCCGTGCGTGCGCCGCGGGGGTCGCGGAGGCAGTCGAGCTGCTGGTGACGCTCGGCGCAGACAAGGCAGCCCGCTCCCCCTGCGGCGTCACACCGTTGCTGGCGGTATTGCGCAGCCCCGGCGATACGGCGGAGCGCGCGGTCCTGGTTGCCGCGGTCGCCTGCGAGGCCACCATCAAGCCGTCGGCTGCCGTCATGGGCCGCCCCGAGGACGACGAGGCCCGCATGACCTCCTGGCCGCTGCTGGTCGCCGCGATGGACGAGGACTGCACCACGGACGGCGTGCTGCTGCAGGCGCTCATCGACGCCGGGTGCCCGCTGCCGCCGGAGCTCACGCGTGAGGAGATCAGGGACTGGATGCCAGCTGAGGCTGCAGACGTGCTGCTGAGTGCAGCGGCTGCTGCGGCGGCAGCGCACGCGTAGGCTTGGGCGTGGGTGGGGAGGATCGCAAAGGAAGGGCGAGGGCACAACCAGCAGGCGTGGCAGCTAGACCTGGCAGCGTTGCCTAGTCAGTCTGCAACGACTTTCACGGTCGGTGCCAGCAGCGTCCGAGTCGCTTGCGTGCCTTGAGTATCTCGTGCTTGCCCCGGATCCCAACTGAGGACCAACTCACAGCCTGCAGGAGCGTGCGAGTTGCATGTCTGGGATTGAGACACATGTTTTGCCTCGTGAGTTTGAGAGCACATTGCTAGCTTTGCAACAAACATTTTTGCAAGTTTGGGTGGATACGACCGTGGCAGCAGACTGCAGGCCCCCGCGCACTCCTTCAGTCTAGCTTGCGAGTTGTTCATTGTCTCCCAGTCGAGTCGATTGTCTGGCGTATGCAGCACTGCAAGCGAGGCCCGCGACTTTTTTCTCTGCCGACTGAATCGGGACAACGATACAGGCGCTTCAAACGGGCTTCAACCCCAGTCTGCAGCTGCGCTCAGCTCAGAGTTCCCTGCAGCTGGAGCGGCGATGGGCGCCAGTGGGGACGTTGCCGCTGCAGCGCATGAAACCTGGACCCAAAGCCCCACGCTCCCGCTCCTACGAAACGCCTCGTGGTGGCGGCAGGCGCGCCGCCGCGACAGGGGAACGGTTTCCGGCGGTCGCGCTTCTGCCAGCGATGGCGATGGAGTCGTGGCGTCGTAGGGGGCCGGCACGGGGCGGCGTGCGCACAGACGGAATGGCCGCACCTGCCAAGGAAGGGGACAGGGGCGATGCGGTGCTCACGCGCATGCGAGCGAGGTCGCTCTGTGCCGCAGCCAGCTGCACCCGCAGGGCTGCCATGTCGCGGCTGCGGCGGACGCTGTAAGCGTCCGACACGGCTCGCTGCTCGCTGCCGTCCCAGTCACCCGGAGCGTCGCTCGCGCTGCGAGTGGCAGCGGGAGGAGGAGGGACGGCCTGGGGAGAGAAGCTCCTGCTGCCTCGGCTCGCCGTCCGCAGCCCCGGACGAGGCCGCGCCGAGGGGCTGCTCACCATCCCGGCCGAAGCAGGTTCAACAGCCCCACTCGAGCTGCGGGTGTGCCCTGCCGGAGAAGAAACGGCGAGGGAGGGGTGGGGCGCGCCCGTCTCCGTGTGAGCGATGAGCCCTGCAACGAAGGCCGCTGCCCGCACCTCCGCGAGGTCCCGATCCCTCGCCGCCACCTCCTCGCGCAGGGCGGAGGCCTCCTCAGCTGCCGCCTGCGCCGCGGCACTGAGGGCCGGCACTTGTGCTGCTTGGTCCTCCAGAGCCGCCACTTCCGCACGCAGGAGGACCGTTTCTGTGTTCACGTCCCTGCAGATGCACGGAAGGGGCGGGAAGTATGGAGCATGGGAGGACAGCATATCAGGTAGCAAGCCCGCAGCCAAGCCCACCCGACGCTGCACCCAGGAACAAGTCTGCGGAAGCATGGGCCTTCAAACCGTCCCAACCAGCCGCGTTGCCAGGGCACTCACTCTTGCGACTTGGCGGAGCGGGCACGCAGCAGCGCGAGCTCCCGCTCCAGCGCCCCCGCCCTTGCAGTGGCTGCGTGCATCTCCTGTGCAAGGGCCTCCGACACCTGCCCCAATTCCCGCAGCTGCAGTGGTAACGATCGGGGGGGAGCAAAGCGTGAATCGGCGGCTGTGCGTACACGTGAGCGAGGGGCTCAGGGATGTGCTTCCAAATGTGGCTCTTGTGTTCTCCAACCCCGACAAACACGCACCTGCGCCTTGGCTGTCTTGGCTTGCCCGGCGGCCTCGCGTAGCGCTCGGCCAGTGCGCCGGTACTTGCTGCTGTGCTCCTGCAGCTCCCCCACCAGCACGAGAGAGCCGGACAGGGCTGCCGACAGGTGCCGCATCACCCCGAGCTCCGCCGCCGACCAGTCTTCGGTTGCGGCGCCCCCGCCGCTGCGCATCACGCGTGCCAGCTGCACGATGGCCACGGGGTGCTGCACACGGAGCGCTACCTCGCCCACCGCCTCTACCCTGCGTGCAGCCGCCACCGCCTGCTCCACACCGCCGCCCTGCAGCAGCTGCGTCAGGGCGGCAGCATTCAGCGGGGCAGCCACCTCCACGCAAAGGCAGGCAACCCTGTCGGCTGGCCCTGCCACGCCGTGCCGCAGCAGCGCCACTCGCACGGCCATGTCGCCAGCTGCGTCGAAGCGGCTGTCGCCTGTGGCGTTGGCGAGGCTGAGAACGATGCGACCAGGCCCTCCCGTCCCGCCGCTGTGAGAGCTGTTGAACGGCAGAGCTCCCTCACCCGCAGGAGACCGCAGGGGTTGACCCGCCTCTTCGATCGCCATCTGCGCTGCAGCCCCTGCGATGGAGACGCGCATGTCGCAGAACACGCGTATCGCAGCGCTGCTGCTGCTACTCGTGTGTGCCTGCCGCCTCCGGCCATTGCTGGTGCCGGAGGCGCCGTCGCCCGGCCCAAAACCCGCCACCGAGGCCACGGAGGCAGCTGAAGACGACGAGGACATGCGGTCATCATCGCCAGGCTCGGGGCCCAGGAGCGAGCCTGCAAGAGGGCCTGCAATGCGACCTGTTTCCGACAGCTGCAGGTTCGACGGGGGAGCCAGCCCGGCGGCTCCTCTCGCCGCGCCCCCTCGCAGGTGCGTGCCCATTGGAGTGAGCACTGCCCCTGCGCCTGCGTGTGCTGAGGAGGCGGAGCGGCCTCGCTTGTGCATCGGGCTGGTGATGGTCAGCCGAGCAGCAGCGCCCGGCGTCGCAGGTGCGTGCAACCCAGCAGTAGCGGCGAAGGCGTCGTCTCCCTCGTGACGCTCGGGGCGGAATGCTGCACTGCTGTGCTCTAAGCTGCTGCGCCGCGACACGTGCCACGTGTGAGACGCCGCCGCTTCCAGGGCATCCGGCAGGCCGGCGCCGGAAGCGCTTGCCGCGGCGGCAGCCGGGGTATCGGATGGCCCCGCCTGCACCAGGGTCCACATGCGGCTGTGCCGGCCATCCAGCAGCCACAGACACGCGCTGACCCCTGGCAGGGTGTGCTGCACGCAGTCCTGCAGGGCAACCAGCACGTCGGCGGTGCTGCGGGCGCGGCTGAAGCGGGAGGCAATGTGACCCGCCGCTGCCGCTGCCGCAACAGCGGCCGCGAGCTGCTGCTGCGCCGCACTCCCCACGGCCGCTACCTCCGCAGACCGGCTTGCCGTCGCCGCCCAGCGCCAGAGCGCCTGCCGCTGCAGCGCGTGCGCCCTGCGGTGCAGCAGCCCGTCCAGCGCTCGCAGCCGTGCGAGCTGCGCGCGGGCTCGCTCCGCTGCGGCGGCAGCGTGCTGCTGCTGCGCCTCTCGCAGATGGACAGCCACGTGGCGCCACTGCGCAAGAGCTGCTGCGAGGTGCCGCCGGCCGCTGTCGGCCGTGAGCCGCAAGATGACCCGGCGCTGCACGCGGCGGGCCCGCGCCTGCTCCCGCCACTGCCTGAACAGCGCTGCGCGCTGCATGCGCTCACGCAGCACACGCCACTCTGCCGCCCTGTCTCGCCCACTGCGCCGCCGCACCGCTGCCACGGCCGCCGCCTGCATCCACGCGAAGAAGGCTCGTTGTTGCAGTCGCCTGCCCTGCAGCGCAGCTAGCCGTGACTGGCCTCGAGCAACGCGGCCAGCAACCCCCGCCTGATCCCTCCACCGAGCAAACGCGCGCTGGGCTACAAGGCGCCGCACCTTGCCCAGCAAGGCCGCTGCAGCCGTGCGACGCAGCCGCGCCCACGTCTCCTCCAGCGCATCCGCCGCCAGGCGCTCCCGCCCCGCGAACGCTGCCGCCTGCGCCGCTTGCCGCCACGCCGCCCACGCCGTGACGAGGCAGCGATGCAGCTGGCTGCGGGCCAGCCGGAAGGCGAGCAGCGCTTCCCGCTTGCCCTGCTCTGCCTGGCGCTGCGCCGCCAGCCCTTCCCGCCACGCATCGAACACGAGGCGGGTGCTGCGCCTGGAGGCGCCCCCGGTCCAGCGCCGCACAGCGAGAGCGAGCTTGCAGGAGCGGCGCCAGCGGGCAAGCGCCGCCCTTGTCTGTTCCTCCTTCGCCTGCGCGGCAGCCGCTGTGATGCGCCGGCTCTGCACCGCGTGTCGGCGCCAGGCGAACAGCATAAAGGCCAGGCGGCGCCGCACGAGCGCGGCGCGGGCGTGCTCTGCGCGCACCGCCTGCAGCGCATCAGTGGCAGCTTCGTGCGTCACGCGCAGGCGCCAGCTGACGAAGGCGTGCCGCAGGGGGCGCAGGCTCCGCCGCTGCAGCATGACAGCGAGGGCGCGCCGCTGCGTGCGCACCTGCCGCACGCACGTCACCCAGCTCTCGAAGGCGGTGCGGGCGCTGCGGCCGGCCACCTGCCCGAGCAGGCGGGCCATCACCGGCCTCACAGCCGCCTGCCACCGCGCCTGCACGAGCAGCTGCTGCTGCTGCGCCTCGCGCTGGTGTAGTGCGGCCGCCGCTGCCTGCGCGTTGCGGCGCCACTGATGCAGAGCTGCGGCCGCCTGCACGTGCGCCAGCCGGGCGATCACCCGACGCATGGTGCGCTGGGCACGCAGCTGCCGCAGCCACGCTCGCAGCACCTGCCGCTTCCCCTCGCGCTCGCGCCGTGCCCGTGCAACACGCTGCAGCTGGGCGTCGTGACGCGCCGCTGCAGTGCAACGCCGCCACGTGCCCAGCGCCTGCCGCACCGCTGCAACGGCTGCCCGGCCCTGCGAGACCCGCAGCGCAGCTGCGCTCGACCGGCACTGCGCGGCCAGCAGCGCCTCTGCGCCGCTGCGCCAGCGGGACAGAGCCGCACGGCAGGCAGCCCGCTGCAGGGTGGCCGCCATGGCAGCGAGTGCGGTCCGCAGGCGCCGCTGCCGCCGCGCTGCCTGCGCCCAGTGGCGCACCAGCGCCCTCGCACGAGCGGTCGCCTTACCTGTCGCTACCACCAGCGCGAGTCGAGTCTGCGCGGCTTGCTGCCGCGCCGCTGCATGCCACGCCTGAAGCACCGCGCGGCCCTGCGCCCGAACGCGGAAGAGAGCCAGACTGTTCGCTGCAGCCACCTTGTGCCGCTGCAGCGCCGCCTGCCAGTTCTCGCTGACCTGCTGCATGCCGCTGCGGGCGCGGGCAGCCGACTGGGAGGCGTGCAACGCGTGGGCCAGCGTGGCAAAGGCGGCGCGTAACCGGCGCTCGCGCAGCGTGCCTGCTGCGCGGCGCAGGCAGCGGGCGAGCGAGCGCAGGGCGTGCTGCCGCGCCACTGCCGCATGCTGTGCCGCCCGCTCCTCCAGTGCCTGCGCGTGTGCAGAGACGTCGCCTAGCTGCGCTGTGAGCGCCTCATTCTGGGCCGACAGGCGGCTCAGCGCAGCCAGCAGCGGGTCGTCGCCGCCCCCGGCGGGTGGGCTCATGAGATGCCCAGCGCTGCCGCTGGTGCGAGGGCCCGCTCCCGTCCCGAAGGCAGGGGCGGCTCCAATGTCCAGCCCTGGCAGCGCCCGACTGGTGCCTCGCGCGGCGCCGTCGCCGGCAAACCGTTGTGCGGCGTGCGTTCTGTGGCCCGCCGAGGACAGCGGGCTGCCTACGTCAACCGCGGTGGCGGCGTCGTCATCTGGGTGGAAAAAGCTGTCCGCATCGCCGCGTACCGATCGCGATGAGGCTGCTAGCATGCCCAAAGTGCCGCTGGCCGCTGCGGCATGCTCGCGAATGCGACTTGCGGAGAAGAGGCTCGCTTTGAGGTCTGCAACCTGAGCACGAGCGTCCGCGAGTTCGCTCCCAAGGTGTCCAACCTCCCGAGTGAGGGAAGTTGCTTGCATTTCTGCCGCCAACCGTGTTGTCCGCTCCCGATCTGCGGCACGCTGCTGAGCTACACTCTGCTGCAGCAAACTTGTCCGCTCGGCTGACAGCTGGAGAAGGCTTGCTGTCAGCAGATGCGGTGCCGGTCCGGCACCTGCGTTCCGTCGATCGGTGCTCCGCAGGGCAGCCATTATGGTTAACCTTGCTTATCACGCCCAATTATAGTGCGCAGCCGCTGTGCAACGCGCCTGCAGACTTTCCCGAGTCTCGCGGAACCGACGTCGCGCGGGAATGTGCCGGCGGCGCCGGGATCATCGGGCTCGCAATCAAAAGTTCAGAAAACTCATACAAAGACAATCATTGAAGCTGTGTTGGGTCATCGTTTTGTCGGGGATTGCATGGATCAACCAGAACGACGAAAAAAAAAGAGGACAGAAGATTCAAATCGCATTGACTCTCCGCGCCCGTCGCGCCGAAG
>Ga0066413_1000206_pt1 | contig 12086 bp, 12 predicted proteins | sample LakWasMet19_HOW5_2_FD_59540 | JGI IMG/M metagenome (GOLD analysis project Ga0066413, IMG submission 59540) | Freshwater sediment methanotrophic microbial communities from Lake Washington under simulated oxygen tension - Sediment Metagenome 19_HOW5 | ecosystem: Environmental > Aquatic >...
GCTGTGCCCCTCAGACGCCGTGCTGGTGGTGCTCAGCCTGTGCGGGGAAGATGACGACGAAGACAACTTGAACTTCAAGTTGAACATGATGGCAGACAGCACGGATGAGCAAAGCATGAGCGCCGAGGAGACCGTCCGCCAGCGCGAGTGGGGCTCCAGCGACAGCGAGCCCAGCGCATCCCACCGCGCGGCAGATGTGCAGCTCGCCGTGTGGGGGCTGGCCCGGCCTCACTGCGTGTGAGCACTCGCAATGCAATGATCTTCACGTGGAAAATGGCGTCAATCGCGCTCAAACCTTGCAGATGAACAGTGCATGCCGAAACTGTGGAAGTGCAAACTGCAGCTCCTTGGAGTGCTGGATTGTGGTCACACTGTCCGATCCCTCGAGCTGCGCGTTCGCCCTTGTTCAGAAAACAAGTTGTTCTCGAACTTCTCAACGAGGAGCTTCATCGAGCTCTTGAATTAACAGCACGGTTTGCTGCCACTTCTTTGCCAACCCTGATCCAGCGAGCTATCAGTCGCTTGTGCGCGCGGATGTTGGCGCCTGAACAAGCTGTCGGCGGGCCGCCAACGACAACTGGAATCAAGTGCCGATGCGGCAAGGTGGCGAGATCTGCCACAGTACGGAAGCCTGGACCGAATCAAAACCGATCGTTCTTTGCATGCCCCGAGTTCGACCAGTCGGAGCAGTGCAATTTCTTCCAGTGGGCAGAGGGTTCACCACCTCCCTCCGGCCAGGTCTCCGCTGTTTCGCACACGCACGCGTCTGCCGCCACCACGCATACCGTGGGCGGCACCGCGCAGCAATCCTACCTCGGCCTGAAGCAGCCGCACGTCGAGCGGCACCCCGCGACCAAGATGACCTTCGCGGTGCTGTCCGCGGAGCACGCTGCGCTCTCCTGCGCCTACCGCAGCGACATCGTGCAGCTGTGCGGCGTGCACGGCGGCGTCTTCGATGCGGACCGGCGGGAGTGGCGCTTCCCCGTGGCCGCTTACCCTGCGCTGGTGCGCGCCGCCAGCACGCTTCCAAACGTGACTGTGGAGGCAATCCCGCCCTTCGTTCTGGAGCAGCTGGCGGCTCAGCAGGCGCAGGCCGCGCACGGGGCGGGCGGCGCGGCAGCCGCTGCAGCTGGTGCAGGAGGCAGTCTCTCCGCCGCCGGCAGCGCTGGAAGCGGCCGCAACGGTGCGGCAGGCGCTAGGGGGGGCGTGCTGTCGAGCGACCCGCAGCCGCCGGCGGCAGCGTCGCCCGAGCCCCTGCGCCTGCCCACCCGCCTGGCGCGCTGCCTGCTGCCCTTCCAGACGGAGGGCGTGCGCTTCATCGTGGGCAAGGGCGGGCGCGCTATCTGCGCCGACGAGATGGGCTGCGGCAAGACCTTCACCGCCATGGCGACGGCAGCGCATTATGCGGAGGAGTGGCCGCTGCTGGTGCTCTGCCCGTCCTCGCTGCGGCTCAACTGGCGCGAGGAGCTGCTCAAGTGGCTGCCCGGGCTGACGGACGCGCACGCCCGCGCGGCGGCCTCCGCCAACACGCTGACTGTGATTGCAAAGGCCGGAGACGCCATCCCGACGCGACGAGGCTGCGGCGCTGCCGCTGCTGCGCTGCCCGCTGCTGGCGCGTCCTCCCTGCCCTCGGGACACCACTACGGCCACGCAGACTATGGCACCGACGGAGAGGGGGCCGGTGGAGCGCGTGGTGGCGGGCGCGGGCGTCGCGCTGCCCCTGCAGCTGCGGGGGATGCACAGGGTGAGGGTGAGGAGGCTGAGGAGGAATTGATTGACCTGACTGACGAGCCTGACCGCACCGCGATGGACGCCGATGGAGGCGCCGGCAGCAACACGGGCAAGGGAAAGGGTAAGGGGAAGGGGCGCGGCAAGCGGGCGGCACTCACTGAAAAGAAAGCTGCCGCTGCGGGCGCTGGGACGGCAGGCCGTGGCGGGGGCAAATCCAAGCTCGCGGGGGCGCGGGGTGTCGTCCTCAGCGACGATGGCGAGGAGAGCGAAGCGGCTGCAGATGCCGCAGGCAGCGCTGCGGGCACGCGCGGCAGCGGTGGCGGCAGCGCCGTTGTGCGACGGCAGGGCCGCCCGGAGCCCGGCAGCCCCTTCGACGACCCCGCCCGGTACTGCGGCGGCGTGGTCATCATGAGCTACGAGATGGTGGCGCCCTTCGTGGAGAGCGGCCGCCTGCGCCCCGGCATGTTCCCCGTGGTGGTGGCGGATGAGAGCCACTACCTCAAGAGCGCGGAGGCGCGGCGCACGCGCGCCGCGCTGCCGCTGCTGCAGGGCGCGCGCCGCGCGCTGCTGCTGACGGGCACGCCCGCGCTGAACCGGCCGAAGGAGCTGTTCACGCAGGTGGCGGCGGTGCGGCCGCGCCTCTTCGGCGACTACCGCGCCTTCGCCACGCGCTACTGCGCGGCCGGGGATCGCCCGTGGGGCTTCGACGACCGCGGCGCGAGCAACCTGGACGAGCTGCGCACGCTGCTGGAGGGGCAGTGCATGGTGCGGCGGCGCAAGGCGGACATCCTGCGCAGCCTGCCGCCCAAGGCGCGGCGCGTGGTACGCGTGGCGCTGACGGACGGCGCGCAGGCGCAGATGGGCCGCCTGCGCGTTGAGCTGCAGAAGGTGGAGGAGGCGGTGCGGGCCGCTGCCTCGGAGGCGGAGCGCGAGATGCTGGGGCACCGCAAGCAGGGCATCATGGGCAGCATGTACAGATGCGTGAGTGGGGAGCAGGGGGGCGGCTGCCGCAGTGGGGGCGGAAGACCGGTCGAGGGGGCCAGCTTGAGGGCATCGAGGCTGTGTGAGGGCTGGCTCGAGGAGCTGGCGTGGGTACCTCGCGTGCGCACAAGAGAGTGCCGCTGCGGAACTGCTCCGTGGGCGCCACAACTCAATCGTGAGCGGGCGGCGAGCTTGCGCAGGAGTCAGCAGAGGATTGGGCTGGCGCCGTGGCACATCACACCGCAGTCCACAGCCGCGTCCGTTTCTTCTCCTCGCCCACCCGTGTCCGCGTCGCTGACACCGCTGCCTCTGCATTCACCTCCTCGTACCCACACTCCCCCCTCCCCCTCCCTTGCAGAGCGGCATCGGCAAGCTGCCTGCCGTGGTGCGCTACATCATCAGTCTGCTCAAGCCGCTGCGGCGCGGGCGCGCTGCCGTCGACGCGGAGCTTGAAGACGAGCTGGCGTCGCGGGGAGAGGCTACTGCAGCCGGCCGCGGCGCCAGCGCCAGCAACAGCGCCCGCGCAGTGGAGAAGCAGCTGCGTGCTGCCTCCAGCGCGAGGGGTGCCGGGGGTGCGGGGGAAGACGATCTGGAGGGCGATGCAGTGGAGGTGGTGGTGGAGGGCGAGGCAGACGGGGCAGACGGCGATGACAGCGGGGAGGCTGAGTGGGACGAGGAGGCGGAGGAGGAAGCGGATGGCGTCGTCAGCGCTGGTGCGGCCCGGAGGCTCCGTGGACGCGGCGGCGGCTCAGGTGCCGCCATCCCCAGTGACAGTCGGGCTGACCGCAGCGGAGCCGGTGCTGAGGCTGGGACTGGACCACGGGCCGTGGGCGCGGGCTCCAAGCGCAGGCGGGCATCGGGCGGTGCGCAGCTGCCTCGCGACGGGGGCGCTGGGACTGTAGGCTCCTCTAAGGGCGCGGCCGGAGGCTCTGCATCCGCTGCGTTGGCGCGCAAGCGCAGTCGCAAGGCGTCTCCGTCGCCTGCCCGCGAGCGCTCTGCCGCAGCAGCGGGCAGGGCCTCCGCCGACGACAGCGGCAGCAGCAGCGGCGGCGAGGAGGGCGGGGGCTTCCTCCCGGAGTCTGATGACGAGGGCCTTGGCCTGGGGCTGGCTGGCGGCGGCTTTAATGCAGCGAGCCCAAACGCGGCAGCGCCCGAGGCAGCGGGGCGTCAGCCGCAACACCGCGCCATGGTGACCGATTGGGCCCGCGCCTATGCGGTTGCAGAGGAGGACCCTTCGCTGGCGGCTGCACGACAAGCTGCTGCAGCGGCTCAGGTCGCTACTCGCGGCGCTGCCTCCCGTCAGAACAGCGGAGCTAGCTCGCAGGCCAGCGCGGGCGCCGGCAGTGTTAGTAGCAGCGGCAGCGGCTGTGCTGGCGGCCGCGCGCCTGCCGCAGCAGCGAACAACGGCAGTGGCTGCGCTTCGATCACCATCGCGGAAGCCACAGGGGGCGATGACGGTGCTGGACTCACGGATGGCCTGTGCGACGCAGACCTGATTCACATCCTGGACGCTGCCGACGAGGGGAGCCAGGCGGCGGCGAATGGAGCGCCCTCGGAGGGCGAGGGGGCGCCGGCCGTGGCCTCCGGCTCAGCCCTCGCTGCGCCTGCGCCTGCGCCTGCTCCACCCCAGCAGCAGCAGCAGCGCCGCGTGTCCAAGCTGCTCGTGTTCGCCCACCACAGCGACGTGCTGGAGTACATCGAGGCGGCGCTGCGCAGCAACGACCCGCCCATCAACTGCGTGCGGTGCGTGTGTTCTGGCGGCGATGACGCGGAGGGCATGCGGGTGGTGCGAAGGGTGTGGCGGCTGCTGCGGACGAATCCCGGTAGGCCGCAGGCGCGCACGTGCGGGCAGCGTTCTGCAGGCCGATTCTGATCGCCTTTACTCGCGAACAGAAAGGTGGAACTGCTTCTCGCCCAAGCGTGTTGCCCGCCTCCGCCGCCGCTCTATCTTGGCTTGCACTGAACATTACAGCCTACTGCTCGCCCCGCCCACGACCTTGCAATTCTGTCCTAAACCCTCGCAGCATCGACGGCTCCACGCCGCCCAAGCGCAAGCAGGAGCTGAAGAACGCCTTCCAGGAGAACCCAGCGGTGCAGGTCGCCGTCGTGGGCCTCACCGCCGCGGGTGTCGGACTGTCCTTCACGGCAGCCTCCATGTCCGTCTTCGCAGAGCTGCACTGGACGCCGGTGCGTGCAGCCTCGCTTGTGCTCGCGGCTGGCGCGGTCCGCCCAACCACTCGACGTGTAGTCTCCCCTCTGCCTCCGGCTGCCCTGCTGCGTCGTGCTGGGCATCCATGTGTTGCCACTTGCTCGCCCTTCGCCCTTTCCAACGTCGCGCTGCCTCTCGACCCCTGTGCGCCCATCCCCGTCCGCGTCTCCACCCGTCCCTCCCCCCGCCCTTTTCTCCACCCCGCTGCTGCTCCTGCTGCAGGGCATCCTCGCGCAGGCGGAGGACCGCATCCACCGCATCGGCCAGCGCGCGCCGCGCGTTGACATCGCGTACCTGGTGGGCCACGGCACCGGCGCGGGGCGCAGCGGGGCGGGCGGCAGCGCGGGCGCCGATGCCTCCGCCTCGTTCGATGACCGCCTGTGGCGCATGGTGGCGGATAAGCTGGAGACGCTGCACTCGGCGCTGGACGCGGGGCCCTCCGCGACTGCTGCACCCGCCTCCGGCGCTGCGGCTGCAGCTGCCTCCGGTGTGGGCGCCGCCGCGTCCTCCGCGGGTGGTGGGCGAGGCGGCAGGGGAGGCGCCGGCCGGGCAGGCGGGCGCGGCGGCAGGGCAGGCGGCGAGGGTGACGAGGACGAGGACGGGGCGGGCCCGGAGGAGGAGCAGGCGGTGGCGGTTACAGCGATGCCTGACGGCCTCTTTGACGACCTCCCGCCGCCCCGCCCTGTCGTGGCGAGGGTTTGTGGAGGCGCCGGTGCCGGTGCTCAGTATGCGGGCAGCGCTGGCGCCGCTTCCTCGGCGTCCGCTGCCGCTGCCTGTGCAGGCAGCGGAGCGGTTGCCGGCGGCGCTGCTCCCGTGGCCGTGCCTGGCACGGATGCCGTGCGATTCTTCGTGGGCGGGGCCGCGGGGCAGGGGCAGACGACCATGACGTCCCACTTCCAGCGGGCTGCGGGGCAGCTGTCCATGCAGCGAACGACATCCGGGCTGGCAGCAGCAGGAGGCGCCGGGGCGGCTGTTGGTGGCGGAGGAGGAGTCAGCATCGCTGCTGCGTCAGCGCCACGACAGCCTGGGGCAGCGAGCGTACCCGCCGCTGGGCTGGCGTTTCAGGGTGTCGTGGCCTCGGCAGCTGCTGACATCGCCCGAGACTTCTTTCAGGGCGGCGGCCCCCTGCCCGCGCCCGCCCCCACTGACCCTGACGCCCCTTTCGCCTCCTCGACGGACCTACTGGAGGTGGACGCAGACTTCGAGGCGGCGCTGGCGGCAGCGGAGGCGCAGGCGCTGGCGGCAGCGGAGGCGCAGGCGCTGGCGGCCATGTCGGCGGGAAGGCCAGCGGCAGGGGTTGCCGGCACGCACATGGCGCCTGCAGGGCCGCCGCCGGTGGCGTCGTTTGCGCGTCCGCAACAGCCTTCAGCAGGTGCGGCAAGCATGGCCAGTGCCCGCTCTGCGGCTGCGCATGCGGTGGTAGCTGGCCCTCGCCCCATGCCCACTGGCTGCGCAGTGCCGCCTCAGGCTGTAGTGCATGGAGTAACACTGGCGGGCTTTGGCCCCGCCGGCTCCGCCTGTGGCCCTCGGAGCGCTGTCAGGCCCGCGCTCAGTGCAGCGATGCCGAAGCCTGCACACGGGCTTGGAAGCGGTGCGCCCGCAGCGCCCGCACCTTGGCCGGACGGAAACCACCCGAGGTGGCCAGCCGCCGGAGGTCGTGGGCCAATCGGCGCAGCCGTCGCTTCTACTGCCGGGCGAGACGCTTCCATTGCGCCAGCCGCTCGCTCCCTACCTGGCTTCCAGTCGAGCGGGAGCGGGCTGCCTGGTGTCGGACGGCCTCTTGCAGGGTCTGGCGATCGCCGGTGATCCGATGCGATCCACTGCCAGTGCCACTGCCAGTGCCAGTGGTGGCACTGCCAGTGGTCCGTTGGGCAGCGGAGGTGCAACGCGAGCGGGCCCACTTCTGGAGCCCCTACACGCAAAGCTGGCTCTCAGAACTTTGCTGCGCGGTGTGCCACCGGTAGGTGTCGCACGACGGGCGGTCGATTCCCATGAGCCGGGCACTCAGGCTGCCAGTGCATGTCGCCCTAGGGCCTCGGCCGCGGACAACTTGTTGAACTTGATCATGAACGCAAGATCCGCAAAACTTGCTCATGATACTATTTTGAGCAATTGGGCCCACGCCTTAAAACGACCAGAACAAGGAAAGATGCAACGTAAATCATGCTGTAACTCGCTCATCATCCAGAGAAAGCCAAAATCCGTCCGTCAGGTTGCGTTCTGCTGCATCGCGCGGTTCACGACTTTCCTTGCTTACTTACGTGCCATCGCAGCAGATAGCTGACGGGTTCTACGACACCAGTCTTGTGGCGCAAAGTACGCTCGGGTAATTTTCCACATTGGGCCACACCGTTCTCCGCACGGTCGTGTAGTTCAATGGCATCGATTCGCAGCGTCCTTGCCGCTGCGGCGCTGGTAACCGCGGGTGCACAGCCGACATCTTGCCAGGGCACGCCAAATGTGCTCCCTGTGTGGACCGGCGAGCCAACGCTCGTGTCCAAGACGACAAATGGCCTGCGTTTCGCGTTGTCAGCGCCCCTCAACAATGATTCCGTCCCGCTCAACGTCGTCCACGTGTACGGCACGCAGTACGAGATGGGATTTGCGTACGGCAACCTGATGAAAGCTGAAATCGGTACGCTGCTGCCGCAGGTGATGCTGTACCTCGAGGCGCAGCTCAACCAGAGCATTCCCGCCTGGGTGCCACCGCAATACCGCGAGGCCATCCTGACGTATGGCCTCGAGTATGCGCTGGACATGACTTACAACGCCACCAAGCCGTATACTCCCGCTTACCATTACGAAACCCTCCAAGGCATTGCGGACGGCGCGGGCCGCAACTTTTCCGAACTCGTTCGCATGTCGATGATTCCGGAGCTGATCAAGGCCGCCTGCAGGTGCGTGGGAGCGCAGTGCTGCTTGGAGCGAGCCACACGAAAGAATGAGGGGATGCCATGCTTGGTTTTGTGCTCCTGTGCAACAGCTGCCTTGTAAATTGCGCAGAGCTTGGGGCCTGCCCTTGTTTGCATCCCTCATGGCTGCCTTGCGGATATCTCAGCTCGATCTGCACCCTGGGCACATGACCAACTCTGCCCGCCACCACGTAACGCGTCACAAGACTGTGGTCATGGTGTTTTCACTCTCTCTCCCTCCTGTTGAATGTGCTCTGTGCTTGCCTGCAGCATCGTTGTGGCGTGGGGCGAGGCGACGACCGCCGGGTCAGCAGCGGGCAAGCCCGTGCAGCTGCGCGCTCTGGACTGGGACACGGGCGGACCCTTCCAGCAGTTCCCCACCCTGCTCACCTTTCACCCGAACGCGGGCAACGGCGTCGCCTTCACGACGCTGGGCTGGGCGGGCATGCTGGGCTCCATCACGGGCATGAGCAGCTCCGGCATGGGCGTGGGCGAGAAGGTGTGGGACGCCTACTCGGAGACGCAGAACATCTTCGGCTACGTGTGGACGTTCCTGCTGCAGGACATCCTGCAGTTCGACGGGGACGTGGACGCCGCCTTCAGCCGCATCGCGACGGCGAACCGCACGTGCAGCATCTGGATCGGGCTGACGGACAAGCTGTCCAACACGGGCAAGGTCGTGCAGTACAGCGACGAGGCGGTCACCTTCTTCAACGACCGCAGCTTCCCCACCTACCCCGACCACGACGCCTTCACCAACCTCATCTTCGTGAACAAGCACGTGCAGCCCAGCAGCGACGCATGGTACGTGTGGGGCCCGCGGCAACGAGTGGTGCGGCCGATAGGGTTGGCTGGCGTTTTGGCCCGGCTATTCTTCGAAGGTGCTGAAGAGCGCTAGGAGGTACAGCGGGGGACCGATCCGACGCCTTTGTCTGGCGGACCTGCTTCGATGCCTCAGAAACGCTCACCTGCACCGATTCCATGCCCCGCCTCTCCTCCCTCGCCTGCGCGCTGCAGCATGAACGACCTGATGCACTACGTGTACGGACACGTGGACGGACAGGCGCTCGTGCAGTACGTGGCCGCCATGGAGCAGACGGGCGACATGCATATCGCGGTGTTCGACTGGAACAACGACTGGATGTACGTGAGCAACGCCGGCCTGGCCGACGCGCAGGGCAATGCGCAGCCTGCCTTCGAGCGCCAGTTCGTGCGCTTGAGCATGGATGGCCTGTGGAACACCACCATGGCGCAGTACGCGTAAACGAGGGCGAACAACCCTTGCGGTGTCATCTCCGCCGCCTGCACACTGAGCGAACAAACTTCTAACACTGATCATGACAGACCAACCACGTTTGGGGCACACAGTGCCCAGAAATGGGTGAATTCAAACCAAGCGGTCGCCTGGCGTTTCCAAGTTGAGCGCGCCAGCCTGAGGGGCAGCATCTAACCTGTTTCGTGCGGGTCAAGTTGATGTGCGCACACGACACTGTTCGTCGAGTCACCGCGGCTGCCATTGATAGACATTGAACCCAAGCATAAGTGGAGCTCGTCCACCGTGACTTGTTGAACGTCCGAGTTGCGGACCGCGAAGCACTGCCACACGGCCATCAGCCTTGCAAACACAAATTGAAACCAAGTTCAGCCTAGCAGCAACAAGTTTGTCGGGTGGATCGCATTCGAAAAGCTCCCAACCCTCACGCCAGCCCGCACCTCGCGGGTTTCCCGGCTTTACCAGCGGCGCCGGCCGCTTCAAGTTGGGACCTTGGGATGCATGTGTTTGCCGCTCGATCAGCGCAGCGTCTCCGTCGCCGGCAGCAGAGAAAAGCGCAAACCAGGGTCAAGCGCATTGCACGAAGAAGACAGCTTCCTCGGCCACTCGCGCTGGAGCATGCAACGCGAGCGCCGGGGTATCAGGCACACGGGTGCGAAAGTGATGGTCATTGCAGCCGCGCCACGAACTCCTTGATGGCGGTTACAACAGCCGCTTCTTGGTCGCGGTGTGGGGAGTGACCGCACTGCGGCAGCTTGAGCAGCTGCGTGCCCGGCACCTGCTCCGCAATGATCTCAATCTGCCGCATCGTGGCGTACTCGTCCTGCTCGCCCTGGATCGCCAGCACAGGGCTCCGGATTCTGGGCAAGAACTTCTCAATATTCCAGTCGCGGAAAGACGGCGCCGTCCATGTGTCCGCCCAGTCTGAGAACACGCGCTGCGGATCGCGGTGATACCGCGCGAGACGGCGTGGCCAGTCGGTTTTCGTCCACTGAGCTTGCGCAATCCGAATGCCTGCCAGGGCCTGCTCCTCCACGAACTCGTGCGGCGCCATGACAACTACACCTCGCGTCAGCTCGGGGAAGGAGCCAGCGAAGACCAGAGCGATGCTGCCGCCATCGCTGTGGCCAACGAGAACCGGGCGTTGAATGCGCAGCGCCGACAGCAGCGACGGAAGCGCTGTCTGTCCTTCGATGTTCAAATATCGCTCCCCTCGCGGCTCTTTGTAAGGGTCTGAGCCGCCGTAGCCTGCTCGAGACCAAGCTACCACCCGGCACCCGGTCGCGGCAGCGAGTTGTTGCGGAAAATTACGCCACATCTCCACGCAGCCAAGCCCTTCATGCAGTAGTAGCAGAGTCGCTCCATCGGGACCAGTGGCAGGATAGTCCCGATACTCGAGGCGCAACCCATCCACCGTGATATGCTGCATCTCCGGCTGTTGGGGTCGAGAGGCTGCCGCAAGGCTCCGGCCGCCGTTGAAGGCGAATGCGCGGCCAACAATCGGGAGCAACGCTCGTTCGACTGAGCGGGCTGCACCGCATAACAGCGGCGTGGCGATTGATTTGCGAACAAGAGCGCGCGCAAACATGCTGCGGAGCCTCCAGCGGGGTGGAGGCCGTGTCTCGTTCAACGCGGCTCTTGAGGCGGACAAACAAAAGGTGGTGCTGTGCGAGATCTGTGCCGTGTTTGCTAGCGGTTTTGAGTGTAGAGCCCCTCTGGTTTTCCTCTACTCTCGCCTGCTGAACTCGACGGTCTCCGCATTGAGTGACCGGACACCGACATTTTTCGTCGGTCAATCTGTCAGCGGGAAGTCATTCTGCGCCCTCTCGCGATTCACACACTTTTTTCGATATGGAGAATCGAGACTGTGTGAAAGAGGCTCTAATCTAGCATCTGGTTACGCTTGATAATCGGCTGTCTCGCATTACGCGTACAAGATGCTCCGCAACGTTTTCCTGATGCTTGTGGGCATGCTTGCGCTCGCAACCGCTGCGTTCGACAAGCAGCCCTACGACAAGGCCAGCTTCAACAGCACGTCCGGTTTGGATGCGGTGTGTGGATGACATCGCGCGTGCTGCCTTTCAAGATAAATCCACTCAGGAGATCGAGGTTTCCCGACCTGAACCCCCAAAGTGGACTCCTCAATGCGCATTCTGTTTAACCTGCAGCCTGAGAGCCTGAAGTGCGACATCTGCAAGTGGGGTGAGTTCAGTTTGTCCGCAGATGCGATGCCCATGTTTTTCAACGCCGTCAGCCTAACCAACTTGTGACGCACTCTCGCTCGGTTTCATATCCTGCCTGCAGCGCTGGGCCATGCATACTCCATCGGCTGCGATGATGGAGCAGTCTGGATCTCTGGTGCTTGCCTGGACTTTGCGCCGGTGTGCGGTGCGTTGAACGGTTCCGAGAACCCAACGCATCATGCTGTTGTTTTTGTCTTGTGGTCGCCCGCTGCTAGTCAGCCCTTTGAGTCGTAGATCTCACTTCCGCAACAACCCTGTCTTCATTTCTTCATTGCAGCCGCTGGGTGTGTGCCTTTCTGGCTGTGTACAAGAGCTCATCTCGACTTGCGCATGAGTGCCGCAACGAGGTAGTTGCCCGGCACCTACTCGTACGTTAGTCGGAACTCTGCCGATGCTTCCTTGCCTCTTTTTGCAGACTCAAGCTCGTCTGTGACGAGTGCAAGACGCACTGCGACGTGGACCACGTGATCCAGGACGCATGCAATGCAGTGCACCTTTGCTAAGCGACCGCACGTTTCTCACCCTCAGCGTAGAAACAGTACTAGCAGCAGATGCCTGGAACTTCCTCTCCTTCTTCTTCCTCTTTCTCCTCTTCTTCCCTCAGCGTGGCATTTTTGCGTGCCTTGACACCGGCTCGAGGAGTAGCGATATCATGCAGTTGTCCGTGATTCGCGACGAGGCGTTGCAGCGCTAGCGCGACTGACATTGGCAGAATACATCTGAGCCTGCAGCATCGG
>Ga0066413_1000207_pt1 | contig 12016 bp, 11 predicted proteins | sample LakWasMet19_HOW5_2_FD_59540 | JGI IMG/M metagenome (GOLD analysis project Ga0066413, IMG submission 59540) | Freshwater sediment methanotrophic microbial communities from Lake Washington under simulated oxygen tension - Sediment Metagenome 19_HOW5 | ecosystem: Environmental > Aquatic >...
GGTGGCCCGCCGCATGGCAACGGTGGCGCCTCCTCCCCCGCGCCCTCCGCTGCCCGGACCATCGTCGATACAGGTCGCGGGTCGCCCGCGCCGGAGGCCGCGCATGGCGCTGTAGACTCTCCGGCGGCTGCTGACGCCCTGATCAAGCGCAGCCTGCGGGGTGGGCGACACGCAGCTGCAGCAGCTGCGTCTGCGGGGTCGCTCGCAGCCTCGCCGCGGCCGGCGCTGTCAGCTCGGGCGAGCCCCGCAGGGCCCCTAGAGGCGCAGCTCGCGAACACTCCGCCTGGCTCGGGTGCCGGCAGCATGAACGGTTGGCTGCCGACGGCTCCGGCCATAGATGATGTGACTGCGGCTGCTGTGGAGGTGATTGAAGCCGTCATAGCGTGTGACGGCTCCACCGCCTCGCCGACCCACAAGTCTGGCTCCGTCCACCCGTCAACCCCTAAAGCCTCTTCCTTGTCGCCTTCCACGCACGGTTACCGTGCTGTGGCCGTCACAGATGCTGCGGCGGCGGCGACGTCCCGTGCGGCCGAGGCCGCCGGGAGCCCGCCGCCTCGCAGGCGAGCCAACACGGGGACGTGGCTTGACCCATTCGCAGACACCGCGCCGCCGCAGCCGCACCGCCACTCCCCGGTGCACGGCGCAGCAGCGGGGGCTAGCCCGCGCGGCGCCGCAGGTGGGCTCCACGACCTGGCTTTCAGGCGTGCTGACATGGAGGGGGGTGCTGCGCACGGGGGCTACGGGGTCGACACTGGCAGCGAGGTGGAGGCGGCGGTTGCAGACGCCGTGAAACACAGGGCGCTGCAGCTGCGCGCTGGCGGGCGGCAGCTGCTGCCGCAGGAGGAGGCCGGGCACCCGCTGTCAGCGCAGCGCTCGGGGCCGGCAGAAGGCGACGCCCTCGCAGGGCGCACGCACCTCGCAGCTGGCGCTGGCGTGTCCCCGACTGGTGACTTGAGAGCGGGTCACGCCGACCCCATCGAGGCTGCCATTCAGAAGATGGTCGCCAGCCGCTCCTTGAGCGCTAGCGGCAGTAGCACAGGCAGCTTCGGCAGCGCTGCGGCTACCCAGCCGAGCCTGCTGCAGCGCCTGCGGCCTGCCTCGTCGTCCCTCCGCCTCCTGAGCTCCCCGCGCCTCGGTGACGCTGTTGGCGCGTCGGCACCGCTGCTGCTGCCGCTGCTGCGCTCACCAGACTCTCGACGCAGCCCGGCGCTGCCTAGCGGCGGCGGCGTCGGCTTCGCTGAGTTCCGACCCTCTGATGGCGTCGGCAGCGGGCGGCCGCAGCTGCAGTGGACGCGCTCCTCGCACTCTGCGCCCCCGTCCCCCGCGTCTGCATCCGCGGCGCGCCTCTCCCTGCCCCTCGCGGCGGCCCCCGTGGGCGGTGGCGGGAGCGGCAGGCGCGCTGGCAGCCTGCCGGTCGCGCGCGCGGTCAGCCCACTCAGCTCTGCATCGCACAGGCGGCTGCAGATTGGCGGCGGCGGCGAGAGCGAGAGCCGCGCTGTGTCGCCACTGCCCTCCGCTAGCACAATCAGCGCCGCTGGCGACGGCAGCGGCGACGGGCGGTCAGGGCGGCGTTCCCTCCACATGCAACCCGGGGCATCGTTCGGCGCAGCCGCTGGTGCCGCTGCATCGTCGGTGGGCGATGGCGGGTTGTCGGTCGCGCCGCGGAGCACGACCGCCTCAGATCGCCTGACGTTGGTCAACCCTCGCTCGTCTCCCACGCACAGCGGCGACGCATCGGACGGCCGGGCTCGTCTCACTAGCGTTCCGTCGGGTGGTGGAGGTCAGGCGTGTCGATCACCATCGCGCGAGCGCCCCCGCAATTCCGCGGGCGCTGTTATTGGCGCCGCTCCTGGTGATGACGGGGTGGACGATGCGGCGGCGGCCCGCGCCGCAGCGAGCGAGCTGCGCCGCGCCCTCGCCGACCTGTGCACGCACCTCGCGCAGTACCTGGTGCCGATCCTTTGAAGCTGCCGTCGCCGACCTGTGCACGCGCCTCGCACAGCATCTGGTGCCGAGCTGCGCCGGCTCGCACCCTAGCGCTGCGGATTTTCATTTCTGCGACTGGCTAGCAGGGGCCTGACTCTACATTCGTTGGTGTAAGTCTCATGTTTTGATGTACGCGAGCGATCGATATCGTCGATCGAGCTCAAGCTCGATATCTTTCGGTCGCTCAAGCCAGAGGTTGACGATCGAGATCAGGCCGTCGTTGCACCGTAGATACATTCGAAGTAGTAATCGCCCCCACGCGTTTTGTGCATGCTCTCCTTCACGTACAATGTACGTGTTGCACTCTACCTAGGTTTTGCGCACTTGTACGTGCACATCGATACACACCGACGATAACGTTCGAATCCACGTTATGATCGTCGACGCTGCGCATGCAATTGCAATTGGGAAGCGCGCACGTATACGCGTCGATGCAGCCGGCCTACGCGCGTCGAGAGATTGCAATGCATATGGATGCCCGTCTGTTCGTCGTGTGCGCGATCTCAATCTGCTCTCACCACGGGCTCCCGAACGATTGTACAGCTTCAAGCGCTAGCTCGAGAATCTAACGGGATACGCATGCAAGCAAGGCTCCACGCAAATCCTCACAAATTCGCGTGTACTGGGGACTCAAGAAATGACGTCAAGTCCGTCATGTCCATGCCGAGCAGTTCACTCTGCGACCTTGACCGCAGAGCACTAACATCTGTGGCCACCGGCGGCCTACAGCGAGCTCACAGTGAGTCTTCGACGGGCGCGAGCTTAATCCTGCAGCACGGCCACGCCGTTGGCCGTGGCAATGGTCACCTGCCCGGCGTACGGGCCCATCGCCAGGCGCGGGAAGCCCGCCTGCAGCATGCTGGGAGTCGCGACGATCGTGACGTTGTCGACGGCCGTGCGCGCGTCGTTCCAGGTCAGGGCCGCAATGTACACGGAGCCGCCGCCCTGCAGCGCGCGGCTGTGCCCGTGCTCGTCAGAGCCTGCGACGAGGTGGCGCCCGGCGGGCAGCGCGGGCGCCGCCGCCGCTGCAGCAGCGCCGCCCACGAGCGGGCCCAGCACACTGACGTACATGCGAGAGCCGGTGGCGTCGATGACCGCCGCCGTGCCCCACGCGCTGTACGTGTTATTGTCGAAGGCGTAGCGGCCCGTAACGGCGCCGGTGGCCTTATTCACGGCGTACACCACGGCGGTGCCGGATTCGCCGAGCGGGGCGAGGGTTGCGGTGTACAGGAAGGCGAAGCCACCCGCGGCATCGAGGGCGAGGGCAGGGGGCATGTGGGTGGGGTCAGTGGCGTCGGGGAACGCCCGCTCCCACGCCACCTTGCCGCTGGCGGCGTCCAGCGCCACCACGGAGGTCACGTTTGCGATGATGACGGTGCCGCTGGCGGCGTCGAACGCCGGCTTGGCGACGGGGCCCAGCAGCAGCGTGCTGTTGTCTGTCGTCCACACGACGGTCCGCTTCGCCAGGTCCACGCCGATGGCGATGCGGTACTGCGGATCGGTGATGATCGCGAGCGCGTCGTCGGGGGAGATGACGACCTTGCGGGCGAAGCCCATATCCGCTGAGGTGCCCACGGGAAGCCCCAGGCTCCACGCGATGCTGCCGTCCGTAGCATTGATGTGGCGCAGCTCAGGGCCGAACAGCGTGTACACGTGGTGGCCCGTGTGCGAGGGGACCACGTCGCCATAGAGCCCGTCCCAGCTGGTCGTGTTCCAGAGGACGTTGCCCGTGATGACGGAGGCGCCGAACAGCATCGACACGTAGCTGCCATTGTCGAAGCGCCAGCCCTGGCCCGTGACCATGACCGGTTCGCCGCCAGCAGTGAGCGCCTCAACATCCGTTACGCCGTAAGAGTACGTCGTTTGGTACGGGCACAGGCTGAACTGCCGCTGGAACAGCACCGCGCCCGAGGTGCCGTTCAAGACCGCCTCCACAGGGCAGAGCCCGGCCCCAGGCGCCAAGGCGGAGCCGCTCTCGCCAGCCACAATCTTGCCGTCGGCAGAGATCATGATGCCATTCGGGAAGTTGGCGGCCGAAACCTGGCTTTGCCAGACCAGATTCAGGGCTTGCGGCCCTGGCAACTGGCCCTGGCGAGTGCAAGCCCCAGTCGGGCCGCAATTGCCGTTCCACACCCCTGCTGACTGCTGCGCAACTGCCAGCGCCCCAAGCGCTGCTCCGATGACAGCGACGAAGGTAAGAGATGCCATGGTCGGTCCGCTGCGAAGCTTGGATTGAGTGCGGAGCAAGTTGCCAATCAGATGAGTGCGGAGCCCACGCTCACAGCCGCCAACTCTTCTTTGCGTCGCAAAATTACACACGCCACACCCGCGCATGCCTCGGCTCCACTGGTCACATCGCGGCCGTCTGGCGACGCCACGTTCGGTTGCATTGAAAACTTTTCCAGGCAGACATACTGATGCCCATTTTGAAGTCGGAATTGTGAATAATGGATTTCCATCGTGTGTGTACTACTGTTTGACGCCACACGGCCTATCCGCGCCTCACACATTAATTCTCTCCCATCCGGTGCCGGGTCGTTGACCTCGCGCAAACGGTGCCGCCTACCTTCACTGACAGCTCTAGATCCTGCCAGGTGGGAGCCTCCAGCTCGTCACTGCACCATGCGGTTCTCACTCTCGAACGCGGGCCTTGCAGCGTGTGTCGCCCTCGCGTTGGCCCAGCCAGCGACAGTTTGAAACGGAAATTGTGGCGCCGGTCAGTGCACCCGCCAAGGGAACTTCAAAGGTTCCTGGCCCAGCGGCGCTCAACCTCGGGTAGCAGACGCAGCTCACCGCCATCAACTCGAGCGCAATCATGCTGCATGCCGATGGCAGGGTTATTGTCGGCGAGTAGTCAGGGTCGGCTGTGCCCCGTTCAGCCTGAGGTTGCGTTGAACGGCAGCACGGGTGCCACGCTCGAGGAAATCTACTTCAACTTCTGCCGCTTCCAAACGATGTACTCCTTCGGGGTGCCGATGGTGGAGGGTGTTCCACAGGACGTTGCCCGACAGACCGTCGTGTTCCACAGGACGTTGCCCGACAGCGCGGACGTCCCGTCGTGATTCTGTTCGGGACGTCCGCGCTGTCGGGCAACGTCCTGTGGAACACGACGGTCTGGGGCGATATTTACGGGGACCTCGTGCCCTTCAAGAGTGGACACCACGTGTCCGCGATCTACGGCAGCGCCTTGCAGCGCATCAATGCCACAGACGGGAACGTCACCTGGAGCCTGGACCTGGGCATTGCCGGCGACCAGAGCACGGCGCTGTCGCGTGATGTGATGCTGTCCCCTGACGACTCTCTTGCCGTGGCGTATGACGATTTCTACCGCATTGCCGTCGGCGTGGATGCCTTGACTGTCCTGTGGACGACTGACAATGCCAGTCTCGTGCTGGGGCACGGTCGCAAGCCCGCCTTCGACGCTGCGACGGGATCCGTGCTCTTCCTCAACAATACCGCAGTTACGGCGCTGGACGCGTCCTCTGGAAAGGAGGCGTGGGTGGCGGTGTTCCCTGACATCATTTATGAGAACACGACGCCCTGTCTCGCACGGGACGCCGGCAGCGACTATGCGGTGGTGGCCACTGTCATGGCGCTGCCAGCCCCTGACAACGCGGGGGCGCTCCTCTATGCGGTCAACAAGGCCGCGGGCGCCATCGCGGGCCGATTGGCGTTCAACGCAACCCTGTACACGCTGTGGGGTCAGATGGCAGTGATCGATGCGCCGGGCTCGCACGACTACGTGTCACTGCTCGGCCCGCACCTAGATGTCGCTGCTGAGGCGAGCGCGGATGCCCTCAGTGCGTCCCGCCTTGCTGCTGCCGCTGCGGCAGGACGCTCCGCTGGTCGCGCCGGGCCGCACGCCCGGCAGCTGCAGGCGGGCGGCTCCATCTACATCGCTGCGGTGCCGTGGGACGGCCAGGCAGCGACCTTCGGCACTCCCACCATCGTGCCTGCGCCCGACGCGCTTCAGGGCGGCTTCCCAGTCATGGCAGTGGGCCCTGCGCCGGGGCAGCTCACTCCGAGCGGAAGTGGTGTGGGGATGCTGACGGACTAACCTTGCAGAGCGGGGTGTGATATGTTGAAGCACAGCGTGGGGATGCTGACGGACTAACCTTGCAGAGCGGAGAGTTTCGATCGGATATGTTGAAGCACAGCGTGGGGATGCTGATAGGGTGAAGCGAACTGATGAGCTGAGAACAGACGCTGGCGGCTGTAACGAATGAGAGCTAGAATGCAAGCAGGCTAAGGGTTGCGGCTATTGATGTCGACAGGAGTTATGCGGATGTGCATCGCAGCAGATACAGCCGACTCTATTCGACTGCTTGCCCGAGACCTCCTGCTCCTGAACTGACTGGAAGCATGCTGGATATGTAGACAGCTGTGTAGCACCTGTTGAACTCCGCGTATTCATGTCGGGCATGGTTTCGATCCAGCGTTTTCCAGTCGGGCAAGTTAATGTCTCGAGACGCACCCCACCCGCTACAACAGTAGGCAGGAGTGGTCGACTTGCTTGCCAACTTGATCGGCTGCGCGACGCTTCTCGAAGGATTGGATGTCGAGCAAGGGTCGCAACTTGCAACAGTTGCACGCTGTCATATCAGGCCACGTGGGCACATTGCATCCCAATGTCTGCAGTGAAGACAGGAATCATGGTGCCCCAGCGCCGCCGGTGGCGCCGCCACCGCCGCCGCCCCGCAAGCTCGCCAATCGCGCCGAGAGGTCACTCGCGGGGCCGGAGGGCGCCGGGCCACCCGCGCCCGCCGATGGCGGCGATGTCATGCCGCCGCCAGCACCCCCGGACCCGTCACCGCCAGGGCCCTTCCCCGTGCCTGCCCCCGCGCCGGCGCTGGGAGCGCTCGCTGAGGGCCCCCCTGCACCACCCATTGGTCCACCCGCCGCAGCTGCAACCTTGGCGGGGGCGACCGCAGTGGCGCCTGCCCCTACCAGCGCCCCCGTCGGCGCTGACGGCACGGACGCGCCCATCTCCAGGTGCAGCTCCGTCATAACCTTCTTGACCAGCTCGTCCTCCTCCTCCTCCTGCAATGTGCGAGACACACCCAACAGCCAACTTCGTCGTCAGCGAGTGAGCAAAAGAAAAGACTGCACGACGCAAGCTCGCACGCGCGCTCAACACCACCACACAACGCAGCAGCGACCGGTCCTATAGCCCGGGCGCAGAGCCCCCCACACACCTCCCCGTCGGCGCTGAAGATGTCGTCGAGGGTGTCGCCGATCATTTCTGTCGTGTCCTCCATCTTGCTCGTCTCCATGCCGAAGCTGCGCATGACCGCCTGCAGCTGCGGCAGGTTCAGTCGCGCGTTCACGCGCGTCAGCGCCTTGGTGGTGTTGCGCATCGCAGTCGCCATCGCATCCACGCTCTTCATCGTTTGCAGTTGCAGGCCCACGCCCTGGAGGTACGTGCGCAGCTGGTAGAACTTGGTGACGCTGCGCTTTACGCGCACGTAATCCTTCGCCATGATGCGCACAACAGCAGACTGATTGGCCTTGGCGGCCTTTTTGATGTCAGCCACGAGACGCTCGTTCTGCGTTTCCATCTTGCGTCGCTCGCGGTCCAGCTCTCGGATTGCGCGATCTACCTCTCGCTTGTACCCTTTCATTTGCTCTTGCGGCGTCGCGTCTTTTGATGTGAACGAGCCCATCGTGTCGGTTCGGGAGCGACGAAGAACAAAGTGGGGCAGCGGCGTAAGTTGCCGGACAGCCGAGAAGTGAGTACAGAACAGGGGGAGCGGGCGATGCGGCGACGCGAGTACGCGAGTATGGGTATCAACGATGAGCAGTATGGAGAATGAGCAAGGCAAACTATTGTGCTTGGTATCTGATGCGCTTGCGGGGGTTGCGTGGTAATCACGCACTCCCGTGTTTTGAGCCATGTTTGCGAAGATCTCTGTTCGTCTGTCAACGACGTCTGTGCAGCGATGAGTACGGTATCTGGGCGCAAAAACGTAGCGGATCCCAACATTGCATTCCACGTCATAACTCTGCTACGATCTAATATTTGAGTTACTCACCTGCCTTTCATTCGATCAAGCGAGAAATCGTCGGCCGAGTGCGCCGCCGGCGGACTGCGTCCTCAGTCACTCGGAGCTCCGAGTCTCGAGTCAGCCAGGGGCTGGTGGAAGCACCACACGTGTGGAACCCTCGCCGACGTGATGTCCTGCAGCCTGGCGCGAATGCGAGGGCCTGGGAGTTGAGAGCCCTGCTCAAACCTTCAACGTCAAAAGGCTTTGGCCCTCAGAGCCTCTGAGCCTCCTGCCAGTGGGATTTGAGCACGGCGAGGTGTTGGAGGCCTGGCTTCACGGAAGGCACTGGCCAGCAGCGCAGTGTCCGAGCGTAGGCGCTGCTTCGCACGCTTCGCGGTCCGCCGCTCGCCGAAAAGCGGACGCTGCAATTCAAGACCGCGCGTTCCGGCGCACTGGCAGTGGGATAGCGCCGCCATCGCCTCAGCACGAGCATCAGCGATCCGCCGGCGGCGTTTCAGCTCGCTCGTGGGGAGTACGCCTGCGCAAGCCTTCTCATTGCGGAGTACGGTACCCAGCTGACAACCCGCCCCTCGGCACCTCCTTCAGCACGGCCCCTCGCGTCATCTCCCTGCAAGACGGCCTCCAGAGTGGGCCCCCGCAGGTTCAGCCTAAACTCGAGGTGCAGCTTGATCGCTCCCCCGACATAGGAACCCGCAAGCGCGCAGCCAGGGCCGCTTGCGTCACGAGGAACGGGAATGCGCAGCTATCCAGCGGGGCCACGGCAACAAAACGCATGGGAGACGATGGCAATTTACCACACCCGCGCAAATAGCGAGGGTGATTTCCTTCTGGAAGAGCTGGGCGGCGAGCTGTCTCACGCGTCAGCGAGGGGTGCAGCGGCAGCGAGGAGTGGTGGCAGAAAGCCCACGCAATCCCACGGCGGGCGGCCGCATGCCGAGCAGCTGCAACAGCTGTAGGCACCGTGTCCGGCAGCCCCAGACGCTGCAACTCTCGATGCACAACAGCCACGCTCCTCGGCCTGCAAGTACCGCGCCGCTGCAGCACCACTGCGCTGAGATGCTGCCCATGTCAGCCATCGAGCGCTGCGTCTTGCAGAGCCGTCGGGGCGGCTCCAGAGCATCAGCAAACCGCCGCAGCTGATGTGCCCAGCACCGTGCGTCGGCTTGCAAACAGGAATCGCGCGGCCCTCCAAACTCCGCAGCAGCCACTCCACAGCCGCATCCTGCCTCCAAAGTGCGGATCTCTAAAAAAGACGCCGCTCCATTGCCCCGGCCTATCCGCCGGCAGCCCCTGTGCACGTGCACCAGGTTTGCTTCTCCTGGCTTCAACGGCAAGCCGCCCGCTCACCACTTGTACCCGCCGCGCTTCGCCTCCCCGCCGAGCACGCCGCGCTTCTTCAGCCACGTGTACAGGTTGCCCGCCTGCGCGACGCTGACGACGACGACCACCACGATCGTGGCGATCGAGTACCAGACCACGCGCGCGTTGGTGGACTCGTTCGTGTTGCGGTGAGCCTCCTCGCGCTCGCGCTGGTACATCATCTCTCGGTGGATCGCGTCGATTCGGTCCTCCAGCTTGCGCAGCTCCAGCTGCAGGGCAGGCAGGCAGGCACGGGGGGCGCGGTGCGGCGGAGGCGGCAGGGCATATTACACAGGGACGGGGGCGGCAAAGATGGCGCGCGAAGGCAGGCTGACGCTGCTGCATATTGGTGGCGCGGGCGGGCAGCGGCAGTCGAATGGCCGCCGCAGCAGCGTGCGTCCCTCACCTCCAGCGGCTGCAGGTGCTCCTTCTTCGCAATTTCCGTGTAGTCCTTCGCGTCCACGCCGCTAAAGAAATCAAAGCTGACGCGGCGCGGCATCTGCACAGCACACAGCCCCGATCGAGCACGGCAACAGCGTGAGTAGACCGATGCTGCCAGCGCCGCGATTCATCGTCACAAATGCGACAGTTGCCCAGCCAGCCACAGCAGATCAGAATAAGCCTCACGGAAGCATTGCTGCCGCAATATTGAAGCTGCGATGACGCTCCGCCGCCATGCACGCACCGAGCCGTGGTTGATGAAGCAGACCTTGTGCGCGCCCGCGTCGGTTGCGGTGAACGCAAACTTCCCGCTCACAGCGTCGTTCTGGTTGTACTCCTTCTCCCCGTTGGGGCCTACAATCTGCACGAAGACAAGTGGAGCCATACAAGGATGGGTTCAGTGTTGCTGAGCGGCTTCGAAGATGTTGGGGATGGGCTGTCGGCCAACCGCTTCCAAGAACGAACCGATACTTCAAGGCCAGACGTCATCCCATCTTGCATCCCGTCAACCTTAAAATTGCCCTTTGCAATCTCATGCTTGCCCATCACCTCGCCCAGACACTGCATTGGGGAGCAGAGGTGTTCTCAGAGTGAGGCCTCAGCGGCGGACGGGACAAAGCCAGGTGACGCAGAGCGCCGGAATGCACCTTCGTCCGTTGCGACTCGAGATCAAACTGGAGTGCAGCAGCTGGCACGGCCAGCGCGGCAAACAGCAGCGCGAGCGCGCGGCACTGGACCATTGTACTCGGGCGGCACAGGTAGCAGGTTCGGCCGATTACGATGCTGTTGAAAATGCAGCAGCGTTGTGAACAACAAAAGACACAGCGATACGCCCGGGTCGGACCAGTGGCTAATGGTGGGCGATGCAAAACAGACACGTTCGATCGAAGTTCATCGATGCGCGAGAGGCGCGCTGGACAGACACATGCCCGACATGCACACCAGTCAACTCAAAAGTGCCGTGCCCCCTGCATGCAACCTTTCATCGGTGTAGCAGGCACAATGACGGGGTGGTGTGTTCTGCAAAAGCTCGATCCGCTTTCTGCTGCTATGTAATCTAGAGTTGGCGCAACGGTCCTCTCAACGACCCAGCATGACGACCGCGGGAAATGCTGCGTTTGCAGCACTGGTCGCAGCAGCTCGTGACTCTGCCAATGGTGCAGCACGTGGTGTGCCTGAGCGAGACACACAGTCACCATTGTTGCTGCATCCACTCGCCATCTGCGTGCGCAAACGGCCGCTGACAGCGGCCGAGGCTGCGAGCGGCCAGTACGACGCTGTGACATGCCCGCCCTCGAGCAGGGCTGGCACCTCGATTGCGATTCACGATGCAAAGGTTCGATATGACCTTGTGCCGTGCGTGCACACGCACGCGTTCGACTTTGACCGGGTATTTGGGGACACGGCCAGCAACGACGAGGTGTACCGGGATACCGTGCGGCCGCTGCTGCGCCACCTGGACGAGAACAAGCAGGTCACCGTCTTTTGTTTTGGGCAGACGGGCTCGGGCAAGACGCACACGCTGCAGGGCGGCTTCTTCCCCCGCGCGCTGCACGATGTCTTCAGCACCCTCCGGCGCTCGCGCAACGCACGGCGCGACCTGGTCGTCTGCATCTCCTTCTTTGAGATCTACTGCAGCAAGGTGTTCGATCTGCTGGCGGACCGCGCGCAGCTGGCGCTGCGCGAGGACGAGGAGCACACGGTGCAGGTGGCGGGACTGACGGAGCACAGCACGCGGCGGCCGGACGTCGCTGCAGCGCTGATCGAGCGCGGGCGGGCGGCTCGCAGCGTCGGCGTCACGCGGGCGAACGCCGACTCCAGCCGCTCCCACACCGTGCTGCAGATTATGTTGCGGGAGGGCGGAGACCTCAGCGGACGCCGCGGCGCTGCTGCTGGCGGTGGCGTGGGCCCTGCTGGCGTGGCCCCTCGGATTGGCAGGCTGGTCGGTAAGGTGTCGCTCGTCGACCTCGCAGGCAGCGAGCAAGCGAGCGAGGCGGACCCGCCAGATCGACAGACGCACGTGGAGGCGGCGGAGATCAACAAGTCGTTGCTGGCGCTCAAGGAGTGCATCCGCGCGATGGGTCGGGGTCTCGCTGCCCGTGCTGGCGGCGGCGGCGGCAGTGCTCGCGTAGACCGCCGCAGCAGTGGCGCTGCGGGCGATGGCAGCGCTAGCAGGGGAACGTCAGCGAGCAGGGACGGGGGAAGATCCGTGTTGCGAGACAGGC
>Ga0066413_1000209_pt1 | contig 11984 bp, 3 predicted proteins | sample LakWasMet19_HOW5_2_FD_59540 | JGI IMG/M metagenome (GOLD analysis project Ga0066413, IMG submission 59540) | Freshwater sediment methanotrophic microbial communities from Lake Washington under simulated oxygen tension - Sediment Metagenome 19_HOW5 | ecosystem: Environmental > Aquatic > Freshwater...
CGCTCGCGGCTGCCCGATTGCCCTGTCCTTCCCGGTAACTCCCTTGCGCTTCGGTGGCAGTGGTTCACACGTTTTATCGCCGCCGCTGCCTCCGGCACACGGACCGGTCCGCATGGGGCTGCGCTTCGCGTAATTACAGTTGCCGAGTCTCCGAGCCCTCTTGTGAAGCAAGCTCGCGGTGGCGAGGGCACGCCGTGCAAGCCATCTCAGCACTGTCGCACCGATCAGGTGCTGCCCCAGCATGGCTACCGCTTCACGCCATGACCTGCCCATGTCGCCTGCCCAGGCCATCCGGCTGTTCGAGAGCCAGTTAACGCCGTACGAGCTGGCTGAAATCCTTGCTTGCAAGAGTGTTTTCTACTTGGGCACTGAAGGGCCGCATTCCCAGCGAATCTCCACCTCTGAAAAGGCTGCGGCAATAGCGTCATCTCAGGGTGCCAACAACGACTCATTCGACACCGCTGAGGGGGAGTACGCGCGATTGGTGCCGGGAGATCACTTGCATTACCGATACGAGATAATTTCAACGCTAGGGGCGGGGTCTTTCGGCCAGGTGGTCCGTTGCTTCGACCACTGTACTCAGACGGAGGTGGCTGTGAAGCTGGTTCGAAACAGGCGTCGGTATCGGCAGCAAGCTGAGATCGAGCTCCAACTGCTGAGAACCATCAGAGATGCGGAGCTCGCAGAACGGTCTGCCTCTGCTGTGGCGGCAGCATCTGACGCGAGCGCGTGCAGTGCTCTCGGCGGAGCTCAGCCTTCTCGGACGGCCGTTTCTCATCGGGTGACAGCTCTGGCAGCACCCGGGGCTGTCAAGGTGTCGCGCAGTAGCAGCTCGAGCACCAGCATGACTGAGGTTGGAGATGACCCGAGCGGCTCGCAGCCTTGCGGCACAAGTGCTACAGCGGCGGCCGCCTCGGTGCGGGCATCGCTCCCCATCGACCACCACATCATCCACGTGTCCAATGCCTTCATGTTCCGCCACCACCTCTGCCTCGTTTTTCCCCTGGGCGGAATGGACCTCTACAGCCTGCTCAAGCGAACGGGCTTTCGCGGTCTCTCGCTAAACCTCGTTCGCCGCTTTGCCGCCCAGATGCTCGAGGCGCTTTGCTTTCTGGACCGTCTGGACATCGTACACGCCGACCTGAAACCTGAGAATTTTGTGTTGCGGTCCAACACGTCCACAGGCGCCGTCGCAGTGGGGGCTTCCGCCGCACCGCCGACGAGCTCTTCGATCGATCTAATTGACCTCGGCTCAGGCTGCAAGCGCGGTGCGCGCATCTACACGTACATCCAGTCCCGCTTTTACAGGGCTCCCGAGACCATCTTGAATCTGCCGTACAGCTGCCCCATAGATCTGTGGTCATTGGGGGTGATGCTGCCTGAGCTGCTGACGGGCCGGCCGCTCTTTCCTGGCGGAGACGAGGGCGAGATGCTGCTCCTCTTTCAGCAGGTGCTCGGCCTGCCGCCAGCGAGCATGCTGGCGGGATCTCCGCGCGCGTCCAAGTTCTACCAGGAGGATGGCGGCCCGCGCTCTGTGGAGGATCGGCGGGGCAGACGAAGGGAGCCGGGGAGTCGCACTCTTGGGGAGGCAGTGCTGCGCATGCGCGTGCAAGCCGGCGGCGCTGCAACGGTTGCGGCTGCAGCTGCTGAGCCTGGGATGTCGCAGTTCCTTGCCTTCTTGGGCCGGCTGCTCGTGTGGGATCCGGACAAACGCCCGACACCACTGGAGGCGGCCCGGGACCCCTGGATAGCTGCCCTCATGCCCGCCTCACTCTTTGCAGTTCCGGCTTCACCGAGCAGCGTTGCGCCGCCCGATGGGGCTGCCACCGCGAGTTCGGTCGCCGGCCACGCTTCACACCCTATGCCCGCCTCACATAGCTCGGTATCGAGCAGAAGTGTCATCAGCGGTGACGCGGGGCCGCCGCATGAACCAGCGGGCAAGCGCGGGGACCTGCCTTCACCGCGCACTGTTGCAGCCGCGTCGGGTGCGGTAAGGGCGGCCGGAACGTCTTCTGACGCTGGGGCGGTTGCGACCGCGGTGTCGACGTCGCCGTTCACGCTATCTGCGCCCGTGCATCGGGACCAGCTTGCAGGTGCGGCGCCAGCAATGTCCGCAGTGCTCACTCCGGTGCACGTGTCTGGTCCGGCGGCTTCTGCTGGTGTCAGGCCTGGTGTGCTGCCTCGGGGCACGAATCCGCATGATGTCCGGTTGCGCGACGTTGCGGTGTCAGGCGCGGGTCCGCAGCCGCGTTTAACACCCACCGCCACAATGACCACCTCCTACCCACGGCCTCCACTTGCGGATGTGCTGTCGCCGTTACCCCAGCGACCAGGCGCGCCATCTCTTGGGCCTGTGTCCCCAGCTGCTTTTCACGGGTTGCATCCTCTGAACCCGGCCTTGGCGGATGCGCGAAACGGACACTCCATCGCCACGCCCTCGAGTAGAGCCTTCCCATCGGAACAACCTCGCCACGCGTCACTATCGCTGCCTCCGCGCTTGCGGGGAGGGGCAACTGCACAGCCGACGCGGTCGACCGACGCCAACCCAGAGCCCCGGACCTGGGCTGCTGGTGCTCGCATGCACCTTGCGTCAGTGTCGCCATCCGGCGTGGCGGGAGGTGTGCGCTCCATGGCCCCCGACGCCATCGTCGTCGCGGCGCCATCGGTCACGCATACCGCCACCCCGACTGGAGCGTCGGGGTCGTTGTATGCACCCCGGCCACCCCAACACAGCTGGAACACTACCTCGCCCCACGGCGGCAGCCATATCGCTGGGGGAGTGACCGCTCGCCCTGTGCGTGGCAGACGCATCGTTCGCGCGGAAGCGGCCCCGCATGAGGCGTTGCACCACACCCGTTCACCCGGTGCCGGCGATGAGCGTAGCTATGCCGACAGCCTGCAAGTCGGCAGTCCAGCTCACGCACCTCTCGCCCACGTAGCTGCCACAAGCACACCACAGGCGAGGCACACTTCGCCTCGAGCTGCTGGGGACGGACACCCCCACCCTCACCCGCCGCATCGAGGCTCCGGCCCGGGGGAGCCGGCCTCCGGCAGCTCGGTGGGCCAAGTCATTGCCGCGGCTCGTGCGAGCATGCGCGGGGGCATGGAGCCTGTGCATGAGCCACCAGGCCTGTCTCACCGGCATCACGCGCCCGGCTATGCAGCCCAGCATGCTCAGCGGCCGCCTGCCACGAGCTGGGGAGTGGGCTCAGCGCTGCAGCATCTTGCGGGGCTGATCCGGGTTGGCTCGCGAGTGCCGCAGCCATCTCCTCCGCAATCCTCTGGTGCTTCGTTTGCTCCCGCGTTCCCCGACACAGAGCGGCTGTCCTTCCCAGCGCGCATGCCTGCTGGGGCGTCCTCGGGTGTGCGCGGGGCCGCCAAAGACGAGGAAGTGCGTGGAGCTGCTCACACGGAGCACGAGGTGCGCGGTCCAGCGCCGGGGGAAGCCGCTCCAGCGCCAGAAGCCCTCAGAATTGGACCCGCCGTTGCTTTGCCTCACTATCACTTCAGCCGTCCGCAGCCCCTGGCTGGAATCGGGAGCACGGACGCGCCGCCACCCGGGTACAGCGCGTGGTCTCGGGGTGGCTATGCTGCAGACGCTCGCTTTGGTAGACCCGGCATGCCCCATACTTCTGCTGCAGTGCCCCTTGGCACAGTGCGGCCTAGAGGCTTTGACGCAAGTGCAGAGGGTGGAAGTGCGGATCGCAGAACGTATCGCACTGCAGCAGCGTTGTGAACACACGCTCCATTTCTTGCGTCAGCATCGCAGGAAGCATTGGTTTTGCATATCGCTGGCTGAGGGTATTTGGCGGAGACTCTGGTTGTTGCTGATCGCGGGTACTCCGCAACGCGCTCGTACGAGCCTGCAATTTGACTTGGCTTCAACTCGCGTTGTTGCCTTCACGCTTCAACGGTCCGTGCCGTCCTTGGTAACAGTCACCACGTGGTGCACGAGCATCGTGTGTGTGTCCCATCGACCCATGATCAGTATTCTCACGAACTCAAATTTTTCTCATGTCCATCAATGATGCTGCGGTACTTGCAAGACTGCTTTCCTCGTTTCCTCGGTGCAGGGAGCTGGGTCCGCGTATGGCATGAAAGTTAACATGCCGGCCGTAATCCAATGTTCGGGGTGCGGCGACGAGCGACCGAGAATGCACAACAACGTCGATATCACTCGGGTCTCAAGCACTTGACAAACATTCATGTTGGCAGAGGGGGTCGCGCACACCCACGGGGTGACTCCAGCAGCACGCATGCTGGTTGCACCTCGCCTGGTCACACCGCGTCGCCGTTCGGCGGCGTTGCCGGCACAGATGGACCAGCGTCCAGGGGCACAACTACCTCGCCTGGTGCTGCTTCGGTGTCAATTGCAGTCAGCACTTGCATAGCAGCTGCTTCCGCTTGCAGTGCCTCCTGGAGCTCATCATCAGAACAGCCGGGAGAGCTGCTTTCGACATCCAGAGAGCTGAGCGCAGCGGGAGTTTCGTCCGTCGGTCCCAGCACCCCCTCGTCGATCGAGTCGAACGCACCGCCGTCGTTGGCTGCCAGCAGCCCATCAGCCTCGCGTTCGGAAGCCGCCTCCTCGGGGTCAACGACGACGCTGGAAAGCATCGCACCCCCGTACCCAGCCGCTGCAAGATCCAGGCGCCGTTCCGACTCCGCAGTTGCCAGATTCTCAGGGGACGGCTCTGATGCCGCTGCGACAGTGTCGGGGCTGGTTGCACTCTCAAGAGCCGGCGCTGCGGCGCGCAGACGCAGAAATACGTTCGCCCGGGGGGCACAGACGGTCCTCGCACGCCCCGAGCGCCCCTCCACCGCCACCGCCTGCGAAAGAGAGATGACTGTAGGCGCGTCCGCAGTCGGCATGAGTGCGTTGGACACCACCACTCTCGCGCCCGGCGCCAACACGCCAGCGTCAACAACGGACTCTCCGCACCACACGGCAGCGGGTGCTGGCCCGGCACCGGGCCCGGCTGTCTGCCTGCTGAGAGCGGAGTCATCTCGCTGCTGCTGCTGCGCCGCAGCGGGTGTCCCGGGCAGCGGCGGCAACAGCGCTCCAAATCGGATGCGAACGGCCGCATGCTGCGACGACGAAGCGTTAGCGACGACCACGGCGACGGGGACTGGCTGCAGTACCTCGGTTGCGTGCACGCTAGCTGCCTGCGCAGCAGCTGGCGCATGCACGCTCACAAGAAGCTTCACCTGCCCACTCTCTGCGGAGCCGCTTGCAGCGGTCACAGCGGGCTCCACAAAGTTGCGACACTCGCTGCGGAGCAGGCCTGTGTCGACGGGTGCGAATGTGGGAAACACGGGCGCCGGCAGACCCAAGCAAGGCGCAGGGACGGCGGAGCAGGCGAACGACGGCTGGATGCCCGTGCCGAGGCCCAGAAGGAAGCAATGCCCCTCCACCGTGCCGGCGCTTGCCAGGGCGGAGGTCCCCGCCACCCGCCAAGACACGACCAGGTGCAGGTGCCGCGCCCCTCCTCGCAGCGCCTCCAGGGAGCAGGGCAGCGCTGACTCGTGCGGAGGCAGCAGCTGGCGCGAGGGCGGGGCAGCATCCGCGCCCTCCGCGCCCTCTGCTCGCTCCGCGATGGCCCGGAGGGAGGGCGGCAGCGCCTCTGCTGCCGCCGCGGCCTGGCGCGCACCCCTCTCTCGGATGCGCTCCTCGCGCACGCATGCCTGCACCTTGCACCATGCCCGCTGCTGCCGCAGCAGCCCCAACTGTACCGGCGTGAGCTGCGTGCCGCTGCACAGCTGACCGGGAGTCACCGCGTCTGTAGTCCCACCCTCGCTCCCGCCGCCATCACCACCAACAGGCAGCGCAGAGAGCGCCGCCGCAGGGGAAGGCGCTCGGGCCGGCGACGACTCCCCGCCCCCGTGCTCGCCCCCCTCCGCGCCCTCCTCGCTGCAGGCATCCACGAAGGCAGTGTGCGGGGCCGAGCGCGGCACCAGACGCACCCTCAGCGACCGCACCTCGCGGAAGCAGAGGGGAGCACCCAGCCGCGATGCCGCAGCACCGCCTGCCTCCGTCACGGGAGCGAGTGAGGCCGCGGCTCCTGCGGGGGCTGGCGGGCGCCAGGTGTCTGTCGCCTCCACGCTGGCTGCCCAGTGGTCGGAGATGACGCACAGACCCGTGATCTCGATGGGGAGGGGGGCCGCCAAAGAGGGGGCTGCGGCCGAGGCAGCTGCACCATCGCTCGCCTCCTCGGATGCGAGCGCCGGCATCGCATGCGCCAGCCGCACCTGCAGGTTCCACTCGCCCGCAGCAGTGGCAGAGGGGGCCACAGTCGCGGAGGCCGCCAGCGCAGGCCGCACCCGCACCTTGCACACCCAGCGCACAGCACGCAGGCGGGCTGAGAGCAGGCGGGGGCTGAGGAGCGGGTGTTGCAGGCGGCGGACAACAGCGGCTGTCGCGGCTGCGGCCGCAGCGGCTGCTGCCTTCCGCATCGCGCCCACTGTCGTGCTGCTGGGACCAGCAGGCGCAGGGGCGGCGACTGCGGCCGTGTCGGCCCCTGCCGCGGCTCCCGTCGCAGCGATGGCAGCGGCCGTCTCACCGTAGCAGAGGGACAGACGCAGGGTACGCTCCCCCGGGCCCTCGGCTCGGAGGGCTACCGGCCACTCGGCAAAGCCCCCCGGCGGGATGGAGGCGCTGCCTTGGCCCGGCGCGGCCAGCAGCCACGTGCTTCCCTCCATCCCGAGGGAAGGCGCTGGCACAGGCTGTGCCTCGCCCCCAGGCGACTGCAGAGGCAGGAAGAAGAGGCGCCCCTTTCCTTCCGCTGACAACATCAGCGTGTCAATCGCCTCCGATGCGCTCTCGTTGCGCACCCGTAGCAGCCCCCGCACGACCTCTCCCTCCAGGGCCTCCACCACGCCGCTGCCCGGGCGGGTTCCCCTCGCGCCGTCCTCCCAGGTGAGAGTGACGCTGGCTCGCTGCCCCGCAGCCTCCACCTCCCACTCGCAGCGGCTGTCCGCGGAGCGCACGCCGCCCGTGCGCTGCTGGCGGGGCTCTGTTGCAGGCGGCCCTGGGAGGCTGAGGGGAGCCTCACAGGGCGCAAGGCCGGCCATGCGCCAGCGCAAGCAGCGCACGCGCAGCCGCCCCGGCATCAGCGGACACAGCGGCAGGTGCACCAGCCTGCTCTCCCCGGGCAACAGCAGCACGTCAACCGGCAACACGGCGCAGGGCGCAGAGCCGGACGCCGCGCCGGCTGCCCGAGGCAGCGGACTGCTGTCCGCCGCCAGCTGCAGCCATCGAAGCGCTTCGCAGGGGGGCTGGACGGCCGCACACTCGGCCGCGCCGCCTGACGCCGGCGCGCTCCACACGGCCGCGGCATGCAGCCCCAGGAGAGGCAGCTCAACGGCCAGCGGGTTGTGCAGGAGCAGGGAGAGGAAGACAGGGTCTCCAGCCCGCCGGCGAGCGGGGCGGCTGAGCGGCACTGCGCCCTTCGGGTCGTGGAAGTGGCACCCCAGCACGGGCAGGGGGGCGAGCAGGGGCAGCGGAGGGGTTGCAGTGGCGAGTCGAGCAGTGGCCCCGGCTGAGGGCGCCGCCCCTTGCGTCGGCACGGCACGGTACGCGGCCTGGCCGGTGTCGTCGACATCCCCGTCAGCGTCCCAGCCCCGGGAGGAGGGGCTCAGGCCGTCAAAGGCTCCCACGGAGGCCATGGCCGCGGCTAGGGCGGCGTAGGGCGAGCTCTCGGCTGCGCCAGGCCCTGGGCCACCCACCACTGATGCACCGCTTCCGGCGGCAGATGCCGCCCCGGAGGTCGGCCCAGGAGTGGGTACGAACGGTGTGAGCTCCACCTGCTGGCTCCGGGGCGCGCTGCTTGGCTGGCTATGGGGCTCATGGTGCGGGTGGAGGCGCGTGTGCAGAGCGGGCATGGCGCCGTGCCTGCGCGCTCGCTCCTCGCCCTCGTCCTCCTGCTCGCAGGCGCGGGCCCGGCAAAGGTCACGCCAGGAGAAGGGGAAGAGAGCTGCCGCAGCTTCCACAGGCAGAGGCGCAGGCATCGCGATTGCTGCGCCCACGGCCGCGGCCGCAGCTTGCTGCCGCGCGTCTCCGCTGTGAGGCCACTTGCCCTCCCCGTCAACCTGAAGCAGTCCGAGAGCCCAGCGGCGCACCACCCTCGCAAGCGCCTCCGCCGCCTCCGAGCCCTGGGGCGTCAGCACTTGAGTGCCCAGCGGTGAAAGCACGGCGGCGGCTCCGGCGTCCGCCTCAGCGCCGTTCTCTCCCCCCACCACAACGGCCCTGCCAGCCGCAGCCGCCGCCAATCGCTCCAGCGCCAACGCGAAGGCTGTCGGCAGCCCCTCCAGGGCCGCCCACGCCGCTTGCCGGTGAGCAGGGACGTACGAACCGATGTGGCAGCGTGCGGTGGCGGGGAAGGGACCGCCCCCCTCGCTGCAGGCCACGTTGCTGAGCAATCCGACGAGCAGTGTCGCCGCATCCCCGCTTGTGGACGAGGCGCCTCCGCTCACCAGGCTGGGCAAAGTGCCTGGCGGGGTCGCGGAGTCAGTACTCGCCGCGCAGGCACTGTTGACGCAGCGTTGCAACTCCCGCTGCACTGACGCAGCCAGCGAGCGGGACAGGGGGCGCCCCCTCACGTTCGCGAGAGCCTGCACAGCAGCTGCCAGTGGCTCCAGCGCAGCGGCGGAGGGAGTGCCGTACAGGCCCCACCCCGACCCGAGCAGCCCGGCGGTGGGGGGAGGGCCCTCGTGAGCCGTCGCTCCTGCCCACAAGCCCTCCCCGGGTACGAGAGGAAGCGGCAACGGCAGCGGGACCGAGGCCGCGGCTCCGGAGGCAGCCGTCGATGGTGGAGTCGTCAGCTCAATCAATGCGGAGCCAATACCGCATGCATCGGACAGCGCGGGCAAGGAGAGCAGCGCTCCTCCAGCAGCAGCCGGCTCGGGTGTGCTGCCTGATGGGGACAGGTCCAGCCGGGCCTCCGCCTGGAGGGTGCGGGCAAGGGCGCGCGAAGCCTCAGCGGCTTTCGCTGCCTGCGCCGCGCTCCAGGAGGCAACGCAGCGGAGTGCCAGGCAGGCGGCGGCATAGTTGCTGCTGGAGGCAACCGTGAGGGATGAGGTGACAACGCGAGGCAGCGAGGAGGACTGCAGAGGCGGCGCGCCAGCGGACGCCATGAAGCACCGCAGCAGCTCTCGAAGCACAAAGCGGTGCAGCTGCGGAGGGAGGCGCAGCTGCAAGGCCGGCGCCACGAAGCCGTAGCAGACGGGGACGGGTGCCGCAGGGTACGCTGCGCCAGCCGCAGAGGCTGGCAGGGGCGCGGTCACCGACAGGGGCAAATGGACAGCCTGCAGCGGGATCAGCTGTGCCATGGATGCGTCCGGCGCCGTGGGTGCTGAAGCCTTGGCCGCGTCGGGCTGGCCCAGCCACCCCTTCCCAGCAAGCGCAGACTGCAGGAGGTTGCAGGCGGCGGCCGGCTCCCCCGCCTCGAGCAGGCGCTGGGACAGGGAAAGCAGCAGATTGTCGTAGACGGACGACCAGCCACCGCGACCCGCGCCTCCGGGGGCAGCGAGCAGCACCGGGCCCTCCGGCGGGATGGCCGCGTATGCCGCCATGGCGAGGGAGAGGCAGCGCACGGCAAGCTTGGGCTGCGCGCAGAGCGCGAACTGGTGCCCGGCCATCGCCAGGTGGTGCGCGCCCTTGCGCCAGCTCGGGGCAGGCTGTGTGCGCAGGTAGTGGGCTGCCGCCTGCTCGGTGAGCAGCGCGCACAGGAGCGAGCCCTCCCCCTCCGCGGTGCCGGCACGCCTGAGGAGCGCAGCGGCGTCGCGGCAGCGGGCGGTGGCCGGCGCCAGCGCCCCGACGGCCGCCGCTGCCGCCGGTGCCCCAACCGTGGGCTGAGCAGCCAACGCGAGCACATCGCCAGCCCACATGACGGCTCTCACTGCGACTCGCACAGCCAGGCGGCGCGCAGGCAGGGGCTGCGGCTTCCAGTCGCCCTGCGCGTGGGGCGAGGGCGGCAGCACAAGTGGCGCGGTCCCCGCAGCCTGCGCTGCCCTGAAGTACCAACCGACAGCGGTCTCCAGGGCTGCATCTGCTTCCCTGATGCCGGGGGTGGCGGCGGTGAGAGGGATCCCCGTCGCCAGGGACGCCGCTGCGGCCTGCAGCGCTGCGCACAGTCCTACCATCTCGCATGCAGCCGCGTAGAAGCACGGGCTGCGCTCTGGCCTGCCTGCCAGCTCATCCCGCAGGCGCTTGTACACGGCGCTGGCTTGCTCGATATCCCCCAGCATCAGCGAGAGGTCAGCCAGCAGGCGCAGCTGCGACTCCAGCGATGCGTGAGGGAAGGTGACCAACGCCACGTCGCACGCGCCAGCAGCGCCAGAGGGGGCGGAAAAAGGCGCCCCCGTGCTCCCATCTGCCCCTCTCGCAAGGCTGCCGCTGGCCTCCGCCGCGGAGGCAGCCGCTGCGGCGGAGGGAGTGCCGGCAGCAGAGAGTGCGGCCGAGGCACCGGATGCGGCGGAGGAAGCCGCGGCGTGAGCGTGGACCAGCGCAACGGACGCGGGAAACACGACAGGGAAGACGGACCTGAGGGCCCCACCCGAGCGGGCTGAGATTGTTGCAGAGGCCGCTGCTCCGCCGCCACCGCCGCTGCCAGCCCCACCCCCTGCCCCAGACCCCAGCCACGAGCGCAGGGTATCCCTCAGGCCCTTCTTGGCGCTGGCCGCGGCTGCGTTGAGGGAATACATACGCGCCTCCAGGCTTGGGATCAGCTGCTCTGCCAGCAGCTTGCCCATCGTGGTGCGCAGGGCCAGGATGTCGTCGCCGCTGAGGCAGCAGCCCCGCACCGGCACCACGGCTCTGGTCAGGAGCATCTGCGCGAAAGTCCGCTGCGGGCCAGGGGACGGGGCGAAAGCGAGGGACTGCACGGAGGCAGGCGCAGGGGCGGTGCTCTGTGCAGCGCTCGAAGCTCCGCCCACCCCGCCCGCCGCGCCAGTCGCAAGAGGAGCGGAACCAGCTTCGAGTCCCGGCACGAGGCCACGCATGCCTGCTCCCAGGGCCCGCGCAACAGTAGGCGCAAACAGCGGCGCCTGCATCGACGACTCCCACAAGTCGGCCTGGGTAACCGCTAAAGTGGAGGCGGTGCCGAGGCTGTTGATCGGCAGCAGGTAGCAGCAAGCGGGCGGGAAGCAATTCCGCAGTTCACGCAGCGCAGCGGAAGGGTCAGACAACGGCAGGGACTCAGGAGCGACTGCGGTGTCAGCTGGTCCCTGCCGCACCATCTTAAACCCTCCCATGGCTGCCGCGCCTGCATCGTGCAGGAGCAGAAAGTAGCGGGGGATGTCCGGATCGAACTGATCCTGCTGCGAGAGGGGAGGGGGAAAGCTGCTAGCTGATGCGAGCTCGTGTGCCAAAGTGAGTAGGTTGGGATCGAGCGTCGAAAGGACTACAAGCACTGCCACGGGTGCGTCGAACGCCTCAAAGGGCAAGCAGCGCAAAGCCTGCTGCCCCAGCTCACTGCGGAACGCAGTCATCCACGGGTTATGCAGCTGCGTTTGGCTGGTAATCAAACCCACGGCGTCCGCTATTGTGTTTGGTCGTTCTAAGAGCAAGCCACGACCCGCTGGATTGGCTTGCGACACGGCTGTGGAGAGTAGCCCCTCAGTGTAGTCGACAGGCGGACAACCCAACTCTGTCGACGGCAGCACTCGGGCGGTGAACTCGCTGATCGTGTAGGAACGCGTGGCGTTCCGCATGGGGATCGAGGCTTTCACGATTTGTGCAAACGGTCGTAGCAAGTCAGCGACAGTTAGGCCATTTTTCAGCGCCATAGCCTCCGCGCCATCGCTGCTCTGGACGAGCAACAGGGGATGGCGCCCTTCCAGTGCAAGACCCGAAATCACTTTCCGTGGATCCATGGCTTCAACGTCAAGGAGGGTCTACCAAGAAGGGGGCGGGAGCTCACGATGCCTGTGTCAGGAACGGCTGGCGCGCCTTTCGGAGGTGATCCAAAGCCTCCGGTGACTCGGTGTGC
>Ga0066413_1000210_pt1 | contig 11976 bp, 6 predicted proteins | sample LakWasMet19_HOW5_2_FD_59540 | JGI IMG/M metagenome (GOLD analysis project Ga0066413, IMG submission 59540) | Freshwater sediment methanotrophic microbial communities from Lake Washington under simulated oxygen tension - Sediment Metagenome 19_HOW5 | ecosystem: Environmental > Aquatic > Freshwater...
CTGCGGCGCAGGGGAGCGCGCTCGCAGGCGCAGGCATCGCTGCAGCCGTCACCGCATCGATCGCCGCCGCGGCGGCGGGGACGTGTGCAGGGGCCAGCGGGTCGGCGCCGCCGCAGGGCGCAGCAGCTGCCGCGCCTGCCGCCGCACCTGCCGCTGCACCTGCGGGGCCGCCGCGGCGGCGGAACGCGTCTGCGGGCCAGCAGCCCGGCCTGCACCTGTCCTACATGGACGACCCAGCCTTCCAGAGCACGCTGCTGCAGGCGGCGGAGGGCGCGGCTGCGGGGGGCAGCGAGGGGCCGCTGCAGGCAGCTGCTGCTGCCGTGGCATCCCCGCCGCTGAAGCGCCCGGCGACCTCCGCCTCCGCAGCAGCGGCGGCGAATGACCCTGCCGCCGCTGCCGCCAAGCGGGGGAGGGGCGCGCAGGGGGCTGCCACTGCGGCTGCTGGCGTTGCTGCGGAGGGCGGCAGGGCGGAGGGGTCGCGCGCCAAGCGACAGCGGGTCAGCGGGGAGCGCAGCCGCAGCAAGGCCGGCAGGAGCAGCAGCAGCAAGGCCGGCAGGAGCAGCAGCAGCGGCGGCGGCGGCGGGGACCGGGAGAGAGCCCGCGCCGTGGCCGCAGCTGTGCGCAGCCGGGATCGGGCGGAGCGCTTCATGCTCAAGGTGACGGCAGCGCTCAAGGCGGAGCTCTACCCCTTCTACGCGCCGCACGCAGCAGCGAGCCACGCGCGCCGCCTCGCAAAGGCGCGGGAGGGCGGTGCAGCAGCAGCAGCAGCAGCCCCAGGCGAGGGGGAGGGCGTGCCGCCCGTCGTGGTGTCTGTCCACGGGGCCCCCGTGTCTGTCCCCCCCTCCGCCTTCCTGCGCGACAGGGCGGACTTCAAGGCAGCGGGCGCCAAGCTGCGGCAGCGCATCAAGGACAAGCTCTGTCCGCGCGACCCGCTCACGGGGCAGCGCACCGCCCCGCGCCGCTACTCGCGCACCTCCACCGGCGGCTACATCCGCAAGTACGTGGCGGCGTACATGGCCAGCAGGGCCGCGGCGAAGGCGGCCAGAGCGGGGGGCGCGGCGGCTGCGGGCGCGCCAGCAGCGGAGGCGGGGCCTGGTGCGGGAGCGGACACGGCTGCCGGCGAGGGCGCGGAGGCCGGCGAGGGCGATGCCGCAGGCATGGAGGCGCCGCCGGCCGAGGGGGAGGGCGGGGCTGCAGGCGAGGCTGACGCGGAGGCGGAGGCGCCGGGGTCAGACTCCGAGTCCGACGACGGCGGGGAGGGCGAGGGCGAAGCTGCCAGTGACGCCGAGGCCGAGGAGGGCGGGGAAGGGAGGGGGGCAACGACAGCTGCCGCTGGCGCCAACGACATGCTGGCAGACATATTCGAGCCAGGGGCAGCGAACGGCGCTGAGGCCGGGAGCGGTGCAGCGGGGGAGGGCCAGGCGTCCTGAGGCTGCAGCTGCGGGCCGCCACCGGTGGCAGCATGCGTCAGCGCTCGTCGCTCCGTTCAAAATGACGGTACGATATCGAGTTCGGCCGCTGCGATCCCCCACCGACGGGACGGGCTCGCAAGTAACCCCGGGCTTCGCAGCGGCTGCTATGAACCCCCCGCCCGGGCTCGAGCCTTGAAGCCTTCGCAACACTCAGCTGTGGAACGCATCAGTCGATCGCCCTCGCGTGAGAGACTTTAACAAGCGTGGCGCCTCCAAGTGCGCACAGGGCGGCGAGCGCGCCGAGGAACATCATCAGCGACATCATGATCAGCCCGATCGTGTAGGTGGAGTAGAGCGGCGTCGCACCTGCTGGAATGGTGGTGCCGGATTGCCCCGGCGCTGCCCTCGGCGACAGCACCAGTACCAGCACAATGGCCAGCATGAGCACGCCGCCAACGACGTACAGCCTGCACACGGGAGAAGCGATGCGCACACAGTCATCACGGGTAACGTCCGCCGCGTCGTCACGCCGCCAACCCGGAGCTCGCGCGCTCGCCAAACCCACGATTGGCGTTTGAAGACGCGACCGACGATGCAGAGCAGAATCCACAGGATGGCGAACGCAACGATGAGAAACGTGCCGATGCCCACGCCGAGGAGGCGGATGTTGTCAGCCATGTCAGCCCGTTGCTAGATAGCGGTAAACAACTTGGCGCAGGTCAGCGCTGCAGCTGAGTGCCCGCTGTGAACCAAACCAGCTGATTGTGTGCCAAAACACGGGTGCGCACCGCCCAGCAGTCGACCTCCTCGCTGCCAACGTTGCACAACAGTTTGCGAATATGATATCGAAATCGGATATTTTAAGCAAGGCTTGCCCGCAATACAATGCAGCAAAGAAGACTTCCCACTGCACGCACATCGCCTCGAAGTTCCCCGCGATCGTAGGGTCCGCACATGATGCATTGATGCGGCCTGCCGTGTTTGCAGTGATGAATTATCTCGGCACGAGTCCGACGTGACGAGTCGAACTGGCGACTCCGAGTCGCGAGTCGGTGGCTGGACCGGAGGCTCGAACGAGTCTTGGCGGGTCGTTTTGGGAGAAGGACCTGGAGCCCGAGCCTTCAAGCCGCGGAATACCACGAAGCTTGGCAGCCGAGCCGCTCGCGAGCACAGCCGGCGGCACTGCCCCGGCAAAGCACAGGATACCCACGTGCTGCGCCCCCTGAATGGACTGCCCCGGTGCAGCACCCTGGCAGCAACGTGGCGGTGCTCCGCCGCGCCAGCTCGCTGGCGGCTATCCTGCCCTACGCCTTGCCCGCGTAGAATGCCCGGGACGCTGCGGCCACCAGGTCCTCCCACACCTCAGGCAGGCTCAGGTGGGCCAAGGCGTGGTCACGGGCGTGACCGCTGCCTGCGGGCGCCCCCTCTGCCCCCGCGCTCGCAGCCCTCGAGCCCTTAACCTTGGCGGCAGCGGCGGGCAATCCCAGCTCCCGCCTGATCGCGCTCAACGTCGCAGCATGCGCCGCAGCCGCCTCGCCGCCCGCGTGACCGGCGGCGCCACTCTCGCCGCTGCTGGCGCGCCGACGGCCGCCCTGGCGACCCTTGCGGCCGCCCTTGGCGGTCGGCCCGGCAGCCACGCCCACGACCACGTGCAGCGGCAGCGGGTGCGGCGCCGCCGCCCACTCGAACGCCAGCGCAGCCTGCACGTCTGCGGGGGTGACCTGCTCGTAGAAGGCCTGCATGCCGTAGAGGGCGGCGGCCACGGAGCGCCGGCTGCCGTGGAAGCCCCCCTGGTGCTGCGCCAGCCGTATCCAGTACCCGTTGGTGCGCAGGTTGGATGCGATCTCATGCACCACAGGCGTGCGCGCCTCCTCCACCTCCGCGGCGCTCAGGGGCCACCCGCCGCTCAGCGTGCCCACCAGCACTCGCACAGCCGCGGCGAGCACGGTCGCGGTGTGGGCGGGGATGGGTGTGGCCGTCACGTGCCCGAACCCGCCCTGCCTGAACTCATAGCCTGAGAGGCTGAAGCCTGCGCTGTAGCAGCTGCCGCTCTCGTCCCGCAGCACGCGGTACATGCGGTTGTTGATGACCTCAGACCACACGTTGGCGCAGCGGTAGAGGAAGAGGGGGTGGCGCCGGTTCACGCCCCGGACACTGGGAGGGCTGCCGCTGAGAGGGGCGGATGCCGCGTGGCGGACAGCCTCCGCAGAGGGGCCAGGCAGCAAGACGGGCAGAGCAGCCGTATCGAAGCCCGGGGACAGCGCTGCCAGAGCCGCGTCAACGTCGCGGAGGGAGAGCGAGCCGGAAGCCAGCAGTGACCCTGCAGCAGCGCCTGCTGCGGAGCCTGACGCGGCTGCAGCTGCCGCGGCCCTCCCCGCCTGCGCCACCATGTCCTGCCAGTACTTGCCGAGGGCGGGGCAGGTGGCGGAGAGGATGCAGCGGCTCTTCCGCTCCTGCGGCACCGTGAGGACGCGTCCGGACAGCAGCACGGGGGGCAGGGGCACCCCCACGGGGCGAGGCACCGGCGTGGCGGTAGCTGGCGCATCCGCACCCACGGCACCTGGCGACGCTGCAGCGGTTCCGGCTGCGGCGCGCCCCAGCGCTGCCAGCATGTCGGCCACAGAGCCGGAGAAGGGAGCCACCCAGGCCAGGTGGCCGGACGCGTCAGTGAGAGGCGGCACCCACTGCTCTACCTCGCCGCCAGTGGCAGCGTCGGCGGCGGTTCCCTCAGCGGGCGCCTCAGTGCCAGCGGTGCTTGCACCCGTGGACGCCCCAGCCGCCGCCCTCTCCCCTGTCCCCTCCAGCACCCGCAGCAGGGAGGCGTGAAGCCGCATGGCTGAGGCCAGCTGCGGCGGCACCGGCAGGGTCTCGCGGTGCAACTTCACAGTGGCAGCCGCGGCGGCAGCTGCAGCGGCCTTGCCGCGGGTTTTTCGCATCCTGCTGCCGGCAGGGCGCTTGCCGGGGCCGCGCTGCTTGCTGCCGTGGCTGTGCTCGCAGCTGCCATGCGTATGCGAGACGTCGTGAGGCTCCGCACCCTCACCCTCGCCCTCGCTCTCGCCCTCCTCCTCGTCGCTGGCGTCGCCCCCCGACGCAGGCTGCGGCCCCGCAGGTGACAGCGCCGTGACCGTGTCCCCCGCAGCGGGGGTCACGTAGGAGGAGGGGGTGAGGGCACACAGGGGGGAGAGGGGGTCACAGTACACAGGACCCGCAGCGCCACCCAGGGAGGCGGCGCCCGTACCCACGCCAGCGCCAGCGCCTGCGCCGCCCGCATCCGCCGGCAGCGGGGCCAGGTGACGGCCCGCAGCCTCTGGCGTCCAGGGCCCGAGGTAAGCTGCCACCAGCGCCTCGACCTCCCACCAGGCGCAGTCGCCCGTCACCACCAGCTGCAGGTTGCCCGGGTGCAGCTGCGCCGCCATGCAGCCCTGCAGCATGGCCGTCGGGTAGGAGCGCACCGCAGAGGGCGTGGGCACCTGCACGCTGGCCTCCCCGTGCCCGTAGCTGTCCAGCACGAGGGCGAGGTCTGTCAGCTGTTCCAGGGAGGTGGGCAGGTCAGCCAGCTCGGACGCCTTGTCCTCGCGGCACCGCGCAAGCGCCCCCTCGTCCCACTCGCAGGCGAAGAGGAACAGGTGCAGCAGCTGCAGGATGTGCGAGAGGGCCACGCCAGACTCGGAGAGGGCTCCCCCACCCACCAGCAGCGCGCTAGGGGCGGCTGCGGCAGCGGCGGCGGTGGCGTGGATGCCAGCCGCATCTGTGGGCAACGTGGCGACCCCGCCATCGCTGCTGGCGCCTACCTCGGCGATCGCACTGCCTGAAGAGACAGCGCTGCATGTGACGGCCAGGGTCTCTGCGGCCGCCGAGGAGGACATCGAGAGGCCCCACAGGCCGCAGAGGCGCTCAATGGTGGCCGCAGCGTGCCCGCCCGCGGAGGAGGAGAGTAGCGCGCGCAGGGCGAGGTCAGAGGCGCCCGCGGGGAAAGGGGGCACAGGGCTGCCGCTGCCGCAGCGAGGGCCGTATCGGGCCGCCTCCGGCCAGTAGCCCCAGCCCGTGGCGCCCTCGACCTCCTTGCCGCCCCGGGCCAGCAGCGTGACAGCCACGGTGTGTGGCTCGTAGCGTGAGGGCCTGTACACCAGCTGCATGCCGTTGCGCAGGCGCAGGGTGACGAGGCCGCTCAGGGGGTCCACGCACCTGAAGGAGGAGGGCAGGTCAGGGGCAGCGCCCGCGGGGGGTGGGCTGCTGGAGCTGGAGCTGTCGGCGCCGCTGTGCGGCGGCAGCATGATAGGGGCGACGTCGTTCAGGGAGAAAGGGGCCAGCGCAGCGGACGCTGCAGCGGCGGCGTCGGGGGCAGGCAGCGGCTCGTACCACGCCTGCGCAGGCGCGGTCGCTGCCGCCTCCTCTGCGGCCATCGCCTCCCGCGCCCGCAGGCCCAGCGCCGCGGCAGCTGCCGCCTGTCGCGCCGCCACGGCAGCGGGGGCGACCAGGCAATCCGGCAGGTCAATGTCGGGCGCGGGCTGCAGGGGGCGGCCGTCCTCCTCCGCGTCCGCCTGCGCGATGGCCGCCAGCAGCTCCACCGGCAGTAGCATGCGAGACAGCTGAGCGCCGCCCTTGTGGCCGCGGCCGCCGCTCCCTACCGAGCTGCCGCTGCCCACACCAGATGCCCGGCTCCCAGCGGAGGAGAGGCGGCGGTGACGGGAGCCGGCGGGGCTGCTGCCAGCCTCGCTGCCGCTTGCAGACTCGTCGCCCTCCTCCTCACCCTCGCCCTCCTCGTCGTCCTCCTCATCCTCCTCGTCCTCGTCCTCTTCGTCATCGGACAGCAGACGCGCCAGTCTGCCGCGGCGCGAGGCGGGGGCGCGCTGGGCGAGCCGCTCCAGCAGTCCGCCCGCAGCCCCCGCGGAACCCCCCTCGACGCCCTCGCCGCCCTCCTCCCCGTCCACCGCCATCTGCATGCGGTCTGCAGCCCCGGGGATGGCGTCTGCCACCGTGTCCAGCGGCCCGGGCGCGCACACAAACAGGGAGAGGGCGAGGCCGCTGGCTGCGAAGAGGGATGGGGTGACTGCCGCCTCCTGGGCCAACTGCAAGCGGTGCTGCTCAGGCACCGGCAGCTGCGATGCCGCTTGCGCCGCAGCCCAGGCGGCAGCAGCGACGGAGCTAGCACTCGCGCCATCTGCAGACGCCGGTGCCTGAGCGGCAGCGAGCGTGCCTGCGGCTGCCCTTGCCTCGCCCACCACCGTCTCAACAAACCCCAGCAGCTGCAGCAGGCGCTCTGCCGCGCGCGCAGGCGTGATGTCCGCGGCCACGGCCTTCACCCACTCCCACTCCTGCGCCGCGGAGGGCATGGCCGACCCCGTGTACACTGCCCCCTGCAGCTCCTCCAGCACCTCGGCGTGCTCCTCGCTGGCAGCCCGAGCCGCAGAGTCCCGCACGTCCTTCAGCACCGCCTGCACCGCCAGCTGCAGCTCCTTGGGGGGCAGCCCGTGGCGGCGCAGGCGCAGCGCCTCGCGGAACGCCAGCGTGACAGCAGAGCGCCAGCGCGGGTGGGCGGAGGGGGAAGTGGCGGGCGGCGCAGCAGCCTCACCAACCGACGCCGGTGCGTCGTCGACTGCTGCTGCAGGGGCGCCCCCGATCGCTGCCGCGTCGTCCTCCACCTCGGCGGCCACCTGCAGGCCGACGAAAGCGCAGCCCTCCTCCGCCGCGGGGCTGTCGTCCCAGCTGAGCGAGCTGAACACGGGGGCAGCGGAGGCTGACCGCAGCGCGCTGATGCGCATGTCGAAGGCTGACGAGAGTACCACGTCAAGCACCATGGCGGCGAAGGCAGCCCTGCTGGACAGCACGTGGTGCTCCCGCAGGGGCCGCTTCGAGGAGAGGGACAGGGCGAAGCGCGAGAGCAAGGGCGTCTGCACGATGACGAGGGGCCGAGAGGGCGGCCTGTCGTAGACGTGGGGCAGGGGCGGGTGCGCGTTGGGGAAGGGACGCATGGGCCGCAGCAGGCGGCCGGGCGCAGGTCCGGGGATGAGCGCCAGGGAGGGGTCGGAAGATGGAGGGGCCGCAGCGCCAACAGACACCCCCGTTGCAGCTGGGGGGGCAGGGCTGCCCTCGGGGGCGGGCTCTGCGGTCTCGCTGCCGCCCTCTGCCCCGAACAGAGTTGTCACAAGTCGCATCACATCTCCGTACTGCGGGGCATAGGGGGCTGGCTGCGGGCCGGGCGAGGAGGGCGCTGACGGCAGCGCTGCGGCCGAGGCGGCGGCGTCCCCGGCATCCGCAGGGGCAGCCGCAGCTGCTGCAGCGGGAGCGAAGGGCCCAACGATGTAAAGGGTCATCAGTTCGGGCCTGTACCACCTGCGGTAGAATGCCCGCATGGAGTCAGGCGAGGCCGCCTTGACGCAGGAGAGCAGGCCGATGGGCATGCGGTGCGGGAGTACCGTCTCTGCAGGGAGGGGTCAGAGGGTGGAGGGGAGGCCAGGGGCATGCACGCGAGGGGCGGCAAAAGGTGGAGTGGCAGGTGCGGAGCCATGCGGCAGCGCGCTTACAAGACACAGCCAGCTTCACGTTGAGGGAGTATCTCCATCACGGGGTGAGCTGGCTGGTGCCCGCTGCCACACCATCACAACCGATGGTGCTGAGATCTGCACACGAAAAGCCGCGCCTGCAGGCCCCTGCACACCAAGTTTGCACGGCATCACTCACCCGCGTGCACCTGCGCGACGGCCGCGCACTCAACCCTGTACTCTGCGGTGTTACGCATCTGTGCCTCCGACAGCACCGCTGACTTCTCCTTCTCGCAGGCCTCCAGCGGGAAGGTGGCCCTGAAGGCCATCTGGTGCAGCACGTGCAGCAGCGTGGGCAAATTGCTACCCGCGATATCGGGGTCCACCGAGCCCAGAACCTCCTTGAAGGAATCGCTGAAGCGGCTGTCAGCGGCAGCCCCCGACGGTGCCTTAACACTGCCCGACGCTGCGGATGCTGACGCGGACGCGGCCCACGGCCCTTCCAGAGTGTACACAGTGTTGCGAAAGTCGGTGTATGCGTTGGCATCGGCACTCCACGACAGGCCCAGGCGCGAGAACAGCGCGCGCATCTGCTCTTGGTCCTCGAAGGCCTCTGTCCCCACAAACACGCAGTGCTCCAAGACGTGCGCAATGCCGCGCTCGTGCTCCTCTTCGTTGGCAGCTCCCGCCTGAAGATCCAGCCACGCCATTACACGGTTCGCAGGGTAGTGGTTGGGACGTGCGACGACTCGTAAGCCATTTGGAAGCTCAGTCACAAACACAGTCGGATCCGAGGGCAGCGGAGTGTTTGCTGCGCTTTCTGAGAACCAGCTCTCGCCACGGTCTGACACGACCCCAGCGTCCGTGCTATGCGGCCCCATCGCAGACTCTGTCATCGCCATGGCCACGCTGTCTCGACGAACGCGCCTGGACTGGCCCGCGGAAAAGTCGAGTGGCCTGCCCGAGCAACCTAAATCCCAGCCTTCCCTGAGCCACACCGGTAAGTGTTTTGCAAAATACGTTGGACAAACATGGACAGGCTGGTCGAAAAGCAGAGCACAGATCCACAGAACGAGAGATATGCAAGCAGCAGCGAGCCAAAGGCTTCATCAATCATTGACTGCCACGACCGCACGGTCATCGCACCGCGCATTTGCGGGCGTACTGGCAGCGAAAAAAAAAACGGATACACCACCGTTCTGTATGTTGATGACCGGCGAAGGAGAGTTTCAAAACAACTCACAGTTCTCCCACACGCCGCGTCTGGCAGCCACGTCACAAGGCGGCCGCGACGCTGACTGCCAGTGGCCATGTCGCGCACAACCGGTATCAACGTTAGCGATGCCACCACCTGTGTGGCACAGTCATCTCCAACTACGAAGCCGTTTCATTCCCGTGTTATGCCGCAAGAGTCCCGGCGCTCCAGTAGTCACACAGCTCTTCGGCGCGCACCCCTCACTGCCTGCGCCGGCCGCTCCCGTAATCGAAGGTGCCCATCATGCCGAAGGTGGCGTGGTGATCAGAGTGGCAGTGATACACCGCTGACCCTGCCTCTGTCAGATCCCTGAAGGGGATCCGGAGCACGGCGCGGTAGCCGGAGGGGATCGACACAACATCCGCCCAGAACCCCTGGCTGATGATGCTGGGCCCATCCACGGGCAGAGTGCTCACGTAGGCCGTACCCGCGACCACAGGCTGCGCGATACGCCACAGGCCTACCACGTACGCAGGCACCAGGTGCAGGTGGAACGGGTGCGGGTCCGGGCTGATGTTGTCCACCTGCCACTCCTCCGTCGCACCCCACGCCACGCTCGCGTTCGCCGAGTACGCCTGCCCGCTGCCGTTGCCCTGGTTCAGGTAGTAGCCTTCGACCCAGCCGGCGCCCGTCGGCCCAGGGTTCCCTGTGATCATCGAGGGGTCCGGGGGCGCAGGCCGCGGATCCAGCGTGGTGCCCCCTCCGTCGATGTTTTCTGCGAGGGTGAACACCCGCCGCGCCGTCACATCAGCGGGCAGCAGCGGCAGCTCCTGAGACGGCGGAACGGCCAGAGCCGTGGGGACCTCGACTGCTGCAGCGAGGGGTGGGCCCGTCACGTTGATGCGATAGAGGGTTGCAGCGGGGTATGTGAAGCCATCAGACCAGCACACCCCGATGGGGTCGGGCTGGCAATCGGTGTACAGACGCGTGGCCAGCGCATACTGTGTGCCCTCAGCGGCAGCCAGCGGGATGCGAATGGCGATGTCCACGCGGCCTCCCGGCCCAAGGATGTATCCGGTAGCGTTATTGTAACCCGGTGCAAAGGGCAGGCCCGCACGCAGCGGCTGCGGGGCAGCAAGGCTGTAGCCGTCGATAGCCAGCAGATAGGCCTCGAGGCCTGCCTGCGCGGCGTCGGCGCCTCCAGCTGCGGTCAGCCCGCTGTCGATGCCTAGTGCCATGAAATCAAAGGGTCGCGCATTGAGGATGCGCAGCCACAGCAGCGCCCCTGGCCGCACCTGCACGGTGGGTACGGGCAGGGAGGCGGGGTCGAACAGCCACGGCTGCAGGTTGGTGGCGTTCAGGGCACGGTCAGCGTAGGCCACGGGCTGCCCGTTCACCAGCAGCACTTTGAGGTCATACGGGGGGCCGCGGAAGCCGCCCTGCGCCGCGCACGCGAAGGAGACAGGGTCGTTGCTGTAGCTGGTACCGTTGCCGTTGGAGGCGGAGGGTGCGTCCTTGTACAGGTTGAGCTCAGAGACCGCCACCACCACCTCCTCCGCACCCGCCAGGGAGGCGTCGAGCCCGCCCTGCCCTCGCACCAGCACGACTCCTGCCAGCCCGTGCGCCACCTGGGTGATGGCGGAACCGTGCTTGTGGGGGTGGTACCATGAGAAGGCCGAGGGCGTGGTCGGCGCGATGGAGTGCTCGTACGTGTGGCTGGCCCCTGGAGGGATGTGCAGATCCACAGCATCCACCGCAGCCGTCACTGCCAGCCCGTGCTGGTGCAGGTTGGTGGTGCGAGCCCCGTGCGGGTTGTTCATGTTGGCAGCGGGCAGCACGCCGCCTGCCGTCGACAGGTTGTAGCAGGGCCCCGGGTTCGCTGGCGTGGCCTGCTCCGCGGGCAGGTCGTTCACCAGGCTGAGACGCAGCTGGATGGGGGTGTCGCCTGCCAGGAGAGTGATGGGCGGCCCCAGAAACGTGTTGTTATATGCCATGACCGACATGTTGTAAACCCTCCCACCCGCTTGAAGCTGCACGTGTGACATTCCCAAGCTGATGGTCATCGTGGTGCTGGAGCTGGGCCGCGGTACGATGCCTGACGGGTACAAGCTCTGTCGATTGCGAATGACGAGGCCAACAGCCAACCCGACGGCCGCAAGCACCGCAACGCTGCCCATGACGATCCAGGAACGAGCAGTACACAAGGCGGAGCGTCGTGGAGCCGGCGTGCGGAGACTGGCTGGGCTGTCGATTGCCGACACGAACCCGAGCGAACGCTCGTTCGTGTCAATCGCCACCGCTGTCCACGCTACATTTTGCCGTGCTGTGGGAGTGTTCCAGTCCACGGCTGCCATATTGTTGGCGAAACCTCGGTCTTCAAGTTGAGGTGCAAGACTCGGGTTCAACACTGCATGAGGCCCTGTTGGTCAACAACAGGGGCCCGCCTCCACCGCTCGTGCACGGAGCAAAAAGACGGTCGTTGATGGCCCGTTGTGCGTGCAGTGATAGTACGGATTTCCGCGCCAATCGGCGATTCAAACTTTGCGAACCATTCATACGCCGACGCCGTTGTCGCAAGTGAACTCGACCAGATGGGCACGCGACAACAGCCGAATCGGCCGGGCGCGTGGGCGTACAACTTTTTTGTAGCGTCACGGCGGCAAAATGTGCGCGCGTAATGACAGTAAGTCGATGTGAGGAAATGAAAACCCGCCAGGCTCGAGCCTGAGGAGCTCGAGGAGCGTGACGTCGACAGCTGCTCGGCTGAGCTCACCGCAGTGTGAGCGAGTGGCAGCGACAGCAGTGTGTACCTGGCATCGACCGTCAACTTGAGGCCGAGTTCGCTCACTCGGCGAGCGGCCGGCGCCAAGCGAGCATCATCCAGGAG
>Ga0066413_1000212_pt1 | contig 11962 bp, 7 predicted proteins | sample LakWasMet19_HOW5_2_FD_59540 | JGI IMG/M metagenome (GOLD analysis project Ga0066413, IMG submission 59540) | Freshwater sediment methanotrophic microbial communities from Lake Washington under simulated oxygen tension - Sediment Metagenome 19_HOW5 | ecosystem: Environmental > Aquatic > Freshwater...
ACATCGCCAGCGCTCGTACTCGTCGGTGATACCAATCGATTGTCAAGTACCAGTGGCCCGCGGCCGGTATACTTCAAGGAGCGGACCACCTGAACATTATCTGCAGATGGATGACCATGGCCGTGCGCACGTGACTCCAGCTGCAGCTGCAGCCTTGGCCCATATGCATGGCTCCATGCACGGTCCGAGCTCGAGGTGCCGCAGCTGCAGCAGCAGCACGCCAGGCTACAGGGGCCACATGCATGAGGCCCACAGCGCCACGACTGGCTGCCAGCTACATAGAGCACCCTCAGCAGCGCTGGCGGCCTACCGGTATTGGAACGTCCCCCCTGGCCGCGATCAGCCCCCAGTTAGCCAGGGGTGCTGCACCGGGCGGTCGGTCCATCCACCTGCATTCAATTGGCCTCTTTTCACTTCTTCTTGGCCTTGGCCGCCTTCCGCTCATCCGCCTTGCGCTTGCGCTCCTTCTCCGCGTGCCGGGCGCGAGCTGCGAGCAGCCACACCTTGACGCGCAGGCCTTGGTTGCGCCGGAGCTGCAGCTTGGAGTCGCGCGGGCAGAGGGGGCGGGGGCGGTGTGAGCTCAGCCCCAGCATGAAAACGCGCCGCCCAGTGCGGGCGCGAGGTGGAATGGCGTACACGAGCACGAGTGCAGCACCGCTTGCACCGCGTCAGCTGCTGACCGCAGAGCAGGAAATGCCCACCAGCGCCGCGGCTGCATGGGCTCACCAGCTCCTGCTTCCGGCGTGCAATCGTGAAGCGTGCCGTGTAAGCGTCCGTGTCAGCTTTGGCCCGAGCCCGCTCTGCGTCAACCTGCAAAGGCACTAGTCACAGGTGGCGAGAGGGGTGGGACACAAGAGGAGCTGAATGACCGCCGGGACACTCCTGGGAGAGGAGCGCGAGTCTGCCCACACCTGACACCCGATTTGCGGCGGCCGTATCCGTGCAGCTGCAACCCTGCTGCGGCAACGGCGCAGATGCACTGCCCCCAAGGCTGCCTCCTGTGACGCAGCAGAGCGGCAGTCCTGCACACGCTCGCGTCCTTCCGCACGTCTGCTGCCCACGCACCACGCGGTAGTAGGCGGCGAACTCCGCCTCCGCTGCGGCGTGCGCCGCCGTCTCCCGCCGCAGCGCCTCCGCCTCCGCGTGCCGCGCTGCCAGCGCCTCGTCGTACTCGCGCACGCAGCTCTCCGCCTCCAGCCCCGCGCGCGCCACGCGCTTGCGCAGCGCCGCCTCCGCCTCCTTGCTCGCGGCCCCCAGCGCCGCGTGCTCTACCCGCAGCCTGGCGGCGTGGTCGCGCAGCTCCGCGGAGTGGGCGCCGTGCCGGCTCGCCAGCGAGTCCACGTGCGCGCGCACGTCCGCCTGCACGCGGTTGTACTGGTCGTTCGCGCCGCCGTACAGCTCCGCGAGCTCCGCCTTGACGCCGTCGATCTTGGCCTGCACCGACGTCGCCTCCTTGCCCTGCGCCTTGCGCTTGCGGCTCAGCTCGTCCTTCAGCAGCGCCACGTCGCGCTCCGCCGTCGCCATGCGAGCGCGGCTCTCCACGGCGGCGGCGGACAGGCTGAGCTGGCGCGACTCGAAGGCGCGCCGCCTGAAGAAGCGAGCCACCGCGACGAGGGTGCCGGAGAGCGCCTTGCACCCGGGCGTGGGCGGAAACAGGGCCTCCAGCACGGACCGCGCCTCCACGTCGACGCCCACCGCAGCTTCCAGGTCCCGGTACGCGTGCGCCAGCCTGCGCTCGATGTCCAGCTCGGCGGCAATGTCACCCGCGGCAGAAACGCCATCGCCGTCACCAGGCATCGGCTTTTTGTACACGTGCGCCTGCTCCAAGTGAAAGATGTGCTCCACGAGGTCGGCAACGGGCTGCTTGCTGCGCTTGTCCAGAGAGTACACGGCTGAACGGCACGCAGGCTCATTGCTCGGCAGGACAGCAAGGAGCGCGAGGCTGTCACTCGCGACGCCCAGACTCTTTTCGACGCGGTCCACCTCTTCCGTGATGGGACTAGTCATGGTGTCGACGGTGGTCGATGAAAGTAGGCGCAGGAGCTCAGCAACCGACCACCGGCGCAGTGTCACCGTCTCGCGCAAACGGTGCACAAACGAGAGCAGCTCGACGAGATAGGTCTGCGGACAGAATCGTCATGACTGTCGCGGCCGCGAAATACATGGCACGGGCTTGAGGCGAGCAACGCGTTTCATTGAGCGGAGCTGGCGTCTGGGGCGAGAACGCAACATTCAAATGGCTTCATTCGCCGTTCATGACGCGAGTCCACGTTGGCCTGGGCGATTTACGTGAATCCCAGCACAACTGCACTTGTCAAAGGATGTACGGGCTCGCATAATCGTTTTTTCTAGTCTCAAGAAAATACTCATCGGTTTTCAGCTGTGGCTTTGAGCACACCGCTCGTGTTCGCGGTGGGAGCACGACACGTAACACGTCGGTTGGTGTTGCAAGCCGTTCTATCCGGCATTATTACAAGTAGGGCCTTTTGTGCCGAATCACATCCCCTGTTGCTTCTGCGATAGCCGGTCTCGGCGAGCCACACCCCATGGCTGCCTCAGAAGGAACCGAAGTTGTTCTCCACCTGTACGACTTGAGCATGGGCATGGCTCGCGGAATGAGCATGATGTTCATCGGGAAGCAGATTGATTGGGTGCGTCCGTTGTCGCGCACACGGCAGACCAGCGAAGGAAACGTCCGAGCAGCCTTCCCAACTGCCGCCCACGATTGCGTCTGACGTGACTGCAGATCCCGCACACGGGGATCGTGCTGTTTGGTCATGAGTTCTTTTTCTCTGGCGGCATTCAGGTGAGGGGCGCGTCGACCGCACCAGACTCAACGGCGGGAGATGCACGTGAACGTGGCGCTGTCTGAACGTCTGCCTCGTCAGCGTGCTGCTCTCAAATGTCGTGCCCACCCCTTTGCACCCGCGGCCGTCATCCCGTGCCGCCGCTGCCCGCTTCGTTGTCCTGCCCCTCCAGATGCTGCACCCGCACCGGGTGGTGGAGGTGTTCGGCCTGCAGCCCTGCGAGCGCATCCCGCTGGGGCGCACCGGAAAGACAGAGCCCGAGCTGCGCGCCTTCCTGCGGAGCATCTCGCACCGGTACACCATGGAGGTGAGAAGGAACCCCACCGCATCACACAATACCGCACTGCTCTGCCGCCCGATTTGCGGTCGTTGACCCTCAGCGAGCATAGACGCCGACAGCGATCCGAGCGCCCGAGGCATGCGCAGCCGCCGCAGAGCTTGCTGCAGCCCACTGGGGCCCAGCCCGACCCTCCACCCCTCCCTCTCTCGCCCCCTCGCCCGCAGAGCTACGACCTCTTCCGCCACAACTGCAACAACTTCACGGACGAGGTGGCGCGCTTCCTGTTCGGCGCGGCGCGCGGCATCCCCGACAAGATCCTGCGCGTGCCCGACGAGGTGCTGAGCACGCCCATGGGCCAGTCCCTCGCGGGCATGTGGACGTCCGCGCAGAGCCAGATGACGCAGCGCGTGGGGGCGTCGGGGGCGTCCTTCGACCCCTTCGCGGCGCTCGCGGGCGGCGGAGAAGCCCCGGCTACCGCGGCCGCGGCAGCAGCTGCAGCGCCTGCAGGCGCTGGCGGCGCGGTTGCGGCGCCTGCAGCCGGCGCCGGTGCCGCCCCGCGTGCCGCCAACCCCGCCATGGAGGCGGCTCTGCACGCGCTGAGCACGCTCGCGCCCGCGGGTGCGATCCTGACCACGCACGTGAAGCCGCTGCTGTCCACCGAGCCGGGCAACGTGCGCGCGCTGGTGGACAAGCTGGAGGCAGTGAACGCAGCGCTGCCCGCTGACGCGCCGCACCGCCTGACGTCCGACGAGTCTGCGGCGCTCGCGGCGCTGCCTGCGGCCCTGTCCGCCGCGGCGCCCGCTGCTGCGGCCGAGACAGCCGACCCGCACGCTGCAGCGGCAGCCTGCGTGCGGGCGTGCGGCGTGGTGGCGAAGGTGCACCGCACCTGGCCGCGCGCCACCTCCGCCTTCGCCGCTCTGGGCCTGCTGCGCCTGCTGGTGCTGCGGGAGGAGTGCGTGGGCCCGCTCACGTCCCGCGGCAGCGCCGCCAGCAGCGGCGGGGAGGGCGTGGGGGTGCTGTGGGACGTGCTGGACACTGTCACGGGGGCGGCGCCCCCCAGCACCGCCTCCCCCGTCCCCGCCGGCTCCGCGGGCGCTGCAGCGGCAGCAGTCCCCTCGGCCGCTGAGGTGGAGCGCCTCATGTACGGCAGCCACGCCGCGAACGTGATGGCGCTCACGGCCCTCGCCAACGCGTTCAAGTGCCCCGCGGGCGCGGCGTGGGCGGCGCGCGGGTCCGAGCTCACGCGGCTGATCGACGCCCTCGCGCGCATCCTATCGGCCCCCAGCACCGCGCCGCCCGGGGCCGCCGCAACGTCGGCCCCCGCGCTGCTCGCGCGTGCCGACCTGCGGCAGATGGCCGCTGCCCTCGCGTACAACGTCGCGAATGCGATGCCCGTGGGGTCGGAGACGGTGTCGGGCTCGCCTGCGGGCGGGGAGATGCACGGATCCACGGTGGAGGGCGACGCGACGGTGCTGGTGACGGACGCGTCCGTGCAGCTGCTGGGGGCGCTGCTGGAGGGCGTGGGGGAGGAGGCGGACCCAGAGGCCACGCGCCGGCGCCTGCTGGCCGCGGGCCGCCTGCTGCTGCGCGAGGGCGCTGAAGCGGGCGAGCTGGCGCTGACGCTGGGCATGAACGAGCCGGTGGAGCGCATCGCGGGCGACAGCGGCCGGCAGGGCCCCGTGCGCCTGCTCGCGAAGGAGGTCGCTGCGCTCATGCGCCCCGAAACCCCGGCGATGTGAGCGAGGTGTCGCGGCGAAAGCTGCACGACACGAAGGACACACAGCTACACGGCAGACTCATGCCTGAGCAACACCTGTTTCAAAATAATCCGAAGCATGTTGACGATTGTTGACCTGCTCACTCGATCGCGATTCTGATGTAGAGCTGCTGGGCTTAGCTCGGAGACCCAACGATTCGAACTCACGAGTGAATCGCCAGCAGAAACCTTTCCGCACGCTGCGTCGGTGCTGCGGTTGAAGCGGGGGTAACTCATGCGATGCTATTCCGACAACCGAGAGTTGTCAACAGAAGTTGCAAGCCAGGATATGCACGGCACAGCGAAGCCATCGCGGGACAACATGCAGTCAACATGCAAGGCACAATGCATGCAGAGGAACGACAAGCACGCGCAACAGCTCATGCACAGGTTGCGCGGAGGCACATGGAAGACGCACAAGGCAGCCCCCGTTTCCGCGAACGGGATGCGCGCAGGGATATGTGTGGTGTTGTTTTGGTATGCTTTATGTGTGGTGAGCCTTTCCTCCTGCCAACACCGGCAGCACTGGCGGCTAACGTAACGTCATAACAAGACAGCAGCATCAGCTACCGTCTAAGCAGGCACAGAAACGGGCGCAGGCTTGCTCTTCCCAGCCTGCATGCGACTGGGGGCACCATCCGAGGCGATGACAACGCTTGCGACGGGGCCAGACTTCTGCAAGCGCCGGCGCAGCAGCTGAAGCAATGCTACCAGCACCAAGCAGCTCGCAGCGAGACAAATGAGTCCAGCGCGTTGGCTGACCAGCAGCTCCGAGCGCAGAGCATCCACCAACGTGCAGCCGACCGGCAGGGTCGCGACTGCTGGGTCCACGACAGCCGGCTTCGGCTGCGGGGTCGGCGCCGCGGGCTCAGCCGCCATTCGCCCGGGCCCTACCCCGCCCAGCGCGCCGGAGAGGAGGGCGGAGATCGCCCCGGCCACGCCCGTGGGAGGCGGGGCGGCGGCTTCAGGCTGCTGCTGCTGCGGAGTCACAGGCACAATCCCGCCGGGCCACAGGTGCGGCAACGTGGCTGCCAGCGCCTGCGGCAGCATGTTGCGCACCCCGAGCGCCACGCCCGCCGCGGGCGGCAGCACGCCACAGAGCAGCGTGAGCAGCGCGATGTCCCACGGCAAGTGCGGCTCGCCCGGCCGACCGCAGGCGGCGGCGCCTCCGCGCAGGTGCAGCCAGGCGAGGCCAGCCACCGCCGCAGCCAGCGCGGCGCCGAGCAGGAGCGTTGCTGCGTCTAGCGCCAGCACGCCGCACGCGGCACGACGGCGCGTGGCGGCCGGAGGCTGCGGGCGCCCGAGCGCGGCGGCTGCGCCTGGGGCGTCTGCGTGCAGGGCATCGATGTAGGCCTGCGTGGTCCTGAACAGGATGAGGTGGTAGTGCTCGGGGGTCTTCCCGCCGCCTGCGCCGCTGCCGCCTGCGGTGGAGGGGCCGGGGGCTGCGGGCGCCGCGCCAGCCCCGCTGCCGGCCGTGGAGCCGGTGCAGCTTGCAGGCTGCGCATCGAGGTCTGTGCCACCAGTGGCGCCGCTCGAGGGGGGCAGCGGCGGCAGCTTGCGCCCCAGCGGGAGGCTGCGCAGCGTCAGCTCCAGGTATCGCACGTCCTGCAGGCCACCGCCGCCGCTGCCGCCGCTCCCGCCATCTTGCCGGGCGCTGGCGCTGGAGACCGTGCCCGTCTCGCTCTGCTTGTCGTCCCCGCGCTGCTGCAGGGCCGACTCCAGCGTGCGCACCCCGCGGTGCACGAGCGCGCCTTTGGGCGACATGCTCGAGCGCTGGCCCTCTGCAGGCAGGGGAGGGGCTGCCTTGTCACCCGCTGGGGTGCCGGGAGCGACAGCGGCGGCCACGCGCACGCGGTGCGGCTGTGCGTCCCACGTCACCTCGTACGCCGGGCAGTGTGCTGGCGACTCCAGCACCTCCAGCACGGTGGCTTCCGGCACCAGGCCGCCCAGCGTGTACGCCTCCGCAGCCAGTGCCTCCCCTGCTGCCCCCGCGGCCTTGAGCTTGCTCTTGTGCGGCGCGGGGGCGAGAAAGGCGTGCCACGTGTGCCCGTGCATCTCATTCATGCTGCGCACGAGGGAAGCACAGAAAGCGCTCTCGCTCGCCTCATCCAGCCCTGTCACGTTGCGCTGCAGGTGGCCCACGACGCCCAGCGCAGCCTCCACGGGATGCCGAGACACGGTTGTGAGAGGGACGGAGGCGTCGTCGCCCTCCACAGGCACCAGCAGCCCCGTTTCGGTGCGCACCACCTCATACCCATATGGTTGGAGCTTGGCGTCGTGCGGTGCCACGACGGCGGCCGCCGCCGCCGCCGCAGTTGCGATATCGCTAGCCTTGCGCGAAGGCTTCACGCCAGACCGCGTCTCCTCCTCGTCGCTCGCCGCGAGAAACACGAGCACCGTGAAACCAAACAGCGAGCTTGCGCTCGCTGCTCGCACAATGGCCTCAACCTCGCCCGCGCTCTTTGCGCCGCGAGAGAGTTGCACCAGGTCGGCGAGCAGCGCGGGAACGCCCAACGTCGTCAGACTCTTGCGCTGCTTCCGGGCTTGTACAAACAGACCTTTGGCTACGCAGACACTCCATACACCAGCACCCTCCAGCTTGTCGAGGCCCATTCGAACGAACCTTGCTGCCTCACGGTACGTGGGGCATTGCGTTGCAGCGGTGTGCACGAGCTGCTCAAGGGCGGCACGCTTCTCCGGAGGAAGATCGGTGCGGCGCACGGCGGGTTTCAGCGCCTCCACCATGCAGCCATGTGCAGCTTTCTGCTCCACCGTGGTCGCCATCTCGTGCGTGTGGTGCGTTCTGGCTTGGAACTCGGAACGCGGCGGCGAAGTGAACTGGTTTCGGGCTGATGAACAAGGAAACGGACGGATCGTTCAAAAGCAACAGCAAGTTTGCATCTCCATACGTGTTGTTTGGTTGTCATTGTGAGCGGGCGCGGGCCGCGATACGCTTAAGCCAGCCGTGATCAACCAACGACAGGGCGTCCGTCAGTCTAATGAGTGCACATGGAGGAGCGTGAGCGGGAGTGTCTTCGATGGTAACGACTTTGTCAACTGACGTCTGGCACAAACTTTTTGAGGCGACATTTATTGTATCTGCCAATTACGCGCTCCGCGGTGCAGAATTTCTTGCTTCCGAAGGAGCTGTCATCAAGTTCTCGATCTTGGAGGCTTCCCACAGTACCCTCATCGTTATGTCTCTCGAGGAGGACCGAGACAGCGTGCTGTCTGACTTTGAGGATGCGCGGTCCGAACCAGATCGCTCCCGTGTCGTACGAGAGACGTCGCCAGTCACCGCGGAGCTGTCAGCAGAACAGTCGCAGTTGCCAACTGGCGAGCCGAGCGTCAGCGGTCGTCCACCGGGGTCTTCGCCCGCCGCCCCACAGTTTTCCACAGATGCCAAGCTGCACGATACGGCATGGGTTGCAGCTGATGGAGGTGCAGATCACGAATCGGCGGGGCGAGGGGACGGTGACGCCGAATCGGAGGAAGACGATCTCTATTTCGACGAAGACGGCTCAGCGACCGACGAGGAGGCCGAGGCGGGGCTGCATGCGCACTCTGCAGGGCCGCATCGGCCGGGACCCATGGGATCTAGCGCCGCCCACACCAGTCACAGCTCCCATGATGCGGAAGGCGGGGCTGAGAGCGCGTACGATGACGCCTACGGTGATGCAGCGGCCGGTGCCGGCCATGACGGCGACGCAGACGAAGAGGACGGCAGTGCTGGTGGCAGTGACCAAGGGTACCCAGACCTGGTGCTGCCGGACGGGCGGGTGCTGCACCGGCGCGTGCGGCCACGCACCGAGGCTGACGAGCTGGAGGACGGCAAGAAGGACGCGGCGATGGCGGGGGCGATGAAGGAGGAGGGCAACCGCCACTTTGCGGCGGGCACCTTCGACACGGCGGCGGCGTGCTACACGGAGGCGCTGCGCTACGTGCCGCGGGGCGCCGAGTACTGCGAGCACCGAGCCGTGTACTTCGGCAACCGCGCTGCGTGCTACCTGCAGCTGGTGCGTGGCGGCAGAAGGCGCGGCTGCAGCTTGAAACGCGGGCCACGGCAGCACGGAGCCCTCTTGTCGGTTTACTGATCAACATGTCTGCCACATGGAGCGTTCGGGGGACCCCGATGCAACCTTGCCTTCAGACACATTGTACCTGTCGCTGTCCCGTCTCTTTCCCGCTCTGCCCCTCCGCAGGACCGCCCGGAGGACGCACTGTACGACTGCGACCGCGCAATCGAAGAGAACCCGCGATACCTGAAGGCGGTCGCGCGCCGCAGCGGCATCATGGAGAAGTTGGGCAAGCTCGACGAGGCGCTGGCGGACGCGCAGCTGTGGCTCGCAGGCGACCCGCGCGCCGCCGGCGCCCGCGAGGCGGTGGCGCGCCTCAAGAAGGCCGCCGCCGAGCGCGACGAGAAGCTGAAGGAGGAGATGATGGGCAAGCTGAAGGACATGGGCAACTGGGTGCTGGGCAAGTTCGGCCTGTCCGTGGACAACTTCAAGGCGGTGCAGGACCCCAAGACGGGCAGCTACAGCATCTCCTTCCAGCAATGATAGGCGGCGGCCCGAATTGGGCTCGGCAGGGGCTGCAATCCATTTTCTGCCGAGTGTTGCCCGCACCCTGGCTGCAGGCTGCAGCACGCACTTCCATGGTCGAGACTTGCTGCTTCGAATCCGACCTCGCAGTCTCGCGTTGTGTTGGATACAGTTATGAAATCCGTACACCTGCTGTCATGGAGATGCAGCGTTGGTCGCAGTCTAGCTCGAGCGTACAACCGTCAGCTGAGGCAACGCGTACCACTCAACTCGTGCGCTTGTGGAATTGCTTAGCTCGGATGGGTTGCATGTCGAATGTGAGCTCAACAGCGAATCGTCCGTGTCGATGCGGTAAGCACGAGACCAGATCGAACTTCAAGAAGTTCCCATATCAGCAGCCTCCCATGCGCCGCAGCGCTTGCCTGCGAGTGCGAACAGAGCTTCCCCGCTTTCCCGAAAGACGGCCCGGATCTCGCGGTCTTGGCGCAGGTACTGCGGGATGCGAGCCAGCGGCTTCGGGTCTAAGTCCACGACCGCCACGGAGTACTGCACGCGCCAGAGCTGCGCACCAAGGTGCCCAACGCCATCGCCACTGCCAGCTCCGCTGCAAGCGCTGGATCCGGGAAGGGCGCCAGAGCGCTGGACAGCAGCAGCCTCTGCAGCACATCCACGGCAAGGCAGCAGAAAGCTGCCGCGATTGCGCCGCAGGTGCTCGTCGCCAAGGGTGAACCCGGTAGATTCAAGTGCGCGATCAGTCGATGCTGCGGGCGGGCTGACAGCCGCCGCTGCCGCACCAGCAGCATCTGGGGTCAGCGCGAAGGTGATCAGCACGGAGCAGTCTTTGGCGGAGGCAGCGCGCATAAAGTCTTGCAGTTGCCGTGAGGCCGTCAGAACCAAGTCGTCGGGTTCTGCACCTCCAGCGCTCACTGCACTGCTGGCCGGAGAGCTCGCATCATCAACGGGTGTGGGACGCACTGACTCAACGCCGCCGCTGTCTCCGTCTACAGCGTGGCAGCGGGCAGCACACGCCCGCTCGACGGCCTCAGCGACGACCTTTTCTTTGAGCTTTCCCTCCAACGTCGCAACCGGGCCATCAGAGTCAGGCAGCAGAGAGGCAACCGCAGAAAACGCTCGCGCAACGGCCTCGATCCCGACTGTGTCACGCGCCTGCGCAGCAGCCAGTACATCCAGCAGGCGATCTCGTTGCAGAATGGAGCCGAGCACTCGAACAAGCGCCTGCACTGGCGGCGGCAGGCTGGCCGTGGTTGGAGAGGCAGCAGTGCAGGCACACTCAGATCCGCTGCTGGAAGTCTCATGCACGCCCGTCCAAGGCGACGACATAAACGCGGCAGCCTGCAGCTCCTCCGCCAGGTGGCGTACGCATTCTTCCGATGACCATACTGGGTGCCCGTGCACGTCTGTCCTTGGCGTGCACGTCGACGATGCACAGCCCCTCCCAGCACTTCCAGCAGCTGCCTTGTCGCCAGCGCACTCATCAGCGGCACCGCGCGAAGCACCCCCAATCTCAGGGACAAGAGGTCCCTTGTAGTTGGCTGCTGACTCGTGTGTAAAAACCGGCACACCGTCCACGAAGAGGCGAAAGTTGTTCTGCGGGCAGCGGACCAGGGCGCTCAGAGCGCGCTCCACCCGCGCCGCGTCACGCGAGTACAGGTCCAAGGGGCAATACTGCGACGCGTGCGCTGCAGCGCGGGCGAGACGCGCCGATGCTGGCGCTTCCGCGTGCTTCGAGTCGGTAACAATGCTTCCGCTTCCAGCGGGTGCAGCAACGGGCGCTGCCGCACGCGCGTCCTCAGTCTCCAGAGCTTTCACGACTTGATGCATGCAGTAGCGGCATGTGCTTCGGGCGCCGCGGCTCGCTGCTGATCCTGTCGCTGTCGCATGGGCGCTAGCTGACACCGTGCCATCATCGGGCAGCAATACGCCACACTTGGGCTTGATCTCGACACAAAAACTGCGCTCCGCAGGCAGCGGCATTGCCGCATGTGCGCCCTCCACTCCACCAGACGGAGGGAGGACGCCGTGGTCAAGCATCAGGACGCCGTATCCACAACTGACGTCCAGCCTATCGTCGTGACGATGGTATGGACGGGAGCCAGCGCGATTCATCGAATCCAGGCACGCCTGGAAGGCTGCCAGCTGCGCTGGGCTCATCGCAACCTTGCGGCCGGGAACTACGTATTGTGGGCCAATTATGGGGCACATCTCTTGAGACACGAACGTGAGCGGATCATGGGGGAGCAGCTGTTCAGAACCTGGCGATACTGTTGGATTGCCCTTGGCCGCAACTTTCCGCAGGCGCAGCAGGTGCCCGCACAGCCGAGGACACGTCGTCCCAGCGTACGCAAAAGCAACATTGGCGCCTCCTTCCGCTTTGTACTTCCACTCATCGATGGGAGCAGCAGCGAGAAGAGCTGCGATTGGATCGTGCTGAGCCTCCGTGACAGCTGACATCGAGGAACTGGGTAACACGGCGCTGTGTTTGTGTCGATCAGCTGTTGCACACAACATTCCTTGACGCGCAGGAGGCGTGCAGCTAGCTGTGCATAACCAGGACTCG
>Ga0066413_1000215_pt1 | contig 11924 bp, 12 predicted proteins | sample LakWasMet19_HOW5_2_FD_59540 | JGI IMG/M metagenome (GOLD analysis project Ga0066413, IMG submission 59540) | Freshwater sediment methanotrophic microbial communities from Lake Washington under simulated oxygen tension - Sediment Metagenome 19_HOW5 | ecosystem: Environmental > Aquatic >...
GCTTAACTTCGGGGTGCAGAAGGGTCCACGGTGCTCTCTCGGTGCTGTGACCGCGCATACAAACGATTCGTTTGCAGTGCTCTATAAATTCGTGCCCGGAGTTCGAGCTGGTTTGAAGGGCAACCAAACTTTGATCATCGTCTCAAATCTCTGACGTGACTGAGCCCCGGGCCGGCGTGTCATGATGTTCTCGCCCTTGCGTCACGTCACGTTCGCTCCAAGCCGAATTCGCAAACATTATCAGTGGAATTTGGCAAGAAACAAGCGCCTGCTCCCTTATCATAACTAGACGAGGAGTGGGTCGGCGATGAAGAACACTCCACGTACTGCACGCGGCAGCGAGTCGCGTGACAATCTTCCCCGATCCCGCCGACGGCGGATTGCGGCACGTGGCTGCGCCGTGCAGGCCGTCAAGACGCAGTGCCGTCGTTCGTATCTCGGGGCAAGCCTTCGAGCCATCGGGCCATTGGAAGAGGGCTGTGAACGGCTCAGTCCCTGTCGTAGGCCGGTGAAACTTTAGCCGTGTGCCTGCCGAAATCGGCAAGGACTCTCTCTCTCTCTCTCTAGTCCACCTTCGAGGTGCAACTTCACGTCCGTTATGCTCGCCCCCAGATGTTTTCGTGTCGTTGGTCGCTCCTTTCAGCGCGCTGGCGGCTTGCACTCGCGGCTGTTCAGCACGCCGATCAGCGACCCGAGATCGGCTGCAGAGCAGCTTGGCTCTGGTCTGCAAGCCACTCCGCTGCTGTTTACGCCTGGGCCGCTGACGACAAGCGCAGCGGTGAAGGCTGCGATGCAGCGGGATGTTGGCTCGCGGGACCCGGCATTCTTGGCGGTGGTGGACAGCGTGCGGCGGAGCCTGGTACGGCTGGCAGAGGCTTCGCCCGACAAGTACACCTCTGTGATTCTGCAAGGCAGCGGCACGTTCGCGGTCGAATCCGTGATCGGCTCCGTAGTGCCACGCGAGCACGGTGGCTTGCTGATTGCTGCGAACGGCGCGTATGGCGAGCGCATGGAGCGGATCGCCCGCACGCTCGGCATCCGGCACACCACGCTGCGGTTCGGGGAGCGCGAGGCTGTCGACGCGGGGCGCGTCGTGGAGGCGCTGCGGGCGCAGCCCAGCCTCACGCACCTGGCGTTCGTGCACCACGAGACGACGGCCGGCGTGCTGAACCCTGCGCACGCCATCGGCCGAGCGGTGGCGGAGCACGCTCCGCACGTGGAAGTGATCCTGGACAGCATGTCGGCCTTCGGGGCGTACCCGCTGGCCATGCCCGCCGACGGCATCCACTACATGGTCTCCTCCGCGAACAAGTGCATTGAGGGCGTGCCGGGGTTTTCATTCGCCGTGGCCGCCACAGAGCGGCTGCGCGCCACCGCCGGTCGCGCGCGCAGTCTGTCTCTCGATCTGCACGAGCAGTGGGCGGGGCTGGAGCGCACGTCCCAGTTCCGCTTTACGCCGCCGACGCAGGCGCTGCTCGCCTTTCACGCCGCACTGAAGGAGCACGAGGCGGAAGGCGGCTGCCCCGGGCGCCTGGCGCGGTGAGGACGAAGACTAGCCGGCTGTTTGATTGGCAGAGTGGGGATCCGCATGACAATCAGCGCAGCTTGAGGGTGGCTTTGCTCGGTTGTTTTAGGGCCGCTGAAGCTGACGACTAGGCTGCCGCTGTAGCTGCTGCTACTCAGTGCGCGTTTCGAGCTCTCTTACTGAACCTCCCGGCCCTCTTGACGCTGCTGCAGCTACCAAGCCAACTTTGCGGTGCTGAAGGCGGACATGGCGGAGCTCGGCTTCCACTTGTACGTGCCGGAGGGGCCCGCGCAGGGGTGCATCATCTCCACCTTCCTGTGGCCGGACGACCCCGCGTTTAACTTCGACGGTGAGACGCTCTGCCCGAGGCGATCTGCTCGCTGCTGGCCGCCGTCAACCATGCCACCTATACTTCTCTTTCCTGCGATCCCTCTCCAACCACCGCTCCCGTGTCGTGCAGTCTTCTATCGGGAGCTCGCCAAGCGCGGCTGCGTGATCTACCCCGGCAAGTTGACGAAGGACAACTGCTTCCGCATCGGCAGCATCGGGCGCCTGTACCCGCGGGACATGCGCCTGCTGACGACAGCCATTCGCGAGGTGCTGCAGGGCATGGGCGTGGCGCTGCCCGTGCGGCAGATCCAGGCCGCTGCGTGAGATTGCGGACTGGCAGGGGCTGCAAGTCGCGTGCGCGGTGGGGTAGCTGAATGACGTGACGTTGAGGGGCGGCGGCTGTGCGAGCAGGACGAGAAGGTAGCAGTGGCGGACTGGCCGTGTGGTGACAACATTCAGGAGAGACGAGATCGTGGTGTGTGTTTGCGAAAGTGTGTTGTGTTGGTGTGTGAGTTCGAGTGGCGGCACGAATCTGCAGCGTTTCCGGCAAATTCGAAGCTCCGATCGTGCCCGGGCCCAGTCACACCCTCACATCACTTCGCGATCCGCATACTCGAGCTCCACTCGACGATTGAATCGTGTTGAGCAAATTCACTGAGATGTGACGCAGTTGTTCAAATCTTGAACGCGACAGCTTGAGATGTCATCGCTCGCTGACTCGGATTATCTACAGCGCCGACGCCGACGTCACTATTCGCTTGCGGGGACAGGAAATAATGATTACAGGGCGAGCGAATGGTTGCAAAGCGTTCAAGTGCGGGAAAATCCGAGCTCGCCGCACAAGGCATAAGCAGCCGGTACAACGTGCACTGTAGCCAGACGCCCCGGTACGAGCAACCGAGGGACGTCAATGAGCACCTCTCGGCCCCACCCGAGCCGCATCAAACCTCTCCGCTCCATGTAATGTAACGCACTGCAGCACTCTCGCTCAGAAACAGCCCTCTCACTCAGAAGCACAGTGCCGGCCTCGCGGCAAAAGCATCCGCCTCAACATGCAGCGCTCGGGAACAGTACAGCCCTCACGGTAGAAGTGGTCGACACAACGAACAACGTGCACTTCACGGGTGCGGCAGGGCCAAAGAATGAGGGGAACCAAGGATAACAGACCAGCGTGGCCTTCACCAAGCAAGTAACAGCGCCTACTTGCCCTTCTTCTTGGCTGGCTTGGCGCCGTCGCTGAACAGCGGCACGGTGGCGCCCCCCTGCAGCAGGCCCTCCTCGCCCAGGTAGTAGTCAGAGAAGAAGGCAGACGCCGCGTGCGCGCCCTCTGCGAGCGCCTGCGCCGCAGCGTGGGCCGCGGGCCCGCCCCAGCACACATCGTCGCAGCTCGCGGGCGGCTGCGCAACGTGTGGAGGCACCCCAGCCCCCGAAAACGGGACCCCGAGCGTAATGGCCTGCGCCTGCGATACGGGGCCGCCCCCCGTAGCGAGGCAGTGTGCGCACGCGGGAGACGCCCAGCCCGCGCTTGCATGCACCGACGCCGCCGCCACCGTCTGCGTAACTGTGTGAGTGAGCGCCCGCGTGAGGGTGGTCGTCAGCAGCACGCCCAGCGCCTGCGACAGCTTCTGCGGCAGGGTGCGCAGCAGGCTGTCCCCCAGCGTCTTAGTGAGGGCGGCGTGCAGGGCGGGCCCCAGCGCCGCCGCCACGTCTCCCGGCATCTCATCAGACAGCATCTCAACGGCAGCGGGGGACAGGCGCTCGTTCAGCGACAGCACCATGGCGTCAGACACACGCCGCGCCACGCCAGTGGAGAAGGACGAGGTGAGCGAGTGGCTCAGCTTATCCACCAGCTTCTTGGAGGTCGCGCCCAGCTTCTTGTACCGCTTGGTGCCCTCCATGTAGGGCAGCCGGCGAGGGGGCTTGAACTTTTTCGTCGTGCCGGCGCCCAGCCGCTGTGCCGCGGAGCTTTCAGCGAAGGCGGCCACGTCGGCCCCTTCGCCCACCGCTGCATAATCGGCCCCGTGCTCGCTGTTGTAGTCGAGGGCAGCGGAGGCGTCCCACGCGCTGGAGTCCTCAGCGGCACCCCCGGTGCCGCTACCCGCGCTGCCGCCGCGCTCCGAGAGCGAGGTGAAGAAGAAGAGGGAGAGCAGGCGGCTGTCATCAGCCGACAGCGCGGGGGGAAGCCCAGCTGCCGCTGCCGCGACGCTGTCGCTGTCGCTGCGGTCAATCGCGGCAGCGTCAGCGTCGGGCAGCGACCCGTCAGCGAAGGGCACCCGCACAGAAGCGGCTGTGACGGCCGCTGACTCAGCGTCTGGCCGCCCTCCCACTGCCGCCGCCGGTTCAAGCAGCGCAGCACCCGTATTGGAGCTCTCGGCCCCTGTTTCCAGCAGCGCAGCGCCGGCACCGGCGTCGCCTAGGCGCAGGCTCACTCCCAGCAGCACGTCCTCCGCCTCCCCGTCCCCCGGCGGCCTGTGCCCCAGCGGAACGCGCGGCGCCACGTCGCCGACCGCCGCACGCAGGCGCCCGCTCGCCTCCGCCAGCAGGGAGGCGGCGTGAAACACGCCGGGCCGCCCGGGCGGCAGGACGCGTGGCGCTCGGTGCGCGTGCGCATGCGAGCCCGCAGCGGCGCCAGCAGCCGCCGCTGCCGCTGCCGCGTGGCCCCGCGTCTCGAGCAGAATGTCCCGCCGCGCCGCGGCGTGCTCCGCATTGCCCGCCTCGAGCAGGCTGGTGTCGCCCAGCAGGCGGGCGAGCTCCGCCTGGCCGCGGCTGGCCGCGACCACCGCCGCGTGTGCGGAGCCCAGCGTGTCCCGCACGTGTGCGTGCACGACGGCGCCGTCGCTGAGAGGTGCGGCCGCGGCGCCGGCCGGCTCCGGCGCCTCCGAGGCATGAAAGCTGTGTTGATGCAGGCAGGCACCCAGACGGGTCCCCAGCTCCGTCAGCGTCAGAGTCTCCACAGCGAAGGCGCGGTGAAAGGGGAGACCCGGTGCGCCCTCGCTCGCCACGACCGCCCTGCCCTCATCGCCCTCAGCGTCTGCCTCGTCAGCCTCGCTGTCTGCGCCGTGCAGTGACGCGGCGTCGTCAGCGCGCCGCTTGGATGCGGGTGTCCCATCGGTGCCTGCGAAGCGGCCTGCAGCTGACCACAGCAGCTCCTGCGCCGCCGTCGCGAGCGCCGCCTGCGCGGCTGCAGCGCGGCTGAGCGCCACCGCTCGCTCCGCCTGCGCCAGCGCCGCGCGGTGCGCCGCCACGGCAGCCCGCTTCGCGCTGGCGGAGACGGACGCCGCCTGCACCGCCGCACGCGCCATCTGCTCCTTCTCGATGGGCGGGATGGCCGCGTTCTGCGCCGCCACCTGCGCCGCCGATGCCGCCACGGCCGCCTCCACTGCCGCCGCCTTCGCGCCCGCAGCCGCGCGCCCGTCTGCCACCGCGCCGTGCAGCTGCTGCAGGTGCACCGCGGCTGCGGCGCGGGCCCGCTGGGCGAGAAGCGTCGCCGCCCGCATAGCGTCCGCGCGAGACAGCGCGGCAGAGCTGCCGCGGGTCGTGCGAGTGCCCGCTGCAGCGGCAGCCCCCGTGCGCCTACCGCCTGCCTGGCCAGCGGCTGCGCCGCGTGTCAAGTCCGCTCGAGCCGCGGCAGCGGCAGCAGCCGCAGTGCTGCCGACCTCCACAAGCGAACCGCCGGCAGCTGCCCCTGTCGCGGCGCTACCGGCAGCACTGGCTGCGTCCGCGGCGGCGCCAGACGCGTGGCCCGTGGCCTCCGCAGCGGACGCTGCCGCCTGCTGCTGCGCTGCCTGCGCCTGCGCCTTCGCATCGCCGACGGTCTCCTGTGCTTGCTGTTTTGCATCATCAGCGGCAGCGCTCGCCTGGTCTTTGACTGCCGTTGCTTGTTCTTTCGCTTCGTCAGCAGCGGCTTTCGCTTGCTGCTTTCCCTCATCAGCGGCAGCTTTTGCCTGTTCCTTCGCAGCGGCAGCTTGCTCTTTAGCGTCGTCAGCGGCAGCGTTCGCTTGCTCTTTCGCCACCGCGGCCGCCTGCTTCGCCTCCTCTGCTGCCGCCTCAGCCGCCGCCTTGGCGACGTCCACCTGCTGCATTGCAAGGTCTTTCGCCTCCATCGCGGCCTCCTTCATTGCGGCGACTTGCTCCTTGACCTGGTTTGCCATTTCCTCCGCTTTCGCGAGCTGGTCCTTAACCACCCAGAGCAACACCACAGGCCGATGCTCGTCGCCCTGACCCGCGAGGAAGCCGCTGGCCCGCGCTGCAACCGTTGAAGTCATGTAGTTCCCCAGTTTTTGCATGAGGTCTTGAACTGTGGGGCCCAGCACGCCGCCAACAATGGGCGAGATGAACATGTCCGGGCCGAGACCGATGCCTGCGGCGGCCTCGGAAAGCAGATTTGCTCGGGTCCCTGCTGCGGCCTGCGTTTCCAACGCGATCAGCATTTCCTCGATTTCAGCTTCTTGGGCGGAAACACGGCTAGCCAGAGGCGTCGAAGCTGCCAAGAGAGCGTAGACAGCGAAGAGCCGCAGGGTCGTGAGAAGTGCCATTTTTTATGTGCGCTGCTCAACCAGGCCCGTCCATCACGAAGCGGGTTGCATGCCAAAGCATCGATTCTATAGAAGCCACTGCAAGCCACACGCTCAACGCAGCGTGCGAGCGCGAAAGCGAACAGTATGGCCCGCTTTTTCGAACGGGCCTGCAGAAGCCAGACTGAAAGCTGAGCAATCGCAGCAACACTCTACAAACGAGTATCATATATGATAAGCACCTCCAGTACTGCTGTTGAGCCCTCTTCTGCCGTTGCGACTGCGGCAGCTATTGCTGCTGCTGTTGAGTCGTGCCGCGCTGAGGTCGGATCCTAGTAGATCATCCTACGAACGCGACTCAACCGCAGGATGGGGAGCTTATCATGAGATGAGGCTACAGCTCCTCGCGGCCGCCGTCGGCTGGTCTTCTACGACCCAGACGGCCATCAATAGCCAGCTCGGCAAGGTTGCTGGGCAGCCACTCGTGGCTGCATTTCTGGGCTACGTCGTTAGTTCCATCGCTGTGTTGCTGCTGGTCGTGGTTGCGGCGCGCAGGAGTGGCTTGGAGCTCTTCGTGCTGCGCCGCAGGCCACGCTGGTATGAGCTCGCGGGTGGTTTATGCGGCGCCTACTTCTTAGCCGTCGCCGTCACGTTTGCCCCTGTCACGGGCGTGGCGATGTTCTTTTCTCTGATTGTTGCTGGACAGCTCACCTCGTCCTATTTGCTGGACCGGTACGGCCTCCTAGACTTCAAACCCGTCCCCACGAACGCAGTCAAGGCGGTGTGTGTGGTCATCGCGCTCTTGGGGGCGTGCATCAGCTCTGCGGAAGAGATGCAAGCGGTAGGCCACGCTGCTGCAACTGTCGCGAGCGCAGGAACTGTTGTTGCTCACGGCGCGGCAATCGCTGCTGTCAATACCACTGCCGCCTCTGCACCCATCACGGCTGCAGTCGCGCTGGCTGCGCGCTCGCTGCCGCTGTCGGGAGCGCTGCCGGAGCCGTCTGGGCTCTCCAACCTGCTGCTCGTGGTCCCGGTCGTGATCGCAGCGGGCGCGCTGCAGCCTGTGCAGGCCTCGCTCAACAGCAGGCTCAGCTCGCTGCTGCCGCACAAGCTGCAGGCGGTCGCCGTGTCGCTGGCGGTCTCCATGGCGGCCTGCGCCGCCATGCTGTGCATCGTGCTGCTCACCGGCACAGTGGAGACCGCCACCATCCTGCGCAACCTGGCGGCGGGCGCGCAGCCGTGGATGTTCCTGGGCGGCCTCTTCATGGCAGCGGTGGTGTGCGGCGGCGTCTTCGTGCCCTCCCGCATCGGCACCACGCTGTACTACACCTTCCTGCTCGCGGGGGAGCTCGTGGCCTCGCTTCTGTACGACGCGACGGGCGCCTTCGGCCTGCGCCAGCGCACGCCCACTCCCACGCGCCTCTTCGCCACCGCACTGGTGCTGCTCGCTGCGCTGGGGCAAGGCGGCATGCTTGACCGCCTGCTGCCGCTGTTGACAGGAGGTGCAGCGGGTGCAGCAGCGCAACCCGCGGGACAGCACCAGCTGCCGCGGACGCAGCAGCCGGCACACTCGCAGCGCAGCGACAGAGGGCTGCAGCTTGCCTCGATGTCATCGGTGCTATCGGGCGACCTGCCGCTCGCGATCGCTGGCAGTGTTGGCAGCGCTGGCAAGGCGATCACGACTCCGTCTGCAGGGCAGCAGGCAGCCGAGGGCTGCACAGACGGTGGCCACCCCAGCCATGCAACACACACGCACGAAGGTTGAGCCTCGCACACTCGCTGATTTCTGTCTATCATACCGCAGCATTGCTGTTGCGGTAGCCAGTAAGCTCCGTTTGGGCACTGCTTGCCGTACAGCTGTAGTGAGCGTATTTATGCGTGGATGCGGTGACTCTGCCGCAGGGCGCCCCGCGCACTCAGCTGCCGCGACAGGCTTTGTTGACGCATATCTGTGCGGAATGCTTGTCATGTCAGCCTTGCGGTGGGCCTATGGTGCGCGCGCACTCCCCTGCCGCCGGCGCGTTGAAAAGTTCGCTGATCCACGATGTAGGCCAGCTGTATCGAGGGGATGCATCAAAAGATCTGGATTCGGGCTGTCGATTGTGCGCGAAGGAGTCAATCGAACACCGTGTATTGTACCCGCACGATAACCCTCGTGGCCAGCACAGTCAGTGCTGCAATGCACACGCCATGCAGCTGCATTGCGTTGCCACTCCGCACCTCAATCGACCGTGTTGTTGGAGCTCGTCCTAATTCGACGAGTTTGACGCGTGAGCTCGCACGGAATCTTTCTGAAGTTTGACCTTCAACAAGACACGACAGCTGTAGCGCCGCAGGCACATGGTGGGTTCGGCTATAAACAAGCCAACGACAGCACACAGCGTCACACGTCACAGGAGTAGGTGTGCTGGAAGCGAGGGACACGAGCGGCGCAGTCGCGCACGCTCTCGCAATTGCAGGACTGCGCACATGCAACACGGCGCTCTTACGGCCGGCGAGGCACCGGCCGGCAGCGCGGATACAGGACATGCAGGAACAAGACATGCAGGAGGCACAGGACACATGCACTCGGGCCCACGGGCCACATGACGGGCAGGGGGTCGTAGCGTGCTCGCAGCGCACACGAGTAGAAAGCGACACGAGGGGGTCAGGCGCGGCAGTCCGTGTGAGGTAATGCCTGGGCTCTACTTCCCTGGTACGGCGTGGCTGGATGCCCTTCGCTCGACAAGGGCGCAGGCTGGACATGTGGAAGGCTGCGGCGGCAGCGTGCGCCCAGCGACGGACTGATGGTGACGGTGAGCGGAATCGTTGCAGCCCGCGAGAGCAAGCACTGCTGGAAAGCGGAGCAGGGGGCGCACAGCCTTACCCCGCTGCAGCACAAGGTCGAAACAGCCACAGCGACTAACACTCACGAAGATATCGGCGACACTGACTGATCCTTCAGCGCCACAAGACATCACTCACAAGAAAGCCCCGCCTTCCCTCAGCACCCACGGCAGTCTCATCGAGAGGGCAGTACCTTACCCTTCTTACCGCGGCCGCCTTCCTCAATCACGATGCCGCTGGACCCCTCGCCGGAGGGGCCGCGAGGCCGCGCGGAGCCGCTCGCGGGGCGCGCGCCGCTGCTGCCGGCGCTGAGGGGGTTGAGCTCCTCCTCCTCCTGCCGCTCGCTGATGCGCTGGTACTCTGCGGTGAGCGGGCTCACGCGCCGGCTGCTCGCGCTGCTGCCGATGGCACCCTGTGCGGCGCGGCGGCGCGCGAAAGGGGATCGGACGTCGGGGAAGCGGATGTCGCCGCTCTTCACGCGGCGCCGGATCAGCACACCGGCGGTGAAGAGAGACACCAGGCCGACCAGGGCGCCGCCAACGGACAGGCCGACGACCAGACCCTTGTTGGTGCCGCCGCCGCCGCCGGACTGCGCGTCGCGCTGCTGCTGCGCGGCCTGGCCTGACACCCAGTTGCCGCCCGCATCGTAGTAACCGTAGGGGGTGGCAGCCCAGTTCGGGATGGCCTGGCCGGCACTGGCGCCGGTGACTTGCTGCTGTGGCTGCTGCCACGACTGGCCGGTGACGCCAGCGGGTGCGGCCTGTGCGATCTGCTCGTTCTGGATGGACTGCATGGTCAGCATCATACCCGTCAGGGTGGGGTCGCCGTTGCTTTGCAAGGCCGGAGCTACCTCGCCAGAAGCAGCCTGCAGCACTCGCTTGGCGAAGCCGAGGCCCTGTACCTCCGTCTCGAAGGCCGCCTGGTCGAGCAGGAAGCGCTGGGTGATGCCCTGCTCGCCCGGGAAAGAGAGGGGTACGTCCTCCGGGGAGAACTCAAAGCCGACGGTGATGTGGTGCTGGCGCCGACCTGTGGCTGGCGCTTGCACGCCGTTGATGTGCCACAGATTAATGTGCGGACGCACTGCATGTTATGGGAGGGGGCGAGGGCCAGCTCGTTGAGTATTGGTTCCTAGAAGCGAGATACAAGACGCGGTCAGCATCCCCGCATAGCATCCGCAATCTCACCGTCTCCGCGATCAGGAATCCATTGCTGGGCGTTGGCGGGGTAGGTGAAGCTTGCAATGAGGCGGTCGGCGGTGATGGTGGCCATCTGCTTCATGGTGTAGAGACCTGCAGGGGTGGAGGGAGCGAGCGTAAACCGGAAGGCGATCGTGGTGGCGGAGTCGTCCACAGGGCGGCGCATCTGGCGGTAACGGTGGAATGATCAACAGCAGGCGCACACACCGTCAGCGCAGAACCAGGCCAGCTTGACGTTGGCGCTGCCAGGACCGAACCACTTCACAATGCAGGTCACGCGAGAGATAGCTGCCCCGTTGAACTCGAGTGGGCCCTGGTTGTCGCACGCGCCCGCGCCGGCGCCTTGACCGTTCCAGATGTGAGGCCTTGGTGGCTGGGCAGGGAAGCGTACGCGCCACGCTGGAGGCATGCCGCCGCTTTGCAGTGGCCGCAGCACATATTGCATGGCAGTGGGATCTCCGGCATTGCCCCAACGCGCCTGCAACAAGTGTGAGTAGCGTGGTCGCGTGGGAGAAACGCAGGTGACGTATGCCTCATTGTGCAGCGGCACAGGCATCGATATCGCGAACAGAACACGCGTGCATCATATTGCGCAGTAGGCTGCGTGCCATCACAGCACACTCACGATCTCGATGTCGACCTCGCGGAAGCCATTGCCGTTGTTGCCAGTGTCGTCCCAAAGGAAGCTGCAGTGGAGAGAAGGGATCCGAGTGCGCAATGCGGGTCGAACGCCACAGATGCATGGGCAAGGCAGAGTCCTACTGCTGGCGACGTCCCGCGTCGGGGGATGGCAACCGCCACTCACAAGGGAGCTGCACAAGAGAGGATTACGGAGAGCAAAGCACGTTACAAGACGGTGATAGATCAAGGCGCGGCTGCACGAGAGTGGAAAGCGACCAGCGGAGAAGAGAGGTTCCAAACTGCGCGCGCACTCACACCAGGTGACGTCCTGCGGATGGATGTTCACGGTGCCCACGAAGCGGATGAGGTAGGAGCCGTAGCCCAGGGTGTGGTCAAGCCACACCTCTGTCGCTGCCCAGCGGTTGCAGCCCTGCGTGGGGGCATAAGTGTGGTGAAGGCCGTAGTTGTCAACCCAGATGTGCTGCTGGCTGCCGTCGAAGATGTTGTTGCCCGGGCCCACTTGGCCGCCGCCCGAGTCCTTGACGATCCAGTTGTACCCGCTGAAGGCGATCTTGCCGTTCGTGCGGCCGATGGTCGTGCCCGCTGTCGCGGGCGGCCAGGCGATCTCCTCGGCGTAGACGCCGGTGCCAGTCAGGGGCGTGCCGGCGGTAGCACCACCGCCGCCGGTACCGGTACCAGGAGCGGGCGCGGGCGCGGGAGCGCCTCCCGGAGCGGTGCCTGTTCCCGGGCGCGTCACGGTCGCCTTCGCGACGGCGAGAGAGGTGACGGCGTTGGGGATGGCTGCCGCACCCAGGACCGGCACGGCCTGCGTGCCCGCGGGGAAGATGAGAACTGCAGGTACAACAGAGGGCGAGCGCGCAGAACAGCAAAGTGTGTGTGTGTGTGTGTGTG
>Ga0066413_1000225_pt1 | contig 11669 bp, 10 predicted proteins | sample LakWasMet19_HOW5_2_FD_59540 | JGI IMG/M metagenome (GOLD analysis project Ga0066413, IMG submission 59540) | Freshwater sediment methanotrophic microbial communities from Lake Washington under simulated oxygen tension - Sediment Metagenome 19_HOW5 | ecosystem: Environmental > Aquatic >...
CGGCGAGCGGTGCAACCAGGCCTTCTGCGCCCGCATCGGTCGTATCGGGCAACATTGATGCGAGCTCCACGGCAGTGCGGCCATCACAGTCGAGCGTGTAAGGCGTCAGAGTTGCGGCAGACCGGTCCACCAGCACCTGAAGCAGCTCCACGCCCACGGGCAGCGGCGTCGGCACGCTGTGTACGATGCCGCTGCGGCTGGAGGCAAAGTTCACCACGAGTACGCTGGTGAGGCGCTGCTGTGATCGATACTTGGCCGCCTGTTCATACACGTGGCTGTCGAGCTCCTTACCGTCGACGAGCAGCTCCACCCCGCAACGGCACCCATTGGAGGCGATCAGCAAATCAAGGCGGCGGAGTGGCCCGTGCGCCGCTGCATTGCGGGTTCCGCCAAGTACTCGCCACCCTCCGTCTCCAGCCCGGTGTGCCATGAGGTCGAACAGCTGAAAGTGGTATGCGTACTCGCAGGGCTGCCCACCCTTCAGCAAGGCATACGGATGATACACAGCGTCCAGATTGAGAAATGGCAGCAGCTCAAGCACGGTTTTCTGGAGATCCACAATGCCATCAGGCCGTCGCGCAAATGGGAGCGGAGGAAGTCGCGCCACCACGGCGTGGGAGCCTACGTCACGCATGAGAAGTGGCACGACCATCGGTGCAACGATGCGGTGAACTGGAGTATCAGCACGGCGCTCCTCCACAATGACGCCCTCGGTCAGCAAATAGCTGAGCGCATCGCGGCGAGACGGGTCGTCATCCGCTACCTCCAGCCACGAGTCCTCCGGCGCAGACAGCATGTCGCGCACCAGCTGCCGTGCAGCAAGCTGTGCAGCCGACGCGTCCATCGTGCGGCTTACGCTGCGAAGCATGGACGCCACCGTGGCAGACGCCCGCATCTCGCCGAGCAAAGTGGTGCCACTGGCCACGGCGAGCCAGGAGGCATCATCGAAACCGCCTCCTGGAGCGAGCTCGCCGCAGAGACGCTCGAGCTGCTGGCCCAGCAGGGACAGAAGGCCCACGTGCCCCCCAGACCGCCAAAACACATCGTGAACTACAGTCTCGGGCAAGGTGCGACCAACATCGGCTGCGAACTCACCCAGCATGCGCTCCACCTGCGTCACCGTGGTGGGCGGCACAGTCAAGACGTCAGCGACGTTGAACGGTGAGTGAACGCGCCGAGGCTCTTCGCCAGCGGCCAACTGAAGCAATTGGTGCACGCCGATGCCGAGAACCGCATGCAGCGCGGTCGCGGCGCCGTAAGAAGGCGGGGCGATATCACGCTCCGTCCGCAACGACCGCAGCGACGCCAGCAGCGCCTGCCTTGCAGCGACTGGTGCTGCCAGCAGAGTGTCAAACTCATCGATTATCAGCACAACGCGCGCGCCGCCCCACAAGTCCAGGCGAAAGAACGCTTGAAACGACGCTTCGTCGACAAACAAGGGGCCCTCGGCGGCCCTCGCCACAACTCGCGGCGGTGTCAGACCAGGGGGAAATGCCAACAGAGCGCCTCGCAGCTTTTCCGCTAGCGCAGTCCACATTTCAGCAGCGTTCGCTGGTCGGGCATTCTCCAAGGTGCAGGCTAGAACACGGAATCGATTCCCCGCTTCAAGAAGTGCCCCTACACAGCGTGCTGCGCTACTTTTCCCACCTTGTCGATGCGAGTGAAGCAAGGCAAACGCGCCACCGGCAATCTTCTCCGCCAGTTCGCCATGCCACGCAGAACGGTCGATCACGTAATGCTTGCGCGGATCGACGACGCCAGCGACGTGAAATGTGCGGCGAACGCCGGCACCTCCGCGAGCAGCGCCGTACGCGGCCACCAACGATGACACTTCGCTGCCGGAAGACATCCTCAAGCAAGTACGGCTGTTCCGGCGCGAGCTTTGCTGCAATACCAGTACATTATGATGTCGCTCGAGCTGCCGTGCCGCGAGGAGGAGTCGAAGTTCGGGTCGAACGGGAATGCGAGGCGACCAGGTCTGTCATGGATCATGTGGCTGCAATCCAGTTAAATTCGTCGGCGATGCCAAGCCATCAAAGTTGGATGCGAAGCATGAGATACTCATGTCTAATGAGATACTCATGTCAAAGCGATGATATCTCTGTCCGACGTCCTGTGTTTGTCCTCGTCGAAATTTTGCGGCGCCGACTCGGTAGCGCGATGCAACTCTCGAGAAACTCGAGGTGGAAGTGCGACATTGCCAAATCCGCATGCGCCGAAGAGCAACGATATCGTGCGCTGCAAAACCGGCACTCGCTCCTCGAATCGGCAGGTAGAGCGCCGCTAAGAGCGGCCTGCTGGCGCCAGCGCATGGGTTACCCCCGTTACATGGAGCGGCGTCGCGAAGCTGCAAAGAAAGCGTGCTTCAAAGGAGGCGAATGTGGGATTTGCGTCCGATCTGAAGCGTCTCCGCGGCCGCATTGCCGCTGTCTTGCGCCCGCGGCGGCGTTTCCGCGCCCGCGCGCTGCCGATCTGCGGTCTCTGCGTATTATGGGACGTTCAGGCGGACGGAGGCACTGCGGACTGCTTTGGCTTGCATGCCCTGGACTCCCTTTCGGTCGAAGGCGATATGAACTAAACATTGGCCGCCCGGGCCATGGTGTGGCGCCAGCTCCTGTTTCCGCTGCGGGGCTGGTCCGCAGCCATGACTCGGTGCTCGCGCCAGCGGCCGGTACCGAGAGGCTCCACTTTCCCGAAGCGATGTGATTACGATGACAATGCCACAAATGTGTTAGCGCTAGTGAGCGCTGTACACTTTGCTTGTACGATCGACGTCGACTCTTGCCGATGCCGTAGACGGGACAAGATGGCTTCACGCCATTGGATCTGTCTGTACAATCGCACTTTGACACAACCCTACTCAATTTGTTGAGTGACAACTTGACTAGGTCTGCGCGACAGTTGCGACATTGCACAACAACATCTGGCATTGAGCCCCGGCACCAGCAGCGCCTGCTTTCTGTTTATCCGGTAATCGAGAGCTGGCTCCGTACGCGTACGCGTGGTCCCTCGTGACGCGCGGAGGGCTCCCCACTGCTTCATCGCCCCACAGATGTGGCAACCTCCACCTGCTGTTAGCGGCCGGCATGAGTTAAATCACCAGCACTGCGGCCGCAAGACGCATCAAGCTGCAGCGCGTTGGCGGCCTCAAGCAATGCCCCTCCGTGCCGAGCCTATGTCGCTGCCGCCTCAGTGCAGCTGCGCGCGGCTGCCGGCCACGACGTCCACCAGGCGAGAGGTGGCGGTGAGGTCGATGGTCGTGTTGCGAATGCTCACCAGCAGGCCGCCCAGCACCGCAGGGTCCACCGTGAAGTTCACGTTCAGCGAGGTGCCGGAGGGCGCGTAGGCGGGCAGAGCCTTGGTCAGGGTCGCCTGCTGCTCCTTGCTCAGCGGCACGGCCGAGGTGACGGTGGCGTCGGTGGACTTGGAGCTCACAGCGCGCAGCTCCCCGGCCTTCGAGGCCATCTTCTTCACGAGGTCCAGGCGGCCCTCCTCCGCAAGCGACTCTGCAAGGCGATGGCATCGCGGACAAGGCGTCGAGTTATGCGACAGCACGGAGGGTTGGGCAGGTGCGGGCGAGTCGGCTGCCGTTCCCCGTCGGGTCTCTCCAACACCGAGCACTCACGGACAGCGGACTTGACCTCCTCGGACAGATTGAGCGCCTGCATCGCCTTGCGCGCGCTGCGCCAGGTGTCCATGTTGCTCGCGTTGTCCACGAGCAGGTCCTTCACGTCAGCGCTCTTGATGGTCTCGAAGGACGTCAAGGGCTCCTTGTTCGTCAACAACATGTCGACCACAAGCTGCACGGCGCAGAACGAGAGGGCCAAATACAATCCCGCTTATGTGGAGCAATGAGGTGCCGCCGAGGATCCTCAGCCGCTGCCGCGCAAGACGCAGAATCGAACCTGGCACTCCTCTGGACTGTAGTTAGTGGTGGTGAAAAATCGGTCCACAACAAGGCCCGCACTCTCAACAGCTGCCACGACGCCCTGCAATGAATGTCGACAGCGTTGTTGGAGCATCGAACCAGTCTGAGATTTCGGAGTACCCGCGGCCAGACTAGTGGCGGAGTTGTTCCGTCTCGGAAGCCTCGAGAAAAAGTCACACCTCCAGCTCCTTGACAGCCTTATCAAACGACTTGGCTTTCAGCGTCTTGCCGTAAATCTGCCCGACAAGCTCGCCGCTGCGTCCGGTGAGCTTCATCGGCAGGTCCGTGGTGGCAACAGCGGACGCGGAGGCGTCCATGTCCAGGAACATCTTGGTGATGTCTGTGTGGGAAAGGGCGCTGGCATCCGCTCCCTTGTCGGCTGCCGGCTTGGCCGCCGCTGCAAAGCGGCGCAGGCCGGTCAGGCCTCGAGAAACTACACGGCGGCTCAGCATTTTTCTGAGATGCAGCCGTCACAGCAGAAGCCCAACAACTACCCGAACGCGAGCTCCTCGGATGACGCGTTATTCTGATGCACTTCTGTCGCGTTCCTGAAGAAGCCTCGCCTCAAGTGCACGTCTGGCTGGCGGCGGCGCGGCCAAAAACGCAATTGAATCCTTTCTGTGGAATTCAACGAAAATCCAACGTTGGCCGTGCTGTTGTGCCGACAAAAGCCTGATTTTTGAGGTAACAGTTGTTCTCTGGTGCTTTTGTGCTTCGATAGCATGGCAGAACCCAGCGCCGCGCCTGAAGTCGACGAGCGACTTGCACGCATTCGCGCGGCTTTCGCCATCTTCGACCCGTCTGGGTCCGGCACCATTCCGGAAGAGTGAGTGCGACACCCAAGGTGTAGATACCAATGCTGTGGTTTGACACTTTCGCACCTTGAGCGCTTTGCGGTTAACTGGGCGCGAATGTCAGCCGGGTCGTCAACAAACGAGGGACAGCTCAGATCCCCTGCTTCCGGTATTGCGCACTCCCTCGCGATGCAGGGAGGTGCCCGCTGTACTACGCTACTTGGACGTCTTCGTCTCAGACAAGGACTTTGTGGACCGCATCTTGATCGAGCTGCATGGTGATGAGCCGAAGCCTTTCGTGCGGTACGATCGGTTTGAGGAGGTGGTTGTACGCCTGTTAGAGAGCCACGAGTTCGATCCGGACGGTCCGGAGGTGCTGCTAGCTGCCTTTCGCGCTCTTGATCCCGAGTGCAAAGGCTACATTGAGGCCGACAAGTTACGAGCTCTCCTTGGCGAAAACGGAGAGCCGCCCATGAGCGACAAGGAGCTGGAAGCGTTCCTCAAAGTGACGCTGGACAAGGAGAGCGGTCGAGTACACTATGATGACTACGTTGCGCTGGTGACGTCAGCCCGGTAGCCGCTGCCGCGATTGGCTGACATCGCGATACAGACCTCCGGCCGCCTCGCAGGCAGCAAAGACTGTGTCCGTCCGGCTTCGGGACTGGAATGCATGTTGTTTATTTATTGGCGTACCAGTTGCACCTGGTTATTGCTTTTGCCCAGGGCAGAGCGTGCGGCGCTGCGTGTTGAAATTCAGCCCCAGAACGCCCGGGCCGAGGCTGTGCATTCCGTTTCGTACCGCAGCTCCAACCTCGATCCGATCGAATCGATCCGTTGTGAGCCTGGGCAACGGCGCGGAATCCGAGGCGTGGGTGTGGCTGGAGCTCGGGAATTCGGACGTGTGCCAGCCTGCCAAACTTGAAGCTCCGAGGAGTCCGCTCAGGCAACGCCGTGCGGAACAGCTAGAGAGCCTGGATTGCTGAGCTTGATCGGTGCAATTTACCAAGGAACGATGTTGACGATTTTGAAGCTTCGCTGTCGTTCGTCTGTTGGTTCGTCCTCGCGTTGGCTGAAACGCGATTGTGATCGACGCCTGTCACTTGCATGACTCGGGCAGACCCAGGTTTTCGCAGGGCAGTTTCGCGGCTGCCTTGGTCTTCAGCTGCGGAGCGTCAGGGTTGCGCCCGGCCACAGCTTACTTTATCCTCGTTTTCGTAGTGGCGCTGTGCTTACTTGGTCAACAAGGTGAGTAACCTCCTCGCAGATCGAACGCGCTTTATCGAGCCTGCATGGCGACGAATAGTGGCAGCGAGGGCACAGCGAGCCAGCAGGCTGCGCCTTTAACCTTTTTACGGCAGCTTTTGCTCAAGATTTGCGGAGTTTGCGGTTGAGATGGCTGCGTTGGCCCCGAAACGGGGTGACACGCGGCTGGTGCGGAAGGCCGAACAAATGCCGCTGGGTGCGCTGATGTCTTGTCGCGTGCCTCACAAGGCCCGCGTTCGTGTCACAAATTTGCCTTAGTTGGTGTGACTGCGGAATTTTCACCGCGCTCGCGGGGCATTTGCTGATTTCCCGACGATTGCAGCGTGGGTCACTCTGGGAGGCTCGCCGAGTCTCGATCTTTGGCTCGCCCGTCATGGCGACGGAGAAGGAAAAAAGTCAGCATGGCACCTTCATCCCGAGCCTGCTGAGCATTTTGGAGAATGGGCCTGCCTCCGTTGTGACTTGGTCTGATGGCGGCACAGCCTTCACCGTCCACGATGCCAACCGGTGCGTGAGCGCAGCTGTCACCACGCGTTTGTTGGCAACACGAGCTGGGTTACCCGCTGTGGTATTGGCTGCGCTGTGTTCCTGGCAATTCGGTGGGCATAGACAATTGCCCCGGCGCCTGCCGGGTTGATTTCTCAACTGATTCCGCTGCTTTCCGCACAACCTTGCTGGCAACGCGACGCTGGCCGTGCAGCCTCAGCAGCATCCTCACCAAGCACTTCAAAAGCGGCAGCTTTCAGTCCTTCACGCGGCAGCTCAACTTCTGTGAGTATCCTGCTGGCTGGGCCAGGCACCCGGCGCCGTCAGATCTGCTCCCCGACCTCTCGTGCCGCCTGTCCTGCGGCGGGGCGCACGCTGCTCTCTCCGCATGCACCCCGCTCACCGTCGCTGGCCCCCCTTCCCCCCACCTCTCCCCTCTCTCCCGCAGACGGGTTCGTGAAGCACACGCGCAAGCGCAGCAAGGACGGCAGCGAGGGCGGGCAGGTGTTCACGCACCCGCTCTTCGTGCGGGGCAGGCCCGACCTCGTCTCGCAGATCAAGCGCAAGACGAACCACGAGTTCGCGGCGCAGCGGTCCCCCGAGGAGCTCTTGCGCGAGGAGCTGGAGGGGCTGCGGCGCGAGCACGCGGCACTGCGGGGGGCGTACCGCGAGCTGGCCATGCGCTGGCGGGCTGCGGAGGCGGGCCTGGGGCGGGAGGCGCTGGCTGCCGCGGTGGCCGCCGCGCCGCCGATGCCGCCCTCGCCGCCGCACCAGCTGCAGCAGCAGGGCAAGGCGGGCGCTGCGGCGGGGAGCGGCAGGCGGGGCCGCGGCGCCCGCTCCGGGCGTGGCGGCAGGCGCGCAGGCGGCTGCGAGGGGGAGGCTGACGCGGCAGAGGGCGCAGGCGCGGGGGCGGGCAGCGCGGCGCAGCAGCCGTCGGAGCAGGACGGCGACGAGGCAGCAGCATACGCAGCTGCCGCTGCCGCCTGCTTCGAGGGTGAGGGTGACGGCGAGGGGGAGGGCGAGAGCTTCCACCTGTCTCCTGCTGCGACCGCTGCCTCGCACCCTCACTCGGGGGCGTCCCAGCCCGTCGCCGCTGCGGGCTATTTCAGCCGGTTCCGGGAGGGAGGCCGCCTCCGCGCCCCCGCAGCGGCGCTTGAATACCACCGAGGTGCTGCCGCTGCCGCTGCTGACGAGGAGGAGGAGGAGGCCGGGGAGCTGGGGGGAGCTGGGGGCGGCTATTCGCGTGGCGGCGAGGGGCAGGACGAGGGGCAGGGCTACGACGAGGAGGAGGGGGCGGAGGCTGGTTTTGGCTCTGGCTCCCCCACCCGCACGGCCTCCGCCTCTGCAGCCCCCTCCGCCTACGCAGATGCCTTCGCCTGCGCCTCCGCTGCGGCTGCGGCTGCTGCTGCCTCCAGCGCCCCTCGCCGCGACCGCATTCGGCCGCCGCACGCCCGCCCATCCGTCGCTGACGCTGCGGGGTCTCCCGCGGCCGCAACGGGTCCTGGGGCCGGCTCCGCAGGTGAGCTGTCGGAAGGCGAGGGGCCTGCGGGTGCCACCGCGCTGCAGCCTCGAGGCAGCCTCTTCCCGTCCCGTGCAAAGCGGCCGCGCCTCGCCACCTGGGGCCACGAGCAGCAGTACCAGAACCAGCTGGCCTCCCCCTCACCGCGCACGGCCCCCGCACAGCCGCAGACACAGCCCGCGCTGCTGCGCCAGCCCCTGCAGTCCCTGCAGCCCCTGCTTCCCGCCCCCGCGCTGCATGCGCCGCAGCAGCAGCATCGCCAGCCCTTCCCGACGCTGGATCGCCTCGGGAGCTTCGACACACTGCCCGTGCAATCACTGCAGGCCGCTGCCCTCGCCTCCGCATCGGCTGCGCCCCTCGCGCAGCCAGCGTGGAGCGGCGGCCTGGCGCCCCTGAGCCCGCAGGCAGTCCACGGCAGCGGCAGCGGTGCCCTGTCGCTGCCCGCCTCGCTGCAGGCCGCCTCTGTCCCGACGTCCGCTGCCCTGGGCCTGGCCCTCACCGCTGCTGCCGCAGCTGGAGGCATGGGCAGCAGCCGCAGCATGGGAATGGCGATCAGTGACGAGGAGGAGGAGGGGGGTGCAGGCGCAGGCAGCAGCCGCATCGGCCTGCAGGCCTGCCCCAGCGTGGGGTCCGCGGAGGAGGAGGTGGCGGGGCTGCGAGGGGAGGGCGGGTTCGGTCTGTCCATGCTGCAGCACCCGCGCAGCGCTGCCGGAGTGACTGCGGCTGCAGCCGCTGGCCTTGCAGTGCCGCCCTCGCCCGCGGCTCTGCAGCGCAGCGAGAGCCAGAGCCAGCACCACCCGGCCTCCCCCGCCCTGCTGTTGTGCCGCCTGCAGAGCCTGGGGCTCAGCACGCCCGCCCCGCAGGCTGCTGCTGCAGGGCAGGAGGCTTGCATGCCTGCGATGCAGCAGCAGCAGCAGGACGGCGTCGGTGTGTCAGGCCGCATCGCCCTCGTGCCTAGCGCGACTGGGCCTGCTGTTGCTGCAGCGTTTCCCGTTGCCGCCGCTGGGCCGGGCAGCAGGGGCTTCGGTGAGCTGCCTGCGCCCCTCCCGCTGCTGCAGATGCTGCCCCCTGCAGGGGCAGGCAGCCCCGCAGCCGAGGCGGCGGGCGCGCCCCCGCTGCCCCCTCTCCAGCACCCGCTGCTGCACCTGCACGCCCCCTCGTTTGCCGGCCCCTCCGCCTTTGCGCCCTCCGGCAGCGCCACGCCCTCAGCGCTGCACCTCTTCCCGCTGCCCGCAGCGCCGGGCTTCGGCAGCGGGCGCCTCCCCGCTGCGTCGTCTCTGCTCTCGCGGCGGGCCAGCGCGTTCAGCCCAACCTACGCTGCTGCTACCGCCCCTTCTGCGGGCGGCAGCGGGGCAGGCGGCCTGCACATGTCGCTGTCCGTCTCCCCGCCTGCCAGCCACACGCCGCTGCCTCTCACCCAGCAGCAGCAGCCTGCGCCGCTGCACCACCCTACGCCCCAGCAGCACCAGCTGGCGTCGGCGACCGCGCCCGCGGCAGCCCTGCTCGCCGCAGGGCTCACCGTGACTGCCGCAGCTGCGGTCACGCGCCTCACCAGCGCCGCAGCCAGCCTGTACATGCAGCAGCAGCAACAGCAGCAGAGCGCTGCCGCTGCGTCGCGGCTGCACCACCAGCAGCTGGCGGCGCCCCAGCCCCTTCACAGCCACGCTGTGTCAGGGGGAGAGGTTTCGGTGACGGCGTAAGCGCCGCCGGTGCCAGTGGCTCACAGGCCGGCAACGCGCGATGCTCTGTCGGCCCGCTGATGCCTGCATGATCTGTCCATCATTTCATGCGCGACCTATCGCGCTGCATGCCTCGTGCTCACGCAGAGGGCGGAGTGGGTGCGGGAAGGAATCCATATTATGGGGCTGGCGACTTGGAGGGATGCGCACGCGAGCCGAGCCGACGGCTGTTTCCGCTCCTGGCTGCGTGCCCACCTCCCTGCTGCTCCTTTCGGGTGCGATCGCGTCTGTGGTCTCTTCCATCATTCGTGTGTGCATGTTGTGGCGCCGTTGGGGCGCACCATCTGCGCTGCCAGGGCGTCATCGTAGCAGCTTCAGGCCTGCAAAGTACGCTGCAACTGCTGCCTTCTCGGCAGGGGCCGTTGCCAGACATGTCGGGACGTTCTCGGGCTGCTCGTTCCACAGCTTGAACGCAACTCCGTCCGTTCTCAATGTATCGGCGATCTTCTCGAGCTGCTCGCGGGATCCGCAGCCCAGCACCACTTTGTGCATCGAATCAATGGCCTCGGGAGCGCAGTACGCTTTCGTGTCTGCCGCATCGTTGGTCATCCACACAGCTGCCACGGCCGCATGCGCTGCCTGTGCTGCAAGAGCTCCGAGCGTCCACTTGAGGTCGGTTCTCATCACAACATACTGGATCAGTGGCGATGCTGCGGCGGTCGCGGCTGACGATGCCATCGTGGCTTGGTTAGGCCTAGAGAAGCTGAGACGAGGAAATAACGGCAGGAACGAATGAACGCTGCATGTGCTAGCGCTTGGCAGGTGTGCTCGAGAGGTAGGCAAGACTGCCTCGTCGCCGAGTTCACAAAACGGCATGAGGTGAAACCGCCGCACGGACTTCTGGAAAGCGCGAAATTCGCCTTCGAGTGCGTGCATCCTCCCCCACTCGTCGTGGCATCGTCGCACACATTGGAAGCGACGAGAGGCTTAAGTTGCTGCTTCCGACCCTTCGTCGCCCGTGGAGCACCCCGGCACGCCGGCCGCACTCGACCTTCCGTTCCTGCTGCCACAGACCGCCCAGAGTTGTAACACGACGTGCGACCGCTGCGAGCGTGTTCCCGCCGTTGTAACTTAGCGGAACCTCCCGGACTTTGCTGTACACATCGACCGCTGCCGCGCACCTGCCACATTTGTTGCGAAATGGCGGCGGAACGTGGTCCAGAATTCGCCGTGGGGCTCGTTCCTGCGACGGCGGAACCGCCATCAAACAGCTTCGTGACGGCACTGCTCACGGACATGTACCAAATTTCGATGGCATACGCGTACTTCAAGGCAGGCAAGGCGAACGACTACAGCACGTTCGACATGTTCTTTCGCAAACCGCCGTTCGGCGGGGAGTTCACCATCTTCGCGGGCCTGGAGGAGTGCCTGCGCTACGTGCAGACTTTCCGATTCACCGACGCGGAGATTTCGTACCTACAGACGCTGATGCCCACTGCCGACCCCGCCTTCTGGTCATATCTCCGGGCCGTGGACTGCAGCGAGGTGAAGCTGTACGCGGTCGCGGAGGGCACCGTAGTTTTTCCGCGCGAGCCTCTGCTGCGTGTGGAGGGCCCGCTGGCTGTGTGCCAGCTCCTGGAAACGACGTTGCTGAACCTGTGCAACTTTGCCTCCCTCGTCTGCACCAACGCCGCGCGGCACCGGCTGGCCGCGGGCCCGGGCAAGACGCTGCTCGAGTTCGGTCTGCGGCGGGCACAGGGCCCGGACGGAGCAATGTCCGCCTCCCGCTACTCCGCCATCGGTGGCTTCGACGGCACAAGCAACGTGCTGGCCGGCATGGCGTACGGCCTCGCCCCCAAGGGTACCCACGCGCACGCCCTCGTGTCCGCCTTCGTGGGACTGGACGACCTGCCGCACCGCACGCTGGACGTGAGTGGCGGACACTGCACTACACTGCATGAAGCGTCGCCGCGAAGCAGAAGCGGGGCCTCCGAAGGGAA
>Ga0066413_1000226_pt1 | contig 11644 bp, 4 predicted proteins | sample LakWasMet19_HOW5_2_FD_59540 | JGI IMG/M metagenome (GOLD analysis project Ga0066413, IMG submission 59540) | Freshwater sediment methanotrophic microbial communities from Lake Washington under simulated oxygen tension - Sediment Metagenome 19_HOW5 | ecosystem: Environmental > Aquatic > Freshwater...
CAGCAGCAGCAGCAGCACCCTGCCGCAGCCGCTGCGTACTACGCTGGCTGGGGCGCTGCCGCAGGTGCCGGCGGCGCGGGTGGCTTCGGGGGCGCCTACCCCTCGTACGGGATGGGGGGTGGGTCGGGCGCGCCGCAGCTGCACGCGCCCCTGCCCGCAGCCGCAGGCGGCGGCTCCCTGAACCTGCAGGAGGCGCTCTCCAACGCTGCCGCTGCCGCAGGCGTGGACATGTCTGCGCTGCTGCAGAACCCAGCGGAGCTCTTCGCGGCGGCGGCAGCGGCGGTGCAGGCCTTCCCTGGCCTCGGCAGCATGCTGGCAGCAGCGGCAGCCAACGGCACGCTGCCGACGCTGCCCGCGGGGCCGTACGGGGTCGCCCCGCCGCCCGCCGTGCATGCTGCGAGCGGCTACAGCGGCCGCGGCGTGCCTGGCGGCTACGATGCCTCCTTCCACGCCCCCTACCCCGGCCAGCACGCCCCCTACCCCGCAGGCAGCGGCTACGCCCCCTACCCCGCCGCTGCTGCGGCCCGCGAGGTGGCCGACGCGGTGGAGGCGGCCCGCGAGGCTGCGGAGGTGGCTGCGCTTGAGGAGTCGCTGGAGGGACTGGCGACGGAGGCGGCCTCGCGGGCAGACGCCGCCGCGGCAGCGGCGTCGCCCCACGGCAGCAGTAGCAGCCTCACTTCCGGCAGCTCCGCGACCGACGCGTCCTCGCACGCCTCCGCTGGCGACGACGCTGGCACCCCTGCCTTCTCTTAAATGCGCAGGGGCACAGGCCGGCCCCTTCCTCTTGTCGCCGGTGTGCAGAGTGCGTGTGCTGCGGCCGCCTCAGAGGATGTCAACTGCCCTGCAGCCTCGCACCCGTGCCCTCGTCGTGTTGCCGCCGGGGCAGACGGCTGTTCGACACATTCCGCGGCAAGCAGGCGCGGTCAATCACGGCCTGGCCTGGGCCGCTGCCCGCATCACTTGTTTGACGCTGCTGCTGCTGTCTCTACCGTAGTGGCAACGCTTGTCCTGCAGCTGCCGACGTCGATGCTGATGCTGCACTCGCCCTCACACAATCGCAGCTGAGCTGAGCGCCCCCCTGTTCGAGTTCCCACCACACACCACGCTGCTTCCTTCGCCGTTCACCTCACACGCACTCGTGTGTTCCGGTTGGATTCCCCCTTGCTGCTCGCACCCGCCGTACTCTCGGCTGCGCCAGGCAAGCGCTCTGCATGTGTCCCGCATTGGTCGCATGCACTCCCCGGCAGTGCGCGCCAGTGATCCGCCCGACGGCCGCGGAACGGCAGCGCCCTGCCTCGCACCCTGCCCTCGGCGCCTGGGAGCCCCGCCCCCGCTCCCCGCTCCACCTGCATGTGCCCCCGCACCGAGAGATGCCCAGAGAGAAGTGAAGCCGCACATCCGAGAGAATCACAGCCGATCGCCTGGCGCCCCGCTCAGGACACGCACCCACAACAGCCCGAGGGCATGCATGGCGAGACCGCACACTGGCTGAGCCGCCCCCACCCCGCCGCAACGGCAAGGGCCACGCTGCCAGCGTTGGGGCGTGCTACCCTCTCGCCCCGTGAGCAGGGCCGACAGCCTGCTGCCGCGTCTGTGAGGCCTTTTGCACGAAGAGCCGCACACAGTCACACATCCCTGCACGCACCCCCCTGCACGTTTTCTGTCGAACGGCAATCTGCTTCCGCACCTCGCTGCCGTTTGCGCCGTGGGGCGCCCGAGGTGTGGGAGAGGGCGATCCCGACCCACACGCCTTGCTCGCATGCCCAGCGCGGAGCGAGTGAATCGTGTTCGTGGGCTGTGTGCTGCATGGGCACGCCCGAAACCCGGGCGCCTGCTAGCGCGTGGACTGCTTGAATTTGCACATGCGAGGCTCTCGTGCGCCGCCAATCCGCGTAGTTGATTGCACCGAGGCCTGCAGCGCTCCGACGCGCTCGTTTTTGAGGCTGCAGCGCCGGCCCACTTGTACGTACGCATCGACCACTGTCATCCCCGGGCCTCCGTATCAATCTGCATTCGAGTCGAAATATATGATTCTCTTTCGAGTTCATTCACACCGGAATGGATAGCTGATCGGCAAGCTTGAAGACGTATGAGTGCCATTAATATTCATTCAGGTTTGGTCGACGTCCGACACAGATGGATAGCACACGATGAAGCTACTGGTAGCAAAATCATCAAGCTTCGTGGCTTCGAATTCGCAACTTGGCACACAGTCTGGCCAAGTTTTTGACAGCAGCACACCTCCTGCGCGCAGGGGTCGCAAGCCTGCCGCAGCGCACGGGCGACGAAAGCATGGGTTAATGTATCAGGCGGGCATCCATCCACAGCCGGTAAAGAAGAGAGACAGCCCTGCCGCTCTGCCGGCAGTTTGGCGGCGAGTGGGTCGAGCCCGCTCGTGCGGGAGCGAGCAGGAACTAGAACCCCCTGTCGGTGGAGGCGGCTCTCGCCCTCTCACCGGCCGGCCCCTAGCTGCACCTGCTTGGCCAGCTGCATGGCCAGCGCTGCAAGGGCGTGCACGTCCCCGGAGCTGGCAGCAGCAGCCACGGCACTCTCCAGGCTGTCATCGCCACCGCTGCGGCCGCGGCCGGCGCTGCGCCCGACAGACGGGCCGCGGGGCGCAGGTGCCGGAGCAAGCGCGGCGGGCCCCCCGGCTCCCGCCACGGACATGCCGCCGGGCAGCGGGCCGCCCATGCGTGCCTGCCTCGCCGGGCTCACCACGCCGGGGTCCCTCACCCCCGAGGTCACCTCGCCAGAGTACACGCCGCTGCCGTCGTCGCCGCGGACAGCGGAGCGGGTTCGCGGCGCGGAGGCGGCTCGTTTGGCGTACTCCCGGGTGTTGTCACCGCTCCAGCGCCCGCGCGTGCCGCCCAGACCCCCGCCCGCCTGCGTGGGCGCGGCGTAGGTGGTCTTGGCGCCGCCCAGGCGGCTGGTGTCGCCGCCTCGGCCCACGCCCACGTTGCCGTCCGCCTGCCCGCGCCGCTCCCCGATCTCGCCGAACAGCGCCTCCCACGCCCCCGCGATGCTCGTGCTGCCGCGGCGGCCGCGCCCGTACTTGTGCTGCTGCTTCTGGTAGTAGGACATGCAGTCCAGCGGGTTGGCGCGGTTCAACGTGTTGTGCAGGTCGCGGCCGCCCGTGGAGGTTGGGTCGTCGTGCAGGGCTGCCGCCGCCTCGCCGCGCACGCCCCGCAGCGGCTGCACGTGCCTCGTCTCCAGCTTGCGCCGCCACACGCGCGCCGCGTCCTCGTCGCCCGCCTCGTCGCGCACCTCGTCCTCGTCCTCGATGGCGTTCAGGCCCATCGCCTCGCGCGTCACGGGGTCGTTCACCGCTGCGATCACCAGCTCCGCGCCGTCCGGCCCCGTCAGCTTCACCAGGCGCCGCACGCGCTCGCCCAGCTGCTCCTCCACCTCCAGCAGGATGCGCGGCGGCGGGTCCCCGGGCCGCCGCAGCGCGTCCTCGGCCATGCGCGCCTCCAGCGTCTCCTTGCGGCACACCAGCTCCGCCACGTCGAAGGCCATCTCGCGCACGGCGTGCTGCTTCATCTTGGGGAAGGAGTTCAGCAGCGCCTCCATGCCGCGGGCCTTGGACACGGCGCCCTTGGCGGAGAGGGTGTGGCGCGGCAGCGCGAGCACGCCGCTCGTGTTGACGGTGAAGGCCGTCATCACGCTCTTGCCGCTGCGGCCGCTCACCGCTGACATGGCGTCCCCGCCAGCGACGGTGCGGCGCGCGGTGCGGCGGCCTCCCGTCATGAGCACGCTGTGTGTGCCCGCGCCGCCGCCCGCAGCGGAGGCGCCCCCGTCATCGTCGTCGTCGGCTGCCCCCAGCGCGGCCTGCAGCACGAAGGTGCTGCGGCGAGGGCCCGACCGCCCACCGAAGGCGCCCACCGTCGCCCCCGCGCCCACGCCAGGCAGCGCCGCGCCGTCTGCGCGCGCGCTGGCGGAGTCGCCGATGTCATCAGCGGACCCCGACGACACGGCGTCGGGCGGGCCCGACGCCAGCCCGATGGCGTACTCTGAGGGGCGGGGCAGGCGCTCGCCCGCTTGCTGCTGCGGCGACGGCAGGTGCGGGCCGGGGGCGTCCTCCGCAATCAGCTGGCGGGCTCGGGCCAGCAGGGCGGAGAGCGGGTCGTCCGCAGCCACTGCGCTGCTGCTGCCGCCGCCGGCGGCGTAGCTGCCCTCCCCAGCGGCGCCAGCAGCGCCCCTGCCCGGCGCAGGTGAGGTTGCGTCGCCGCCCCCGCCTGGGCTGCTGAGGAACGCGTTCAGGTTCCGCACGCTGGGGGGCCGAGGGGGCGGCGCAGGCACAGCCTTCGGGCCGGGAGGGGAGCCGGGAGCAGAGGCAGCCGACGCAGCGGCAGGCGCGGGTGACGCAGGCGCACTCCCTGCCTGGCTGGCGGGCTGGCTGCGCTCCCTGTCGAACAGCGGGCGAGAGGAGGCGGCCCTCTCGTCCCTGTAGGCTGCGGGGGATGCACCCGCAGGCGAGGAGGCGTAGGCTGCAGGGTGGGCGGCTAGCTCAGAGAGCGGCATCGCACCCGCACCGGCGCTTGCGGCAGCTGCAGGCACTGAGGCTGGCGGCGCCTGGTCTCCGTCCCAGACGCCGTCCCAGGCACCTGCAGCGGCGGGGCAGCACGAGGCAGGGAGGGGGCAGCGGAGCGTGTGGCGAAGGCAACAATCGGCAGGCAGAGACGTTGGCGGCAGCGACAAGCCGGAGAAACGAACTGCCGCATGCCACACTGCCTCGTGCACTGCCACGAAGGAGCCCTCATCCGGCGAATGGCATGTCGGGCAGCAGGACACGGACCTGCGATGCTGGTGCTGCCGCGGCGGCCGCGCCCGTACTTAAGCTGCTGCTTCTGGTAGTAGGATAGCTTTTCGTCGGGGTTGGCGGAGGAGAGCACGTTGTGCAGGTCCCGATCGCCCGTGTTGCTGGGGGTGTCGTGGCCGCCGTGCCGGTACGGCGCATCGACACGGCTGACGCGGTGCGTGTCCAAGCGACGACGCCAGATCCGAGCCTCCTCGCCCTCCATAGCGGCATCCTCGCTGGGCACTTCCAGCTGCAGGCTCTCGATCACCTCGGGGTCCTTGAGAGCATCCATGAGGGTCGAGGACGCAGGGCCCGCAAGCCGCCGAATGTTCGCGTCATTGTCAAGGATTTTCGTGTTGAGTGTGATGAGAATCTCTGGCGTGCGGGCAAGCCCGCCGCCTGCTTGTTGATTGGACACGATGCGGTCCAGCATCGCGCGCTTCCGCGCCTCCAACTCGAGTCGCTCGATGCACAGCGAACGCAGTGCGAGCTGCACCTTGCGGTCGAAGGTCAGAAGAATGGCATCCAGACCGCGTGCGTGGCGATGGCCGGCGACCGCAGAGAGGGTGTTGCGGGGCAGCGGCATAAAGGAGTCGGCGAGGTCATCGACGGTCACCCCTGTGCGAGTGCTCCCTGCGACGGACATCTCTGCGAGATATACCGCGCGCAGCAGCGAGTGAAAGCGGCGCTGCCGCGTCAGCAAGAAGGTAGGTCGTTGGGCCGATAAAACTGCACTCGCAAGCGCGCGCGAGAGGAGGGCAGAGAGCCGTGTCGTCAATCTGGAGACGCGCCGGTCCACGCCCCGAAGTGAGCACCCGAGACTCTTCGCCGTGAACGACGAAATCCGGAATCGGCGATGATATCCGAGGAACACGAGCCCAGCAGTCAAGCCGACCCGCGCAGCAGGCAGCCAAATTCGTAGAGACGACCTTCGTTGCGAAACTCATTGTGCGCGAAACACCTGCATCTGTCTGTACGCGTCATTTTTCGTCTCTGCCAAAATTGTCATCAGGAGCCAACCAAGCCCCCATCATTCTGAGCTCAATGCCAAGCGTGGCTCATCTCCACCTCTCGTTTTTTGGAGAGGTTGTTTCTGCGCAGAGCACTCGACAGCGAGCCTCTGAGCGCGGCGTTGGCCCGGCGGTTCAACTTGGTGCAGTGCCGCCAGTGGACTTCAACGCTCAACAGGTCGCAGAGACCATAACAGACCAGATTTGTGGTCGACAGCACTGAGCTTCGTGAGCCTTCGCTTGCGAGGGGACCGATGTGTTCGGATTGGTCCGAGTCGAGCCTCAAAACACCGTGCCACAGTGTGACAGCAAGCCCAAGGCGAGAAAACGACAACGCTCCGCAGATTCAACAAGCAACACGCCATTCCGACGACGACATCTCTGCTGCTGAAATTGGCCACGCAAGACCATGCCCTACGTCAGCCACAACCCATCCAACCTGCGGCGCCTACTACTGCGCTGGTCAGCTCAGCCTGCCAGTGCCACAGTGAACCCGACACCTCAACACCCAGCGAGCCCGTGGACGCTGTTGTCTGACGCGCGCAAGACTGCAGCCTCACTCGCACTGCCGCCTCGAGACTAACGGCCCGCCAGTCCGGTCAATGCACCCACCCGCAGAAGCCGCCCCATCAAGGCCGCCCCCAGCAGCCCCTCCCCCTTGGCGGCGGACCCCATCCCCCTACAGAATCGGGGGCCTCTTCAAGAGCGAAGCGAAGGCGCCGCCTGGAGCCGGGCTCCCTGCGCCTGCGCGTGTCTGTCCACTCGGCGTGCTGGGCAGGCGCCTCGGCGCCTGCGAGGCCGCTGCGCCGGCAGCCGCCGCGCCAGCCTCGGCTCCTGCAGCTGCGGAGCCTGCGCCCCCACCACTCACGCCAACGAGCGGGCTGGCTGTGCCGCTGCCAGGCAGGCCGCCGTCACGCGAGGTGCCGGCCCCGCCCGCCCCCTCGCCCCCCGTGTGCGCGTGCGCCCCCAGCAAGCCCCTCACCTCGAGGGTGGCCCGCAGCTTCAGGGCGCGCCTGTCCGCAGCGGCGTCACCCTCCGCCATCTCAACCACACTGGGGCTGGCGAGGGCGCGCGGGTTGGGGAAGGCGCCGCTCGCGTTGGCGGCCGCAGCTGCCGCGGCGGAGGCGGAGGCCGCCACTGTCGCTGCGGCAGCGGTGGGCGAGCTGAGGGCTGTGAGCTGCGCCATGCCGGGGGCAGGGGTGCTCGCAGACCCCGACATCACGCTGCCGGGGGCGGTGCGGCTCGTCGCGGCGTGCAGCAGGGCGGCGGAGGCGCCCAGGCCCGCCTGCTGCTGCTGCTGCCCCAGCGCCAGGCTGCTGCCGGCCCGCTTCAGGCCCGGCAGACCGCCGGACAGCGCAGCAGCGACGGCGGCGGGGCCGGAAGCGGTGGCCGCCCCCGCAGCGCCGGCGCCAGCGACCGCCGCGCCTGCGGGTGCAGCGGGGAGGGGGATCGCGTCCCCGTCCGCCGTGAGCAGCTGCCCCGAGGCGAGGGAGGAGGTGCCCAGCGCTGCCCCTGTCCGCAGGTCGGCGCGGCGCCCCGGCAGCCCCGTGCGCAGGGCCGGCCCCAGGCCCCCCTCGCCCGCCAGCGCGCTGCTGGAGGAGCTGCCCTGAGACCCGATGCTGGCGCTGCGGCTGCGCATGCCGCCAGCTGCTGCTGCGGCTGCAGCAGCAGCGCCAGCGGCGACGCGTGCGGTGGTGCTGCTGCGGCGCATGTCCGCGCCTGCAGCAGCAGCAGCGGCCGCCTCCGCCTCTGAGGGGCCGTACGCCCCGCCCGCAGACGACAGCCCCGCAGCTGCCAGCAGCGCGGCGGCAGACCCCCCGTGCCTGCTCTGCCCCGCCTCGATCAGCTGACCCGTGCGGGGGTCGAGCCGAGGCTGCGGCGCCACGCGAATGTTGTTCACGTGCACAGGGGGCGCGAGCCAGCCGCCGCCAGCCCCGAGGCCAGCGCCGCTGCCGCCTGCACGTGGGGGCCTCGACCCCCCAGCACCCGCAGCCGCACCAGCCTGCGCCCCGCTGCCCCCGCCCTGCACTCCTGGCCGCAGCGACACGGCTGCGAGCGATGTGTCCACGTCAGCGGGGGGCAGCACTGGCACGGGGGGCAGGCTGATGCCCCCGCCCCCACCGGCAGCCCCTCCGAAGGCGGGGGCACGGCTGCTGCCCAGGAGGCCGCTGCCGGGCCGCCCGCTGCCCGCCGCCTGCGCCGCCAGCGCGTGGGAGAGGGCGTCCGGGCCGCTGCCCGTGCCCCCCGCGGCGAAGACGGCGAGCATGTGCGCCGTGGCCGCGGAGAGGGAGCGCAGCGCACGCGCTCGCGACAGCAGCGCCTCCGCGACGGCGGGCACGGCGGCGGCGGCGGAGGCCTTGCGCTGCCCGCCGCCGCGCCCCTTGCCTGCCGCCGCCGCCTCCGCCTCCCCGCTGCCCGCAGCACCTGCAGCCGCCTGCCCCGTGGCGGCCCGCGCCAGCTGCTCCTCGTCCCAGCCTGCCAGCGTCTGCAGCGAGGCGAGCAGGGCGGGGTCTGAGAGGCCCGCCACCTCGCTGGCGGAGGCGAGGGCGCGGGCGCGAGAGGCCGCTGCAGCCGCGGCGGCCGCCCCCGCTGCCTCCTGCGGCGGCGCGTCCGCCTCCTTGCCCGTGAGCGAGGTGAGGAAGAAGGCGGCGTCGGGGGAGGCCGCCGCAGCCTCACGCGCCGCCGCCGCCGCCGCCTCCCCCGCAGCCCGGGCTCTGGCCTCCCGCTCCGCGCCCCGCGCTGCCTCCCGCAAGAGGGCTGCAGCCGTGCCCGCCAGCGCCCCCAGCAGCGCGTGGAGCACCTCCTCTGCGCGCCCCAGGTAACGCACCGCATCCCGCCCCTGCCGCCGCACGTCCAGCAGCCGCGTGCTGGCGCCCTTGCTCAAGCCAGCCAGCGCTGCCGCGGCGGCGGAGGCGGCGGAGGGCGAGGCGGATGCGGGGTGGCTGCCGGGCCGCAGCGGCAGCAGCCCCGGCCCGCTGTCCCTCTCCTCGAGGCCCTCCTCGCGCCCGCTTCGCCGCGACTCTGCGTCCTCCACCGACCCGCCGCCACCGCTGCCGCGCCTGCCGCCGCCGCCACCTGCCCGGCGCCCCCGCCTGTCGGCCGCCTGCAGCCCGCCAGCGGGGGAGGGGGAGCGGTCGGAGCCGCCCGCCCCCGCCCCCGCCGCCTGCTGCTGCTGCTGCAGCTGCGCGGCCAGCAGCTCCCTGAGGGGCTCCAGCATGCTCGCGAGGCCCAGCGCCCCCTGCCGCACGGACAGCAGGATCTCCTCCAGCCGGTCCGCGCCGCTGCGGTGCAGGCGCAGCTGCGCCCGCGCCCCCGCCAGCAGCCGCTCCAGGCGAGACAGCTCCTCGCGCCAGCTGTCCTCGCCGCCCACGCCGGGGCCCACGCCGCCCAGCGCTGCGGGCACGGGCACCGGCAGCAGCGGCAGCCCCCTCGGCGAGGGCCCGCCCCCGAGGGTGATGGCGGAGAGGGAGCTGCCGGCACGCTCGCGGCCGCCGCCCTGGGGCAGCAGCGCCCCCGCCGCCTGCGAGGCGTCCAGCTGCGCCAGCGCCGCGCCCACGCCCCCCGACCCCTGCAGCGCCTCATACTCCGCCTGCGAGGCAGCGTGCTCGCGCCGCACCGCAGCCAGCCGCGCCTCCGCCTCCGAGCGCTCGCTCTCCAGCGCCTCGCGCAGGCGCGGCGCCCCCAGGAAGCGGTCCACCATCTGCTCGAGGGTCGCCACCCCCGTGGTGGCCTTGATGCGCGTGAAGGCGTCCTGCAGCGCCGCGGCGCGCTCCTCCCGCTGCCGCCGCTCCTGCTGCAGCTGCGCCACCGCCGCCTCCTTCGCCGCCAGCGTGTGCAGCAGCTGCTCCTCCTGCTCGCGGCTCAGGTCCCCGGCGAGCTCCGCCTTCATCTCCGCGCGCACCGCAGCGCGCTGCCGCCTCCACGCCTCCATCTTGGTGGCCCGCGCCAGCTCCACGCGCCGCTCCTCCAGGTCACGCTCCCGCGCAGCCCGCTCGCTCGCCAGGCGCCCCTGCAGGCGGTGCAGCTCCATGATGGCGCCGTCGCGGCTCGCCTCCAGCAGGCGCAGGTACCCGGACACGTCCCCCGTCTCCTTGCGCGCCGCCCGTATCGCGTCGTCCAGGCCCTTCATGTGCCGCTCAAAGGCGGAGGCGTTGCTGCGCAGCCGAGCAGACATGTGCTCGTACTGGCGCCGCGTGAACTCGCGGCGCGTCATGGCGCGGCGCACCGTGCGGATCTGGCGCCGCAGCTGGCGGATGCGGGACACCTCCGCAGCCTCCGCGGGGGTGATGTGGCGCAGGGCGGCCGCGTCCACCGCGCCGCCGCCCCGCCCCGCCGCCTGCGCCGCAGCCGTGTGCCGCATCACCGCCTCCGCCGCGTCCAGCAGGGCCGAGGACGTGTTTGAGAGGGTGCTGCCGAGGGGGCCGCCGAAGCCGAGGGGCAAGCCGATGTTGGGAGGGGCTGCAGCTGCGGCAGCGGCACGCCCGCGCGGGCTGGACCCAGCCCCGCCCGCAGCGGCCGAGCGCAGCGCGGGCAGCGAGCCGGTGGACGCCTGCGCGTCGAGGCCGTACGCGGCGTCCCCGCCGCTCCCTCCGCCCTCCTCCTCGTCCTCGCCGTCGTCCTCCTCGTCGCTGTCCCACGGGTTGGACCACACCGCTCCCGTCTTCGGGTCCACGCCAGCTCCGCCACCCGCTGCGGCCGCCGCGCTGCCCGCCGTTGCGCCCAGCAGCAGCCCGCTCGCCGCAGCGGCGCCGCCAGCGCCGCCCCGCGCCGCTTTGGTCGCCCCTCCCGAGAGCGCCAGCATGTGGGTGCGCGCCTCCACGGCTGCGAGGGTCGCGTTCTCCGCCTGCAGCGCAGACAGCTCCGCCCGCAAGTCCGCCAGCCGCTGCTCCTTCAGCACGGCGGCGCGCTTGAGCTCGTTGAAGCGCTTGGCCGCACCCGCCACGGCCCCCTCCACCTCGCGTAGTGTGCGCTGCGTCGTCTCCGCAGCGTCCGCCATGCCCACGCCGTGCTCCCGCCCCTTGTTGGCGGCGCGCAGCAGGCGGTCCATGTCGCCCACGGCGCCGCCGTCGAGCACGCCCAGCGACGCGGCAGGCGCCGCCGCCCCGCCCACGCCGGCGGCAGACTTGCTGCCGCCGAGGCGGGCGGGCGAGCCGTAGCCGGGCGAGCCCAGCGCCGTCGCAGAAGCGGATGCGTGGACGGCGTGCCCACCAGCGGCTGGCGACGCAGCGCGCACCGCGCGGATCAGATCCTGCGAGGAGGGGTGTGAGAGCAAGCAGATGTCGGCAGGCAGTGACAGCGGAAGAACAGCAGCAGGCACGGTTGCAGGCCCACACAGCGCAACGTACCTGCTTGCGCGTGATGGGACGATCCCGAGGCAGCAGCCCTTCTGCCTCCTTGTACAGATTGCGGACATGGTCAAGCGGCGCGAGTCTGCACAGCGCGGTCGCGAGAGTCAAGGCTGGGAGTGATGCCACCGACGTCGGCGTCGCCTGTTGCTGGCTGAGCGGCAAGCACGCCATAGCGTGTGTCGCCTGCGAGTGTTGAGCCGTGGCTGTGTAGCACTGAAAGTAGGCACGTGCCTTTGAAAGTTTGCGGCCATCTTCGGACGTTATCCGGCGGAGGGTCAGCGCGTATTGGCAATTGCCAGCCTCTTTGAGCTGGAGGCAAGAGGCTCGCTCCTCCGCAAGTGAGACACAAGTCGTGGAAGCGGACACTACCCACCCGCCGTCATGCTCGCACGGCGAGCGAAAGCCGGAAGCGCGAAGGGAGACTCGGGCGGGTGTTGACCCGGACCGAAAGCGACGCAGTCGCGCTTCGCTGCAAAGCCAGGGAAGTG
>Ga0066413_1000228_pt1 | contig 11578 bp, 11 predicted proteins | sample LakWasMet19_HOW5_2_FD_59540 | JGI IMG/M metagenome (GOLD analysis project Ga0066413, IMG submission 59540) | Freshwater sediment methanotrophic microbial communities from Lake Washington under simulated oxygen tension - Sediment Metagenome 19_HOW5 | ecosystem: Environmental > Aquatic >...
CTCGCGGTCGACATCGGTGGTGGTCGCCTTATATGCCAGCCCGGTGGCCGGATCGATCAAAACTACCGAGGCTGCGTCGGCATGAACATCCCATGCCAGCGCATCCGGATCGACTGACGCATCGACAATCTCTATCGATCCGCCATTGGTAAATGCCAGGGATGACAGGTTGATGTCCGCATCGCTCAGGGCAACCGACAGCCCCGTCAAAACCACATTGTCATCGCTATCGACCAGCCGGGCGACTGCGGCCGTGCCATCTGCAAGGCCGGCGGCGATCTTGGGGAATCCTGAGAGCTTGATTCTCTCCCCGGAAACAACACCGCTCAGATCGTCTAGCGCGATAGACGCCAGCGTAGCAGCAAAATCCGCCGTTCCGATTTCCAGCTTGCCTGGGCCTGAGCCGGCGTCGATGCGCTTGATAATGCCGTAACGGCGGTTCTGCTTGACTGGGGTGCTAGCGTTCATGTTCGTCGATGTCTGGCGTGGTTAAGGGCGGCTTAGGTGCGTTTAGCGCGTTGCAGCATCAAAGGCCGGGTGCAAATGTGCAGCGGATAGGAATAGACCTCGATATCGGCAAACATGCTGCGATCACGATCGGGAACGATCATCGGGTAGATGCGTTGGCCGAGCTGGCCGATATGCTCGAACTGTTCGCCCGGCGAGAAGACTTCAAGGAACGCGCCGGGCGCATTGACCGGGAAGAATTTCGCCTTGTCGGTATTGATCGCGACACTGGTGCCGTCGTCCGTTCCGCGGTAGTTTTCCCAGGTGATGCCGCCGTAGTTGAAGGTTTCGTAGGCGTTGCCATTGCGTAGCTCCGCTGCCTGCTGAGTATTCAAATAGGTTTGGCGAACCTCGGCGTGGGCGGTAAGATCATCCCAGAACGCATCGCCGCACAGCGCATGCACGCGGGTTGCCGGCGTCCAGGCGCCTTTTGCCGCCTTCATCATCGCGCGCACGACCTGGTTACAGAGCTTGCGCACCGCGCCGGAGGCCGGGCTGGCGTTATCGAGATCGAAATCGATTTCAGCGGCTTGAGACACGCCAAACTGATCAAACCAGTTGTAAATTTCCGAGCCATCGGCATCCAGAACGATGCCCTGCACCGCGCCGAGACGCATGTTCTCCAGCGTCAGTTCGACTTTGTTCATCAGACCTGCCGGCCCGCTCAGGCGGCGGGCAATTTCGGTCTGCACTTGCTGCAATTCGCTTTCGCTGCCGAATGCGCGGATGTTGGCCAGCTCGGATGCCATGATGCGATCCTGTTCGGCGATGCGCACCGTGCGGAAATCGCGGATCTTGCGCTTTTCGTTAGTGCGATTGGCGAACGGTGCGCCACGCTGCGATGTTTTGATCAGGCTCAGCACGCCGTCCAGACTCTCGATCGCCACGGTTTCGGTGCGGACCGGATTGGGGGTAAAAATCCCCAGGCTGCCGAGCCGTTGAGGAACATAATCGACGCTTTCAATCGCTTGCAGCATCGACTGCAATTTGAAAGCATCGCTGTTAAATACGTCTAATGTGGCCATCGTTGGGCTCCAAAGGGTAAGAATTAGGCTTAAAAAGCCGCAGCAAGCGGCTTTATGGGGATTGTAATTGGGTTTAGCGGACGATGACGCCAGCGGCGGCCAGGGCGGCAATTCCGGCGGCTTTATCGCCGGCAGAAATACCGGTTTTCCAGGTGATTTCATTGCCGTTGACTTCAGCGTCGCGCACGATGGCGACGCCGGCCTTGCTGGCCGAGGTGGCATCGACAACATCGAACAAGATCGCCGCCGCGACCTCACGTCCGTCCACGCCTGACGTGTCGTGCGGGGCATAGTTGCCTGAGCCGGCAGCCACCGTGATGGTAAATGAATCGCCCACCGCAAAATCGGCCGAACCGTCGGCCAGCGTGAACGCCAGGCCGCCGCCGGAAAATGCGACACCCACGGTACCCAGTCCGACGACAAGCCCATCAGGGTCTCCGACCTGGAAATCACCCGCGTCGGTCGCCGCTTTCGTAATTTTCAGCGCGTAAGCGCCGGGCTTGGCGGAATTGCTGACGGTGATCGCGCCGATCGTACCATTGCCGCTATTGGTGCCGGCGGCTGCCGATGCGCTGGTCGCGGTGACGGTGGTGCTGGCTACGGTTTGCGATGCGCTGACGGTATAGGTGCCGACGCCGCCTTTGCCGGTGCCCAGCGCGGTGATTTTGGTACCGGCGGTGACGCCTGAGCCGGAAAGCGTTTGTCCGACCGACAGTAGCCCGGAGCTGACCGCCGTAACGGTCAATGTGGTGGCGGCAATCGAACCGGTGACCACGGCGCCATTGGCGACACGGGTCAGTTTTCCCAACACTTGGCCGGCAACTGGGCTTTCGCCGATATTGACGGTGATCGCCTCGCGGCTTATTGCACCAGGCCCTTCGGAAACAATGAACTCGCCGGCGTGTCTGGCTTCTGTTAAGGTTGACATGAATTACTCCAGTTAATGAGGGTTAATATTTTTTCGCCTGCTGAAAGGCTTTCGCCCAGCCCTGGTGCGATTGTTCTTGCGGGCTGGTTACAAGGGTCACCGGCGAGGCGCCGTTGATATCGATTTGGCCGGCAGCGAGCAGGTTCATCAGGTCCTCGCGGACCTGCTGCACGGTCATGCCGGACGCAATGTAGTGTTGGGCCGCTTCCGAGCGCTTGGCCGCGGCGCAGATAGCGCGGATTTGATTATCTTGCTGCTTGGCGATGCCCTCGATAGGAGCTGGAGCAGGATTCGGCGCGGGCGCTGGATTTGGGGTTGGGCTTGGATTGGGGGCCGGATCGGCGCCTTCGTCTTCTGCCTCGCTATCGCCAGCCGCTGGCTCATCCGAGGTGTCTATCTCGATGTTGACCTTGACGGTCGCATTTTCGGCTGGCATGACGCTTATGCTTTGGGACGAATTGGTCGCAACAAGACCGGACTGATCCTGCAATGTCATGACCGCGATGCTGTTTGCATCCGCCGGAATCAATGATTGCAGCAAATCACTGAATGTCCCTATCTTATGCGCAAATCCAGCCGCAACTGCTTTCTCGCCATAAAACACGCCGGCTTCCGTGGCCTTGACGGCATCGACGCTGAGCCCCAAGTTTCTGGCCACGGTCGCTGTGAACAAATTATAGAGGCGCGTGATCTCGCCCTGGAACTGCTGACGAGCCGCGTCAGATAAGGGTTCGTTGGGGTTGCCGAAAATCTTTTGCGCGCCGGCATAGAGGTATTCGACCTTGACGCCCATCTTGTCGTTTAATCCGGATTGATCGACATGATAAGACACTACGCCGACCGATCCGACGCCGCCAGTGCGGGTGATCCATATCTCGTCGAACGCCGATGCCAGCGCAAAGCCGGCAGAAAACGCCATATCGTCCACCATCGCGATAAGCCGCTTGCCTTGGCCGCGCGAGGCGTAGATATGGTCGGCAAGATCCATGTTTTGCGCGGCCATGCCGCCTGGGGTATCGAAGCGGCCGATAATGGTCGTGATACCGGGATCGCGCATCAGCGCATCGAAGCTCTGCCTGATCTCTTCGTAGGACAAGGGGCCGCTTCCGCATGAGCCTGGCGTTTCGCGAGCGACCAGGGCGCCGGAAATATCCAGCACGCCGACGCTTGCCTCGGACTGGTTCTGACCGCGCCGGCCGGCGTCGCCCTGCATCTGCGAAATATCGCTGTGCAGATAGCCTTCGACGATCATTTCGCCGATTCCGGGATGAATGAACAGCGGCTGGTTCATCGCCTTTCCGTAGATTTCAGCGACTACGGCGCTCGTGCTGCCGCGCTTGAATAGGCGGGTTAAAAGTTCAAGTGGGTTTGCCATTGGCTTTTCTCATTTGGTTTAGACCTAGTTTCTTCTCGCGGTCCGCATCTTCGGCACGCTGTTCGTCGACATCCTCAACATCCCAGCCGCGTTCGGCGACAATGCTTTGCCGTGATTCGAATCCCTCGTTTTTCATCAGCGTCATCGCCTGCGCGTCTTGCAGCGGGTGAATATAGGCCCAGGCTTGGGCGCGATGGTCGGCGCGAAGGTAATTGGCGCGCAAGGTATCGTATCCGGGCGCCTCGACCGCGCCGGACAAAACCGCGGCATCGACGAATTCTTCCCAAACGACGCGGCAAATTTGTTGGATTGTGTACAGATCCTGCGTTTGCTCGACCTCGCGGCGGTATTGGTTCATGATCGCGCGCCAGACGCGATCGTTGATGTTGCCGTAGTCGCCGGTGACAAGCTCATAGGGCACATCCCAGCCGGCGGCGACCGCGAGCAGTTGCTGCCGTTGGTATTCCAGATAACCCGAGTTACCCTGGTCGCCGTCGAAGATTTTGATGTCTTCGCCGGGCAGAAGACTGGGGAATGTCCCGGGTTCAAGTTCGAGTTGCGGCACGCCGTTTTCGTCTTCCGTGATCGGCTGACCTGAAATTGGATCGTATTGGTAGTCTTCATCGCCGTAGTCTGGGCGATGGATCACGCCGGTATAGTGCGCGCGGGTTTCTTTGCGCCCGAGTTCGGCGTCGTCGTATTTATCGAATAGGTAGGCGCGAACGATCGACTGCACTGCTTGTGGCTTGCCGCGCATTTGGCCGGGGCGCAACGGAATGAAATGATGGATCACCTGGTCGGCGGGAACGCGCATCAAATCGCCGTAGCTACCCAATTCGCCGGGGTGTTTTTTATAGAACCAATAGGCGACGCGGCGGCCGTTGGCATCGATCTCGATCCCTGACACGATATCGTTACCGTTGCTGGCCTGGGTATTCAGCTCGACCGGGCAGAAATCGGCTTCCAGAACCTGGAATTGAATCGGCACGGGAATATCGAAACCGCCGCCGACGCGGATCTTGCGAATAAAGACCTCTCCGGACTCCTTGCGGCTACGCGCGGCCTGGCATTGCAGGCCGAAGGCATTCAGGATGCCGGTGACGTCGGCTTTTGGGCTCCAGTCGTTCCATAGTTCGCGAATAGCCTTGCGGAATTGCTTGTTGCTGGACTTAGAGCGCGGCACGATGCCGGTGCCGATCTCGTTGGCTACGTCGGCATTAAGCGCGCGCGACATCCAGGGATTATTGCGGATGCTGGCCCGCATGCGCCGGCGCAAGATGGCGTTTTCGGTAGTGGCGGCCTGGTTCGGCCCGTAATTCGGCGCATCGAACTTGCTCAACCGGCGCCCGGTTCCGCTGGCTTCGTGCGCCTGCATGCTGATTTCAAGCGGGCGGCCGCTGGCATCGACAATCTGCGACTGCCGTTTTTTAAATTGCAAGGGACGCATTACAGGCCTTTACCGGTTACGGCGCGGTATCCGCGTGGACGCCTAATGCCGGAGGTTTCTCCGGTGGCGATATTGAGTTCTTGCTGGATGATACGGCGTGCTTCTAGCATGTCCTTGGTGCTTTGATATTCCACGCGCCTGCCGTTGTATTGCACGCTTTTTTTGCCGCCGGCAATGGCGGCATTTAGGCTATCCAGGTCGGATTGGGTGAAGGCCATGATTATGCGTTGCCCGTGATCATCGCTTCATAAACCGCGCCTTCGACAAAGGGGCGAATTGTCCGGCGGCCAGGTGGCATCCCCGTCCGTCGAGAAGCGAGTAAGTCACAGTAGGATTGCTTGAGACGTCTTTTCCGGCTTCCTGGCAGATGCGCGCATAGCTGATTGCGTTTATACCCAGTTCCAGGCGCTGCTTTTTGCCGTTGATGAATACGTTGCGGGTGATGCCTTTTTCGACCATGTTATCTCCGAGTCCTAATGCGCGTTCGTCTGATCTTGTTTTCCGGCTTTATGTCCGCCGTTTCCGTCTCGTTTTTCTCGATTTCAGCGCCGCTGGCCATATAGACTTCACTGTTGCTATCCCAGGGCGCCGCCCAAAGCGGAGGAGCATCCCAGTTGATCTCTTTTTGCCAGTGCTTTTGCAGTTTTGCCTGATAGGCGGCCTCGGCATAGCAGAGCAGGTCGAAGGCTTCGTTGCGTGCGCCGGGTTGGTTTTCCCATCCATCTTCGGTACGCTTCTCGGCGGTCAGCTCTTCGTAGAACTTGGCACCGATCCAGTTCGGGAAATGGATGTAATTTTGCCCTGGATCCAAGCGGTTCAGGTTGGCGCTGATGTGATCCTTGATCAGCGTCGTATTGATCAGCCAGAGCGGGAGCTCGCCGACGACGTTCGCCTTGCGCGCCGCCGAGCTGCTTTTGTCGGGTCTGGTTTCGGTGATCTTCGGTTTGTTGGACTTTCGCGCCGGGCGTTCGCCTTTGACCAGAATAAAGCGGCGGTGCAGCTGCTTTTTCTTCATCTCCCGCCAGAATTTATAGGCTCTCTCGGTAACGCCTTCGCGGCCGCCTGAGTCGCAGGCTGTCATCAGGACAGCCATTTCTCGGCTAGAATTGTCGGCCAGGGGGTAGCGCTTGGCGACGACCATCTTTTCGAGCAGGAACCAGTCTTCTAGATAGCCCGCCGGGTCAACCTGCAATGGTCCATTGTGGTCGTAGCGTTCCGATTGGCCGATGTCGAAACGATCGATCAGCCATTCTTCGTTGTTGAGACCGTAGCCGACGACCTGCACGACGAATTTAGTTTTTTGCACGTCAACGGCGGCGATCAGGAACCTCACTCCATCCGGCACTTGCCGTTCTGGCAATGCTTCGGCGCGTTTCTCGTAGTCGCCGGAGCATCTGTCTTCTATCAGCCGGCGAGGCAGGTAGGGCGCGCCCATGTCGACGTTGACTTTGGACTTGAGCGCTTGCTCTGACCCGGTGATTTCGTATTCGTACAGCGCATTGAGATAGTTCTGCACGATCGAGCGCCACGATTGATAGGCGGCGATGGCGCCAGGCATCCAGAACGATGCTATCTTGCTTTTGCGCTTTTCTCCGACGACCTTGCCGTTTTCGATACGGCAGCCTTCGGGAACCCATATCGCCATGGATGTCATCCAGCGCTTTTTCGACTCCGGTATCACGACACCGCAAGCGGGGCAGGGCACGCCGACGTCGCCCAATATGCTGGGATCGACGTTGCCGAATATGTCGCGGTTTTCCGCATAGGAAAATCCCTCGATGCCCGGCGGCTGCATGAAGTATTCTTCGCAATCTGGGCAGGGCCAGTACAGCCGGCGGCGGTCGCCCAGGTTGTATAACGACAAAGCCCCGCGGGTGGGCGGGGCTTCATGGGGCGTGGATGGCGTCCAGCGCGGGTTGAGTATCTCGAACCCTGGCGATGTTTCGACCAGGGTCATTCCTCGGCTGAGGAATGTCTGCGTGCGTTTCTGCGCAAGTGAGAAGGGGGAGCCTTCTTTGTCGATATCCTCCGGCATTCGGTCGTAGTCGGTCAGCGCCATAAATTTTAGCGGCTTGCCCGAGAGCTTGTTGATGCTTGGCCAGGCCAAAAATAGGACGTTGCCAGATTTGTAGACCTTGTCGAACGTGTTGTTCGATTTCGAACCGGTGGCCAGTTCACCGCCGATGTCAGGGCTGTACCGGTGCAGGCGCTTGAGGCGCTGGATGTCGAAATCGCGGGCCGTGTCGCCTGATGTCTGCAAGATCATCATATCTGACGGCTCGCATTTCACCATGTAGGTTACAAAGCCATCGACCAATGCCTGTGTCTTGCCGCTTTGCGCCGGGCCGACGAAGATGACGGCCTCATATTCGCGCTTGGATAGGCAGTCCATGGGTTCGACCATATAGGGCGTCAGATTCGCGTCCCAGGGCGCGATGCCGCCGCTGGCTGATCTCACCTTCATGAATCGGCTTGCTGTTTCGCTGACGCTGATGCGCATCGGCGGCTTTATCGATTCGGCGACCTCTTTGCGGACTCTGGCGGCTGATGCGAGGCTCATCGCATTAATTCCTCGGCCAGCTTGATGCGGATCTGATCACACACATTTTCGACGCGGCTGACGGAATCAGGGTCGAGCCCGCAGTTGCGCTCCAAGATATCGGGCAGTGTGTCCACGGCCTGGACGAATGCATTTTTTATCAAGGCCATTTGCTCGCGGCATTCGTTGACGCTGACCAGGTCGCCCTCGGCACTTTCGACCTTTAGGCTTTCGAGTTTATTGCGAGTCTCGTCCAACTTGGCTTTCGCGAGTTGCGCCCGCTCGGCAGGGTGGAGGCTTGACGGGTCAACATCGTCCCAGCTTTTCCTGTCCGTCATTACGCCAAGTATTGCCGTTGCGGCATCCTTAAGCTTGTAGACTGGGTAGTTCTTCTCGTTGAGTCCGGCGGGAATAATGCCGGCGGCATCAAAACGCCGGGTGACGGTATCGCGGGAAATGCCGAACTCGCGAGCGTATGCGGATATTGTCAGCCGGATCCCTATTGGCTCAACATTATCCGCGATACTCTGAGACACTATGATTTCCTTCTTGCCGACACCTATAAAGCAAAAAACACTTATAAATCAACGGTTAGATAACATGCAGCCGAGGCCATGGAGAACCCAAAAAACTCTCAATTTCCGCGAGCTTTTGAGCCCGCTCTTGATTTCTAAAGGTCTAGGGTCCCCGGTAATTACGGGCATAAAAAAAGCCCGGCTTGAAACAAGTCGGACTTCGGTGCGATTGTGGGAAAATATACTGAAATATTGCGGCGGTTGCAAATTTTTATATCAACCTATGGCCGCCGCCTCTCTCTTATCAGCCATGAATATTGAAAACACCACATTAGAATCAATGCTTTGCACATAACTGAACGCACGCTCGTAACGCTCGCGCCATGTGCGTCGATAGTTGCACTCATCGACGCTAATCGCGCCCGCCAGATCACGACCTGACAGATGCTGATAACCCGCACCGCTGCACCGATTGCACACTCTATTCACCACCAGGCCGCGCCCATGACAGCGCTCGCAACGATTCGGCCTAACTACTTCGAACACCGCCAACGCGGCCATGTTCGACATCGTAGGCCGACCCTTAACGATGCGCCAGTCCTCCCGGATAGCCACATCAGCAAGCCATACCCGCACATGCGCAATCAATCGCCTCTCGCTTTCCTGATCATCGCCATATTTCGCCAGCGCAAGATCAGTCTGTGGACCGGTCAATCCAGCCAGCAACCCGGCCAGTTCGGACCGCTTCATCGCATTAGGTGAACCGCTACCGCCACGCACCGCATGGTACGCAGTCGATCCTGCACATAACAACCCTATCATTTCCACGCTTGCCATCTGACCCCCAATCATCACCATCTGGACCGCCTCAGCGATCCGTCCCAATAATCCCGAGGCTCAACCAAAACCCCTACCCGTACCACCAGTCCCTCTGGCTGGTCGACATGAACAGCCGCCAGCTTTCCAAACACCTTGCCAACCACCAACAACCAATCAGCTAAATCCGGCGCATCACGCCGCATTCTTTCCCACTGCGCTCTCCTGCAGGATGCGATCACTTGAGCAGGTCGCGCAGACGAGACAGATTTGATTTCATCAGTTCTGTATCCGTCTTGACGACGGAAGTCACAACAGGCGGTGGTAACGAGAGACCCAGCGAGCGAAGATGTTCCAATCCTTTTTCGGTGATCTGGTACGTATGCGCCCGTTTTCCAGTATGCCGACATAATTTGCCTGGCATCTGCTCAAGATAACCCAGAGCCTGCAAATCGAATGCCCGCTTAGGACTGTTTGAGTATTGCTCATATTTCCAGTCCAGCACCTCAACAGCTACCTCCTTGGCTGTGCATCCAGCGTTGCCCACAAACCCACGCAGCAGCGCATCTTGATCGTGGTATCTCGATTTACGGCGAGACAGCTCGACGATCGAACTAGCAGACGACACGCCCATTCCCCCCAAAGCCCAAAGCCTCGCGCATTCTCGCCAGCCCCTCTCGCGCCGCCTGATGATTCACCGGCTTATCGCGCCCAATCGACTTTACCCGATCAAACGCATGCTCAGGCCATTCAGGCCATCCTGCTGCTACCAGGCGCTTGTACGCAGGTCCAACCATAGCCATGGCCTTGGCTGTCGACGCCGTCCTCAGCACATGCATATCCACCTCCTGCGCAATCGCCAATACCAGCGGATGCCGAAAGCGATCAGCCAACGAACCCTCGCGGCTTCTGGCATTCGCCAAAATGCTCACCACCTCATTCAGCCCAGGCACATCGGCCGACGCCTGCATGCACATCTCGCGAAACTCAGGCAACGTCGGCGGCCATTCCTGGCCGTTTTTCAGCAGATAATCAAACCCGTGTGCCAACTGCTCACGGCTCAAACCAGACAGCCCCATAGCCCACGTCTCGGCTGCTTGACTCACCTTGCCCGTCTCGTCCACATGCAGGCCATAGGCGCTGACCCAGCGATGCCCGTAAATCGCAGACATCTTTTCCCAGACGCGGCTAATCACACGGTCCGACAACGCGCTCTTCACGTCGCCGCTGCGCGTCCTCGTAGCGTCGAGAGGCCTGCTGCACGAGCTCGACGGCTGATAGTTTTCGCTGTTGACCAGATTGCTGATGTGTTCCATTGCTCGCCCCCTTTTCGTTCCTCACCCAGTTCCGCCATGTGGCGAACCAGTCCAGTTTCCTGCCCTTTGCTCCCGGCTGCGCGATCCAGTAATCGCGAAACCGGGCAAAGGCAATGTCAGGATTCAACTCCGGTCTATCGTCCAGGCAAAACTGACGCCATGCCATCGGCAGCATTTCCAACTCCAACCGCTCACCTCGTTTTTCGGCGGTTTTTTTTGGATACTGCGTAGCAGTATCTTTTTCCTGGTTAAAGAGTTCCTGGTTAGGGTGCAGCTGCTGCACTACCCCTAGTGCATCTGCTGCACTACCCCCTAGTGTATCTGCTGCACTACCCCCTAGTGCATCTGCTGCACTACCCCCCATAGAGCAGGAATTTTTATCACCAATAACGTCGGCCTGGACATGCAAATTCAGCCTGTATTTATTGACGTTATTATTGCCTTTATCACTTTTTGAGCGAAAAACCACGATCAATCCTGCCGCTTCGAGGCGATTGATATTGTCAATCATCGCCCTCTTCGACATCCCGCACTCTTTTGCCAACAAATCGTGCGACGGATAGCACAATCCGGTATCATGATTCGTCCGGTTCGCCATCATCAGCAGCACTATCTTTTGCATTGCGGGCAGAACTTGCTCCGTTGCCCATGTCATCGCCTGGAAGCTCATACAGCAGCCCAAAAACCCACGGAACCGCGCATCATCACGCAGCACAATCTCACATCAACCACGCTTCACCTCGATGCGCATCGCGCACGAAACCCGCCCATCCGCCAACCGACTCGGGTTAAACATATTCACAAAATGGAATTTATGCGTATTCGCCCGATCGCAACCCACGCGAATAGGACAGGAATGATTCCCACACCCGGTGTAATTCGTCGGCGCTCTATTCTTGTTCCACATAAAAAACCGCTATAAAACGCCAGCCGCAGACAGCAACACCAAGCGGAAAGTCTCCATGCTCAAGTCGTTGTTGTAGATCATCACATCGCCGCGCCCAAACGCTATCCCGGCCTCGGATTCATGCGGATCGGACAACCCCGTCTGGCGCTCGATGTGAATGATCACGCCGCCGCGCCGGCGAATATCCGCCGCCTCATTCTCAA
>Ga0066413_1000243_pt1 | contig 11273 bp, 6 predicted proteins | sample LakWasMet19_HOW5_2_FD_59540 | JGI IMG/M metagenome (GOLD analysis project Ga0066413, IMG submission 59540) | Freshwater sediment methanotrophic microbial communities from Lake Washington under simulated oxygen tension - Sediment Metagenome 19_HOW5 | ecosystem: Environmental > Aquatic > Freshwater...
GCGGCTGCGGCTCCCGTGCCCGCCGCCGCAGCCGCTGCGGCGGCGCCACCCCCCGCGGGTGCAGAGCAGACCGCGAAGCCGAAGGTCGACGCTGGCTCGGCGGCAGGGGCAGGGGGCTCCGCTGACTCTGGCCTCGCTGCCACGCCTGCGCCTGCGCCCGCCGCCGACGCCGGCTCCGCCGCGGCTGCCGCCGCAGACGCAGGTGTGAGTGCTGCCGGCGAAGCGGCGGGCGCGGGCGGGGTGCCGCAGCACCCGTGGTCCTCGCTGCCGCAGAAAGACGCGGAGGCGGCTGCGCGGCACCTGGTGGCGCTGCGCCGCTTCCCGCCGCAGCCCTCCGCTGAGATGCTGGCGCTGGCCAAGGCGGCGGCGCGCGGCGGGATCTTCAAAAAGGCGGCGGCCGCTGCTGCCGCGCCGGGCGCCGCCTCCGACGCGGTGACCTCCTCCTCTCTGCAGGCGAGCGCGCAGATGCCGGAGGGCGGGCTGGCGGACAAGCCGGCGGCCCCCGCAGCGGGCGCCCTCGCCCCCGTCGCCACCGCAGCGGTAGGGGGCGGCGCCGCGGCACCCGCCTCCCTCACCTCCCCCGCCTCCGCGAGCAGCGGCGCCGCGGCTGCCTCCGTGAGCCCCACCGCCCCCCTGCCCAAGGATGCGGGCCGCCGCATGCCCATCACGCGGGCCTTCGGGCAGGCGGTGGGCCTCAGCGTCCTCGCCTCCTCCTTCGCAGCGACCTCGGGGGGCGACGCCGCGGCGGAGGAGGCGGCGGCGGGCGCGCCCGCCTTCCTGAGCGCGGGCAGCCGCGGCGGGGCGGGCAAGGAGGAGGGCGCGCTGGACGTGGCGCTCGAGACGGTGTCGCGCGGGGTGCGCCACCGGCTGGGCGCGGGCACCGTCGCCAGGGAGGGCGCGGGGTCGGGGGGCGGGGAGGGCGGCGTGGCGATGTCCTGCCTCTCCTTCCGCGGCCACGCCCCCTTCGCTGCCATCACAGCCCTCTCGCACGACACGCGCGACCATCGCGTGGCCACGGGGGGCAACGACGGCCGCGTGACGCTGTGGGACATGGGTGCGCGGTCCTACGTGCACACGTACGAGGAGCACGCCGCAGCCGTGACGGCGGTGCGGGTGTGCGGCGACGTGGTGGTCTCCGCCTCCCAGGACGGCAGCGTGCGGGTCTCCTCCTTCACGCGCGCCGCGTACGGCCTGGCGGAGGGGTCGCGGACGGGGGCGCGCCCCTCGCTCGCCGCCAAGGCCGCGGGCAAAGACACGCCATCAGCGGCCCGCAAGGCGGCGGCTGCTGCGGCCAAGGAGAAGGAGGCCAAGGAGGCCAAGGATAAGGCTGCAGCTGCTGCAGCTGCGGCGCCGAGCAAGTCTTCGTTCTTCTCCTTCGGGCGGCGGAAGGAGGCGCCCGCAGCGCCGCCTGCACCTGCGCCTGCGGCCGAGGAGGCGGAGGCTGAGCGGGTGCGCAAGGCGAGAGAGGCGGCGGAGGCGGAGGGCAAGCGTTTTGACGACGAGGAGGCGGACAGCGACGACGACGACGAGGAGGAGGAGGACGAGGGCGAGGTGGGGTCGTCAGCAGCGGCTGCCGCCGCGTCTGCGCAGGCAGCGGAGGCCAGCAAGAGCGAGGAGGCTGCAGGCGGCAGCGCGCACGGTGCCTCAGCTTCCTCCTCCTCAAGCGGCCTCGGCCTCGGGCTTGGGCTGCCCTTCCCCTTCCCGCTCCCCTCCATCGGAGGCGGCGGCGGCGGCTCGGCAGCCAAGTTCACCTCTGCGCTGCGCCTGACGGGGCACTCCGGCCCCGTGACGGCGCTGGACGTGTGGGAGCGGCCCGAGGAGAAGAAGGCAGGCGGGTGGTTCAGCCGGGGCAAGGCCGCAGCCGCAGCAGCGGGCGACGCAGCGGACGCGCCCCGCACACTGCCGGCCGCCTCCACGTACGCCATCGTCACGGGCGGCGCCGACGGCACGGTGCGTGTGTGGAGCGCGAACTGGCGCGTGGCGCGCAACGGGCGCGCGCGCGGCGCCGCGATGCCCCTCTTCACGCACAGCAACCTGCACCGGGCAGGCACCATTGTGGAGGCGGTCAAGCTGTCGGCGGACGGGCGCCTTGCCGCCACCGCGGGCCGCGACGGGGCCATCGGCATCGTGGACGTGCCTGCGGGCAAGACGTGGGTGATGACCAAGCCCAAGCCTGCCAGCCGCGGCATCCTGGGGTGGGGCAGCCGCGCCGCAGAGGCGGTTGACCCCGTCGCCGCCCCCTCCGGCCTGCCCATCACCAGCATCTCAATCGACGTGGGGCGCCGCCCCGTGACCGTCACCTCCGCAGGTGCGGACGGCACGGTGCGTGTGTGGGACGTGCTGCGCTCTGGCGGGGTGGCGGCCGCCTTCCCCTCCGGCTCCCCCGTCTGGGCCTTCGCCACGCTGCCCGCCCACGGCGGCGGGGCCCCGCTGTACAATGCCGACGGCTCCCTGCTGGCGCCCGCCTCCCCGCTGGGCGACAGCTACTTGGTCAGCGGCCACGAGGACGGCGGCGTGCGCAAGTGGGACGCGCGTAAGGCCACCGTGCCGCTCGCATTGTACCGGGGCCACGGCGGCCCTGTGACGAGCGTGGCGACCCTCGGCGACAAGATCCTGAGCGGGTCGACAGACGGGGGCGTGCGGCTGTGGGACGGCAGCACCGGCCTCTCGCTGCGCTGCGACGGGCACACGGCGCAGGTGTGCGGCGCCTCGCTCACGCCGGACTACTTCCTGTCCGCGGGCTGGGACGGCTCCCTGCGCTGCTGGTTCCCCACCGCAGCGTGAGCGCCGGACGACTGCGCAGCTGCGCAGCGAACCAAGCCGGCAGCTGGCATGGGACGAGTTTCAGAGTCCCCGGGGCCGGGCCAGGTCAACAGCCGCTGCAGGCTGAGCGGAGCGGATCGGGGGTCGAGCCGTTCACTGTAGGCAGGCCAACACCGTCGAGGGCTGTAGGTGCGTTAGGTGCTGAATGCAGAAGCGCGTGCTGCGAGCATGCGCCTGAGAGACGTGGAAGCGCGAGGGCGCTGCAGGTAAGCCGTTTCAAGTTGTCAACTTTGCGGGTCGATATCCATCGGCCGCGCATGCATGCAGATGGCGAAGTTCGAATCCGTCGAGCCGTTCGTTCAGAGTCAATATGTGCCACAGTTCGTCGTTGTCCCGAAATTCTTCAACAGGAGCTCGAGTCGTTGCACGAATGGGTCGACAAGGCCGCGCCCTTGTCATAACAAGCTTAAGCCTGATCATGTCCGGATCCTCCACGGCCGTCGGGATGTCCTGATGAGTCCAAAAGTATAAAATTGAAGTGTCGCGGCAGCTGTCGAGATGTCTCAGTCGCTACAGCATGTGCCACTTATCACGACGAGGCCTCGGGACAGCATTTGCCAGCCCGCGCAGCGCTAGCAGCTGCAGGCTGCGCACGCATGCGTGCTTGCCGACCATTGACGCTGGGTCGCCCCATGTACACGCGCGCGGCGACATGTGACGCAGGGCTGCCCCCGGGTCGCCCCTGCATACTGCAGCCGCGACGTACGCCGAGCCCCAGACAGCGCTGGCGCTGCCAGCAGCACTCGGGGTTGCGCCTCCTGCTCCGCACGGGCTGTCGGCTCTCGCGGTGACACCGCTGCTGGATGTCCTGCCCCACCGTCCCAGCTAGCTGAACGGTGCGCTCACTCAAAGTCCGTCTCGTTGTAGATGCCTGGAACCCATGTGTTGGCCTTCTCCGCCACCGCCTTGACCACCGTGTTGCGGTGCGCGCTGATGCCGATCTCCGCCAGCCACTCGTAGAAGGCGTTCACGTGCTCCTGCGATCACAGGTGAGGGGAGAGGAGGGCAGGGGAGGCAGCGGCAAGGAGCCGAGGTGTCGAAGGGGAAACGGACGGCGGGGGAGGAACGAGCATCTGTGCACCAACGCACTCTCGACAGCGGCGCTGACGTGTGTGACTCACCACCGCAGTCATCTTGGGTGCGCGCAACTTCAAAAACTGGCCCATGAGGGCATGCGTGGTCTCAATGCCTGCGCTTTCCAGCTTGGCCACGCCAGCTGGGCCTGCAGAGCGATGGCACCGTTCGATCATCATGGCAGCAGTTCAGGCACGTCCGTTCCCCGGGCGACGAGTGGACGGGGCTTCTCGCGTGAGCGACGCACCAATTCCTGGCACACGCGTCAGGTCCTCCGGGAGCACAGCCTCCATGACGAAGGCCGCAAATGTGTCATCTTTCACCGCGCTGCAAGGAATACGCCAGCGACGGGATTTGTGGGACCGGGACACAATTACTTGCCCGTTGGGAGCCGAAGGTGCCGCCCGCCATCGCTCCAGCGAGCTCTGTGCGCTGCCCTAGCAATGCAGTACTCACGAGGTGGCTGCCGGGTTGTATCCCTTCTTGGCTGCAGACATATTGATGTTGCCGGAGTCTGCACCCAGCGATGATCGGTCGGTCGCCGTCAGTTGGTTGTGACATCCGAGAGAGTGCGCACAGCAAGCGCTGTCATGCAGCGCACCCCCACGAAACCAAACAAGCTCACAGGGCCATCTCAGCAGCCGGGGTCAGCTTCTGAGCTGGGCACCGACGGCGATGGCGATGTCCAGCTGCAACCTGCAACCGCCGAAACTTACACTGAATGCAAGAAAAGATGATGCCACGAGTGTCTTCGATGCGTTCAAGAAAGTGCAAGCAGTTGTGGACGCACCCCAAACTCAAATGGGCCGGGCATCGGCGACGCCTGCGATGTTCTTTCAGTTCCGGTCCTCTGACAAAAATGGCGAATGCCGCTTCGGAATGCGATTAAGTTTTCAAGACCCACGACGAGCCCAGCGATTGAGTCGTTGGTGGAGGAGGCCGCTCAGACACACTGAGAAACGCGCAGTGCGCGGCTGCTTTGAAACTTTTCGAGCATCTGCGAACGGAGCCGTTGGCGGGCTGCCTCAAGGTTGCAGTCCTCGGATGAGTCGCGCCGAATGGCGCCGTTTGCTCTGCGCCGGATTGGTCGCCACAGCCGGGTGCCTTCCCCTTCGCGACGCGACCATCACTTCCGTTGATAGCATTGCCTTCGCCAGCTGCAACAAGCACGACGAGCCGCAGCCGTTTTGGGCGGACATCGCAGCAGTGAATCCAGATTTGTTTTTGTGGCTGGTCAGTCGAAATCATAACCGTCTTGCTCGGAACCGGGTACAAGTGGGGCGAATGTGTCGCCTCGTATCGCTCCGTGGGACCTACCTCGCTCCTCGCGCAACGTAAGGAGTGATTGCAGGGCGACATCGTCTACCTGGACGACAAAGTCATCTGGAAGTGGCGCATCCCTGCCGACGCAGGCAAGGTCCAGCGGGTGTTCCACGCCCAGAGAAACCTGCCAGCATATGCTGAATTCGCCGAGCGGTTTCCAATCACGGGTATCTACGACGACCACGGTGAGCTGCATGGGTTTTCATGCGACACGAACGTTGCCTTGTTCTGTCCAGCTTCGCCCGGGGCCACACACGGCCCCACTCGTAACTTCACTCGCCCTCTTTCACGTACGCCGTTTGGTGCAGACCTGGGCCAGAATGACGCCGATCGGACGTGGGACCGGAGCGTCACCGAGGTGGCGCGCCAGAGCCTCTTCGAGTTCCTTGACGAGCCGGCAGACTCAGCGCGCCGCCGGCGGCAGGGTGGCGGGGTGTATGGGCACTTTATGCTTGGGTCTGCGCCTCGCAGGGTGCGCCTGATCCTCCTCGACGTGCGCACCTTCCGGGACCCCTGGTTTGAGGACCGGCCCTCCGACGACCCCCGCCTGCAGCAAGACCTCCTGGGGCAGGCGCAGTGGGCGTGGCTGGAAAGCGTGCTGCGCGACCCGGGAACCGCTGCGGAGGTCACACTCATTGCCAACGGACTGCAGATTATTGGACGCAACGACCCTTGGGTGGGGGAGCTGTGGGGGAAAGCCCCAGAGTCGCAGGCGCGGTTGCTCGCCCTTCTCGCTGCCACCAACACGAGCGGGGCCTTCCTGCTGAGCGGCGACGTCCACGTGGCAGAGGTGAACCGCCTGGCGTGCGCAGGTCTCGGCTACCCTCTCTATGAGTTCACTGCGTCCGGCCTCACCCACAGCTGGGGCGGCTGGCTCATCGGCAGTGTGTGGCGTGCCATCGTCATGGGACACACACGGGTGCCCGGCGGCTTGTACCAGGAGCGCCACTGGGGCGAGGTCCGGTTCGACTGGGGTGAGGTGGCGGTGCCCGTGGATCCTGCAACAGGGCGCTGTCCGCCCGACAGCGTGCCAGCGGCTGAGTTCGCGGCTCGCTTCCCGAACGCCACGCTGGCGGCCACCGCGGCCCAGTGCGTGGCTAACAACCCGGAGAGCAGCACGGTGGAGTTTCGAGTGCACGGTGTTGCAGACGGACGCGTGCATGTGCAGCAGGCAGTGCGCCTCTCAACAGTGCGGCCGCGTGGAGGTGCTGGGCTGCGCCGCCTGGAGCATGCGGGGCTTGCAGGGGAGCGCGCGGTCAAAACTGCCTGCGCACGTCTCAAGGCTGGTGCAGCAGTGGCACATAGTGGGGTTAACTACTCGGTTGTGACTGGTCCGGAGCGGGAGGCGGAGTTTGATGTTGCGCTGCGAGACTACGCCTGCTCTCCCCAGGAGCTCGAGTCACCGGACGACACCGGATACCCGCTGCTCACGAACGCAGAGCGCATCCAGCGGGAGGACCTGCAGCGAGAGCTGGGGGCTGCCATCCGCGCCTGCGCTGCATCCAGCCTGCAAGCGGGCTCCTCCCCAGAGTGCCGCCGCTTCATGCACACCTGCTCGCCCAAGCTGACGCTGGGTGACGCGATGTACTATTTCGTCGGTCACGGCATTGTGCTGGCTGCGCTGTGGGGCGTGGTGGGCTCAGGATTTGCGCTGGCTGCAGTGAGCTTGTGGAAGGGCAACGCCTGGCCGGGAGGGCGCTCTGTGTGGGTACCGGTTGGCATCGCGATCGTTGCAGCGGTGTTCGGCCTCATACGCGTGCTCGTGTAGGACTGCGGGGGGTTGATACTGTTCGCGTTGCTGGTTAGACGGCATGCGCATGTGTCCCGACTCACACCTCGAAACATGCATATGGCTACCCACCCCCATTGCGCCAATCCTGAAAACAATGGCTTCTGCCATCTGGACATCGACATGGATTATGTATTCGGACATAGAGTCAAATGCAACGAGCTCCACCTATGTGTATCGATCGATCTCGAGATCTAGATGCTCGAGCTCGCATGCACATAACCAATCAATATCGCGAACAAACCAGGGCGAAAGCGCTTGCAGCTCTGAATGCAACCGCTCACATGCATGCACCCTCGTCACAGAGCTTGAGGCGACACGAACGCCAGCAGACATGCAGTGCGCAATGTGGCACGCGAACGGGCAACATTCAGCGTGACTCAGGCGGCGGCCAGCACCACAGCCCGATATCGCCCAAACAGCTGCTCAGCAACAAAAGGTTGTGACCGGCAGCTCGGGAGGCTTGCAATCAAGGTTGGCAGGCTGCAGCTCCCCAAATGAAGTACGCCAGGCCAAGTTTCCATCTCGGGACAATCCGTCCAATACCCGCTACCTGGGGCTTGCAGGAAAAGCGAGAGGCGGAGAAGTCGCCAACGATGACAAGGGTCTGAGCTCCACGCCTCTTGCATCCGGCAGAGTGGGGGGCAGGTAGCTACCCGAGCTCACGGCGGAGCTGGCAGCGGACTGCGCGGACGGCGCTCGAATCCGAGGAGGGGTTAGTTGCGACAGCATTGCTCGCAGAGAATCGGTGGCAAAAGGTTGCCCCTCGGCCTGGCGGCGTGTCCGCTGAGGCGGGTCCACAATGTGCAGGGCCAGGGACGTCGCAGGCGGCGGCGAACCGGATGGCACTCGAAAGCCGGCAACGGCTGTGCTCGAGGCCGCACGCGCTGCGGAGGCTGCGTACCGTTGCGGCGGAGGAATATCACTGCCGGGAAGGCTGCTTGTACTCCCGGGGCCGCCCACGTCGTCCTTTGTACTGGGGCTTCGCCCTAGGGTAGGCGTGCTCGTAAAGGAGCCGCCGGGCGGGAGGTTTGAGCGCGACAAGCTCGCCAAATCAACGCGAGAGAGGACAGAAGAAGAAGGGACGGGTGGCGGCACCCAGCCAAACGGCCGAGCCACGCTCACTGTGCCCTCCTTCGGGCGCGGTCGCATGGAAGGGCTGCGAGTCAGCCCACCTCCACCCCCATTCGGGGACTGTGGAGCAGAGCCGCCAACCGGACCTGCAATGCTGCCTGCGGCACTGCCGGTGCCTCCACCACCGCGGCCGTACGACCCAGCAGCAGAGTGAGGTGTCATGGGGCTACCGCCACTGCTCGCGATGCTGGCCGCACGCGACAGCACATGTGCCGTTCCCGAGGTAGGGATCGCGACGCTCCGAGCGGGCTCTGGCAGCACAGTAGCAACCAGAGGAAGGGGGCGGCGGGATGCCGACGGAGTGGAGGTCGCAGACGCTGAGGCGGGTGTCGAGACGGCCCTGCTATGAGGCCCCGTCGCACGGCTGCGTGCTGATGCAGCATCGCCCTCACTTTCGCCTTCGCCGCTCTCAAAATGGGTTGGGAGATGGGGAGTGGAGGCCCCACTGCTGAGAGCAGTGTCCGGATCTCGCGGCGGCGGCTGCCACATGAAAAAGCGCCAGTAAGCCGGGCACAGGCGCGCAAACAGCGGGTAGAGGCAACCAAACACCTGGAAGCCCTCGTGAGGGTCATCCAGCGAGAGAAAGTAACCCAGATACCCGACAGCGCGGCCTTCTTCGTCGAAGCCTGACCCGAAGAAGCTTGCCCCACCCGGTGCCCCAGCCGCACCCTCGGCATCGGAATCAGCCTGAGGGTACTCCGAGGTTACACGCCGTAGAGACCCATCCCTGCGGAGGAGCCCAGCACTTTCATCGGGAGCCACGGTGGTCGCAAACGTGACTGTTGTCGCCCGCACGGCAGCTCGGGTGCTTTCTGTGTGACCAGGGAGTGTCGATTCCTCCACAGTTCCCTGAAGTGCCGCAGCGAGAATGGGTGACGGGGAGGCCGGGTGACTTCCAGAGGCCTTCCCACTTGTAGAGGCGCACGCCTCGTCCTCCTCTCCAAGGGTGCTCAAGGCGTTGGGGCGAGCAACCGGGTGAGGGGCGCGCAGCGCCGCTTGGGAGCCATCGCTTCGCACGGGCAGCGAGCGGGATGTTTGGCGTGCAGGGGCCAGAGGCGGCCGAGCTCCCGCGAAGCCACTTCCGCTGCTACTCGTAAGCGCGAGGGGAAGCTGGCCTTCGGATGCCGCTGTGCCGGGCAGCCTCGAGCCGCAGGCGCTGCCGGCAGTGCTGCTGGCGCCGGTGAGTGTGCTGGCGCTATCGGTGGGGGTGGCATCAGGGATAGTGGTCGCTGCTGCTGCAACGCCCAAGGCAACGTGCGGTTGACTCGATGCCGGCGGCGGTAATCGCAAGCCGGTTTTGGAGCCCGCGCCCGACGGCTGGCGCGGATCTGGCGGCACAAGCCCCAACCCGGTCAACGAGCGAGTGAAGACCTGCACGAAACGGTTGCGGCTGCGCGCGATGATCGTACTGCGGGTGTGCACGCGGTTCACGTGCTCGCGGGGAGCGGCAACTGCGATGCGAACGCTTTGGGCGCGCGCGTGAGCCATCGCCTCGTGCGAGGCTGCGCCGCCGATTGCTGTCAGAGCCCCTTGTGCCATCGGCGGCAGCACCGGCAGCGACGTGCTGACAGAGTGCCGGCGAAGAGCAGGGTCACGGGACAAGATGGGCAGCAGTGCGCTTGCGGCTCGCACGTGAGGCAGCATCGCACTGGCGGCGCGTCCTGCCAGGGCCGGTCGCTCTGTGGGGCCCGCTGGCGCTGCGCCGAGGGTACCACTCGCTGCCCTCTCTCGTGTCTGTGTACCATCCAAAGAGCGTCGAAGCGGAATGACGGCGATTCCCGCTCCGTCATGGCGCGTTGTGCTGGTGCCGACATGTGCAGCAGAGCTTGCGTCGAAGTCGCCGCTGGTGCGCTGGGCTGCAGCGGCGAGCGTTTCCTGCGCCGCGCTCGTGAACGCCTCGGATAGCTCGCGACTGAACTCTTTTGAGATGCGACGAGGCTTGCTCGCCCCTTCCATCGCTGGCCGCAGCGGCGTCAATGAGTTGCTGCCGCTTGGCTCGAGCAATGGGGTGGCGAGCCCAGACTCCGCCTTAGGCATCGACGCGCGAACTGCAGCCGCTGCTGCAGCGCCGTCAGGCAACAGCTGGGCAAAGATGTCTCTCTCAGACTCCAGCTCTGCGGAAGAGGCGAGCGGCAAGTCGCCGGCCGCTGCAGCCGACTGCAACTGGTGCAGTGACCGCTCCAGCGCCGCCATCAGGTGAAACGCGTGCGAAGCCGGGCGCCCGGGTGCTGCCGATGGAACCATGCCGCCGCCGCCGGTTGCCGCCTCTTTGTCGGTCAAAACACCGGCTGGCGCAAACGCAGCGAACGAGTACCCGCGTTCCAAAAGCTGCTGCTGCTGCTGTGGCTGGCGGCCTCGTTCCAGAGCTGCGCCGTCGAATGCCCCGCAGCTCGCCTGCAGCGCGGCCTCCTCAGCCATCCACAGCGCTGCCTCCTGGGCTGCGCACTCCGCATACGCCTCGCGCACATCGCGATACCACGTGATCAGATAAAAGACCGCCCCAAGGACATATCCGATGTCGGCGACAACGCTTAGCTTGGACATCATGCGCAGCTCCGCGCTGGTGTTGACGGAGGAGGGCGAGTGGTCGTCACCAAGCAAGTGCGCCGCAGGAGACACGTCAGGCAAGAGAGAGAGGACAGCGCTGACCCATGCATCGCTGTCGCCGCTTCCGCCCACGGACGACGACGCATCGTCGTGATGTATCTTGTGCGCCCGCGCGAAGTGAAAGAGGATGGTGCCCATGCTCGCAAAGACGTACACGATGCTGGGCAGCAGGTTGAAGAGGTTGGCCCACAGCTCCACGTTGTTCAGTTTACACCCGCGCGTTTCCTTGTCCGTGGTCAGGAAATAGTACAAGTAGCCGAGCGCGGACAGGAAAAAGAAGACGTTGCCGAGGCCCTCGATGAAGATCACGCAGCGGATGAGCGTCTCGCTGGTCTCAAAGGGGTAGATGTAGCTCGTACATGCATAGCACGTGGAGGCAGCGATGTTGAAGATGTCGCCCGATGCGCCCAGGAACCCCGGACTGCCCGCGTTCCCCTGCCACGCGAACAGATAGGCCCACGCGTCGACGAGGTAAATCGCCCCGATCAAAATGAACAATGCATTAGAAAATGCGGCATTGTTA
>Ga0066413_1000244_pt1 | contig 11268 bp, 8 predicted proteins | sample LakWasMet19_HOW5_2_FD_59540 | JGI IMG/M metagenome (GOLD analysis project Ga0066413, IMG submission 59540) | Freshwater sediment methanotrophic microbial communities from Lake Washington under simulated oxygen tension - Sediment Metagenome 19_HOW5 | ecosystem: Environmental > Aquatic > Freshwater...
AGAGTGAAAAGAGCGGCCACGTGTGCGATGAATCTTCTGAATTCGCCCAGGCGCGTTCGACCGTCCTCAGCGCAAACACAGTGCCCAGGCCTCGCCAGAATGACCGCTCATCCTTCTGTTCTGTTTTTGTGGACTGGACAGGCAGCTGCCTCTTGGATCGTGGGTGCCGCACCCGCCGTTCAACGTCTTGTGGGGGCCCAAGAGGTGGGGCAAGTTCTGGCGGCTGTTTGCGAAGGGTGTTCGCCCCGTCGATCATCATGGGCGATCCCTTGAAGCGACTGCAGCACCTGAATGTGGTGTCCAAGGTGATGGCCGAGCTGGAACGGTACCTGTCATTCTCGGACAAGGACCTTGCAGAATTTATGATCGCGCTCACGAAGACGCACAAGTCTCCCACTGAGCTGCGCGCTGCACTGCAAGCCGCTGAAGTCGACGTTCCTCCCGCTTTCGCGGTCTCTGTGCTGAAGATTGTTGCGGCTCTCGATGAACCGGCAGCTGGGGCAGGGCGAGCTGCTGCTGGGGCAGGTGCCGCGGCGCCGCCGGTTCGCGACGGTGACGAGAAAGCCCGCGAGTTCCCAGGGCTTGCACTGAAGAACACGGCGCCTGTTCCATTAGATGCACCCGCGGGGGCCGGTGCTGGCGTTGCGAGCGCCGGCGATGGTGTCGGTGTCGGCATGAAGCGGCCCCGATCAGAGTATGAAGCGCATGCGGCCTCCGCCTCGTCCGCTACCTCAGCCCGGGGCCGCGGCGACGACGAGGACGTCGGCGACTACGGCGCAGCTGCGCCTGCCAGCGCCCGCGAGGCGAGGGCGGGGGCAGCTGCGCAGCCCGCTGAGAGGGCGGCGCCCGCGGGTCTCCCTCCGGGCGTCCACCCCTCGCGGCTGGCCCGCTTCGACCACGCAGGCCGAGACGGCCCCAGCGCAGGTGGAGGGCATGCCGCCGGCGGCGGCAGGTTCGACCGCGGTGACGACGGCCGCAGCGGGCGCGGGGATGGGCCTGCTTCGCGATGGGGCGGCGACGGGGGCGCAGCAGACGGTTATCGTGGCAGCAGCGGCGGTGCAGGCGCGGGGCCAGGGGCTCGGCGCGACGGCCCCGCAGGCCCGCACTGTGACGGTGACAGGTACAGCGACAGCCGCGCGGGGCCGGGCGGACGCGGGGACGACAGACACGACAGCAGGGCTGGTCCTGCGCCCGGGCCGTACGGCGCTGCTGCGGCCGGCGGCAGGCCGTACGGTGGCGGAGCGGGCGCTGGTGCTGGCGGCGGCGGCGGCGGTGGTGGTCCCCGGCCGCTGCAGCTGTACGGCATCTACGAGGGCCGCGTGAGCAACATCAAGGACTTCGGCGCCTTCGTGGAGCTGCAGGACGTGGTGCCCCCTGGGGGCGGGGGCTCCAAGGCGGAGGGCCTCGTGTACGTGGGCAACGTGAAGGCGGGCGCGCGCATCACGCACCCCTCCGAGGCCCTCACGCGCGGGCAGGCCGTGAAGGCGAAGGTGATCTCCATCGCGGGCGGCAAGATCGGCCTGTCCCTCAAGGACGTGGACCAGGCCACGGGGGAGGACCTCATGCCCTCGCGCCAGGCGCCGGCCCTGGAGATGGCGGGGGCGGCAGCAGGCGGGGCCGGTGCCGGCGGCGGCGCGGGCGCGGGCGGCTACGGGGGCAGCTACGGGGGCGGCGCAGGGGCGGGCGGCAGCGCCTACGGGCCAGGGGGCGCGGCTGCCCTGGCCGCCAGCACGGGCGGCGCGCTGGGCGCGACGGGTGCCAAGATCTCCGCCGCGGAGGCGGGGGCGGGGTCAGACGGGCGGCCGAAGCGCATGGCGAAGCGCGAGTCGTCGCAGGAGCGGTTCGAGACGGAGCAGCTGCTGAAGAGCGGCGTCATCAGCGTGACGGAGCTGCCCGGCTTCGACGAAAGCACGGGCCTGCTGGGCGAGCTGGGCGACGAGGACCAGTTCGAGGTGGAGCTGCAGGAGGAGGAGCCCGCCTTCCTGTCGGGGCAGATGCTGAAGGCGCGCGAGCTGTCGCCCGCCAAGATGGTGGCCAACCCCGACGGCTCCATGCAGCGCGCGGCCATGACGCAGTCCGCGCTGGCGAAGGAGCGCAAGGAGATCAAGGAGCAGCAGCGCAACCAGCTGCTGGACGCCATCCCCACGGACCTGGGGCGCTCCTGGCAGGACCCGATGGCCGCCGCGGGGGAGCGGCACCTGGCGCAGGAGCTGCGCGGGATCGGGCTGGGCCTCACCGCGGGCGCCGCCGTGCCCGAGTGGAAGGCGAAGAGCATGGGCAAGGAGGTGTCGTACGGCAAGCGCAGCAACCTGAGCATCCGCGAGCAGCGCGAGGGTCTGCCCATCGCCAAGCTGCGCAGCCAGCTGCTGGAGGCGGTCATGGGCAACCCAGCCCTCGTGGTGGTGGGTGAGACGGGCTCCGGCAAGACGACGCAGATGGCGCAGTACCTGCACGAGTCCGGGTACACGCGCCGCGGTATGGTGGGCTGCACGCAGCCGCGGCGCGTGGCGGCCATGTCCGTGGCCAAGCGCGTGGCGGAGGAGATGGGAGTGCGCCTGGGCGCGGAGGTGGGGTACAGCATCCGGTTCGAGGACTGCACGAGCGCGGACACGGTCATCAAGTTCATGACCGACGGCATGCTGATGCGCGAGTACCTGATGGACCCGTCCCTGGCCCGGTACAGCGTGCTGATCCTGGACGAGGCGCACGAGCGCACCATCCACACGGACATCCTGTTCGGCCTGCTCAAGCAGCTCGCCGCACGCCGCAAGGACCTGAAGCTGATCGTCACCTCGGCCACGCTCGACGCGGAGCGCTTCGCCGCCTTCTTCTTTGGGTGCCCGACCTTCCTCATCCCCGGCCGCGAGCACCGGGTCGACGTCTTCTTCGCCAAGGAGCCCGAGAGCGACTACCTGGACGCAGCGCTCATCACCGTCATGCAGATCCACCTGCGCGAGCCGCCGGGGGACGTGCTGCTCTTCCTCACGGGCCAGGAGGAGATCGACACCGCGGCCGAGATCCTGCACGAGCGCATGAAGTCCCTGGGGCCGGGGGTGCCCGAGCTGATGGTGCTGCCCGTGTACGGCGCGCTGCCGTCCGAGATGCAGAGCCGCATCTTCGAGCCCGCGCCGCCCTTCACGCGCAAGTGCGTCATCGCCACCAACATCGCGGAGGCGTCCCTCACCATCGACGGCATCCACTACGTGATCGACCCCGGCTTCTGCAAGCAGAATGTGTACAATCCCAAGACGGGCATGGATTCCCTCGTCGTGGTGCCCATCTCGCAAGCGTCCGCCAAGCAGCGCGCGGGCCGCGCAGGCCGCACCGGCCCCGGCAAGTGCTACCGCCTGTACACGGAGGCGGCCTTCAAAACGGAGATGCTGCCGATGCCCGTGCCCGAGATCCTGCGCGCCAACCTGTCCAACGTGGTGCTGCAGCTGAAGGCCATGGGCATCAACGACCTCGTGCACTTTGAGTTCATGGACCCGCCCTCCCCGCAGACGCTCGTGAACGCGCTGAACCAGCTGTACGTGCTGGGCGCGCTGGACGAGGAGGGCCTGCTCACGCGCCTGGGGCGCAAGATGGCCGAGTTCCCGCTGGAGCCGCAGCTGAGCAAGATCCTGCTCACCTCGGTGGAGCTCGGGTGCAGCGAGGAGGTGCTCACCATCGTGGCGATGCTGTCCGTGGAGAACGTGTTCTACCGCCCGAAGGAGAAGGCAGCGCAGTCGGACCAGCGCAAGGCGCGCTTCCACCAGGCCGAGGGCGACCACCTCACGCTGCTGACGGTGTACGAGGCGTGGAAGGCGAGCAAGTTCAGCAACGCGTGGTGCTTCGAGAACTTCGTGCAGGCGCGCGCCATGAAGCGCGCGCAGGATGTGCGCAAGCAGCTGCTCGGCATCATGGACCGCTACAAGCTGGACGTCGTCTCCTGCGGCCGCAACTACATCAAGGTGTGCAAGGCGATCGTGTCCGGCTTCTTCACCAACGTGGCCAAGAAGGACCCCACGGAGGGGTACCGCACCGTGGTGGACGGACAGCCCGTGTACATCCACCCTGCCTCCGCCCTCTTCAACAACGCCCCCGAGTGGGTGCTGTACCACGAGCTGGTGCTCACCACCAAGGAGTACATGCGAGGCACGATGGCCATCGACCCCAAGTGGCTGGTGGAGCTGGCGCCGCGCTTCTACAAGCCCAGCGACCCCACCAAGCTCACGCGCGCGAAGCGCAGGGTGCGCATCGAGCCGCTGTACGACCGCTTCAACCCGCCGGACAGCTGGCGTCTCACCAAGCGCCTCGGCTAGGCAGCGGCAGGCGGGCGGAGGCCCGCGGTGCGCTGGCCACAACACCGCTGCAGCTGTGTTGCGCGCAGGGCGCCGCGGCAGGCAAGCAACACGTCGGACGGGTGGCGCGCCATTCCGGGCATGCTCACACGCTGTTGTGGTGCATCAGCACGCCCCTGCAGAATCTTCGAATCGTCGACTCTCAACTTCGGACACTGCGTTCAAGTTGCAGTGTCACGCGGACTCGATTCACGTGCACCGGTACCCTCGATATGTGTGTTCAACCAGCACGAGAGTGATCGAGTTCAGTGGCGATCGGACACGAACCTGTAGCTGAGCTCCAGTTGCGCAGTGACCGTCACAAACAATCGATATCGGTGCATCATGTTCAGCATGCCGAATTTTTGCAACCACACCGGAGCCCGCAGCCTCGCCGGGGCAGTGTGCAGGGACTCGCGCTTTCGAAGAGCAAAATCGCAACAGCAAGAGTGGCGCATGCATCCGCCTGCACATGCCGTGGCCACGTGCACCAGTTCGCTCCAGCTGAGTCGAGAAACCAGATTATCGACATCGTCTGGTTCATAGCATCCCACAACCTGCCCTCGACGGGACACCTGAACCGGGTGCTCCGCAGTCAACTGTCGGGTGACACGCCACGGCGCCCGGCGGCAGCGCGCTAATGCCCTACAACAGCGTTGGGAGCCATGTGAGCGAGGGCTCGGGCTCGACTATGCAGCTGAACGGGCATCATACGTCGGCAATAGTCGTCGGCCCGCGTGCTCTATTTGTGGTGCCCAGCGCGAAAGACACCAAAGTACAGCGACAGCGCGGCAAGCACGAGAACCACAAGACACATCCAGCCCTGTCGATCACGCCAGCGGTAAGTCTTTTCTAGCAGCTGTGCTGACCGCTTGAATTGTTGGGTGTTGGTTGCCAGCGTGTCGGTGCGCCCGACTAGCACGTCGATCTTCTCCCCGCGATCCATGAGCTCCTCCACGTTTGATACCGCCGCGTGCTTCAGCCGCTCCAGATGACCGTTCAAGTCTGTCAGCTTCTCGCTCTTCACAAGCATTGCATCGCCCACGTAACGCTCCACAATCGCTTCCAGCTGCCCTCGCCCTGCTGGCCTGCCAGCAAGCTTTCCTATCCTTCCAATCGCTTCAACCAGCTGTTGTGCTAAGCGAGCGGAATAGCCTCGAGACACCAAACAAACGATCGCGCTGCCATCGGCAGAGATGGCAAACGTGAAGTGGCAACCCTGACAGCGCCGATTTTCAAATTCCGTCTGCGTGTACGTCGCCACCTGCTCAAGCGCCCGTTCCCTCGCATCTGCGTCGCGCACTACTTCTGCGAGAATCTGGAGGCGCAGGTCGAAGATGCCGGCGTAAAGGAGCTCCATGTGCTCGCCTGCTGGCAACTCGGCGGCCAAACCCGTTCGATCGCAACTCGGCGAAGAAGTTTGGCAATGTGAGATCGTGATGCAGTGTGTATGTGCTGTTCGTTGAAACGAGAGCCTGAACGCACCTTTGGGCATAACAATCGTGCTGGAGCAGATCCAGCATGAAAGCACGGACGGGAAACCGGGGGATCGGGCTGAAGCGAATCTGCAGCCGTAATGCCATTACGGCACCGTTAGATTGGAGATTGAACAAATACATGACAGTGGAGCTATGGTGTAGTATGTTGTTGTGCTGAGTGGAGTGACAGAAACGTTTGGATGTGCGCGCTGTGACAACAACAACGGCGGCTCGATCGGGCCGTGGCCGGCGGGCGAAAACGTGTACAGCCCGCGCGCTGAGCTGCCGCCCCGAAAAAGCTCGCAAGTAAGTCGGCGCCTCGCTGCTGGTTCATTTCACCCCCGGGCCGGAAGAGCTGAGGTGTGAAACTGCGAATCCCGACCGCTGAATGTGTCAAGCCCAGCGCGGGTGCGTGTGGGAGTGACGTGTCACGCAGGACACCGTGACTGTATTCGACCGTTCATGGTGTGGTTCCACACATGATAGTCAACGACACAGATTGGCACAGGGCCGAGGTGAATGTAAGCATCAACAGGGCGCGCCACCGACGCTCAACAGCTGGCCAAGAGCGGTCAAAGCAAACAAAACACCAGGCAAAGTCACAGGCAGCCACTACCTCCCAGGGAGGTAAACAGTGAGATTGAGAGCCATGCCGCATCACGTACATGGGGCTGCTGCGGCCCCTCGGTGTGGTATTCACGCTGGCCCTTACATGAGTTCATGGCGCACCTCCTCGCCTGCAGGGTGGAAAACAGGCGAATGCAGAAAAGACCATGAGTGAATGGGATAGGCCAACCATAAGTCACAACAACAGCAGTCGCGCGCCTGCCCACCAGCGTGTCATCAAGCATCGGTGGGTTACACGACTCACATCCGTATGCGCGCGGGATGAGCTGGATCACGGTGTGCAGGGGGATGAGCTCCTCCGGGCACGACTCCGGCGGCTTGTCCGTCAGGTACGCGTACAGGACGCGCAGGGTGGCCTGGTGCGACACGATCAGCACCGGGCCCTTGGTGCGCATGAGCTCGATGATGACGGGCTCCAGGCGGTGCGCGATGTCCTCGTAGCTCTCGCCGCGCGGGTACCTGTAGCGGTACTTGTTCTTGCCACGGGCCGCGTACTCCTCGGGCATCGTGGCTGCGATTGTCTCGTAGGTCATGCCGTCGCACACGCCCGCGTCGATCTCGTTGAGCTCCGTCCAGCGGATGATGTCGCGTCCCATCGGCGCCGCAGTCGCAACCGTGCGCCGCAGATTGGAGGTCCAGACCAGCAAGTCCGTGTGGCTAGCCTCTGCACTGCCGTCGGATGCACTGGCGCCGGGTGTCGGCGATCCAATCGGCCCCAGCGACGCCGCCGCCGGTGACGCCACACCTGCTCCGGCGCCCATACCCCCACCGCCGCCTGCAGACGGCGATGCGCCTGCCGCCCCGCTGGCGTCCGCACACATCGGGTACATTCCGCGCATGAAGGCCCCCAGCTTGAGGGCGTACGCGTACCCGCGAGGGGACAGCAGCGAGTCGCCGCCGATGCGCCCAGCCACGTTGAACTCAGACTCCCCGTGCCGGCTCAGGAAGATGGGGCGCGGCGTGATGTGGAGGTTGCTCAGGAAGAACATGATGCGGCTGTTGAGGTACCCGTTGATGCGGTTCGCAATCAGCTGGCGGCCGACGTCAATGAGCTTGATGTACGGCGTGCCGCCCTCCTTGACCTCGTCGATGGGCTCGTAGACGGACGCGTAGTGGGAGATGCGCTGCAGGAAGTCGCTCACGGCCGTCGCCTCGTCCTGGCCCTTGTAGTCGGGCATCTTCAGCTTGGTCTCCGCGATGTTGCTGCGGATGATCTCCATGTCGTTGCACACGGACTCGATGAACACGAGCTGAAACTTCATGCCCAGACGCCTCCCGTGGTCAGCAAGGGCGCCGGTGAGCCACTCGCGTCGGTCCATCGTACTGTTGGTGGCGTCGAAGATCGCGATGTCGATGCTGCCGTCTGCCATCGCCGCCACCATGTCTTCAAGCGCCAGGCGCGCCATCTCCGCGCGCGCCTCCATCCCGCTCGCGTTGTGTGGGTCGAAGAAGGCGGCGGGCTGCATCGCGCCCAGGTACTTGCGCCGGTAGGAGCCCACGTTGTATATGTCCGCGCGCAGGCCCAGCCACGTCAGGTGCCGGCGCAGGCGGCGGGCGATGGCTGTCTTGCCGCGGGCAGGCAGGCCCACCATGCTGAGCACCAGCTTCCCCTCCCTGCGCAGCGACGCCTCCCGGCTGGTGAGGGTGGCGGCCTGCGGCGTGTGCAGCGCGACAGGCGGGCCGTACACCTGCACCGCCACGGGCTTGCCCACAGCGTTCGTGACGTCAGCCTGCGCGGGCAGCCCGCTCAAGCTGCTGCCGCTGAGCGGCTTCTTGCCCGTGGCGGACATGGTCGCCAGGCTGGAGGTGACCGCCTGTGAGGAGGTGCGGCGGCTGCGGCTGCTGTCGAGGCGGGAGCCCTCGGGGAGCGACCCTGCTGGGCTGAGGCCAGGGCCCTGCGTGGACACCGACACGCTGGTTACGGCAGAAGCGGACGCAACGGAAGCTGGAGAAGCCACAAGTGGCGGGCCGGCAGGTGCGACTTCGCTGCCGGCGGTGTCTGCAGCCGCTGTCAGGGCGCTCGTGGGTAGGGATCCGGCGACAGGTGCTGCCGCGTGCAAAGAAGAGTTGAGTTGGAAGGTAAAGGCGGGTCCCGACTGTGTGGACGACGAAGACGAGAGCGGCCTGCCAGCGAGCGCCGCAGAGCCAGGCGATGTGGGCGGGTGGCTCCGCATCGACGCTGCCCGCAGCAGGCTGTGCAGTAGCTGCGCCTGCGGTGGGGACGCGACCGCGGGCACCGCAGTCATCGGCACCGCAGGCGTGTCCATGGAGATACCGACGGTGGACTCTCCGTCGCTGTAGGCAGGCGACATTGCAGGCGTCTCCACTCCTGTCGCTGCCAGCTTCAAGCTCGGTGGTCCGTGCGAAGCTGCGTGATTGGACGGGGTGTCACCAGGTCTGCGCCCCGTGCTGGAGCTCGATAGTAGCGGGGAACGTGTTGTGCTCGGGTGGACAGGAACTGGCATGCGCCACCCGCGAGTGTCCGCGCCGTCCCGCATGCTTGCCACGTCGCCGTAGGTGCGCGAGCGCGTCATGAAGGAGGTGCCGCTCGGCGCTGCTGTGACGGGAATGCCGTATTCCTCCTGATACTCCCGCAGCACACCTGCGCCAATGTAGCCACCCAGCCGAGGCATGCTATCGTGGCTGCCCGAACGCGGCACGGAGCTCTCCGTGCCAGCAGCGGCCGGAGCGGAGGCCGTGGCAGACGGCGTTTTGTCCGAAAGACGCAGCGCCGCCGTTCTCGGGTCCACCGCCGGTTTGCTGCCACCAGGGCTGGTGACATCGCCGGACCCGGCGCCGAGAGGGCTCGACATCGCTGTTGTTGACTGACGTCTTTGTTGATAGATGCGGTCGGGTGTCCCCTCCTGCTGAGCTTGATAATTCAGGATGACACACGTGTGTACCACGGGTGTACAACACTCTTCTGCATGAGTCAAGAAAGCCGACTTCCTTGCGCTCGCTGCCCGCATGATCTACGGCATCACTTTCACGCGGTTCTGGCAATCTGTCGACGGTTTTGGACCGAGTCTTTCTCGCGTTCCCCGTTGATCGACGATGAAGCTTGCCCTGTCCACGGCGTTGCACGCCCACGCTTACCGTTGTCAACGGGGCTGTCGTGTGGCTTAACCTGCATTTTGGGAGAGCGGCCGCCGCCAACAATCGGCAACGAGCCACTTCGATCTCGACCGCAGCTTACGTGCACCATGTCGGCAGGCGTCGGGGCTGCGTCGGATACGGCGGCAAAGACCAGGTGGGTGCTTTACGTTGGGGTCGGTTCTGTCTGCTGTTGCTGTCATGGACGCGGTGTGTGTAACGTTCGGCACATTCTGACCTCGTTTCGTATTCGTAATCGCTCACTCTGCAGTGAGTGCGTGCGCGTTGTCGTGCGTATTCGACCTCTGAGCGACGGAGAGCGTGCAGCCGGTCGAAAGGTGGTCGTAAAGTCCAACTCCGCGCGGAAGGAGATTGCAATCACAAACCCCGAGAATCCTGCCGAGGGCCCGCGCTCCTTCACATTTGATCAGACCTATGGCGACGATAGTACACAACAGGAGGTCTACGAGACCACCGCAGCTCCCATCGTGGAGAGTGTGCTCGCGGGCTTTAACGGCACCATTTTCGCCTGTGAGTTGGGCGCTGGCGTAGGACGTGTGAGGCGCCTTTTGGAGAGAGCGCTCGAGGCATGTGGATTTGGGTATCACCCGCCTTGCTCGCTCACCTCCTGCAGACGGCCAAACGGGTGCGGGTAAAAGCCACACCATGGAGGGTTACCCCGAGCCCGCATCCGATCGCGGTATCATCCCCAACTCCTTCAAACACATCTTCGAGGCCATCAGGGCGAACAGCAGCCCCGACAAGCAGTTTCTCGTGCGCGCGAGCTACCTCGAGATCTACAAGGAGGTGTGTGGTGTGTGACAGCAGCGATCGGCGTGCGTCGGTCAAAGTCCCTGGTTGGCGAATGGCGAGTCGCGCTGCCGTTCTGCGGCGCGTCTCACGCTGCCGTTCTGTGGCGCGCCGCTTGCCCCACCCCCTGCAGGACATCCGCGACCTGCTGGGCAAGGACCCCAGCAACAAGCTGGAGCTGAAGGAGCACCCCGAGAGCGGCTGGTACGCGCGGGACCTGGCTACCTTCGTGGTGAAGGACGTGGCGGAGATCGATGCGGTGCTGCAGGCCGGCAAGAAGCACCGCGTGACGGGCAGCACCGCCATGAACGCGCGTTCGAGCCGTAGCCACGCCATCTTCACCGTGACGGTGGAGACGAGCGAGATCGGCCCCGACGGCAAGAGCCACATCCGCGTGGGCAAGCTGAACATGGTGGACCTCGCGGGCAGCGAGCGGCAGAGCAAGACGGGCGCCGAGGGCGTGCGCCTGAAGGAGGGCGCCCTGATCAACCTGTCGCTCTCAGCCCTGGGCAACGTCATCTCTGCGCTGGTGGATGGCAGGTCCACGCACGTGCCCTACCGAGACAGCAAGTGAGTACTCGCCGCAGGAGCGGGGGCGGGTTGTGCAGGCAGTAGCACGCAGCTTCTGCGCCCTTGCGCCGCCGCCTGCTTCCTGCTGCGTTCCGGCAATAGCTCTCACTGTTGGCGATCCGCCATGCCGCCATATCCACTCATCCCCTGCTGCCGCGTTGCCCTCCCCTCCACCCCGTCCCCCTCTCGCGCAGGCTCACGAAACTGCTGCAGCACTCGCTGGGCGGCAACACCAAGACGGTCATGATCGCGAACTGCGGCCCCGCGGACTACAACTACGACGAGACGCTCTCCACGCTGCGCTACGCGGACCGCGCCAAGCAGATCAAGAACAAGCCGCACGTGAACGAGGACCCGAAGGACACGATGCT
>Ga0066413_1000247_pt1 | contig 11227 bp, 5 predicted proteins | sample LakWasMet19_HOW5_2_FD_59540 | JGI IMG/M metagenome (GOLD analysis project Ga0066413, IMG submission 59540) | Freshwater sediment methanotrophic microbial communities from Lake Washington under simulated oxygen tension - Sediment Metagenome 19_HOW5 | ecosystem: Environmental > Aquatic > Freshwater...
GCATCGCCCGCGCAGCTGGGGTTGGTTCTCGAAAACGCACAGTTAACAAGCCCTTGACCATGCAACGGCGCCTGTGCGGTCGCGGCCGCCGCTGCATACGTCTCTTGCACCATCTCGGGCGTCCAGTGGTAATCCAGGAACAGACCGTCGCACGCAGCGAGAAACGGCGCGTTCTCGGGCGTGAGGGCAGACTGCCACCGCACGCGCCCGCTGCTGGCACAAACTGAGTCATACCAAATGACGCGTCCGTGCGGACCGACAGCCTTGCGCACGTGTTGCGTCAGGTCAGCGACGAAGTTCCGCATTGCACGGGCGCCTGCGTGAGCAGGGGTTGGGTGCAAAGAGGGTGCAGACGGGTCGGATGAGGGTCTCTCCATTCTGCTACTGGCTGCTACCTCGTTTGTCTCGCTCACATTGACAAAATCTGGGCGAGCCTCTGCCGCCACGACGCTGGAGCATGGCGCTTCGATGTTCACTAGCCAGCCGTCAAATCCAAAGAACGCAGCTATTGCTGCGAGCTGGGACGCCAGCGTTGGGGCCTCGATGTCAGAGTCCTCGACAGCCGCAGCTACGGAGACTGGGCCCTTAGCTGGCAAGGCAGCAGATGCGGCGCGTCCATGCCCACCACGCGCACCGCTGCACAGCACGCTCGCGGGGAGGTACGGCCCGCAGAGCAGCTCGTTCGCCTTTGCGCCGTCTGTCCACTCCGTGATCAGCGTGCCCAGCACTTTCACGCCACTGCGGTGCGCCGCATCGATCCAGCCGCGTGGCGGGATGGTGACACGCTCGTGCGAAAAGTAGACGAAGACGTCGCAGTACTGCCAGCGGTCGAAGAGGTACCCGTGCCCGATGGGGTCGTTTGCCGTCACCGCTTGCGGGCTGCTTCTGGGAAGGTGCTTGCCGCTGCCCACACTCCCCGGTTCGCTTTGTGTTGCAAACGCGCCCGCCGCCTTCCCAGCCCCTCTCTCAGACAATGAAGCTCGGCGAGTTTCACCAGCAGCGGCCGCCTCCTGTCGCTGCATTTGACCTACAAGTGCTGAGACCTCAGCATCAGCCTCCACAGCTGCATCCAGGGCCTCGCCTGCAGGAGAGGCTGGCATCTCGCTCTCCTTGCACCGCGTGGCGGCGAGACCGCCGCTGCAGCAGTCACTGCTGGCCCACGGGAGCGAGGCTGCAGCAGCTTGCAGCGGTGATGCGTTCGCTGGGCCCACGGAGAGCAGCGCGCCAGCAACCCGCTCGAGTGGCTCTCGCGCGCCCGCAGCGGAGCACGCAGCCCCGGTGACCGGGGCTGGTGGGTTGTGATATCTATGTACGAAGGCATCCTCCTTATAGACAGAAGTCCCGCAGTCATGGCACAGCAGGAGGCGAGGCCGGATGCTGTCTTGATCCCATTCTGCTTCCTCCTCCTCTTCCACCTCGGGCGAGCAATGAGGAGCAGTGGCTTCGACACGCTCTTCTGGTCGACCGCTGCGCACGCTAGGCTGTGCGCTCCGAGCACCGCCACCAGCTGCTCGAAGGCTATCGCTCCCTCCCGCTGGCTCCCGCAACCCTGGTCGGACAAGCCATGGTACGCTCGCCCTGAGCTCGCAGTCAGCGCGTGGGTTGGGGTTCCAGCGCAGCACATGCTCCAGCGAGCGGAGAGGGGTCGCAAGGATGCGGTGCGGTGGTGGACCACTCGGCCCCCGCCGTTCGGCAGCGGGCGACGGAGTTGACCCGGCTCTGGTTGGGGATGCAGGTGCGTCCTCGGCCCATGACAGGAGTGCATCTAGCAGCGACCCGGCCGGTGCAGGGGCGGTAGTTGCAAGCCCGGTAGCGGCGCGCAGACTGCTACGAGCGTCTGACAAACCCAAGGCGACGTGCCCACCACTGCCATCTGTATGAGCTGATGGTGGTCCTGTGAGCCTCGTCATGCGCAGGCGACTCACTGTCCCCTTCAGGCAGCGCAGAGACGACGCTGGGAACGCAGGCCTGTCGAATGCCAGGGCCCCCTCGCCCACGAGGTTGTGCGGCAGTGCGGCAACAGCGGAGCAGAGCTGGCAGCTGGCAATCGGTGCAGAGTCGACCTCGCTGTGTGGATGCGAGAGCTGCCGCGTGCTGTGAGCAATGGTGCTGCCTTGGCTCGCTACAGCGGGAACAGCGGCAGCGGCGTTGCAGCAGAGTGGCAGCCCTCCCAGCCATCCTGCGGCTTGCGCCCTGAGCGGGGGCTCCAGTGCAGCTGCAGCAAAGCGCGGGCCGCCAATCGTGACAACATCAGGCGCCTCCAAAGTAATGGGTCCTGGGTAGACAGTTTCCCATGCTGTCGTAGGCATAGCGGCCGCGTGACTGCAAGCACACGGAGCGAGTCCGCCAGAGCCCTCAACCGCTGCAGCCGCGTGCGGGTGTGTGTGCAAGCGGTGCGTCCCGACGAGGTCGCATGGCCGCCCGTCTACAAGTATTGCCACCTCCAGCAGACCGCCGCCAGACAGCACCGGTATCCCGCAGCGCACTCCAACAGTCACGCGGTATCGCCTGCCGGCAGCGATGAGCGGACAGACAACCGAGAAGTCGGTTCGTCTGTCAGTCGTGACGAAACGCAGCCGCCGCTGCCCAGGAGGCCCGGAGAGGAGCAGGCGCCACCCAACAGCAAGCACCGGGGCTGCCACAGCCCGCTGTTTCGGCCCGATGCCCAATGCCACATCTCCGCTCGATGCATCTCGGGTCTCCGCAGTTGCGATGCCATGCATTGCCGGTGCTGCGCCGGGCTGTGCGAGCAACAATGTATCGTCAGCGCCACTCTCTGTAGCCAGGCCGCCGCCGCCGCCAAAGCCACAGCTTCCACTGGCGCTCGGGCAACGGGCGGCACGTGGCACGAGAAAGCGGCAGCCTCGCAGCTGCAGGCGGGCGTCGCCCTTGGTTGCGCCGCTCATGCTGCCCGTGCTGGCGCCGACGGCGTGGACGCGCAGACGGACGGATCGGCACCATGTTGGCCGGTGCAGCAGGCACGAAAGGGTTGATGCGGGGCCGCCGCCGCCGATGGTCGCCGCAGCTGCCGCTTTTCGGCTGGCGCCGACTGGCTCCTCTGCGCCTGCCAGTGCCATCGGCGTTGTTGCCGGAGCAGGAAATCGCACGCACTGGCGACTGTCGAGAGTGTGCCACGTGTGCCCGTCTGGGCTCCCCTCAAGCTCCCAAGCCGTCGGGTGGCCAGCCGCAGGCGCGAGGCCGTCCCAGCCTACGCAAAGTTCGTATCCAGAAATCAAACGCTCAGCTGTGAAGTCAGCTCGAAGCCAACCGCCCGGCAGGGGAAGCTCCATCGCCGTCGGCGCATCTCCTGTCAGCGCATGAGCGTCGGAGGCTGGAATAACTCTACCGTTTGCATGAACGGGGTTCGCGCTTCTGGCAGCAGCCGGGTGCAGCAACTGGGCGGCGACTGAGGCGTCCTCGAGGGTTGATCCCGAAATTTGTGCAATGTGATGCTCAGGGATGAGACATGAGTTTGACAAGCCACTGGCAGACGCCGCGAGAACCCCGGGCTGGCGCAGCGGGGCAGAATGGTCAATGAGAATGGTGTCATCTGACTCAGCGCACTCGACGTGCTCGACCTCGAGATCAAAGAGCGTCGTGGGCGGCGTCGCCGGGCCATAACAAGTTGTCCAGAGGTCAGCAGCCCTGATGGCCAGCGGAGCAAGTCCGCTGAGGAGGTAGCCGGCAGCATCCATCCGGATTTACACGACTGTTGCCTAGGTCATGCGCAGGTGGGTGTTGTCGCTGACCGCAAGTTGCGACAGGCCAGATCTTCGAACAACAACGCGCACCGCGCGTGAATCACAGCCAAGGTGCAGCGCATGCACGCAGGGGTGCTTTTCAAGATGATCAAACACGGGAATCTTCTCAGTGTCAACCTAAACTTGCGAACGGAATCTATCTGACTCTGTCCTTGCCGAACAAAATGGTGCTCTGGCTGCGCGTTGTCCTTGCGAGTGGCTGCTCCCGGCGAGACTTCCACGCGCAAAATGCGCTGTTTAACGCCATCGTCATAAATAGCTGTCCCGGGCGTCGACCGGCACTTTTAGCTGCCGGCAACAAACGCCCCGCTCAAGCCCGCTCCGGGATGCAGCTCCATGCGCTTGCCGGCCCTGACAAGGGCAAGCGGTTCCCTGTTCTCGGTGTCTACCTTTTGGGCCGCGACAGCAGCTGTGGCGTCCGGCTATCAGACGTCCTCATTTCCCGCGTGCACGGCAGCGTCACACGTCTCGAAGATGGCTCGCTCGTCTTCACGGACAAGAGCAGGAATGGGACCTACTATTTGCGTTTCGGCTCAAAGACCGCACCTGCCACCATCCACAACACTGATCAGCCGCTAGCTGTGGGCGATATGTTGCTGATGGGCGAGACGGCACTGCGAGTCGAGGCTGAAGAACGCACCGCGTTGGACGATCCACCGTCGTCACCTTCGGTTGCGCGCGCGATCGACGCAACGCGCAACAATCCAGTAACAGCAGAGGCGCCCGGTCACACAACGCGTGGGTCCATCGTGCCGCCTTTGTCGCCCGCGCCGGGCATTCCGTCCTCGCCGCGCAGCTCCCGGAGCGGCAGCGGCGCCGGCCCGCTTATGGCGCTGCCAACGTCGTCGGCGCGCGAAATATTGGCGCACCCGTTTACGCGCCTGGCGATTGAGCGCGGCCGGATGCACACTGAGGCTGGGGCGGCAGGATCCGGCGGTCTAGCAGGCGGGGCTGGTGCGCCGCTTCCGTCCGTCAGAGAGGTGCCCGAGCTCCGGCGACAGATCTCCGGGTTCGTGCAGCCGCCCGCCTGGATCGCTTCTGTTGTGAGTCACGGGCGCGCGGGTAGTCTTGACGCGTCACTTTCGGGCTTTGGAGCCGGCGGCGGATCTCGCAGCCTTGCGGGGTCGCTCGTGTGACCCAACTTCGTCTGACCCAGCTTCGTCTGACTCACGTCGGCCCCCGCTTCGGCGCCAGCAACCGTTGGCTCCGACAGAGGAAAATGTGAAGTACGACACGGCTAGAGCTGAGGATACCCTGCGGAGGCATTCCGTGGGCATCCTCGCCGGCGGCGGTCTTGAATCGGCGGTGGCAAGCGCTTCGCTCGACTCGGAGAGGCTGTGACGTCCATGTCTGCGGTCTAGAAGCTGCTGCGATGGTGACTGGACTGCGGCGTGTCTCTCTTCTTGGTGTTTCCTTGTGACGGTAGGCAGATTTGCACAGCTTCCATCCCGTGTGTGGCATCGACAAGCTCGCTCTCGCGGCTTGCAAGCAAGCTGCTGTCGGCGACTTGCTCATCGCCGGTCTCCCACGCAGCGACCCGGGGTGTGGGCGGAACTTCCACACCCCGGCGATTTGAAAGTACCCTGTTCCATGCTTAAAAAGCCGCTCGTTCGAGCCTCGGACTCGTCCACCTCGTCTTTTTTTGCGTCGGTTAGCCATCCGCAATGCTGGGCCCTGATCAAACCAAGCTGCCGTGCCGGGTCCTTGGATATCTGGATGAGTTGACACGTGCATATGCACGTGCCAAGCTGCAATACAACCTTCGAGTTTACGTTAACGTCGGGCCGGAACAGATCGAATGTCGAAAGCTGAATTCAAAGCCGGCTGGCGTCGACAGAGCGCGAGCCAAGCTCGAAGCTTCTTAAGGTACGGCACAACGCAAGCGGCGACTGGATCATAATCAAACCGTCGTCACGGATCCGGCCACGAAATACGAACATACACATCAGCGTGACGTCGACACGTGGTGTGACCAGCAGATATCTAGGGATCGCGATGGTCGGAAGGTATCTATTGCCCGTTCGCACATAGCCCCGTTCAAGATCGCTGCCACGACAACGACAACGGAAAGAGTTCGCGGCTGCAGGCGTGTCGCACATGCATGCATGCAGGCACACACGTGTACTCGAGCCATATACACAAGAATACAGCGGCGTGGGGCACGGAGTGCGGCGTCAGGGCCCTGCAGACGCAGCCGGGACACGCAGAGCCACAGTTGCATCGCACGTCGTACGGCGAGAATGGCTCAACCCTCATGGGCAAGGACGGCAGCGCATGCGAGCATCGCACGCTTCCTGCCGCGTTCCCGGACGCCAGCTGCGCGCCCCCGCAAACTGGAGCCGTGCATGCTTGGTGTCCCTTTTTCGCCTTCCGCGGCGCCGCATGCCTGCGTGAGCATCCGGCCCCGCGCCGCTGTCCGCTACTCTACGTGTTGTCACATGCATCCCAGGCAGCTGCGTGCGGCTGTGCAGGCCTCGCGATTCGGACGGTGGCCAGCCCTCACGTGGCGGCCGCACCGGCGGTCTGTAGCGCTTGCCTGCGCCTCCTTGGCTGCAACACGCTCCTGCGGTGGTGGGCCGCAATGCGTCTGCTGCAGGCAGGGTGTGGGGTGGTCAGGCAGCTGCAGCACACGCCTGCGGCGGCCACGACGGCGCTGCCTAGCGTGGGTGGAAGTCATCAGGTAGCTGCAGGAGGCTCAGCGTGTAGAGAATGCGGCGGCTGTGCAAAGGCCGCGCAGCGAGCATCTGTCGGCGCTTCCTGCGGGTCACCCCGTGCAGCTGTGGCGGAAGGGGAAACGGGCATTGCAGAGCCGCCAAGAGGCGAGCCCATGCGAGCTCGCCCTGCTGCCTGCTCAAGTAGTTTTCGAGCCCCTGCGCGCCTGTGCGTGCAGGCGGACGGGCGGGCAGGCGTCTACTTGCGCACTTTGATGTCTCCCTCCTCCTCCTCCTCGTCATGTGGCTCGCCCTCCCCCTCCTCCTCCTCAGACCGGCTCGCGGACGCGTAGGGCGCCGGCACCGCGCTGGGCGGCGCCGTGGCGGCGAGCTTCTTGAGGGGGTTCACGACCTTGGAGGGCGCCATGCGCTCCCCGCCCGCGAACACGACGGAGCCACGGGCCTCCGGGCGCACGGCACGCGAGGCGGCCGCCGTGGCGGGGCCGCCCTTGCCTCCTGGCAGCATGCCGACGCCGTCCCCGTCCTCGTCCTCGTCGCCCCGGCCCCCGAAGCGGCGCGCCGAGCCGGGCAGCGGCGTGATAGACGACAGCTCCACGCCGTCGCCGCCGTCGCCCGCGCTCGCTGCTGCTGCAGCGGCGGCTGCGGCGGCCATGGGGTTCTTGGCAGCGCGCTCGTTGCTGGCTGCAGGCGCAGCCAAGCCCGCGTCCGCGCCGCTGCCGCGCTTGGGCGTGCCAAGGGCTGCGAGTGCCACGCGCGTGGTGCGGCTGCCCCGGCCGCTGCGTGAGGATTCGGGGCTGGTGGGGGAGGCGGCGGCGGCTGCGGCGGTGGCGTCAGATGGATCGTCCAGAGTCACGACCACGGCGCGGGAGGAGCCGTCCGCGGCGGAGGGCGAGCCCTCAGGGCTGCTACGCAGGCTCAGCGCGGCCACGCGGGCGGTGGGGTTGGCCACCGCCACGACGGATGGACGGACCATCTGTTTGGTGGCCACGCCGCGGCAGCGGCAGCAGGACAGACGCGCGATGACAGCCTTGGCCAGGCTATCGCGCACCAGCAGCGCGATGGTGAGCGCCAGCACACCGGAGTACAGCACGTAGAACACGGCGTGCGCGGAGATGGCGGCGAGGCCCAGGTAGATCTGCACGACGGCGAGGGTCATGACCAGGTACCCGTTTGCCCGGTGCAGGTTCTCGAAGGCGGTGCGCCAGTGGTTCTTTTTGGCGGCCCCGTGCGGCGGCGGGCGCAGCAGGCCCGCGATCATCTGCACCGTGCCCAGCACCCACACGATCACGCCGAGCACGTGGTGACCCTTCGTCATGCGCAGGCCCGCGGGCACCATGGCCAGGGCGATGACGAAGGCGATGAAGGAGACCAGCGTGCCCGCCATCTGCAGCCCCACGTGCAGGCGCAGCCACAGCGGCTTGACGGCGAAGGAGGTCTGCACCTTCTGCGCGACCGCGCGCTGCGCCTTGGCCGCCGTCGTCTCGCCGCCCTTGCGCGGGGTGCCGAACTCGCCGATCTGCGCGACCTCGACCGTGTTGGCGACCTCGCGGCGCCCGGCGCGCATGCGCGCGTTCACGATGATGCCTGCGGGGATGAGCAGGCCCCACGCGATAAACATGAGCACGCCGTGCGCGATGCGCGCGCCCTCAGACATACCGGGCGCGGGGCCGGGGCCGGGAGGGGTGGGCCCGGACGGGATCGGCGCCACGCCGCCGCTGCCGAAGTTGACGGTCACGCCGCCCACCAGGGCGCTGCTGTGGTTGCCGCCGGCCTGCGACAGCAGCGCGCCGTTGCCGACGGCGTAGTAGATGAGGGTGGGCGCCGTCAGCGAGAGCGCCTGCGCGCCGGTGTACGCCCCCGCAGCCAGCGGGCGCGTCCACTGCACGAACGCGGTGTTGCCGGCGGAAGACCCCTCTGCCGCGAAGAGGACCGCGTTGCCGGCGCCCATCGGCACCGCCTGCATGCCGGCCAGGGAGTGGCTCGCGACGTAGTACTGGGTGATGCTGCCTGCAGCGGGCTGGTAGACGACGGCGTCGCTGCCGGCCACGCCCGTGGCGTTGTTGAAGGCGAGGGCGATCCACGTGGGGGTCACGCCCGCCCCCGTCGCAGAGGCGGCGCCTGACGCGGGGCTGCCGCGCGCCTGCGACAGACGGAAGGCCACCGTGCCGGCGGCCGTGTCGACCGTCCAACTCAGGGTGAGGTTCGCGGGCTCCAGAGCGGCGGAGTAGGAGTACACCGGCACCGGCACCGCGGCGGCGCCGAAGGCGAACGTGAGCGGCAGGGCGGCGGGGGCCGTGTATTGCATGTAGGTCGAGGCGCTGTACAGGGCGCTGGAGGGGTTGCCAGCCAGGCGCGCAAACTGGTACGCGAGCGAGCTCGCGGGCGGCTGCGTGTTGTCGTTGGCGGGCGCGGAGGGCGTGCCGGAAAGCACCGTGGAGGGCAGCAGAGAGAAGGACAGCAGCACTCCCGTGAGAGGCGCTGCGGCTGCGCCGCTGCCGCTGCCGGGCAGAACGTTGGTGCCAGCCTGCGCGCGGCGGCCCGCGGCCGCTGCATTCGAGTTCGCCATCGCCATTGCGGTGCTTGGGCTGCTGGCGCACGCGCTCGTCACGTTCACGCGCAGCACGTCCGTCTGCAGCGCGGACGCGATGTCCTGCCGCACCTGCGCCATGAAGCGCCTGTAGCGCACCGTGCCGGCGACGCCGACGGCGCTGCCGAAGTCCAGCGGGTTCAGCAGCACGCTCGTGCTGGCCTGCAGCACGTCGTCAGCGGGGCTGCGCGCCTGCGCGCACGCGCCGCTGGCGGAGCCCGCCACGGCAGCGAAGCCGCTCGCGCACATGCCGCAGTTGGCACCTGCATACCCCACGTCGCAGAAGCAGAGCGGGCTCTGCAGCGTGCCGGCGCACGTGCCGTGGCCGCCGCAGCTGGCGGCGCGCGTGCACGCCGCAGGAGACAGACGCAGGGAGAACGCGGTGCGGTTGCGGCCGTGCCCTGCGAACGCGCCGCCGTCTGCACCGCGCGCGACAATGTACGTCTGCACCTCCGTGGGGTCGATGCCCTTCTCGCTGTCCAGCGCGTAATCCGGCGGCATCAGCGCGCGCGTCCAGCCCATGACCGTGCTGTCGCTGCCCGCGTCGTAGCGCATGTACGTGTTGCTCGTCGTCAGCTTGTTTGCGGGCAGCGGGATGATGCCGCCCGCGTTGGCCGCCTTGGACGTCAGCTCGTACTGCCAGACGGAGAAGCCCTGGTCGGGGCGGCCGATCACGGCGGGGCCGCTGCCGTTGCGGCCGAAGCCCTCCAGCATCGTCCCGTTCCATGATCGGGCCATGCCCAGCCACACCTTGCCCACGGCGGTCAGCTGGAAGTCGACGGACGTCGCGGCGTGCGGGTCGGCGTTGTTCAGGCGCCACGCGAGGGTGACGCCCGGCAGGACGGGGGTGGAGGAGGCGTATGCGCCCGCAGGGGTCGCTGAGGGGGTGGTGGACGCAGCGGGCGTCCCCGAGGGGCTCGCACCCGTTGAGAGGGACGCGGACGGCGACGGCGTGCCGGTCACCGTGCCAGAGGCCGTAGCGGTGCTGGAGCTGCTAGCAGTCTCGCTGCTGGAGGGAGTGTATGAGCCGCTGGGCGTGCCCGCTGCGCTGCGCGTCGCCGTCCGGCTGGCGCTGCGGCTCGCTCCGACACTGATGCTGGCAGTCGCAGTGCTGGTGGCGGACGCGTCTGCGCTTTGCGTCGAGGACGCAGTGTCTGTCGTTGAGGGCGTGTCGGTGCTTGAGGGCGTGTAGGTGGCGCTGTCGCTGGTGGTGGGTGTGGTGGAGTAGCTGTAGCCGCTGGACGGCGAGGAACTGGAGCTGCAGGGTGTGGAAAGGGGCAAGCAGTGACAGGCAGGGGCAAGCAGTGACTGGCAGGGGCAGGCAGTGACTGGCAGGGGCAGACAGTGACTGGTAGGGGCAGACAGTAACAGGCAGAGGTAGGCGGGGACCGGGGCAGGGGCAAGGGTGAGGTATGCGCGAAGGGAAGCGCGCGTAGAGAAAACAAAGCACCGCACGAGGTAGCGACACCAGCAGCCAAGCGCCGCACTGCGAGCCCGCCGCCACAGAGCGGCGCCCATAACACGCAGCGCGCTAGGAGCTTGACCGTCGGCAATCGAACTCTCAAGCCCCGGAGAAAGACGCAGCAGCCCCCAGCCTGCCCCCAGCAGGCGACCACCACTCCCCCTGCAGGGACCTTGCGTGCCCCCGGCAGTCTCCCTGCAGGACCCCGCTACTCACGTGGCGGATTGGGTCGCGGTGCTGCTGGCGGTCCCCGTGTTGGAGCCCGTCTCAGAGGAGGAGCCCGTGTGTGAGCTGGACTGGGTCGAAGACGCGGTGTGACTAAGGGACTCAGTCGGTGATGGCGTGCCGGTCGACGTAGACGTTGAAGTATCCGTTTCAGAGCCTGACGCGGACGCTCCCTCGCTCAGCGACGCCGTCGGCGACGCTGACGCCGTCGCGGATTCGCTTCCGCTGATGGACGCTGACACGCCTTCCGTGTGGCTCGCTGTGGGTGTGAAGCTGCCTGTCGCAGTGACGGACTCTGAGGCGCTTGCAGAGCTCGATGCCGTGGCGCTGCAAGCGGAAAGTCCAAGGAGGGAAGGGAAGGACCGTGGATCGGGCATGCGGAGGGTCGCGGGCAGGGTCGTGCCAGGTTGCAGTGATGCCAAACAGACAACTGCCGAACAAAACGCTGCTCGATGCACCGCCGCTCGATGCAGTGAGACGAGCAGCGGTGAGGGCGAGGGCGAGGCCGGCAATAGGCCCT
>Ga0066413_1000250_pt1 | contig 11168 bp, 10 predicted proteins | sample LakWasMet19_HOW5_2_FD_59540 | JGI IMG/M metagenome (GOLD analysis project Ga0066413, IMG submission 59540) | Freshwater sediment methanotrophic microbial communities from Lake Washington under simulated oxygen tension - Sediment Metagenome 19_HOW5 | ecosystem: Environmental > Aquatic >...
TAAGTAATCCGACTCCTCACTTCGGTTTCATTATTCAGAGTTCTTTCAAATAATGTCTAATCCTACGCCCAAGCGGGACTGCGCAAAAGCTGGCAGCCCCTTAGTTCCATTTTAAGCACCAAATAGGCGACCACACCTTTCCTTCCATGAGGAGTCAACCAATGCCACCTAAGAACACAGGCCCATCCTGGAAAAACGCTATGCCTGCGGTGCCAGTATCTCGATGGACGAGGCAGCGAAAAGGCTTTGCTTGAAACAACAGGTGGTTTACGACTTGGTGAGGCAGGGATTACTGACAACCATTCAAGACGATCTACCCGGCCGACGTGTCACGCAAGTAAGTCTCGAGGATTTTCAGGCGAACTATGTCTCGCTAGCCGAATATGCTCGGTCACTGAATCGGGCGCCGAGATGGTTATTACAAACACTATCTGTGCGGCCTGTTACTGGGCTGATGATTGACGGTAGCAGGCAGTATTTTTTTCGGTGGTTCGATCTTAGTAGCCAGAATCAAGACCATTAAAATCTACTGAGTCAGCAAACGATGCCGCCATGCATACGCTGTGGCTTGAGTACGATCCGTTAAATAAAGCTTGGAAAGAATATTGCTGACGTGGGACTTCACCGTTTTTTCACCAATGCCCAGCTTCTCGGCAATCAAAACATTGGAAAGCCCTTGGGCAAGCAATAACAGGACCTGCATCTCCCGGTCACTGAGTTCTTCATGAAAGGCACGATCACTGTGACGACGCGACATAGCGGTCATTAACAGGGTCGCAATGCGCGGACTTAGGGTGCTTTCGCCCCGTGCGGCAGCGCGAATGGCTGCCACCAATTCATCAGGGTCGGTATCTTTCAGAAGATAGGAAAGCGCTCCGGCCTGCGTGGCCTCGACAACGGTTTGCTCGGTTTCAACCGAAGTGAGGATAACGATATGGGTGTGGGGGCTTGATCTTTTGATGCGTTTGGTTGCTTCAATGCCATCCATGTCCGGCATGACGATATCCATCAAGACAACATCGGGCGAAAGTTCCGCGGATAGGGCAACGGCTTGCCTGCCGCTGAGTGCGGTAGCCAGCATTTTAATATCTTGCTCGGATGATAATAAGGCATTCAGGCCTCGGCAAACAACGCCGTGGTCGTCAGCGGCGATCAGGGTGATAAAAGATTCTGATTCAGGCTTCACTAAGGTGTTCCTCCCAAGTAATTGCAATGGTCGTTCCTTGGCCTGGTGCGGTTTCGATTGAGAATGTGCCAACGGGGAGCGAAGCGGCACGCTCGCGCATGGAAAGAATGCCCATCCCCGTGGTGGGGAGCGCTGGATTGAAACCCATGCCATCGTCTGTTATCAGCAACTCGAAACGCATTGCTGATTTGGCCAAGCTGATGACAATTAGCTTTGCGTTTCCGTGCCGTATGGCGTTAGTAACGCTTTCCTGAATAACGCGGCTTACCACAAAAAACAGGCTGTCCGGCAGTATTAAATCCGGCGGAACGACGCAGTGGATATGCACATTAAATTTGCTCTCCAGATTTTCGCACAACGTTTTAAGGTTCACCGTAGAGCCCTCCTGTTTCGGACTAATAATCCGCAGTTCCGCAATAACCCCCACCAGCTGCTCTTGCGCCTGTTTCAAGATTTTCCTGGATTCGAGGAGATTTTGTTTTGCCTCGCCTAAATCCGGCGCTTTTGAACTGATTGCCGCCAGTTGCAGCGCAAGGGCGAAAAGATTCTGTTTTACCGTATCGTGCAGTTCTCGCGCCATGCGTGTCCGCTCATCTTGAATCGCGGCCTCTTGTTTCAAGCCAAGCAATTCCTTCAACTGCCCCACCATGACATTTAAATTGTGGCTATGCTCGGATAATTCATCGGTGTCGTTATCGATAATGCGCCGATCTAAATCCCCCTCACGCCATGCACTGCTAACCGATGTGATATGCCGTAACCGCCGGATAAAGTTTTTCGAGGCTAAATACCCGCTCATCACGATACAGAGGGTAATGACGAATGGCATGAGTTCCGAAACCCAGTCTTCGTCGCGGTAGAATTGCTTGGCGATGCTGAATTTTGCCGTGATCAGCAGGGCGATACGCCCTTTTTTTGTCGGCTCACGGACGCTAAGCGGGATATTGATAAAAACAGAATGGGGCAAATGCTCAGGAACAAATGCTTCGCCGCCGGAAACAGCGGCACGATGTGTCATTAATAATGCGATGACGCGTTCATCGGCGCGCATCAGACGCTGTGCAATAGGGCGGTCATTTTCGTCAAATACCACATAGCTTGCCGTTGGATCACTGGAAGAACGTAAGTGATCTGCCACGGAATTATCGTCCAAATTTTCCCGCATCATCAGGTCATCAATAATCTCAGGCGCATCAGCGATGTCTTGCGTATCCAGTGCCGCGCTTTCGATCAGGCGCCGTACGGGTTTCAGGCGTTCGGTCACCGTCTGTAAAACAGCGGCGGGCTGCATTGCTTCATTAAAATGTCGGTAGTGGATAATGGTGTCAAAAACAGACATCAGCGACTTAATGCCGACTATAGAGACCACCGTGTAAACAAGGGTCAGCTTGAACCAGAAGCGCTTGGTAAACGCCGGGCGGCAGGATGCGATAAGTTTTTTCATACGGTCAATATAAAGCAAAGCCCCTCCTGTTACTTCATCCTTAAGGCGTGGCGTTACTCCGCCTTAAGGAGGATTTTTACACCCGCCCCAGTGCCGTTGTTGAGTCCAAGCGATCCCGTAATAATGTGACCAAGGGCATATTCGCTCTATGCGCACAATCACCGCGTAGGTTTTTCCTCTAAAACGATCACTTAAAGGTTAACGCCATGAAACTTAACAATACCAACATACTCTTTGCAGCAACCACGCTGACTTTACTTAATGCTTGCGCCTCAGCCCCAACCCCAACCCCAACCCCAACCGCCGATTTGAGGGATCCTTATGAAAACTGGAACAGAAAAGTTCAGTGGTTTAATGATGGCCTCGACGATTACCTGATGAGACCAGTGGCACAGAGTTACCAATGGGTAATGCCCGATTTTGCCGACCAGGGGGTGTCGAATTTTTTTAGTAACATTGACGATGTCGGAGTCACTGTTAATTCAGCCTTACAAGGGAAATTTACCCAGGCAGGTTCGGACAGTGCTAGGCTTGTTGTCAACACAACAGCCGGGTTAGGCGGTTTGTTTGATGTTGCAACCTTAATAGACCTGCCAAAACACAAAGAAAATTTCGACAAAACACTGGGCGAATGGGGCTTGGGCACAGGGCCTTATTTAGTGCTGCCGCTTTTTGGCCCCAGTTCGGTCAGAGGCCTTGCTGGTGTGGGGGGCAAAATGGTGACTAATCCGCTGCAATACGTCAGTGGCTTGGGGATGATCGGTATTCTCGGTGCCGTAGATAAGCGTGCAGATATGTTAGGTATGGATAAAGTCGTCAACGAAGCCGCAACGGATCGTTATGAGTTTTTCAAAAACATGTATCTGTCGAGAGACAGTTCTATGGGTGGGGTGGGTGGCAATCAGGAAAATGACCTCTTAAAACCCGATGAAATTGATACTAAATGATGTTTTTTAATAACTGATCAATATAAGGCCCACCGCTTGACGACAGGCAGGCAATTGCTGGTTGTTGCGCCCGTATTGGCGGTTTTTGGGGATGCCTAACCAATCCTTGTTGTTAATGGCTTTGGCGCCAGCCGCCTTAAAAAGGATTAGATATTCCTAATATCCAGTAAAAGGGGCGGAAATCTAGCTAAATTTCAAGAGTGAAACCATATGAAGCCTGGCAAATGAAATCCTATTCAATTCTCGAAATAAACGAAGTTCTTAAAGGCGTGATTTTGGGTACAACGGATCAAAAAATTACAGCTCCGGAACAACTTGAGCTTGCAAATTGTAGCGAGATTTCTTTTATTGGAAACAAAAAATACGAAAAATTTTGGGGAACATCAAAAGCGGCTGTTGCAGTTGTAAACGAAGACATTTCGATTGAGCCTGGATTAAATAGGGCTTTTATAAAAGTTAAAAATGCCGATTTAGCGATGTCACAGGTATTAAAACTTTTTGCGCCGCCAATGCCACTATTCGTTTGTGAAATTCATCCAACAGCCGTTGTTGATAAAACTGCCGTCATAGGGAACGGAGTAAAAATTGGCGCTGGATGTTATATCGGCCCGAATGTCGTGCTGGGTGACAATACGACGCTTTATCCCAATGTGACGATTTTTGACGACTGCACTATCGGAAACAACACCATTATTTGGTCAGGGGCAGTCATTCGAGAACGTTGCCATATTGGCAATGATTGCATTTTACACCCCAATGCCACTATTGGAGCCGATGGTTTTGGCTTTAGGCCTTGCCCGGAAACAGGTTTGGCAAAAATTCCGCAAATAGGCAATGTGGTTATCGGAAATAGTGTTGAAATTGGCGCCAACTCATGTGTGGATAGAGGTAAATTCAGTTCAACTGTGATAGGCGATGGTTGCAAAATCGATAATCTGGTTCAAATTGGCCATAACAGTAGACTTGGCCGCTTTTGTCTGATGGCAGGAAATAGCGGTTTAGCAGGATCTGTGACTTTAGGAGACTGTGTCGTCATTGGCGGTAGCGCCTCTATCAAAGACCATACAACCATCGGTGACGGTGCAATTGTCGGTGCCGGTTCCGGTGTGATTGGAGATATTCCTGCTGGAAAAGCAATGTTAGGTTATCCAGCCGTGGAAGCGCGTGTTGCACTAAAGCAATGGGCTATTTTAAAAAGACTCGCTAATTTTTCTAAAAAACATACGTTGTATACGTAAATTTTAAAACTGAAATCAATAGGTAGGTGGCTACTTTCCCGGTTAAGACGGCTGTTCAGTTTGTCTTTGTGGAGTTTTGCTTTGCAAAGATATGGCCTGTTCGCCGACGTAAGATGCGCCAGGCATATAGCGTTACCTCGGTAAGTCCTAAATCTTTCGATATTCCTAAAATGCCATCCCGGCCAGCGCGCGCTAATGCTTGCTCCTTAGTTTTGGCGGTAGAGTTGTTGTGAACAGTTAGCGCCGTTGTTACTTCTTTTTGGTTTTCATATTTGACCACGGTTTTAGATATTGCCCTCTTGGCCGAGTGTCCGCTAGTGCGGAGCAAGATCATTATCTTAAGTTGGTAATCAATCGGTTGATTTATTTTTACACACTTACAAAGGCACTGCTAAATGACAAGCCAAGAGACTGACAACAAAACCGAACCCAACAACGCCTGCAACCGTCTGGTGAAGGCGGCATTGCATGTGTTTACAGACAAAGGTTACGAAGGAAAAGGCAATGAATAAAGCTAATCTGAACCGCATTGGCGTTGGCCTTACCCTGCTGTCGTTATCCGGCTGTAGTTTGGACGGCGGCTTATTAACAACGGTCGGCCCCGATTACCAAAGCCCGGAACCGCCCACGGCAAAGCACTGGTATGCCAACCAGTCCGCTCCGGATGGATTACCGGTCGCGCATCAAGGCGATGTGTCCAGCTTAAGCAAATGGTGGGAACGTTTCGGTGATCCGGTGCTTGATCGATTGCTTGCCGCCGCGCAACAGGAAAGCGCATCCATCGCCAAAGCCAAAGCGCAGATTGTAGAGGCCAGGGGCAACTTGGTCAGCTCCGAATCGGTATTCCTGCCGAGTTTGGATTCAAGCTTAAGCAGTACCCGTTCAAATTTCTCAATGGGCGGCACGCCTAGCCTACGCAATCAACATCAACTCAGTGTGCAGTCCAGTTGGGAGGTCGACTTGTTCGGCGGCTTAGCGCGGCAACGGGAAGCCTCCATCAGCCAATTGCAAGCGCGTACGGCATCCTGGCACGATGCCCGTGTGGCGGTAGCGGCGGAGCTTGCCAATGCTTATCTGGCTTATCGTTATTGCGAAGCGCAAGCCTTGCTTAATAAGGAAGATGCCGAATCCAGGCAGGCTTCGGCGCAGCTTACCACCATGGCCGGTAGCGCCGGATTCCGCAGTCCGTCCGATGTCGCGCTGGCCAATGCCAGCGCCACCGAAGGCAGTAATTTGTTGTTGAAACAGCAGGCGCAATGCGAACGTTCGGTTAAAGGCTTGGTGGCCTTAACCGGTTTGCCGGAACCCCAAATCCGGACGTTATTGGGCGATACGCCGGAACGGATGGCGCAATTGCCCAAGCTACCGCCCTTCCAGGTCACTGCCGTGCCGGCCAATGTGATCAGGCAACGGCCAGACATAGCCACCGCCGAACGCGACATGGCCGCGGCCAGCGCCAAGATCGGCGTGGAACAGGCCAAGCGCTTTCCGAAATTGAGCCTGTCCGGGAATATCACCCCCGTGTTCCAAAACATTAACGGTGTGGCCTTAACCTTGGCGGAAACTTGGTCTTACGGGCCGACGCTCAGCTTGCCGTTGTTCGATGCCGGTAAACGCGCCGCCAATGTGGAAACTGCTAAAGCCCAATACCAGTCGGCCAACGCCCAATATCGAGCGGCGGTCAGGACGGCGGTTAAAGAAGTCGAAGAAGCCTTGGTGCGCTTGGCGAGTGCAGGGCAGCGTCTGCCCTTGGCGCGTACTGCGGCGGCGGATTACCAAGCCCATTTCGCGGCGACCCGGCAATTGTACGAAGTCGGCCTGGGCAACTTGATCGATGCCGAAACCGCCCGCCGCAACGCGTTTGCCGCCCAATTGGCGGTCACGGAATTGGAGCAAGAAAAAATCAGTGCTTGGATTGCGCTGTATCGTGCCGTCGGCGGAAGCTGGGAAGATCGTGCGACCGAACAAGCGGCTTCAGTTTCGGAAAGATTGCCCGGTCAACCCGAGAACCCATCCATAAACATCATTTCTCAACCCTCGAATCAGTTGTCTGGAAACAAATCATGACTAAAGAAAAATCGCTAAGCATTTGGCTTGCCTTGGCCGCGCTCATGGGCTTAGGTGTGACTCTGGCGCTGAGCAAGGAAGCGCCGCAAGCCACTGAAAACGCCAAACTAAGCACCCGGCCGGCGCTGAATGTATCGGTTATCCAACCGGTCAATCGGGACATCCCGCGAAAATTAACCGCAAACGGCTCGGTCGCCGCCTGGCAGGAAGCCATCATTGGGGCACAAGTCAGCGACTTGCGTCTGGACGAAGTGCGTGTGCAGGTCGGCGAAAAGGTACGTAAAGGCCAAGTATTGGCGGTGTTCGACAGTAAAAGCGTGATGGTCGAGATCGCCCAAACCAAGGCGGCCTTGGCTGAGGCCGAGGCCAGCCTGGAAGAAGCCAGGCTGAATGCCGACAGAGCCCGAAAAATTGCATCCTCCGGTGCGTTAAGCAACCAAATGGTGCTGCAATACTTGACCGGGGAAAAAACGGCGAAAGCCAAAGCCGCCTCGGCAAAGGCGCAATTGGACCGGCAGCTTTTGCGCTTGGACCACACCAGCGTCGTTGCCATCGACGACGGGTTCGTCTCTTCGCGCACCGCCACCTTGGGTGCGGTCGCCACGCCGGGACAAGAACTGTTCCGGCTAATCCGGCAAAATCGCCTGGAATGGCGCGCGGAAGTCACCGCTGCCGAAATGGTGCAACTTCAGCCCGGTATCGACGTGGCGATTTCGGTGCCCAACGTCGGACAAGTCGGCGGTAAAGTGCGTTATTTAGCGCCCAGCCTGGATATGCAAAGCCGTAACGGGCTGGTTTATGTCGATTTGCCCCAAGCGGAAGCAGCCGGTCTGCGCGCCGGTATGTTTGCCCAGGGTGAATTCCATTTGGGCAAAAAGGCCGCGCTGACCATACCGCAAGACGCCTTATCGCTGCGCGAAGGCTTCAGCTATGTTTTTCGCTTAGGAGAATTTGCCCAAGACCAAGCGAAGGTTATCCAAGTCAAAGTGCAATTAGGCGAAAGTGCGGGCGACAATTACGAAATCCTTTCGGGGCTTAAGCCCGAAGACAAGATAGTCGCCGGCGGCGCGGCCTTTTTGGCGGACGGCGACAATGTCCAGGTGGTGCGTTAATGAATATATCCACGTGGTGCATAAAAAACCCCATTCCGGCTGTGATGCTGTTTGTCATGCTGACTTTTGGCGGCTTATACAGCTTTAAGATTATGCAGATCCAGAATCTTCCCGACCTGGATTTGCCGACCATTACCGTTATGGCAAGCCTGCCGGGGGCATCGCCTTCGCAACTGGAAACGGCTGTGGCACGGAAAATAGAAAACTCAATCGCCACCTTGCAAGGCTTGAAACATATCATAACCAAAGTGCAGGATGGCAGTGTTTACATCACCGCCCAATTCCGCCTGGAAAAGCCTGGGCAGGAAGCCTTGGACGATGTGCGCTCAGCGGTGTCGAAAGTCCGTGCAGACATGCCCGCCGATTTGCGCGACCCGGTCGTCACCAAACTCGATATCGCCAGTTCTCCCGTGCTGGCTTATGCGGTCGCCTCTTCTCAACGCGACGACGAGGCCTTGTCCTGGTTCGTCGAAGATACCATCGGTAAGCGTCTGCTTACCGTGCCGGGCGTCGACGATGTCAAGCGGGTGGGCGGGGTCAGCCGGGAAATCCGGATTGCCCTGGATCCGGTCAAACTCCAATCCCTGGGCGCGACTGCCGCCGATATTTCCAGGCAATTGCGCGAAGTGCAACGCGAAAGCTCTGGTGGACGTACCGACTTGGGCCAAGGCGAGCAACCTGTCCGCACCTTGGCCAACGCGGGCTCGGCAGAAGAATTGCGACGGATGGAGTTGGCGCTTCCCGATGGCCGCCATATCCGGCTTAACCAAGTGGCGACGGTCAGCGACAGTGTTGCCGAACAACGCTCACTAGCCTTATTGAACGGCAAACCCGTCGTGGGTTTTGAAGTCACCCGCAGCCGTGGTGCCAGCGAAGTGGACGTCGGTGCGGGCGTACAGAAAGAACTGGCGGAATTAAAGGCAGAAAATCCCGACATCGAACTCACCGAAGCCTTCAATTTCGTGATTCCCGTTCAGGAAGAATTCGACGGCTCCATGGCGTTGTTGTACGAAGGCGCATTGCTGGCGGTATTGGTGGTCTGGCTGTTCTTGCGCGACTGGCGGGCAACCTTTATTTCCGCTGTTGCCTTGCCCTTATCCGTCATCCCGGCGTTTATGGGGATGTATTATTTTGGGTTTTCGTTGAATGTCGTCACCCTGTTGGCCTTATCGTTGGTCATCGGTATTCTGGTCGATGATGCCATCGTCGAGGTGGAAAACATCGTGCGCCATCAGCGCATGGGCAAGCCGTCTTACCAGGCGGCGATGGAGGCTGCCGACGAAATCGGCTTGGCGGTCATGGCGACCACGTTTTCCTTGGTGGCGGTATTTTTGCCAACCGCCTTCATGAGCGGTATCGCCGGACGCTTTTTCAAGCAATTCGGCTGGACAGCTTCGTTGGCGATCCTGGCTTCGCTGCTCGTCGCCCGGATGTTGACCCCGATGATGGCGGCTTATCTGTTGAAACACAACGAGCAGCCCGCCGCGCCGGATAGCCGGTTGATGCGCGACTATTTGAAACTGGCTGGATGGTGCCTCAGGCATCGCCTTATTACCATCGGCGGCGCGATGGCGTTTTTCATCGGCTCCCTGCTCTTGATCCAATTATTGCCCCAGGGTTTTATTCCACCGGACGACTTTCCGCAAACCCAGGTTTTTGTCGAACTTGCGCCCGGTGCAACTTTGGAACAAACCCGCGCATCCGTCGAAGCCGCTAGAAAATTGATCGCCGACCTACCTTATGTGAAAAGTGTGTACACCACGATAGGCAGCGGTTCCGTCGGCACCGATCCGATTGACATGTCCTCCGGCGCGGAAGTCCGCAAGGCAACCTTGACAATCTTGTTGGCCGCCCGCAACGAAAGGCCGGTGCGTAAACAAGTAATCGAGCAATATATTAGGGCAGCTTTGACGGCTTTGTCCGGTGTCCGTACCAAAGTCGGATTCGGCGGATCAGGCGAAAAATATGTCCTGATGCTGAGCGGCGACGATCCACACGCACTAAATGCCGCGGCCAGGGCGGTGGAAAAAGACTTAAGGACGATCCAAGGCATCGGCAACATCGCTTCCAGCGCCTCGCTGGTCAGGCCGGAAATCGCCGTAAGGCCCGATTTCGCCCGCGCCGCCGACTTGGGCGTAACTACCGCGGCCATCGCCGAGACCTTGCGTATCGCCACCGTCGGCGATTACAACGAGTCCCTGCCCAAGTTTAATCTCGCCCAACGCCAAGTGCCGATTATGGTCAAACTGACCGAGGACGGGCGGCGTGACTTAAGCGTGTTGCAACGGCTTGCCGTACCGTCAGCCAAAGCGGGTATCGGCCCGGTCATGGTCAGTCAAGTCGCCAACCTTGACTTGTCCAGCGGCCCAGCCGTCATCGACCGTTACGACCGTTTCCGCAACATCAATTTTGAAATCGAAACCTCCTACCTGCCGTTGGGCGACCTGACCGCAGCCGTACAGGCCCAGCCCAGTATTCAAGCGCTGCCCGCAGGGGTAAAGCAAATCAATATCGGCGATGCCGAAATGATGGCCGAACTTTTCGGCAGTTTCGGCTTGGCTATGCTGATAGGCGTACTCTGTATCTTTGTCGTGCTAGTCCTGTTGTTTAAGGATTTTTTGCAGCCCATCACGATATTGTTGGCCTTGCCGCTATCGTTTGGTGGCGGCTTTATCGCCCTGCTGTTGGCGCAAAAAAGTTTTTCCATGCCGTCTTTGATCGGGCTTATCATGCTGATGGGCATCGCCACTAAAAATTCGATCTTGTTGGTGGAGTACGCCATCGTCGCCAGACGCGACCACGGCATGAGCCGGGTCGATGCCCTGCTGGATGCCTGCCACAAACGCGCCCGGCCCATCATCATGACCACCATCGCCATGGGCGCAGGCATGTTGCCGATTACCATGGGCATGAGTTCGGCGGACACCTCCTTCCGCAGCCCGATGGCGGTCGCCGTCATCGGCGGCTTGGTGACATCTACGCTGCTCAGTTTATTGGTCATCCCGGTCGCTTATACTTATTTGGACGACATCAAGCAGATGATATACGGGCTGTGGCAACAGCTTAACAAAACCAAAAACAAATTGACCTTATCGGGGAAATTTTATGAATTGCCTTAGGTTCTGTTGACGTTTTGCCGATCAGGTAGAATTTAGCGTTTTGGCTGGCATGAAC
>Ga0066413_1000252_pt1 | contig 11091 bp, 8 predicted proteins | sample LakWasMet19_HOW5_2_FD_59540 | JGI IMG/M metagenome (GOLD analysis project Ga0066413, IMG submission 59540) | Freshwater sediment methanotrophic microbial communities from Lake Washington under simulated oxygen tension - Sediment Metagenome 19_HOW5 | ecosystem: Environmental > Aquatic > Freshwater...
AAGCATGAACTCGACTGACGTGTATCGGTTCACTCGAGGATGACGAAATATCGTTAGATGACGTGAACGCAAGGATATTGCTTCACGTTGGAACGACAGAATGTGGTCAAAAGGCCGGCGTGTGCGGAGTGCCGTTCTGACCTTACAACCCACGTCCCGCGATCGCAACGCAACACCATTCGCGAAGGATCCTCGTTTGCTACCTCATACTCAACCATGGCCGCCGTTGCAGTGCCCGTGCCGAGTAAGTAAGCGCAAACTCGCTGCGAGCTCCCTGTGGTTTCAGACAACAACTTCGCCAACTCGATGTTGCGTGCAACTTGCCCCGCGCCCCGCGTTCTGCAGGTGGCACCGTGTACGAGGATGAAGCTGGGACGTACACCATCCGCTCCGTGGCTGTGAGCGACAGCAAGCATGCCGCGACGGGCGAGGATTCGACGGTCAGTTTCGGCGGGCAATCGCATTCGCTCCTGCAGCGTTTTGCGAGTTTGCTGGCAGATGAGTCACTACGATCAAGCGACGGCTATGAGGTTTTCAGCAATTGTGCCCTGGGTGTCCTTTCAACGCTGTGTTATCACCCGAAGTGCAGCTCTTCAAAGTGGAGAGCACTCGCACGGTGAACGACGCCGCGGGCGTGCCGAGCGAGATCAAGCAGGTCGTGTGGCGCTCGTACGCGGAGTTCCGCAGCCTGCATCAGAGCCTGCTCGTGGAGACTGACAAGTTTCTGACGGCCGAGCTGCCAGACCGCGCAGGATGGTGGGTGCACCCGCTTTGAAATGTCGCGTTCCCCGCCCCGCGCTGGCAAGGCGGGAGCGGTGTGAGTTATCTGCGACTGTGCGAGCTTTCTGCAAGGCCGTCCACTCTCCTCTTCCTCTCGCGGCTGCTTTGCTGTTGCAGGCTGCGTAGCTTCGGCACCAGCCTCAAGGACTTCACCGACGTGCGCCGGGCACTGCTCGACAACTATCTGAAGGCGGTGCTCTCCAACGCGCTCGCCGCCGCCACTCGCAGCCTGCGCGTGTTCCTGAAGCCCGCGGAGCGCGCGGACTGGCCCACCGCCTCCGGCGACATCGACCTGGCGGTGCAGGACCTTCCCCACGACTCCTCGCAGACGGAGTGGTGGTACTACAACACGCACTTCGAGGACGAGGACGGCAACCGGTACTCCGCCTTCGCCGCCTTCTTCCGCGTCGTGAAGCACACGGACAAGGACAGCGGCAAGAAGTCGTACGCACACGCCCTGAACTGGGCCATCAGCGACGTGACGGGCAAGAAGTATGTGCAGGAGGTCGTGCTGGACAAGGACTCGCCAGCCAGTGAGTTGTGGCCCCGTTCCAATGACGACGACGATGCTGCGTGTGCAGCGTGCAGGGATATTTGCACGGGGTCTAAGAGTGCAGCGAACCTGGCGCGTTCCCCTCGCCCCGCCTCACCCGACTCTCCTCTGCCCCGCCACCCCCCTCCGCCGTGCTCCCCTCGCAGTCGTGCGCAAGCAGCTCGACCAGGGCATCATCAAGGACTCGCGCCTGGAGCGCGCCTACCGCGAGGTGCTGGACAAGGGCAACGTGCCGCTGCCAGATCGCATGTTCAGCCCTGGCCGCGACGCCGTGTGTGAGCTGGACCGCCTGTTCATCGACCTGGAGAGCGCCGTGGTGACCAAGGACCCCGCCACGGGCGCGTACCTGCTCACGTGCACGACCCCCGACAAGCAGAACAGCGTGGAGCTCACCTTCACGCCCGCCAAGAAGCCCGTGCGGCACGGCCTGGACGGCGTCGTCAAGGGCCACGACGGCGACGACATGTTCTACTACTTCATCCCGCGCTGCACCGTGACGGGTCACTTCACGATCGGCGGCGTGCGCAAGACGGTCAAGTCTGGGCAGGGGTGGTACGACCACGAGTTCGGCGGCAAGGCGCCCGAGAACAGCGACGTGCCCACCATGGAGTACGCGTGGAACTGGGCGGCCATCCAGCTCAACAACGGCATGGAGCTGTCCGTGGCCGTGCTGGTGGACCCGCGCTCCAAGCCGCAGCGCCTCATGGAGTCGCGCGCGGTGCTGGTGGGCGCGGACGGGCGCCGCAGCCAGCCCACGGACCTCGTGTTCAAGGCGGAGAACAGCTGGACGTCTGTCCGCACCTTCAACACGTACCCCACCGTGTGGCGCGTGACGATGGAGTCGGCGGGCGTGGACCTCACGCTGCGCGCCCCCTTCGAGGACCAGGAGTTTATGACCCTCATCGCCAAGCCGGGCTTCTGGGAGGGGCGAGTGGACATCGGCGGCACCGTCAACGGCGCCGCCGTGTCGGGCGTGGGCTACGTGGAGTCCAACGGTTTCCAGACGCTGACGGAGCTTGACTCCTTCTTCAAGGCGGTGGGCGCGCAGACGCGCAAGGCCGTGATGGAGGTGTACCCAGACACCGTCACCTCCGCGGACGCCATCGCGCTCATTGCCACCCCGGAGACCCCCTGGTACATCGACGGCGTGGACCTGGAGACGTTCCGCCGCGGCATCGTGGAGCCCGTGCGCTACATCAGCGACCAGGGCGGCAAGAGCTGGCGCTCGTATGGCGCGCTCGCCTGCATGGACGTGGTGGGCGGCGACAGCCGCAAGTACGTGCGGTGGCTGAGCATGCCCGAGTTCATGCACGTGGGCTCCCTCATCGTGGACGACATTGAGGACCGCAGCGAGAAGCGCCGCGGCGCCCCCTGCGCGCACCTCGTGTACGGCGAGCCGACCGCCATCAACGCGGGCACGGCCGCCTACTTCCAGGGGCAGCAGATGCTGCTCGTGCCCGGCCTCACCCCCTCGCAGCTCAACGCCATCTACGACTACTACTTCGCGGCCCTGCGCGCCGGGCACGCGGGGCAGGCACTCGACATCGCGGGCCTGGGCTACCTCATGGACGACGTGATCGAGCGCGGGGACGCCGCGCTCGCAGAGTCGCGCATCATGGCCATCCACCGCCTCAAGACCGCGGTGCCCGCGGCGAGCCTCGCGCGCATGGGCGCGCTGGTGGGCGGCGGCAGCCCCGCGCAGATCGAGGCCATCGGGCGGTACTACGAGAGCATCGGCATCGCCTTCCAGATCATGGACGACGTGCTCAACCTCCGCGGCCTGTACACGAGCGAGGCGGACAAGCTCGCGGGCGTGGAGCTCAAGACCGTGGGTGAGGACATCATGGCGGGCAAGGTCACCTTCCCCGTGGTGAAGGCGCTGGCGGTGCTGCCCAAGGCGCAGATGCGCGCCATCTGGGAGGTCATCAAGTCCAAGCCGCAGGACCACGCGGTGGTGGCCGACGTCATCCGCCAGCTGGAGGAGTGCAACTCCATCGACGCGTGCGAGGTGCAGTCGCGCGAGATGGTGGAGGAGGCGTACCGCGCCCTCGACCCCGTCATCCCCGACTCCTTCAGCAAGATCATGCTGCGCGCCTTCGGCTGGTTCGTCACCGAGCGCAAGCGGTGAGCAGCCCGCCCGCCGCGAACACACTTCGCGTGTGCACGCGTTGCGGCCCTTTGCCCTGCCGCCTGCCTCCCTGCGTGTGCTTGCCCCCCCGCACGGTGTTTGCCCTGCTGTCCGGCCCCGCCCCCCGAGCGCTGCTGCCTTTCCCGCCCCCTGTATGACTGACCACGCCCGGAGCAGCCGACTTGACATTTGTGCTCGCCTTCACTGCCGGGCTGCGGGCGCTGCTGGCTGGAAGCGCGTGCCGGCCGGCGCGCCCCTTGAGTTCCTCTGTTAGAACTTCGCACAACGCGCGCATCGCTGCCAGCCATCGCTGGACAGCAGCAGGGGATCGCTCCACGTTGGGGGTGACGTCGACGTCAGGTGCGAGGCCATGACTCCTGTTAACATACAATCCCGCGAGGCTAGATCACACTATCAAACAGTATACCCGTCGACGTGCAATAAGTCGGTCTTGATCTCGTCAACTCTCGAGACGACGTGCGCGACAACCTGAGGCGCCATTCATGCAAACGCCGAGTGTAACCTCGGACAGGTAGCTTCGATGTCAGTTCAAGGACACAGCCGGCCCTCCCGCCCTCGCAGCAAGCATCTTCCCACGGCGAGGGGTCGGCGCCCGTGCGCTGACCGCGTTACGCCGATGCGGCAGGGGCCGCGGCGGCGGCAGCGGCAACGAGCGCGGGCACGGTGCGTGCGACCTTCTCGAGCGCCTGCAGCAGGGCCGCGACCTCCTCCTCCGTGTGCAGCAGAGAGACGGACACCTTGAGCGTGGGGCGCGGGGCCAGGTGGTCCCCGGGCAGGTAGTGCGTGCGCGTGACGAGGCTGCCCTCCTCGGCCACGCAGCGCACCACCTCGTGCAGCACCGCCTCCTCCGCAGCTCGGGCGCCGGCGGCCTGGCGTGCGTTGTTGGTGGTCAGCTCCGGCAGCGCGGGCCCGGCCTGCCCGGCCTTGGCGGCGGCGAACACGCGGGCGGTCGCGGGGGCGCGCTCCTGCGCCGCGAAGGGGCCGACGGCCAGCAGGCAGTGCTTGACGGGGGAGAAGGGCTCGCTCACGACGGTGAAGGCGCCCTTGGTGCGGCGCACCAGCTCCTCGTGCACCGCCACGCAGCGCTTGCGCAGGGAGGCCACCAGCTCGGGGCGGCGGTCCAGCACGGCCAGCGCGGTGGAGGCGGTGGCGCAGAGGAAGGGGGGCGCGGAGGCGGAGAAGCAGTAGCCCGCGCCGGAGAGGCGCTGGTGGTCCACGACCTCGCGCGCGCCCACGCAGAAGCCGCCCACGGAGGCGAGGGTGGTCGCGAGGGACCCCAGCAGCACGTCCACGTCCTTGGGCTGCAGGCCGCTGTGCTCCACGATGCCACGCCCGGTGGCGCCCAGCGTACCGAAGCCCACGCTGTCGTCCACGATCACGCGCCACTTGAACTCGCGCGCCAGCTCGACCACGGCGCGCAGCGGGCAGGCGTCGCCGTAGTTGGCGTAGAGCCCCTCCACCACCACGAAGCGGCGCTGCTCGAGCGACACGTCCTTCTTGCGCCGGTCCTGCTGCCGCACCAGCTCCAGCTGCGCGCGCAGGTCCGCCATGTCGTTGTGCCGGAACAGGGTCACCTTGCTGCGGCTCAGGCGCGCCCCCGTCTGCACCGCGTGGTTCACGCCCCCGTCCATCAGCAGCAGGTCGCCGCGCTTGCAGAAGGCCGGGATGGCGGAGGCGACCGCCGCGACGGCGTCCGAGTAGGAGATGCTCTCCGGCGTGCCGAGGAAGTGCGCGAGGCCGTCCTCCAGCTCCAGGTGCTTGCGGGTGGTGCCGTAGAATCCGCGCGGGCCGCACGACCCGAGCGTGTACTCCTCCAGCGTGGAGGCCGCGGCAGCTTGCACCTCCGCCTGCGCGCCCAGGCCGAGGTAGTCGTTGCTGCAAAACGTGACGTGCGTGCGCGCGCCCTTGCCCTCTACCTCCACCCGCACGTTGCGCCCGCCCGGCACGAACTTTGCGATGGTGTAGGCATTCGGGGGCGAGGCCGCCGCAGGCGCGTCGGCGGCGGGCACTGCACACGAGTCAAGCAAAATCGTAGACAGCACGCTGTAGCGGTCGGATTCTGCCGGGGAAGCCGGGTTTGCAGCGACGCAAGAGAGCCTGGCAGCGAGGAGGCAATCTACCGAACGGACCTAGCGGCTCTGGCTCCCAGTCGTTTATCAACTCCTCCTTCTCTTTGTCACTCAATCCAACTGCGGCGCGGGTGCCATATCCCCTGCAAAGTGCCCAGAAACGCACTCGCAATCGTGACGCCGCTGCCGTCGCTGCACCTCGGCTTCAGAGTCCGGGTGGACGTGAAAATGCCACAACACGCAGCGGCCCCTCCTGCTCACTTTTTGCTGGGATCGTACGCCTTCTTGAAGAGCCAGATGTACAAGATGATCACGACGAGCGCAGTGGTGATCAACGAGTGCACGGGGCTGCGCAAAAACGCTGCCCACAGCGGCCTGCACGCATCAGATACAAAGCCGTGGCGCCGCGACAATGAGAACGAAGCTCAATTGCAGCCCGCGAACCAGCAACATTAAACGACGCTCTCTGACACACCGCAAATAGTGAAACGGAAATGAGGAGAGGAGGTCGCCCACGGACGTCATGGCGGCGCAATGAACGAAGAGGCGAGTTGCCCGGTCAGCTGGGTCACCCTCCACCGTTGCGTCCAAAACGACAACGCGTCTACGAGTATTCCCCGCAATGGCCAGGCCGGAGACGCCATCCGGCTGTCGAATGATACGCTGCTTTCCTCCATTTCATTCTGTCCACTTGTGGGACGGACGAGAGGGCCTCGAGTGATGAACGAAACGAAGGCGAAAGCGTGATTGTTTTTGGGCGTGCAAGGTGCAGGCTACGAATGTACACCTAGCGACACTGGCAACTGCAGGCGCGAAACGTCGAGCTGCAGGCAAGCCCTCTAGCACGATGTTGGCCCCTCGCATTTTGTCAGCAGGGCTCCGGAGGCTGCGCCCGTTGGCGGGTGCCCTGCAGTGCGGGGCTGGCGCACCTTCTTGCATCTCAGCCACTGCGCTTGCTGCGCCGCGCCGGCAGCTTTTTGGTCAGACATTTGATGTGGGAGAGATCACGGCGATTCGGAGAGAAGCTGTCGGCTCTCGCAATGCACAGGCCGCTCGACGAGACCACATGATCCCGGGGATCATTTACGGCTATGGCGAGGATGGTAGCGACTCAGCTGATCTTGTTTATATTCAAGAAGCAGATCTGCGCAGAGAAGTCAACAAACGAAAGGACTGCTTCTACAACACCCTGTTCGACATGTGTGTGGCCAGCGCAGCCCGCTGTAGCCTCCGGTCATGACTTGGCTTATCGAGCCAGCAGGTTGCTTTTCCGCATCTCACAGCGTGGACCGACGACCTCCCATGCCGCTGCTGCAGAGTTCTAGACGGCAAGCGCACGCGAGTATTGCCACGCGATTTTCAGTTGCACCCGTTCCGCCCAAAAGCGATCTCCATCAACTGGCTGCGTTATCGGGTGGGCGCGTACCCCGGCGCCAAGATTGACATTCCGTTGAAGAGCTTCAACGAGGAGCGCTGCCCCGGCATCAAGGAGGGCGGCTGGCTGCTGGAGCTGGTGCACAAGGCGCGTGGCGTGGCTGACGGGCTGCGGCAGGAGACAGTCGCAGCTGCTGCCGTTTGCATGCCTCACCGCAGCTCACGTCCGAGCCTCTCGTGTTTGCCGAGGCGGCAGCAGCGCCGAGCTCCGCCCCCGCAACAGCAGCTCCTCGTGCACGTGCCCGCCGCTCCCTCATTCTGCAGCTGCCCGTGTACGCGAGCGGGGAGAGCATCCCAGACTACCTCATGATGGACCTGCGCGGCCTCAAGGGCGGGGACAAGATCATGGCCTCGCAAGTGGAGCTCAACGACGGCGTGTTGCTGGTGAGGGCGCCCTCCGCTGCGGCTGCGCGCCGGTTGTGCCACACGCGAGTGCTGCGCAGCCTGAACCCTCCACCCGTTCCCTACCACTCCCACATTGCAGAGAAGCAAGGTTCGTGACTTCGCCATCGCTCGCATGCTTGGATCCCGGAAGAGCGGCGCAGAGGGCGAGGAGGGCGCAGTGTCCCCCGGGGCGGCCGCTGGCGCGAAGGGCGACAAGGCCAAGGCTGCGAAGGCCGCGGCCTAAGCGCCCTTGGGCTTTCGTGTGCGACAACATGAGCCACATGCGTCCACAATGCGCTGCCACAAGCTGTGAGAGTTGCCCGCGTCGCCTCGTGGGCGCGGGCTGCTGTGCTTCGCATGGCTGGCTTGTGGCTTCGGGTCCGGCTTCTCAGCGTACATGCCGGCCGCAAGCGCTTTTTGGACTGCCTGTTTCAAAGTCGGACTCGCGGCTGATTTTGATGGTGTTGTGGCGGCGTCGCTTGGCTGCAGCGTCCGCAGCAGTGCAATGGCGTCTGCGTTGTCCCGGTTGACTGCAAGCACTCGACGCAGAAGCTCGGTCGCCCGCGCCCGCTCGCCCAATAAGTAATGAGCTTTCGCTTTTCGGAATAAGCACTTTTCGTGTGTCGGTTCGAGGTCCAACGCAGCCTCGCACTGTGTCAGCACCTTGCGCGGCTCGTTCATCCTGAGATAGCAGAGAGCAAGATTCCCGTGAAGGGCAATTCTCACAGCGGCCTCGGTGCTTTCTGTCGTCAGAGCCAGCGCTTCCAAGTACCTGTCCTGGGCTTCAGCAAGCCGTCCTTGACGCAGCAGCTCATTTCCTTCATCTTTCAACCCATTCAGCGTTATGGCAGGGTGATTGTCGCTACCTGTCGATTCTCCGGATGTCGCAGCGCAATGTTCCACTGTCTCAGACGATGGTGGCAACGTCGACATGGCACGTTGAGCTCCGGCGTACCGGAGCACGTCGCAACGCCCGCTCGGGCTGCAGCAGCAGTCGGTGATGCCGCCGTCCACGGTCCACGTGGAAGAGTCCGTGCAGTGCGCCCAACGGGTCGTGACAAGGCGATACAAAAAGTGGGTGAGTTCTAATACATCTCAAGGCAAAAGTCAGCCTACAAGTCAAGGGTCTCGGCGAAAGCACACCTGCATCGTTTCAGCGCAACTTCTGGATGCGTGCGATTGATGAATCCGTGAGGCGGTTGGATCTGCTCGACAACAACTGTCCCAAAAAGAGAGCGAGCGGTCAGGTGAGCAGAAAACAAGAGTAGTGAACCCGCCGAGGCTGTGTACCGAGTGAATGTTTCAGTGCAGGGCCTTGAGATGCCGCCAAGCGACAGGATCCTTCGATTTTCGCGTCGAATTTGAGATCCTGGCAGCATCGGATCTTCCCAGTAGGTCGACTCCCATACCCTGCTCCAAACCTGTCAAACCTCGACGTGAAACAACTATCGAAGTTCAATCACTGGGACCACGTCCTCGCCAGCGTCGGAGAAGCGTGGATACGCCGCCGCTCACGACCATCATCGCCAGCGCGCCAGAGGCAGCTCAATGCCGCTCCCCACCGCCGCGGTAACGACCGAAGCCGCCCGCGCCGGCGCCGCCCTCCGTGACGGCTGCGTCAATGTTGTCGGCAAGCACGCGGGTGCGCACGGTGAGATCCCGCGTCTTCTCGATGACCTGCTGGTACACGGAGGGGCGCGGCACCGCCATGACGACCTGCCGCTCCGTGGAGTCGATCTTGGCGTCCAGCTGCGCCTGCGTGATGAGCTCGATGAGCCACTTCTCCGCGTCCGCCTCGCTCATGTGGAGCTTGGAGGCCAGGGTGCTGCAGACACGGGGGGCGGGGCGGGTAAAACAGGGTGTTGCATACGGCTGCGTGAGCGAGCAGCTGGCCACACCACAGCTGCACCGCAGGGAGAATTGAACCACGCAGTCATACACCGCACGGCGCGCCCAGGCAGTGGCATCAGGCGTCGCAGCGACTCACTCGAGGCCGATCTTCTGGTGGATGCGGCAGTACGTCTCGAACAGCAGGCGGCGCGCCGACTCCATCAGCTCGCTGTCGGAGGTGAGCGAGGAGAGGAAGAAATCGGTGGCGATGACGCCCGAGCACTGCGCCAGCGTGGCCTGCGCGGCCTCGAAGTCGAAGCGGTGCAGCAGCGCCACCATGAACTCGGTGATCTGCAGGGGGGAGACGGAGAGGGCGGGGGGGTTCGGGGTGGGCGCAACCATGAGCCCGCCGTCGCACCAGGCGGAAGCCATCGCACCAGGCGGAAGCGCAGCGTGCCCACGCTGTGTACCGCCTATGGCGGGGCGCGCACGCATTGTGCGCGAGTGCTGCCTTGCCCGCTCCGCGTCAGCGTATAGGCCTCCGCGCGCGTCCCAGCACCCCAGCGCAACTTCCCGGGCAGCTGCCGTCAGGCGGTCCGCAGCACACGCAAGAGCACACGGCTGCCGCTGCCGCTGCGGCGTGGGTCTTCGGGCGGGAGGCCTGCGTGGGCAGGGAGGGAGGGTCACGCACCGGGTCCGAGTATCCGATGGACTCCTGGGTGAGGATGCGCAGCAGCTGCTTGGTGAGCACGTGGCGCTTCTTGCTCGTCAGCACCGCGGCGGTCAGGTAGCGCAGCAGCCACGGGCAGTTGAGCGTGATGGCGTTGAGGTTGGAGTCGAGCAGGAAGAACTCAATCAGCAGCTCCTTGCCGCCCTGCGGCAGGTTGCAGAACACGAAGAGCGACCAGTGCAGCAGCCAGGAGCGGTGCTGCAGCGACTGCAGCTCCGACATGCCGCTCGCGCGCGAGATCGCGCCGCGCAGCTCGTCGCGGTCCTTGTCCGCGTCCTCGAAGCGCGTGGCCACGATGTCCGCCACGAACTTGCCCCACACCGCGCGCAGGCTCTGCTCCGACTCCACGGGCACCAGCTCCCGGTAGTACTTGAGGAAGTCGGCGGCGATCTCGTACTCGCCGCACTCGTACCGGAACTTTGCGCAGCGGTACAGCGCCTCGATCGTCTCCGCGGTGATGCCGTGCTTCTCCGCGAGCAGGTCGGGCGTGAACTCGCCGCTGCTGATCACCTCGGCGCCCGTGTGGGTGGGCACCACCGTGCCCGTCTCCGGGTGGATGGCGATCAGCTCAAGGAACGGCGCGATGGCGTCCATGTGCATGCGCCACTCGCTCTCTACCTGCGCCTTCACGTCCTCGAGCTCTGCACACAGAGCACACACAACACGAAGCCACCAACGATGACAGGCCCTCGCAACGAAGGGGCCGCTTCCAACTTATTCGGGGATCCGCCAGGTAGCCCCACCGCACCTTTCGGGATGGCCGCATCTGCGCCGTGCACCTCCTTGTAGCAGTCAATGATGTAATCCGACATCTTGGTTCGCTTTGCAAGCTCCAAGCGGCTGGTTGCGACATCTTTTGGGTCATAGATCTGCAACGCGTGCGATGTCGACGATATTTCGGTCAGGTCTTGAAGGCTGCGAAATGCGGGGCAGCGCCGCCAGCACCCCGCCATGGGCGAGGCGTGTGCTGGGTGCTGAATGCCTTTCCGAGCAACTTGCAGCCGATACCTCCCCACCTCCAGCGACTCCACGAAAGAGAGGACGGGAAACGTAAGGTGGGTGTCCAGAAATGCCGCGAGCCGCGGGAAGATGTCGTAGTCTGGCGAAGGCTTGGCCGCCATTTTGACGACAGCAGCTGGATTGCTGGACCACAAGCAGCAGG
>Ga0066413_1000259_pt1 | contig 10769 bp, 8 predicted proteins | sample LakWasMet19_HOW5_2_FD_59540 | JGI IMG/M metagenome (GOLD analysis project Ga0066413, IMG submission 59540) | Freshwater sediment methanotrophic microbial communities from Lake Washington under simulated oxygen tension - Sediment Metagenome 19_HOW5 | ecosystem: Environmental > Aquatic > Freshwater...
TCCAACAACCGGTTCAGATTGTGGTTCGCTTCGCTCACACAATCTAACCTTATTCGTTAGCCTCTGTCTTAGAGAGCTTCATCTTCTAAAGCAGAGAGTGTTTGTTCGGCTGCAGTGTGATTTTCAAATTCGTACTCAACCGCGATATAACCGGTATATGTATCCCTAGCTGCGGCCAAGAGTGCAACAGATGCGAGGGAGTCTTTCATCACCGATCCCTGCTCTGGATCCCACACCACCATTAGCACACGCTCATTATTTTCCAGTGCTTGCATCCAATCGCGAGGTTCATTCCATATGCTGTCCTGCATAAGGAAATCTAGCCTGTCATGTTTACCATAAACATTTTCAAGTTTTGCTTTCATTGTATCAAAACTTGATCGAACCTCTACGCCAAATGGGTTAGTGCTAATGTCCTTGCTTATGGCTTTCAGCCACGAAAGACCGTGACTTGGCGTAATCATGGCTATGTACATGTCAAACGCAGAGTGAGGTTTCGGCACCTCGGATAAAATGTATTTATATGGGGTAATTTCTTCTAGGTGGCATGTAAAGTCCTCTATTTTCATGCCGCATACAAGACCAAAGGGGCCACTGCTCATTTTCTACTCCTGTGTGAGTGATGGGATAAAAGGCTAACGTTGGAGTTAAGGCCGCTTCCAACGCGCAACGGTTGGGAGTCGGCCTTGAACGAGTTGTTAGGAATCAACCTTATTCTGAAATGCTTCTTTCAGTTCTTTTAGCTTTTGCTGAGCAAGAGGGAGAAGTGCATTGATGATTTCAAGGCGTCTTTCCGATTCTTTTAGGTATTTTATGCCTTTTTCAACTGTTTTGATACTGGCTTTCAGATGATCTAATCCCATGCTGGACATGCGAATATGCTTGCCATTTTCATCTTTCCACCAATCTTAAGGATGCAGCGAGAGCTAGTTTATTGTCGGGATGTAATTGTTAAATTTTCGCTTGAGCTAAGATGAGCTTCCCTGCGTCAGAGGAAGCCACTCCAGCAGTTCTTCGTCAAACTCGTAGTTTGTTACAGGATGAGTATTAATCCAATCTTGTAGCTCACGTCTGGTGACTAGGTGTACATGATTAGCTTCCGCCTGATCTATCGCACCGCTCGTGAATCTTTGGTTGGTGACTGCGACCTTTCGGAACCGCGTACCAGAAAATCTTGCTTGGTAGCGAGCTGCACCTGCTGTGACCTCTTTTATGGCATCCCAACCTATCTCGTTGTTAACAGAGCTCTTGCATTGCAGTAGTTCCCCCTCTCTCCCCTTGATAGCTACTACATCAATACCGCCATCACCTCGCTTCTTATTTGTGACATTCGACTGAAAGCCGCGTTTTTTCCACAAGTGGCAGCACAATACTTCGAAGCTAAATCCGTCCATGCGGTCTATATCGTCCATTGTGAGGTAGCGGCGAGGTAACTCCGCACTTTCGTAATCAGAATCTATAAGTTCTGTTAATTTTGCCTCTAGGCCAGACCCGTTGAGCATACCAATCATGGCATTACCGAGAGTAGATTCAGCAAGACCAGCTTTCCGTTTCATAAGTTCGTCAAGCCTTTCTTCAAAGGTATGGAAGTCATCGGCTACCACGGTCGGGCAATACACAAATACATCTCGATCCTGCCCAATTCGATATGCACGGTCAGTGGCTTGGGACTCTTTAGCTGGGTTCCATGCCCTGGTAAAATGGAAGACGTGATTGGCTGCTGTGACATTTAAACCTGCGCCTGCAGCTAATGTTGACAGTATGATGACATCAAAGCCCTCCTTGGCTGAGAATTTATTGATATAATCCTGGCGTCCTTGCGAATCGCCGTTGATGATAAAAGGCTTGAGCCCAAATGTTTCCCGAAGGAAGTAATAGAGTGCTGCTTGAGCCTCCCGCAGCTCCGTAAAAATAATGGCTTTCTCTCCGACTTTTCTAATTTCCTGAAGCTGCTCTAATAACCATTTCAATTTTGGAGAGTTTTTGAGGTGGACATCCTGACCACCTTTATCGACCAGAAATTTGGTGCTAGGGAGGCAGTATGGTTCAGCGCAAACCGCCTTCATTAAGTGGAGCGCTCCGAAAGAAAGCTGTGCACGTTTTCGGCCATTCGATTCCTTGGCGGCATCCTGCAACTTTTTCAATCCCCCTTTGTATAAAATACGTTGATGCTCTGTTATGGCTATATCGAGGCGTTCCGAGGCTGACAAGCGTTCCTTGAACTGAAGAGCCGTTTCGTTGACAGATTTGAATGCAAAGTATTTTTTCTTAAGTTCTGCAGCGATGTCTACTTTTGTACGCCGTAGGGTCTGAAGTTTAATAACTGCTTGCAATTGCTTCAACGCATCTCTTTGCGCTTCGGTTTCGCATTCGATTGGACGCCGGTAAATCTTACCAAAATTCTCCAGATCACCTAGAAGACCTGGCTGTATAAAGTCGAACAAACACCAGAGGTCTGCAAGCGAATTCTCAACAGGTGTGCCGGTACAGGCAATTCGGAAATTGGCATTAAGCTTTTTGGCCGCCAATGTGACCAGTGTTCCGGGAGTCTTTATACGTTGCGCTTCGTCACAGATGACGAACGCAAAGGGCTGTTTTGCGAAGGAGAATTCAAAGGAGGTGAGTACCTCGTAGGTTGTAACAATGATTTTGGCATTACCAACCCAGTCTGGCTTAAGTAGCTCTACAATGTCTTTTTTTCGCAGTTGTTCGTCAATCAGTCCCAGCGGCTGCTTCCGAGCTTTGAGCTCCTCGCCGTAAAGAACAAGTATTTCAGGAAATGCCGGAGTAAAAAATTTGCTTGCTTCGTTCACCCAATTCTCAAGAAGACTCTTGGGAGCGAAGATAACCGACGGTGCAGCGTTAGGATTGCGCTCGTAATACCACCCTAAGACGGAGAGAAGCTGCAAAGTCTTGCCCAGGCCCATATCGTCTGCAAGGAGAGCGCCTCGGCACTCGGTAGGAGCTTTTGATACTAGGTTTTGGAACCAAGCTATACCATCAGTTTGGTGTTTTTTGAGCTTAATACTCGGCCGAAGCGAATTAGGCAATTCAGCTTCTTTGTCGTTTGGTAAAGCCAGTGTGAGGCTGCGATCTTCGATGTAGTCCACTCCATGGAAGTTCATCTTGATTAACAGTGTTTCTCGTGGCCCCTTCTTTTCTTTAGGCCTATTTTGTTCGTCGCCACGAACCCGTTCCTGTGCTCCAAGCATGCTTCGGAAGCTATCAATTAGAGTTCTGGCCTGAATGGTGCTCACAGGAGTTGGCAAGCTTGAGTTAACCACCTCAGTTTTTCCGTTTTGTTCAGCCTCATTGACCTGCTTGTTGAAATCATCTACCCACTGCTTACTCAATGGAATCAGGATCTGATTTTCATGCCCTTGGAGGGTGACACGCATCATTGGTGTAAGGTCAGATGGTAGCCAACCATTTTTTTCTTTATCGTCTGTTGATGGCTTTTGAAACACAGGAACGTAGATTGGTTTTGCAGCACCAATACCTTCAATGCGACCACTATAGCCGTCCATCTGATAGATATCGCCCAGGGAAATACTTTTTGCCGGCTGTATTCGCCACAGGTGAAGCAACTGTTTGCCTAAGTCAAGTTGGAGCTTCGCTTCGGCGTCGATACTGAGATCATATTCATTCCAAGGAAAATGCTCACGATCTTGTTGGAGCGCTTTCTCGAGTGCGACAATGAAATTTTCGAGTTGCTCAGTCTCGGTGAATGATTGGTTTTGGGTTTGAGCAGTCTCATCTATGAAATATTCGGTGATTGACAAGTCAACAGAATTCAGTCTTCCTTGTTCAGTGCGCGAGATCAATCTGAAGGTAGTGGACACCGAGCCGGCCTCGGCAATGTCTGCAGTAAACTCATCTTCGCGGATGACTTCGTGCGCAGAGTCGCCCAGGAATGCCCAGGGGTTATGAATAAATTTTTCGGCACGTGCTCCAGCAACTCTCCGGCCAGGCATTTCTTGCTTGATGACTTCCAAGACCTTGCGAACTGGTTCAGAAATGACAATACGAACTCGGCCTGCCCCTCTAGTTAAGTCGTAGTGAGGCTGCACAGAATTAAAAGTATCAAATGCTCGTAACCATCCTTCGGGAGCACCCTCGAAGGAGGGCGCGACAGTAAATACTCGTCCAAACGGGGTTTCCTCTTTTGCCAAAGGCAATCGCAGAGACTGCGGCGTCAGCACGTAGGTTGTCTGAAGATACGGCGTTGCGTAGAATGCTCCAGCCAGATCTGCGCATTGGCGAATTCTCCCCCAAGCGAGTTCGTTTTCGTGCTGACAACGCTGTGATTCTTCACGGCTAAGAAATTTGGCAATGGCTGTCAGGGTGTTCCAGGCGCTCTGAGAAAGTAGTTCTGGCGTTCCATTGACAGTAGCTACTGCGCCATCAAGCCGTTCCAACTTGACCTCATGTTGACCATCTGTCCAGCCGACAACCTCAAGCATGAAGTTAGGGTCAGATAGTGTTGAATAGGAACCAATAATCGGTCTCAGATAACCTTCCGGCGGCAGTTCCAGAAGCAGCAATGCTCCTTGGTGTTCAACAGAGGTAAGAAGCTCATAAATGCATTTCCACGGAATGATGACTCCGCTGCGTTTAATGCTGCATCTCCCTTCATTGGCAAGTTGCACCAAGTAAGCACCTAAAACAGTCTCGTCAGCCCCAGTATCATTCAGAGAATCAAGTAGGGCCTCGACGGATGGCTCGTTAAGAATCTCAGTAAACTGGACCAATACTCCCTCGTCTGCCCAAATGGTCTGTAGTTTAGGAGACTTGGTCTTAACGAAGGAACGCTTAAAAAGATCAAACAAACCCATCAGCTCTCCGGGTAATACCATTGCATTTGGTTGTTTGACCATTTAAAGCCACGATCTTTGAGTTCGCGTTCAAGTTGAGAACTTTTATTATGATCTTCAACCCAAAGACGCCCACCTCCTTGCCCTCGCTTATCTAGGATATATACGCCAGAGTAGCGTTTGACCAACCGTTGTAAATCAGCCATATCAACAACATTAGCTTGCTGGATCTGAGGACTTTGCATCGCAAGGTTAGCCTCTACCCGATTGTATGAGTTTGTTGTCGTGCTCGATTTGCTTGGAATTGATGGAACTGAATAGAGCAGATCTGATGGGTTTACTGTTAGTTTATCAGGCTCTATACCTAATTTTTTGAGCTCATTAGCTGCATTTTGCTCCCAGCCATGACGATGAACGATTTTTGGAATATCGGATATGTAATAGCCGTATTTTAGGTCATCCGTGCCCCCGCTAAAGTACTTCTTATACAGATCAAACTTGAGGATATCAGCACGATAGATGTACGCAGCATTGGGCTTTTTACTGAATTCAACAATAATATACTGACCAATCTGCATCATAAATGCATCAACGTCTTTATTAGCAGTCAACTGAGCGAAGGCACCTTCTTCACGAGCAATCAAGTCCCGAATTTCCGGATTTCGGTTTTTAAGAGCCATCGTGTCAGCACCGAACACAAGTCGAGTCCATAATATTTGTTTTATATAATTGGACCAGAAAGCAAGACGCCCTTCGTCAGCCTTGTTTCTTGCGGCTAGAATATCGAAGAAATCCTTAAGGTTGCGCTCATTAACCCAGCCGAGAACCATTTTCCAAACGGGGTCGGGAACGCGGTTCCACGCAGTAGCAATACCTGCAGCTTTCAGCTTAGGGTTTTTCCAAACGGCGGGTTGAACCACGTAGTCACGCAGACGCTCATCTTGATGCGCTCCTTTACATTTATGGTAGCGCGCGAGAATTTGCTCGATGGCTTCATCACGAAAGGCGGGCTTATCCTGGATAAGCTGAATGAGATGGGGAATTAATCGTCTGAACTCTTCGTCGCTTTCGGTAATTGCCATACGGACGCATGCCAGAACGAGCGCATGCCAGAACCAACTAGATAATGGGATACCCAAGTCATCCGCTATCCGCTTTACGCGCTCAGTATCACCAGACATATATGCCCGAGCATACATGTCTGCTGGCCTATCAGATAGGATTTCACTATGCTGACGCAGAAGACACATCCAATCTGGTACATTGATATCTCCTGATTGGTGGCTTATAAGTGGCCACGTGCGCTCAAGAAACTTGCGCAGTTCCAACCAGCCCTGTTTTGCCAAATCCTCTTTATTGACAGTGGGGTCAAATGCGAAATAAGAGCTTAATAGGCCATGCCAAGTTAATCGCCATAGTTCTCCCTTTCTAACTTCGTCTTCATAAATTTCCAGAAGCGTTGACAAATTCTTGCTGCCAAGCGCAACCGCGCCTGAAAGTTCTCTGATTGGCTCCGATAAGTAGGAGCCAATAATGTCTCGCTGCCACGAATCCAAGGGTTGGCCGCGAAGAAAGATAATCGCCGCAGCATGAGCGTCCTCTTTGTTCGGTTTAGCTTTAGCATAACCTTGAAACAGCTTTTCAGACTCGACCTTCTGCTTTTCAACGTACTCAGGAAACCCGAACTTTGCTCCCATGAGTCCCATTGAGCTGATGGCCGAGGTAAGGCCACTGTTTAGTCGCTCAAAGGCTTCATCTGCTAGCACTGGCCGAACTCCTTGGATTTGAGCAACTCGGTATCAGCCGGGCGCTGTTCACCAATGCTCCAAAACTCAATTTTCAGTTCAACTCGGCGACTGGCTGCCTTGTCTTTTTGGATGGAGTTGAATGAGTAGCCCCCTACAAGGAACAGGTCTTGAATCTGCCGCAGTTGCGGCTCAGTCAAAGCGGTTTCGTCACTACTCGGTCGAGCAAAGAGAGTGCACACGACACTACGGCTGCGGTCCAAGCTTAAACCCAGGTTATATAGGTATGTACCGTCTTGGTCCGTAAAACCCTCGACAACCACGCGTCGCATCCATTTTTCGCCTTCTTGCGTGGCCTTTGCTTTAAGAAGTATGGGGATGTAGTCCCGCAAAAACTTAGCCGCTTCTGGCTTGATGGTGAAGTTGCCACTCTCGAATCGCACCACCTCGCCAAGATCGATTCGGTATGTAGATTCATCTACTGCGACACTTTTTTGAGCCGATTCTAGCTTGATTTGTGCCATTAAGGTGTGGATGTCCTTCTCACGCTGAATCTTCGCTTCTTCCTCTGCCGTCACACTCTTGGTAACTGCAATGAGCGTAACAGCCATAACGACCAAGAATAACGTCATGAGAGCGCTCATTAGGTCAGAAAACGAAATCCAGAATGGGCTTTCGCCCTCTGGTTTTGACCCACGCTTAAGTATAATTCGGCCCAACATCTCAGACTTTTCTCATTCGATGTACAGCGGTTGCTAGTTCTTGAACGACGCCATTTAGATGGCCGGTACCTTGAGCAAGATGGCGATCAGTCTCAGCGACGGTATTCTTGACTTGACTAACTAGTGCATTACCAAAATCGTTGAAGGCTTTGGTCAAAGCGTCGTTAACCTTGTCCAGATGTGCTCGGCTTTCTGCCTCAGCACGACGTAACGCTTCAACGCTAGTTTTGATGCTTTCAATAAGTTCTTTCGATACGCCTGCTTCCTTGCGAGCAGACTCGATAAGACCAGTGAGGGATGCAACTTGAGCATCAACCGTTTTGCGGGTCGAATCGTACTGCTCAAAGCCTCGTTGTACAGCGCTGGCTGCTAATTGTAATGTTGATGCCGCCGACGTCATCTGCTCAGACAACTTGGATGAACTGTCCAGGACGCCAGTCACTGAGTTTCCGGCAGCTTCGAACTTTTGTGCAGCGGAACCCATGTTCAAGGCGCCCTGGTTCATGCCCTCAATAGCGCGTAGAGAAACTTCGCCAAGGTTGTCAATGTTCTGCTGAGTTCGAGTTAACTGGTCGTTAACAGCACTGAGCAAGGCATCCACTTGAGTCGTCAAGCCACCAACAAGTTGATTGGTTTGGCTAGTAAGTTGTTGGTTGCGGCCAGACTCCTCTGCTGCGGCATTCTTCCGGACTTGATCGAGGTGATCCACCGCCACCGTAACTTCACCTAGTACCTTCATCACAGCGTCGTCGAGTGCTCGCTTAGACTTCGATTGCTCTTCGTTCACGAGAGTGCGGAAGTCTTGAACGAATTCACGCATCTGTTCGGTTAGCAGCTGCTGGTTATCGGAAGCCTTCTGCATGGCCTCTTCTAATTTACCACTCATTTGATTGGTAGCTTGTTCGTTTGTAGCTTTGATGTCAATCAACAGACTTTGTAAAGATTCTTGGACGGAAGTCATCGCTTTAATGGAGTCTTGCATTCCATTATTGATTCCACGCATCTGGTTGCCGAAAGTATCCTCGAGCTTTGCCATAAAACCAGTAAGGAGGCTCTCCAGCATGTTTGTAACTTGCTCGCCATTTCCACGGGTAGTAACTTCCATCGCTTCACTGACTCGCTTCATCGGCTCTGCCAGGGCTGTCGAAATTGAGTCGCCTATCCGCTCACCTAAAGCTTGAGTAGCAGCCTCATGGGCTGAAATCTGCTGCTCAACCAAGTTGGTCATAAGCTTAGAAAGGTCTTCCACCAGTGCGTCTTTCAATTGCGCTGTGTTAGCTTCGCTTTGCTCGGATGCTTTTACGAGACGAGCCAAATATTCCTCGCCCGCCCCCGTTGAATAGAGACTATCAATGCCGTGATCAAGCTGCTCGACAAGGCCGTAGAAGTAAGCAAGTACCAAACGGCTAATAAATACCACTAACATCGCGCAGCCGATGGCAGTGCCGGAAGCAACAAATGCATGCTGAACGCCGTCCATTAAAGGTTTTAGTCCAGAAACGGCAGTCACTGTTGATGATGGGTCGAAATCTTTGAGGCCATCAAGAAGCCCTGCGAATGTACCAATGATGCCTAGGCCTGTTAAAACACCAGGAAGATGTCGAGTGAAATCATCGAAGAGTCTGCTATCAACTAGAACCTCACGTGTAAACAATGCTTCTGCGGGTACTGTAGCTCTAACCTCAGTTAGTACAAGGCCTTCTGATGTAGCTTTGCGGAGTTCGTGCAGTGTATCAGCATACTCTACCCATAAGTGTTTGAGCGGCTCGCCGCGGAAAAATTTTTCTACTTCTTCTGGGCGAGGCGCACCTTTATTATTGCGAAGAGATTTTAAACCGCGAATGGTAAAACGGAGCTGATTGCCAACCTGACTCCCTTTTATGATGTATCCAAATAGGAAGATTAGCGTGATCCCTACAACAAGAAAAAAAATAACCAAGGGTACGCCCTGGAGTGTAGATAGCGACGGGTGAATGTCCTTTAACATTTGGTTAAGATAGTGCATGTAAATGCTTTCCTTGGAAGTGCTGCTTTTTTCTTGTAGTTTTATGTTCTTTATTTCGTAATGCAGTTGCCGGTCAAATTGGGAAAGCCTGACAGACTGCTAGTGAAAACCATCATTCTCTATATTCAATAAAACGAGCTATGATAGGCGAGATACAATGCCTGATTCCTTATTAAATCAAGATTGAAGAAATATTTCACCGAGACAAGAAGCTACGGTCAAGTTTTTCTGATAAGATCAGATCGCCATCGTCAATAGTCAATTAGCTCCATCAATCTCGGAAGATTCTCCTCAAATAATTGCTGCCATCAGACAATATAAAATTAGAAAGTTGTCCGGCGTTCGTAGGCTATGCCAATTCTTTTTGGAGCAAATTGGCGCCGTTTGAGGCATTTTCGCACATATTGTAGAGCTTGGTCTTCATTGTCGACTAAGGTAACAATGGTTCGCCCTTTGGCGCCAATTCGCCCGTAAGTCGTTTCCACGATCCAGTTGCCGAAGACGTCCTGCCCATAGGCCAGTGAATAGGCGCGGTGAATATTACGAGCAGGATCTCGCGCTTCGAGATAAGCGACAGGTGTCAACATGGTTCAGTTTCCCGGAGAGCGCCCCGGCCTCCCGGCAGATGACGGTATAGAGTGGAAGGCGCTATACGGAGGCGTTTGGCGACCTCTTCCATCGTAATATCCGGATCGGACAGCATCGCCTTAGCCGCCGCAACGTCTTTGGCGGCCAAGGCCGGTGGCCGTCCGCCTTTTTTGCCACGGGCGCGAGCGGCATCCAGACCGGCTTTCGTACGTTCTCGGATGATCGAACGTTCGAACTCGGCCAGGGCGCCGAACACATGGAACACCAATTTGCCGCCGGCGGTCGCGGTGTCGATCGCTTCGGTCAACGAGCGTAGCCCAATATCACGACTATCCAGTAACTCTACCGTTTCAATCAATTGTTTCAGCGATCGCGCCAAGCGGTCCAGTTTCCACACCACCAAGCTATCCCCTGCCCTAACATACTCCAGTGCAGCCAACAGTTCCGGCCGATCGCGTTGCGCACCGGACGCTTTTTCGACAAAAACCTTTTCACAGCCCGCCGCCTTGAGTGCGTCAAGCTGCAAAGCAGGATTCTGGTCTTGCGTGGAAACACGGGCATAACCGACAAGCATAAAACCTCCGAAAACTCATCCGCAGTATGGATTATTCAGAGATAAGTTTCAAGAGATAGTTATAAGAATTGGAGGGATAACCGAAAGTTAGCGTTTGTGTCATTTTCAGAAGTCGTTTGCACTGCTTAAAATGACCTCATTCGTCAGTGCTATGATGAGGTTAGGTGTATGCATGTTAGTTGCCACTACAGAACCGCGGGCTATATAATCAAGTCTCGCTATACCCCATTGGGGCGCCTGCTGTGGCCAGTTCGCGAGATATCCGACTGGTTCCCGTACATTCTCAGATGTGAGATGGACGGGGACTTATCAACCTTAGTC
>Ga0066413_1000265_pt1 | contig 10701 bp, 6 predicted proteins | sample LakWasMet19_HOW5_2_FD_59540 | JGI IMG/M metagenome (GOLD analysis project Ga0066413, IMG submission 59540) | Freshwater sediment methanotrophic microbial communities from Lake Washington under simulated oxygen tension - Sediment Metagenome 19_HOW5 | ecosystem: Environmental > Aquatic > Freshwater...
CGGGCGAGGATGAGGAGTGACTGCCGTCGCCCGTGGCCGCCCCGCCCCTGCCACTACGCCCTGCAACGGCAGGTCCGCCGCCACTGCTGCGAGCACCCTCGCGCAATGGATTGACGATGCGAATGTCCGTCCCATAACCAGCGCCTGCCAGCAACGCCTCAATGGGTGGCGCGTCTTCAATCAAAGAACCGGCGTCTCCGCTGTGCCTCTCGTCCTCCGCTTCCTCCTCCTCCCACTCGACCGCAGGAGCAGAGGGCATCCGGGGCCCGCCCGCACCGGGAGCGCGGCCAGCGGTCGAGGAGGCAGCAACCGCAATCGATTCGCGCACTTGCCGGCTCTGTGAGGGCGGCAAGTGGGCCAGCAGCGCAGCCAGAGCTTGCCCCGCCTCCACGTGAGCCATCGCGATCCCCCTGTCCGTCGCTCTCTCAGCACCCGCACTCCCGAGGCTGCCGCTGCCTGAGGGTTGCGGTGAGGCCCCGCCGCTGTGCAGCCCCAGGAGCCGCGCCGACGCGCCAGTGCTCTCCCGTACGGCTGCCTCCATCGCCGCCACGGCGGACGCGGGGGAGCCCACTGCGGCGGCCGCGGCGGGGTCGTTCGGATGCAAGCCCAGAGCCGCCAGCGCCGCGCGCACAGACTGCAGGCCCTGCGCAAGCTCCCGCTCCGCAGCCGCAACGTGTCCGTCCGCGGAATCGCGGGAAGCGCGGGAGCGGTGCCCCATTCGTGTCCCCGAGCGCCCAAGGTGTGTGGTGGGGTGCTGTGCCCCAGGGCCGTGTAGAGGCAGCGCCGGGACTACTGAGCCGCCTGTTCGTGTGCTGGCGACGGCAGCAGCTGCTGGGGAATCAATCCCAGCGCCATAATTAGATCCATCGGAAGCGCTCGCATGCAGTCGCGGCTGCCCCACGCCGTGCAGTGCGATCTGCCGGTCTGTGCGAGCCACCGCGTCTTCAAGCGCCTCCAGCACCTCCTCGGGGGAGGTGAAGGCACGCTTCGGCTGCGGCAGGCGGTCTGCGGCCGGCGATGCGAGCAGTTGCGGTGGCGACTGTCGAGGCAACGACCCGTCGTCAGACGGTGGGCGGGAAGCATTGGCGCCGTTGGAGTGACCCTCCGCCTCACCAGCATCTCTTGGATGCCCTGGCCGCCCCGTGTCAGCGTGCGGCACTCCGGGCGCACCCGCCCTCTTGCGGCCACTGGCGCCCTCGCGGTACAGCGCGCTGCCGCCGCCGGGGCTGCCGGCCTGCCGCGAGGGGGCATCGCCACGTGGGCTCGCCCGCAGGAAGCCATCGACACCGGCAGCGCGATGCACCTGCGGCGGCTTTGCGGTGGCGGATAGGATGGACTCGTACACAGCGAGCGCCTCGGCGTGCATCGTGATCGCCCCTGCGCGTCGCTCCCCAGACTGGTTGATAGGCTGCCCGGGGCGCTGTCCGCCCTGGCGCTGTGAGTGCGAGTTCGACGCCGCCGCCGATCCTCCCAGCCCGCTCCCAGCCTCGCCAGCACCCGCATCTGCAAACGGCGGGGATAATACCGCAGCGTTGATCGACGGGGACGCGGCCCTGGGCGAGTCCATCAGCGTCGCACCAGCGGCAGAGGCCGCACGCGGTGAGAGCGCGACGAGCAGCGCGGCTTCCATGGTCGCAAACGGCGTGCTGCTGTGGCTGACCGTTCTGCTCTCCGTACCGCCTTCCCGTTTCACAGAGCGCACGGTTGCTCCCTGGGCATGCTTGGGCGGCTCATGTTGGCGTGCCAGACCCGCCTGCTGAGCGCCGACGCGAGCTCCGCCCCCTGGACGCGGGCTAGCTGTAAATCGAGGTGATGTTGATCGAGCCGTGGCGGAAGGTTCGCGAGGCTCTAATGCTCCCATAAGCGCGTGGGCGAGCTCGCGGACATCTGAATTGCGCGGAGAGGCTGCCAGGCGGCCTTCAAAACGATCGCGAGCACTGTGCGGCCCGGAGGTTCGCGACGGCACTCGTGCGCGGGATGGCCCGCGACCATCGGGCGACCTTGCGTCAAAATCAAGGTTTTGTACGAAGGCTGCGACTGCATCTGGGGTTGTGCCCCGAAACATCGTGAACGAGAGGCCGTGTTGAGCTGCCCGACGTGCCGGTTTCGCACGCCTCGACGGTCGGTGCGCCGGTGGCACCTGCGACGGCTGCGGGCGAAATCAGTTTTCCGTTGCCTTGGCGGCCCGGTAGGGCACACGAAACGTTGGTGAGATTCTCAGGAGTTCCGAGAATCAAGTCGGCGCATTTCCATGCGTCCGCCTCTGTATCGGCTGTGTGAATTGGAGTGGACGCACCAGGCGACAACGGAAGTGCAAGCTCGATACGAACGGTGACATTCTCTTACATCTTGTCCTTCAAGGCGGTGATACCACGTAACGGGATGCCTGTTTGGTCGGACGGTATCTTTTCGGACTCGCGAGGTCTTCCAAATGGAATCAAGCGAGCCTCAACGGATTCGGGCAATGGAACGCGGCAGGCAGTTGTCGTGATGCCCTAGTTGGGTGAGCCTACGAGGTGGCGGGCGCATCGTCCTTCTCCTCCGCCTCCTCCGCGTGCGTCGCCAGCGTCTTGAGCATTCGCTGCCGCAACTCCTGCGCCTCCGTGTCGTCTTCGGTCGGCTGCACCCATGCAAACTCCAGGCAGTACTGACCCAGCCCATCGACCTGCGAAGTGTGCGCAGTCGCCGAGCCGATTGCCGGTGCCGCATCCACGCTGCCGGCGGCAGCGTGGACCTTCGTAGCCCGTGCTGCGGCCCCACAGCTCGCCGTGCATGTGTAGATGGCGAGGGCACCGAAGTCCAGAGCCGCGGCTGCAGGGCACGATCCAAGCTGCGCGATCAGCTGAGGCATGATCTGAAACTCAAAGCCGCGGGGGGAGCCGCAGTGGGCGCAGGGCGGAACCGCGCCACTGCCGCTGCTTGAAGACGCACAACGCGTTGCTGGGGCTGCAATTGCATCATCGGTGGTTGCGCCTGCCGCCACTGACGCAGCGAGAGGCCGGTGCTTGCTCGTCATCCACAGCGGAGCCGGCGTCAGGTCCGCGCCATCCTCCTCGTCGTCATCATCGGCCTCCGCAGCCTCAGCCGGCGCATCAGCTGGCGCTGACGCGGCGCCAGCGCCAGAAGAAATCGGCTCGCTGGCTGCCAGAGCGGGAGCATCGGCGGCGGCGGCAGCGGCGGGTGGCTGGGCCGGCCAGCGGCAGTAGCGAATGACTTGGGTCGGCTCTGCTGCGATGCGGCGCTGAAAGAACTGCAGCACGCGATCCTGCACCAGGTGCGAGCCCGTCCACTGCGCGAGTTTACTCTGCGTGAGATCGGCGATCGAGAGGTCCCCCTCCTCCTCTGCCTCCTCCTCCCCGACAGCTGCTGTTGCTTTCGCTGCGGTTGATGCCCCACCAGCTGACGCGCCCACAGCGGCTGCAGATCCTGCAGAGGCGTGAGCCGCCTTTGCTGCCACAAGGGCGGAGGCGGCGTTAGCGGGCAGGGAGGCGATCTCTCGCGCTTCACGCGTCGCCGCGTCTGGCTCGGGCTCCACCATGACTTCAAACTCGGGGACGACACACCGCCCCTCCACGGCGCAGGGCAGCAGCGGCGGCAGCTGCAAGTACCCCTCGGGTGCTGTGTAGCCGCACGCCTTGCCGTCCCCAGCGCACGCGTCTTTGTGCCCTCCGGCCTTCCAGTGCAGAGCCTGGTGAGCCCGACTGCAGTACCGCACGCCGCGGCAGCGGCTGCAGCGAGAGGTGGACGGCAGACCGCAGACGGCGCACGACTGCAGACTGACGCTCTCCTGTCCCTTGCGCGCTTGGCTGCGTAGCACAACGACGCTGGGAGCGTCCGCTGCGTCGGCGGCGTCAGAGGCGCGGTTCAGACAGCCGGGCGTCAGGCACACGAACACGTACAACATGCGATGGTACGCCTCGTCGTGGCCGACCACGGCCTTTTCGACCGGGGCGTACAACTGTGTGAGCATGGCGAGTGGGGTTGAGCACCGCTTGCAAGTAAGGTGCGAATCTGTGCGAGGCAGCGCCCCGTCGGCAACATGCAGCCACACCGGAAGCCCGCCGATCTTGCCGCCGTCCCATTGAGACGCATCCAGATATTCCACAGCTGGCCGAACCTCCGCATCTACATCCTCCAGGTACCCCAGCTCGACCTCCGTCTCCTTGACGCTCACTTCGGAGGCCAACGACATGATCGTCGCTCGTGGACACGAGTGCGTGGGCGACAATACTCCAACGATAGGAACGGGCAGCACGCAACGCCTCACTCAGAGCGCCACGAAGCACACGCAGAAGGCTTGCCACTCCAAGGTGGGCACACAGCGCGGGCGCAGTTAGCTTGTTGCGCGCTTCGAGGAGGTGAAACGCTTCATCAGCCCCTTTCGGTGATTTCAAGTTTGCGTGCGTGCGCTGTGACGTGTACCTCATTGTGCGCGGCAGCTCCTCGTCATATAGGTGCATGGTAGTCTCTGGCTCCGAAAGTATTGTCAAGTGAACTGACATGGCTGACGTATCAGCGACGCCGGCAGCCCCGGGCGGCTGTGCGACTTGGGAAGCGCTGGAGAAGAAGCATGCCGCCGACAAGGCGTTTGTGGAGTCGAAGATTGCAGCGATGAAAAAGCCGCGCCTTGGTCGCCCAATTCCATCTGCTCAAGTCGAGCTGCAATCAGCGGCTCTCCGTGATGATGTCGCGAAGAAAGTTGAGGCTGAGCGTGCTCAGATGGAGTCCTACCTTGCGTTTGTAGCTGCACAGCCCAAGGCCGACCCTGTCACCTCCCCCAGCGAAGTTGTAGCAGGCGATGCTACTGCCAGTCCGGCGACGGCAGAGGCTGAAGCTGTGGACGAGGACAGCGATGGGGATAGCGACGGGCCTGAGGGAGCGGCGGCTGATGGCCCGCGCAAGAGTAAAGCTCAGAGAAGACGCGTGAGTGCCCTTGCATCACGGACTAGTCGCGGTGTAGCAGCGGTGAAATATGCAGAGATGTGGTGCCATCCTGACGCGGTGCCTCTCGATACCTGTTACTGCAGGAGAAGAAAGCGGCTGCTGCTGCGACGACGGCGTCTGCTGCTGCTGCCTTGGCTTCGGCCCCGGCCCCCAGTATGAAGGAGGCGGAACTTCGGGCCATTAGCGCCAAGCTCAAGCCCTCTGGCTTGGATGTATTTCCTGTAGCGGCCGACGGTCACTGCTTGTTTCGGGTGCGTGTTGCGCCCCAATTCGAGACATTCAGACGACCAACGAGCCCTTAATACAACTCAGCTGCCCCACTACTTGACACGCGTATTTCAATCCTTCCCCTTGCAGGCAACGGCGGACCAGCTGATGCGGCTACGAGGAAAAAGTGGAGCAGCGGCGGCTCCCACAGGAGGTGCCGGGGCTGGCAGCAGCGAAGCAGAGTACCTGGCGCTGCGCCGGCGCGCCGCAACGTACATCCGCCTGCACGCGTCGGACTTTGCGCCGTTCCTGCCGTACGAGAAAGAGGACAGATACCCCGAGGGAGCGGATGCGAGCAGCGAGGAGGTACAGGCTGCTGTGGACCGCTACTGCACGCGCCTCGCCAACACCGCCGCATGGGGCGGGCACCCCGAGATCCGCGCGCTCGCGTGCACGCTTGGCATCCCCTTCCTGGTCTACCAGGCCGAGGGCGAGCCGTGGCGCCTCGCGCCAGAGGAGGAGACAATGGATGCCGACGCCGCCTCCGCTGCAGCCCGGCGGCGCGCGGGCGAGGAGGGCCTCCTGCGTCTTTCCTTTCACAGACACTATTACGCCCTCGGCGAGCACTACAACTCTGTTGTGCCCGTGCGGCGGTAGGGCCTAGGTGTCACACTAGTCGCGCGACTTGGACGCTGTTTTCCTGAGCGACACTCTTGAACAGCTGCCAATGTGAGCTTGAGCCGAACGCGTCTTCAAACCTCCCAATGGTGAAATGTTCTTTCGTCGCACGAAAGGGAAGCGGCGCGAGCGACGAATCCGACTCATGGTCTGACCGTCAGCGCGCTGTGCGATTCTCGGCCTGAGAAGCTGCAGGATCTGCAAGCAAGCCACCGCCACCCAATTCAGCCTGCTGAGCAGCTTGCTGTCTTGCAAGAGCTGCAACGTTTGGACACGCTGCACACGTGCATTGTCGTTGACCACCTCCGCGGACAAACTTCCAAAACCACGTGACAAGTCACAAGATGGCACACCCCTCGTTCCAACAGGTGATGATTCGTGTCAAGGAGCGCGACTCTGCCGTTGCTTTCTTCGAAAAAAACTTTGGCATGACCGTCATCGACCGTAAGGACGCCCCGGCGCATCATTTTGACCTCACGTTCATGGCCTCACTCTCGGAGGCCGAAATCGCGTCGCTGCCCGAGCCTGGCACACCTGAAGCCAACAAGTACCTGTGGACGTTTCCGCGTACCGTCTTGGAACTCACTCACAACTACGGGACCGAGTCGGATCCGGAGCAGAAGTACTTGAACGGCAATGACCCCGACCACCGCGGATTCGGCCACGTCGGCTTCCTCGTGGATGACCTGCCCGCCTTCTGCGACAAGCTGGAGGCCAATGGTGTGTGACAGGACCGAATTTCACGGGGGGGAGTTGGGCTCTTGGTGGTCATTGTAGGTGCCGTAGTGATACTGTTCGATCCTTCCTACTCGGCACACGTGGTCATCCGCTGACCGATATCTGCCCGCTCTGCAGGCGTCAAGTTCCACAAGCGCCTGTCTGAGGGCAAGGTGAACACCGTGGCCTTCGTTTTGGAGCCCTCCACGGGCTATTGGATCGCGCTGCTGGAACGTTCCAAGACCGCGCCGCCGACGGCGGTGACCGGCAAGCCCACCCTGCAGCAAGCCATGGTCCGCGTGAAGGACGCCAAGGCTAGCATCAAATTCTACCAGGACCACTTCGGCATGTCGGTCGTGTGGGCCAAGCACCAGCCGGAGATGGGCTTCAGCATCTACAACATGGGTGTCTTCCCCGAGGGCACCGTCCTGCCGTCTGACCCTGAGAGCGAGGAGGCGCACGCCTTCGTGACCTCCACGTCGCACACGCTGCTGAACCTGTGCCACAACCACGGCACGGAGGACAAGCCCGCTGGCGAGAAGGTGTATTGCCCGGGCAACTGCGGCAAGTGCGGCTACGGCCACATCGGCTACCTCGTGGACGGGCTGGAGGCCACCTGCGAGGCGCTGGAGGCCAAGGGAGTCGCCTTCCGCAAGCGCCCGCACGAGGGCTTCATGCGCGGCATCGCCTTTGCGCTGGACCCCGACGGATACAGCATCGAGCTGATCGAGCGCGGCCTCGGCGCCTCGAAGGTGTGAGCGATGCTGCAGCCGCGAGGGCTGTGTTGAGCGAGAGCCGGCGCTGGAACAACTTGCTCGTGCGCTGAAGGGCCCCCCTTTATTCGTCAGTGGCCTGCTATTGGTCTTGTCTGCGGGGTTGTCCGCAGCGTTGCTCTCGCTGCGAGCAGGCAGTTCGCAGCGCCTTCACAAGCTGTTTTGCTGCGATGACATTCGCTGCTATCCAGGTTCAAATAGTGCGTAGCCAGACGGTCGCAAGCGCCGCCTACTGAGTTCGGGCACCATAATGTTCCACGCCAGAATGTGCGGTACATCTGCAAGAGTGCCAGTGAATCATGTCTCCTACTGCACCCGATGAGTCTTTCGTGCGCGTTTGTCTTGGCCGGGAATCGCACACACGCCCGAGGAGAACCGCCGCGATTGAGTCATTGACCCTCATTGCTTGCGGCATATTGGCTACCACCCCTTCAGCAACCGGCCAACTTGACGGATCGCGCTCCGAGCCGCGTTGGCTGAGATTGAATCGACAGTGGCATCCGATACCGGGGCGCCTCCTCTCACATGTGCGTTGCGCCCCAATGAGAGACTAGGTACAGGCAGCCACAAATTGAGTGTGATTACCTCGATCAAACTTGCTCAGACTGATAAATCTCGCTCCAACTTTTCAAGTGCTCCATGGCGCATGCAGCCCGTCCGGAGTGCGCGTGTGCATCATTAGAGGACGTTCCAACGCTAGGCATTGCAGCGATGAGCTGTATGCCAATGCTGCTCCAACAAGCAGGATAATCTTGCCCATGGGGCCTGGGTTTCGTCTCCGACACAACCATGGAGGCGACCTTCATCGACCGTCGGTTTCTGTCGCTGGTATCATCGCTATTGATGGATGGAGTGGCAGGTACAGTCTACTCTTTTAGTCTCTATAGTGTTGACTTCAAAGCACAGTTCAATCTCACACAAACAGAACTCAATTTGGTGGAAAGCGCCGGGGATGCGGGGTTGTATCTCACCATCGTGGCTGGCGTGACGTATGATGCTCTCGGCCCGCGGGTTGCAGCGCTTACCGGTGCAGGTCTATCTGCGCTGGGTTACTGTCTGGTGTGGCTGGCGATGACGGGCCGCGTGTCGAGCAGCCCGTCGCTGCTGGCGCTGTACACCTTCCTGTGGAGTCACGGCAGCAGCTTCCTGAGCACCGCAGCCGTCACGACCGCGATCAAGAACTTCTCCTCAGAGCGAGGAGTGGCTATGGGCATTGTGCGCAGCATGTTCGGCCTCAGCGCCGCGCTCCTTGCGGTTGTGTATTTTTCGAGTTATGGCGGCAATTTGCCTGGTTTCTTTCTGTTTTGTGGCATCGCGGTCGCAGGCGTGGCCGCAGCGACGGGCCTCGTGGGCTCTGTGCCCCCGCCGAACGTTGGCGCCAAGCCCCTCACGGACTTTGAGAGGCGAAAAACAGTCTGGGGCGGCGTAGGTGTGGCAGCGATTGTGTTTTATACAACGGCTGTCGGGGTGGTGGGTGCCAGAGGCGATCTAGCCCCTTCGCCCGCTTGGTCTGTGGCGCTGGCGGTGCTGTTTCTGCCCCTGGCTGGGCTTGCTGTCAACACCCGTGCGTGGCAGTCGATGCACACCCGCCTCTGCTGCTGCTGCTGCTCGAATCGTTTCGCGCAGCTTGACGGCACAGCCGGTGTAGAGGAAGAGGAGGACGCAGGTGCAGACCCGACGTTTCCGATGCGGTTGGCGGTGCCACGCAGTCTCTCCACCCCGGAAGCTGTGTGGCGCCGGCACGTGCGGGTGGCGGCGGCTGCATCCCTCGCTCCATTCGATGCCAGCGATAGCAGCAGCCTGTGCGGCAGTGTGCTGGATGACGCCTCGACTGTGAGTGCGCCATTGCTGCCACCCATTGGTAGTGGTGGTGGTGGCTCAACGCAGCAGGTTGGCTCACGAACGGCCTCCTCGGCCTCTAGAGGGCAGTGGATTCGGGATTCGTTGATGTCGAGCGCCGTCAGTGACCGTGGTTCGGTCAGCCACAACCCGTTGTCGCTGAATGGGCAACAGATCTCTGCACAAGCCAGCGATGCCCGTGTTGCGACGTTAGCCGCGGTGCCGTTTAGTGGACAGCGGCGAGTCGACCGGCTGAGTGGGGTCTCGGGGCCAATCGCAATTCCCCTCCGCAGCGCCAGCGGCACCGCACGCGGCGGTGTGTTTGTTCTTGACGACCCATCCGCAGAGGGTGGCGCTGTGCTGTTCCCGGCGGGCAGCTACAGCGACGCTGCAGCCGCTGCCATCCTCCGCAGGGACTCGAGCTGTGACGCTGCCGCCGCTGAGGACGCGCCAGCGCCTCGCGGCAGCACAGCAGCGGATGCAGTTGCCACGCAGGTATCTGCTGCTGAGAGCGGACAAGCTGTCTCAACTCCGCTTGTTGAGTCGGCTGCACAGCCGACCGGCGCGTCCGCTGCTACCGCTGCACGGCAGCGAGATGCGGAGCAGGAGGAGCCTGTCGGGCTTGCTCATGGTGCCACGGCGATCTCGATGCTCGAATCCATCCCGGTTGACGGCGAAGTGGAGGAGCTTGGAAGCGGCTTCTTCGAAGGCGTGCTGAGTGTGGATTACTGCATCATATTGGCTCTCCTGTTCGCTGGCACAGGCTGCGGTATTACCGTCATTAACAACCTGGGGTCAATGGTCCAGTCACTGGGCGGCCAGCCCAACAGCCAGCTCGTCTACGTTGTCCTATTCAGCACCTTCAACTGCAAGGGGCGCCTGCTGGCAGGGTGGGCGAGCGACCAGTCTGCGGCCCGCCTGACTCGCCCCGAGTGGCTGGTGGTTGCCCTGTGTAGCTCCGTCGGGGCGATGGTGCTGGTCGCATTCGCTGACCTCACCTGGCTGCTGGTGGGCGCGGCGTGGGCTGGTCTGTCGTTCGGTGCATTCTGGAGTCTGGGCCCCGCTCTTGTGGCTGACAGGTTTGGGGAGCGTGCCTTTGCCCCGGTGTACGCTCTGTCCTCCATCGCCACGGGCTTGGCTTCCTATCTGCTCTCCACACTGCTCGCAGCCGGGCTGTACCAACGCCAGCTGGATGCTGCCGCCTCTGAGGGGACGGTGTGCCTCGGCCAGGCCTGCTTTCGAGACGCCTTCCTCACGATTGCAGGCATCACTGTGCTGGCGGCGCTGCTTGCCTCGTTCTTCTCGAGGAAGCTGCAGGCTCTCTACCGGGGGCCGCAGGGGCGGGCTCTGCGTTACGACGCCTTCGTATCCACCTACCAGCCCTGGAGGTGCGGGCGATGGCTCGATGCGAGCTGCGCCCGCGCGAAGCACCGCAAACAACTGGCGCGACACAACTTCCAACAATCGTGAGGGATGCGGCATGTGCCATTATAACACCGGGGAAATGGCTTGCGCCGCTGCTGGCGCGTCGCCCGCCTGACGG
>Ga0066413_1000266_pt1 | contig 10651 bp, 4 predicted proteins | sample LakWasMet19_HOW5_2_FD_59540 | JGI IMG/M metagenome (GOLD analysis project Ga0066413, IMG submission 59540) | Freshwater sediment methanotrophic microbial communities from Lake Washington under simulated oxygen tension - Sediment Metagenome 19_HOW5 | ecosystem: Environmental > Aquatic > Freshwater...
GTCGGCGGTCGGCAGTGCCCGATCCTTCAACCGTCCCCTTTGAGCTCACCTTCAATCTGGCGGGAGCGTGCTTCACGTATGGTCCGCTGTGAAGTGCAAGCTGCGTAGTTGCGAGCAAACGGCCGTGCTGTATTTTTGTGCAATTGCGGGCGATGCACCGGGCAGCGAATGACCGTCACTTTCGACGATTGAGGGACGCTATCGGTTTCGGCGAGGCCAGCTGATGAACGATCGACCCTTACCGCGATGGACGGATCTGCAGCGCCAAACCGACATCTGCCTACCCGCGCCAGTGTGCGATTGCCGCCTATCGTCGTGCGAAGCTCAGCATCGCAGGCAGCGTCCTCGCACTCAGCGGAAGTCGACGTTGGCGAGCCCGTGAAATCAGGCGCCGTCACGTCCAGCGTGGCGCTGCGACAACTCGCACCTGGAGCACCGCTCAATGCCGAGGCTCACGCCACGACGCACGCCGTTGTTAACGTTGCCACGGCCGCATCGTCGCCCACCTCGCTGTCGCCTTCAGCTGGCACCTCTGCGCCGCCACGGCGAACCTCTGCTGGGCAATTCTCGGCCCAGAAAGTGCTTCCTTTGCTGAGCCCGAAGGATCGGGCGTTCCTTGCACCCAAAACTCCGAAAACCCCGACGCGGGGTCGAGGATTTTTCGGCGTCAGCAACGACAGTGTTGAGGGCGAAGACACCGAGGTCGGGTCGGAGGATGGGGAATCTGTCGTCGAAGCCGCAGATGATGATGATGAGCACACCTCTGCCACAGCTGCTGCAACGACTGCAGATGGGCTGTTTCCGCCTGATCCTCGCAATGGTAGTGGGCATCGGGACGTCGCGGCTTCCCCGCCGTCCGCAGTTTCCCCCGCGCTTGGTCGGGAAGACCAATCGCCATCGCCGTCGCAAACGGCACTCGGACGGTGTTGTACAGCCGCCGCTGCAGTTGTGTGTCCGCTGCGTTGCTGCCGTGGGTTCGGGTCCGCGACCGTGCAGCCTCTGGGCGCCGGCTTCGCCGCCCGCTCGTGGGATGGCGCGGCTCGCTCTCCGCGTAGCGATGGGTCCGCGAGCGAAGACGCCGCTGATGCCGCGCCGTACAACGAGAGCGACGCAGCTTCGGACCATGAGTTCGCCGGGGAAGGCCGAGCAGGCCCCGCGGCCAAGCGCCGACGGCCGCGGCGAACCTGCAGCACCGCCGCGGCTGCCGCCTGCTGCCCATGCTTGTCACGACGAGTGCACTCACGCTCACGCCGCGGGCGAGAGCCCCTTGACTGCACCGTTCAGGTGAAGTTATGGCTGGAATGGGTTCTCGACTCCCACTTTTTCAACGCCTTCGTGCTGCTCACTGCCGTGTACGCACTGTTCGCTGACGACATTCGCTTGGCTGTGTGTTCGAAGCCGTCAGACCCTGCATTTTTTGGCGTGGCCAGCGGTGTGATGCTCCTTTGGATGTGTGAGCTAGTGGGGGGCGCCATCCTGCAACCCGGCACGATTGGGGGCTTCTACTTCTGGCTGGAAACTGCTGCCTGCCTCTCGATGGTCACGGACATCGGCTGGATCTGGCAGCCGCTCGTGCTCAGTATTACCTCGCCCTCGGGTGCTGATCCGTCTTCCAGCACTTGGTGCCTTTCGGGACAGGAGTGGCAGGATGCCGCGGCACTTGGTTACACGCTTAGCTTCGGGGCGAGCACGCCCTGCCTTGTCAGTCATGAGGCATCCAGCAAGCTGTTGGTAGGCCTGAGGGTTGTGCGCCTGCTGCGCTTTGCGCGTGTGCTGAAGTTCTTCAAAGCGCTCAAGAAGAGCGTCACGTGGCTCTACCTGCGCAGCTGGAGCCGCGATGCGGCGTTCGACGCTGCCGTGCAGCCTGCGTTGATGGATCAACAGCAAGTTGAAGGCGCCGAGGCGGTGCGATCCCCGCAAAACTCGGCCCTTCTTTTGCGGCGTGCGAGCATGGCCGAACTCGCGGCTTCGCTGGGACCTGCCACCGTGTCTCCAGAGCAGCGTCTCGCATGGGCAGCACAGAGCTGCAGCGGCCCTTTCGCCTTGGGCGGCATCGGCGGCTTTGCGGGCTCCACGCTGGCCTTGCAAGAGGCCTGCGACCCGCTTGCTGGTTTGGCTGGTGGGGGCAGCTCTCTCGTGCTGACGACGGTCGGCCGACGGCAGTCGTTCCGGTTACACAGCGGCGCCTCCACCCGCTCCGGGCCGCTGCGCTCCTCCGGCTCCTTCTGGACCGCATCTGGCGGCAGCGCGCCATCCCGGCGCTCTGGCACGGGCCCACAGCCGCGCGTGCGCCGCATGTCTTCCTTTGGAGCGGGCCTCGTGCGCGCACAAACAAGCTTGATGCAGGCCGCTCCTCCGAGCGCAGATGGCTCTGGCGTGCGACGGCGCAAGGGGTCACTCGCTCTGGCGCTGAACGCAGGGGTGGGCGTGGTTGAAGGACAGCGGGCTGCCCCATCGCCCTCCTCTCGCGACTACCATGCCAACAGCCTTGGGATTCAGAAGATTGGGAGCAAGCTGTCCGACCTCACGACAAAACGAATTGTTATTCTGGTCTTTGCCTGCCTGTTTATCTCCGCTTTTCTCGACAGGAGCTTCACTCAGCACCTCGAGGGCGCTGCCGTGTACCAGCAGCTCGGCTTGTTTCAGCTTCATGCCGCGTCGCAGGCGGTTAATACAGCAACGTGGCCGGGACTGGAGCTTGCAGTCCAGACTTACGGGTTGAATGCCGGGCAGCTACGACTCCTTCGGCTGCCGTCGTGTGGCTCGAGCCCGAACGACACCACAGTGGATAAGTGGCTTTTGGAAATGCACACGCTTGTCGCTGGCGGCTCGGCTTCAGACGAGACTTTGGAGGAGCCTGTGATCGCAGTGCTGCAAAACGGGGAAACTCAACCATCGCTCCCGAGCAATACGAGTGGAACCTGGTTACTCGACACGCGCACTCCTGGAATGCAGCCGTTGGCTCTGTTTCCTAATCGTGCTGCTGCGTTGACGCAGCTACGTGGGCCGGAGTATCGATACTTCATGTCCAGCGGCTGCGTTGCTTCCAACGGGTCGTGCAGCAGCTGCTCCTCCTACGCCCTCTTCGATGCTCGGGCTGCTTCGGTGCAGGAAGCCCTGTTCTCCATTGGAGCCACCGCGTTCCTGCTTCTCTTGATCGGCTTTGCCAGCTTGGTGTTTACGCGAGATGCGCAGGCGCTCGTGGTTCGGCACATTGAGCGCATGGTCCGCATGATGAAGGAACTGCGCAAGAACCCTCTGCAGCCGCTGGACAAGCTGTATCAGCAGCTCAAAGAGCAAGATAGAAAGGGCGCGGCAGGGGAGCGGGCTCAGGGCGGCGTTTTTTCGTGCGGATGCAACGCCTGCCGCCGCAGTTGCGGCCGCTGTGGACTCGCATGCGCGCTGTGCTTTGCACCCTGCTCTTGGTCGCTGTTGCTCTGCCGACGAGCGTGCCCACTGCGTCTGCCGAGGAAGCCGTTGTCGGAGGGAATGGCTAGGCAGGGGGACCCCGCGGTGCCTCCCAGTACGACGAGTTCGGCTGGGTTCGGCGCCAGCCAATCACCGCCTGCCTCTCACACACCCGCAATTATGCGGGCATCGACAAGCGGCAAGAGCCCTCGGGACAGTATCGTGGTGACGAAGGCGCGTTCCGCCGCGGGTGTCTCTGCTAACTTCGTCCTGCCTGCCGTTGAGATGCCCGCATCGCGTTGTGGGGGCCGCCTGGTACGATGCTGCGGCTCGGCGTTGGCTGCGCTGGGGTCGAGGGTTGGCGACGCGCTCGCTGGCTTCCGGGCTCGCTGCTGGACCTTTCTGTTCGCCATCCACGACGATGAGACAGACAGCTACGAAACCTTGCTGCTCGAGAGCGCACTGGTCAGCGTGGGCGGGCTGCTCCAGGTCTCATTCGGCGAAGCGGGTCGCGAAATCTTGCAGAAGAACATTGCTGCGGGGGGCCTTTTGCGTCCGATGGTGCGAGGCACGCAAGTCGACGCAGTTTTCGGGTTTTGCGACGTGCGCAACTTTGTGAGTTTGGCAAACGATTGCTGGGGCTCGCTCATCCGAGCTTGACGTTTCACTGCCTCATTTGTTTCTGGGTGTTGCTTGCACCGCGTTACTCTTGCTTTCTTTCGTGCGATTCCCTGCAGACGGATGTGACCGAGTGTCTGTCCGTGGACATCCTCGTGCTCATCAACAAAATCGGCGTGCTGGTCCACGGGGCTACCGTGCGCACCTCCGGATTTCCCAACCGCAACGTGGGAGATGCGTTTGTGCTGGTATGGAAGCTGCCGCCGGTGCCCAAAGTGCCAAAGTCCCGCGATCTGTTCACGCGGGGAAGTAGGAAAGCAAGAGAGGTCACCGCTTCGCTGGCGAACCGGCCTCAGCGTACAGCCACCAGAAAGGGCAGCTGGCTGCACAATGCGTCGTCAGCCGCTATGGTCCCGCTTCCTGCCGGTGGCGGAATGGGAGACGGGGAAGGTGCCAGTGGAGCTGGTCATTCGCGAAAGCGCTCCTCGCTGCTGACCTTCAAAAGCTTCATGACGCTCACCCGAAGGCCCACCGGCGTTTCAGGTGGCTCTGGGGCCTCGACTGCGGCTCCTGCAACCCCAGTGGTCGGTTCCGCCCGCGGGGAAATCGTCGCTGCTCGTGCAGATCCGGTGCCGCCGCACCCATTTTTGGTGGAGGAGGCAACTGCAACTGACGCACTCCCTGCGCCACTGAGCGTTGGGGGGGATAGGCTGCCGTCCAGCAGGTACGCTGCTGGCGATAGCGCTGCTGCACCACAGGTCCCCGGGGAGGGCGAATCAACAACACTCGCTGGGTCTGCGATTGCACAGTCGCTGGTGCGTCCCCCGCCGCGTGTCGGTTCCTTCGCCGGCATGTGGTCCGCGCTGCCGCGATCCCTCTCCAGCAGACGCGGCAAAGCACCGGACGCGTTTTCAGGTTTGCCACGACACGGCAGCCCCTTGGTGCCCGACGGTGCTCGAGGCAGGAGCGGGGTGCCTCGCATTGCAGGCCACCACCGCACTGCGTCCGCTGGCCCCGTATTGGCCGCTCTGCCGGCTGACGCGTTCACGGAGGGGGAGCATGGGCCGGATCGGAGGCCCACGGTGCTGGCACCAGTCTCCTCTGGCAGTACTGGCGGCAGCTCCAGTGGCCGAGCCGATGGCCCCGGAAGCGCGAACGTAGCGGAAGCCAGCGAAGCGGGGCGCCGTGCGAGCGCCGAGGCAATGCTCCAATCTTCGCCGTCTGTGCCGGTTTGTCCACCGCCCAGTGCCGCGGAGGGCGCCTCTTCCGCTGTGCCTGGGCGTGGTCACCGCACTCGCTGGTCGTCTCTGCCCTCCCTCACCAGCCTGGCGGAGGGCTTCGGCTCGGTGCGCAGTGAGGCGCCGTCCGCACGACCGCCATCAGGCCTCGACCCTCAACATCCTACTTTCGCTGCTGCTGCGCATCACGCATCTCGCACTATGGATACACCTGCCGAGGACGCAGCGCTCCCGTCTGGTCTCATCGGCAGCAAGACTCTATCTTTCACACTGAGCGCATCGGAGGGCGGCGTTCACGGGGCCGTGCCACCTGCGGCTTTGGCTCGGGTTGCGGATCCAGGGAGCGGCCGCGGCAGTGATGCACATGCCGCGACTGAGAGGCAAGCGGCGCCTGGTGCAGCTAACTCTGAGAGAAGCGGCGGGGACGCTGCGGATTGGCAACGCGTGGCCTCACCTACCGCCAGTATGACAGGTTGGACGGCAGGCGAGAATACCACGGCTCGCTTACCCGCTTTGCTGACCTCTGCACCGGAGGGCCATGCATCTGTGCCAATGCTTCCTCCACTGCCAGCCGTGCTGGAGGCTGCGGTTGGGCTCGCTCGCGGAAACAGCAGCGCCAGCTCCACTCGCAGTGAAAGCGAACCGCCGGACGCCTCGCTAGTGTCTGCCGGCAGCTGCGAGGGCGGGACCTCCAGAGGTTTGAGTTCCGTTCGCCTCCCTGGTCCCGATGCGCCCACCACCGCCCGCAAGTATCAACTGGCAGCGGTGAAGCTTCCCCGACTCAAAGTAGCCTCAAGCGCCGACAGCACCGCCCCCTCCACTGCTGTTCCAGCGGCGCTTGCGTGTCCTCCGCCTACTGTAGGCGCCGCAGGCGCTGCTCACCCGTTGCTCAGCGCGTTGTCACCTATGGGAGCGAGTGGGCCTTCTGTTGCGGATGGATTCGCTCACCCGGCCGGCCGTGCACGTGCCCCGTCCCCCTCGTCTGCCCTGCATCCAGCTGATCACCGGCGCTCCGTGAGCATGCCGCACTACGGCGCTGGCGGGCCATCGGGCGCCTGGGGCCACGCTCCTGCAATGGGCGGTCGTGCCCCCTCTCTCGCTGGCTTCGAGGCGGATGGCGCTGCCCGCGTCGCGGCTGCCGGTGCTGCTCCGGCCGCTGGCCCTGGCGTTGCAGGGCTGTTGTCGCCGCTTGGGCAGCGCAGGGGCAGTGGCGGCGAGGGCACTGCCGCAGCCGCGGGGGCTGATGGAATGGTATACGGCAGGCGCAAGGAGGACGTGACTCGCAAGGCCGAGGACGCCCTGGTGGGCTTCCTCAAGATCTTGGTGGATCTGGAGGTGGCCAACACCGCACCCCGCAGCGAGGCGACCGACCTCGCTGTCTACAGCCGACACCGCGGGATCGCTGCGCGTTGGGAGGCGCGCGGCGAACTCTTCAAGGTCCAACTTGGCTGCGGGCTGCACATGGGCACAGCCATCGAGGGCGCCATCGGCAGCAAGTGGAAGATTGATGCCAGCTACCTGTCGCCCGCAGTGAATCTGAGCGCTCGCTTAGAGGCAGCCACCAAGCAATACGGGGTGCCGCTGCTCATCTCACACGACTTTGCGCTGCAACTGTCCGAGCCAGCGCAAGGCATGCTTCGCCTGCTTGACTGCGTGGCGGTGAAGGGCAGCCTGGAGCCCATGCGCATCTACACCTTCGACCTCTTTTCGTACCCGCGGGACTTTGGCGAGGACGTAGTGTTGCACTGGGATCGCGCCGCTGACGGCTTTGAACCCTTGCCGCAGCAGTATCTGGCGGCGGTGGCGCGAAACGTCCTGCTGACCCGACTCGGACCGCGAGCAGTTCTACCCTCTGGCCCGTCAGCCCAGTCTCAGGTCGCGCTGCTCTCCCCTCTGGGCGCGCGCGACAGCGGTCGGCAGCTGCCGTGGGATTTGGGGCCGTTGCCCGGCGTGCCGCTCGTGCGGCGCGAAAGCGGCGCCTCGGCGTCGTCTGTGGGGCTTGCAGATGGCTGGGTGGTGGGCGCACCTGCCACGCCAATTCCTGCCGGCGCACGGGTCGGCTCGGTGGCTGCCAACGACCATACGGAATGGCCGGCGCATGCAACTGCGGAGCAGGTGGCGCAGGCGGCGCACCTGCAGCATCCTGCTGTGGCCCTGCCCGGCACCCCAGTGGGCTCCGCCCCGACGCATGTCCCCCGCCTCAGCCACTCTGCGCTGCGGTCCCCTGCCGCGCACGCGCCATCCCTCAGCGGGGTGCTCACTGCAGGCGAGACGCCTCTTGCCGTACCCGCTGATCCCTCCGTGTCGCGCCTGCTCGCCCAGCAGGCCGTGCCCGACTTCCGCATCCGCATCGACTTCGCCAGCGACCCGTACCTGCGGGAAATGCAGTCAATCTCGCGGGACAAGGCAGCGGGCTTTGATTTCCCTTCCGAAACGGAGACGGTGGCCTGGTATCGCGCCCGATTTGGTCTTCCTGCTCTTGCCAATCCCGCACGCTCCCAATCCCCAGATCCGGCGGGGCAAGTGGAAGCGGCGTCGGCTGCGCTTTCGCCTCCTGCAGAAGGGCACCCAAGTGTAGTGGCTCTCAGCGGGCCCGGTAAAGCTAGCAGGAGGGCGAGCGCCGTGTCCACTGGCGTCGTGCCTTGCATGTCACCGCACTCGCCAACTCCGCCCTTGCGCCTGGAGGCAGTCTCCCCTGGCGTTGCTGCCTCGGCTGCAGGCGCAACAGGCGACGCCGCAATTGCTGCAGACGCAGACCGCGGTATCTCTGCTGGTGCGCCAGGCCAAGTTCGGTCCCGGCGCAGCAGCGCAGTAGACCGGCGTGCCGTTCGCGCCCTGCAGGTGGCGGCTGATCGTGAGATGGGGGACGCCCTCGTCAAGCGCTTCTTCGATGCCTTTGGCGTCGCCGTGAACGCTTACCTGTCTGGCGACTGGCCTCTCGCGCGCGCCATGCTATTGGAGGCGCAGCGGGTGCGGCCCTCCGATGGCCCTACCTGCACTCTACTGCGAGTCATTGACGAGCTTGGGGTGGGACAGGGGACCCTCAAGGCGGCACCGCCGGACTGGAAGGGGTACCGCGTACTCACCGAGAAGTGAGATCGACGCAGCTTTGCACTCGCCATCCCCCACCCGCCACCATCTCCGCTCTGCCACCGGCCGTGCATCTCTCCGACCCGCCGACAAGCGCTCAGCTTTTCTCTCGTCGCAGCACCGTGTACCCACTCGGCGATGCCCTGGCACTGATAGCGCATGGACAGAGTGGCACTCCTGCCTCCTGCCGTATTTTCCCATGCCCGGCTTTGGATTTGCGTTGATATCGGCAGTGGCCTAGCGCTGCTGCACGCGCAATTTGCGCGATTTGAAATGCATACCTTGTGACAGTCTTCCTTGCCGCCACAGTTACGATGATCAATCACGCCTCGCGTATTCGAGCTCCGAGTCACATCAAATCCCTGCTGCGACATTCATCCTGGCAACGCTCCGAGCGTTACAAATCGACCAATCCTCCGAATTCCACACTGCGACGGGAATTGTGATTTTGGGACAGTCACGGCCAGCTGCCAGTGGGCCTACGTGAGCGGTTACAAATGTGCTCAACATTCCTCGGCGGCTGCGAGCTGAAACGTTCCATATATTCTGAGCTAGGCAGCGCCGTGTTCCTCCGTCGTCCAAGACTTCGAGCGCACCGGATAGCACGAGCTGGAGCCATTCTCCCGTTACCAGTCGAGCCTGAACGAAGAACAATGATGGGGCACACGCCGCACACAGAGAGTGGACCAGTCAGCGTGCCCCGCGCTTCGAGCATGGCAAGAGTAGCTGGTAGTGAGCGCATGATTGCCAGCGGGGCGAACTCCGCCAGTGACCGGCAGCCGCCAGTGACCGGCAGCCGGGTTGAGACGGGATGCTGTGTCACCTCTTCTTGCCGCGGTCTCTCTCTGCGTCCTTGCGCTTCACCTCTGCGATGTCCTTCTCGTTCCACGTACTGCGCTTGAGCCGCACGGGCCGGTTGCCGATGTAAGCGCCGTGCAGCTCCTTGAGGGCTGTCAGCGCGTCCTTCGGGTCTAGGAAGGACACGAAGCCAAAGCCCTTGCTCTTGTGGCTCTTGCGGTCACGCACAACCTTAGCACGCGCAAACGAAGGGAAGTGTCTGAACGTGGAAGCCAGGATGTCATCGGTGACCTCATTGCCAAGATCTCCGCAGAACAGTCTGAAATCCCCTTCGGGCCAATCCGCAAGTGTGGCGTCCTCCCACACCTCACCAGCGCAGGTGCGCACAAAGTGTTTAGGCCGCTTCCGCTTTTCTCCAACGCTCGCGTCTGCATCCTCCGGAGCATCTGCCCCAGTCGCGCTCGGCTGCGAGACTGCGGACACCGATCCGCCTGCGCCGCTGCTAGTCCCGTCGGCAGCCAGCGGCGGCCGTGTCAACGCTGGGTGCGAGCCTACCATGCCCCCGGACAGCCCGGGGGCGCTGCCATGCCCAATAATGCTGCTGCTACCGGTTGCTGCGGACGCCTGTGGCGCCCGTGAGATGCTCGCTGTGCCGGCGGGAACGGGAGCGCGCGCAATGACCGCGGCACTCCCACGCAAGAGAGTGCCCGCGCCAGCGCTCGCCGGCGCACTGGGCTTTGATACGACCGAACGAGGGGCAGCAAACGCAGTTTTGTTGTGCATGAGCCGCATGGGCTGAAATGCGGGCGTCAGCTTTGCTGTGGCCCCAAACGGCAGTAATTTGGTGATGTCAACATCATCGTACGCTTCGCTGGGCTCAGCGTCCGGTTTCACCGCCGCTGCTTCTGGAGGAGCGACCAGAATCGGTGAAGCTGGCTTGTTCTTGCGATTCACAACCTCCTCAGACACACCTGAGCTCTCGACTACGTGAGCAGCTTCGCTGTCGCCACCGGCCTCGGATTGCGCCGCCTGCTCCGCTGCGGCAATTTCCTTGAAGAAGTCTTCCAGGTCAGCCATAATGAGCCCAAAATGCACAGGGGCGTGACTTCTGCCGTCCTCCGTGCTGCCGTCCTAGCTTCGTGTTGGACGAAAGGCACTTGGTCGCCGGAGCGCAAGCGATGGATCCCCGTGGCGTCGCAAGCTGACAGCTTTACATGAGCGCCTTTGCGCAAACGATGAGCAAGCGAATCTGCAGCGACACAGCAGCGAGGGACGAGTCTCAGAAATGTGAGGCACCAACCTGCCGATTCGCCGGCGAATGAATCATGATCGCTTTCTCCCAATCCTCGCGGCAAACGGAAGACACGAGAGGCGAGCATCAGCTCGAGCCATTATTACAAATTGCACAGACCTTGCGTGCTTCGTCCTGCACTCGATTGGGTTCTGTCGTCTCGCTGACTCACGTGTGAGCACTGCGAGCTGCGAGCTGTCCAGCCAGT
>Ga0066413_1000271_pt1 | contig 10567 bp, 7 predicted proteins | sample LakWasMet19_HOW5_2_FD_59540 | JGI IMG/M metagenome (GOLD analysis project Ga0066413, IMG submission 59540) | Freshwater sediment methanotrophic microbial communities from Lake Washington under simulated oxygen tension - Sediment Metagenome 19_HOW5 | ecosystem: Environmental > Aquatic > Freshwater...
TGCGTTAAAAGACTATCTTGATTTTTGTCAAAACCGCGTAGAAAGAGCTTTAGACGCTCGTCTGCCCAGCGAAAGCATATTGCCGCAAAAGCTGCATCGGGCGATGCGCTACAGTGTGCTGGACGGTGGAAAACGTATGCGCCCGATGCTGGCCTATTGCACCGGAAAAACCCTGGGCATAGCCCCGGAAGCACTGGATGGCCCGGCTTGCGCTGTTGAATTCATACACGTTTACTCTTTGATACATGACGACCTTCCTGCGATGGATGATGATGATCTCAGACGCGGCAAAGCCACCTGTCATGTCGCTTTTGATGAAGCGACCGCTATTTTAACCGGCGATGCGCTGCAGGCTTTGGCTTTTGAAATACTGGCCAATGATCCCAGCATTACCGCAACCGCTGAAGGCCGCCTGAAAATGATTATCGCTTTAACCAAAGCCAGCGGTTCTCAGGGCATGGTAGGCGGTCAGGCTATCGACCTGGAATCCGTCGGAACCAGCTTGACCCTGCCTGAGCTTGAAAACATGCATATCCATAAAACCGGCGCGTTGATCCGTGCCAGCGTCAATATGGCGACTCTGGCGAAAGCGGATATAGACCCGAATATTGCCAAAAAACTGGACAATTATGCCAAGTGCATCGGCTTATCGTTCCAGGTTAAGGATGACATCCTCGACGAAGAAAGCGATACCGCAACTTTGGGCAAAACTCAAGGCAAAGACCAGGATAACAACAAACCCACCTACCCTGCCCTATTAGGCCTCGCCGGAGCCAAACAAAAAGCGCAGGAACTGCATGAGCAAGCGCTGGACAACCTGAGTATTTTCGGCGGCGAAGCCGATTTATTGCGCGATTTATCGCTTTATATTATTCAACGGGATCATTAGTTTCACTTTGTCAGATTACATGATCAATTTTCCCAAAATCGTCATCCCGGCAGGGAAGCGGGCATGACGATCTTGCGCATAATATGGCAAAGCAGAATTAGCTTCTATGCTTGACTCCTATGAGCATGAAGCAAACCAGTAACAGACATAACATGCCGCTCAATTCGACTCGCTACATCGGCGCTTCGTAGCTCGCAGGTCAGCTCTACGTTATGTGCAAACAACATCATCCATCACGAGAGCAAATGACCAATTTCAAAGATAAAGCCAACCTAATATGGGAAGTGGCGAACCTGTTACGTGGCGATTACAGACAGTCCGATTACGGCAAGGTGATTTTGCCGATGACGGTCTTGCGCCGACTGGATTGCGTATTAGCACCGAACAAACAAAAGGTACTGGACACCCTGCCTAAAGTTGAAAAACTCTCCGATAGCGCCAAAGACCTCACCTTAAACAAAATAGCCGGGGCGAATTTTCACAATCGCAGCCAGTTCGATTTTGCCAAGCTGCTGGCCGACCCCAGCCACATTGCCGCCAACCTGCGTAACCACATCAACGGCTATTCGGCTTCTGCCCGTGAGATTATCGAGTATTTTAATTTCGACGATCAGATCGAACGCATGGACGATCCTAAGGCGGACATCCTGTTTCAAGTGGTGAAAAAATTTGCCGAAATTGATCTGGCTGACATGGACACCATGCACATGGGCTATGTGTTTGAAGACCTGATCCGGCGTTTTGCCGAGCAATCCAACGAGACAGCCGGGGAGCATTTCACACCCAGGGAAGTGATCAAGCTGATGGTCAATGTATTGTTCAATGCCGACCATCAGTCACTGACTCAAGCCGGTATTGTCAAAACCCTGTACGACCCGGCCTGCGGCACGGGCGGCATGCTCTCTGTGGCTGAACATCACCTGCAAGACTTCAACCCCGATGCCAAGCTGGAAGTGTTCGGGCAGGAGATCAACCCCGAATCCTACGCCATTTGTAAATCCGACATGCTGATCAAGGGGCAAAATCCTTCCAACATCAAATTCGGCAACACCTTTACCGTGGACGGGCTTCGGGATGAAAAATTCGATTACATGCTATCCAACCCGCCCTTTGGCGTGGACTGGAAAAAAGCCCAGAAAATCATCACCGACGAACACACCAACTTAGGCTATGCCGGACGCTTCGGCGCAGGCTTACCTCGTATCAATGACGGCTCTTTGCTGTTTTTGCAGCACATGATCGCCAAGATGAAGCCGCGCGAAAATGGGGGCAGCCGCATCGGCATTGTCTTCAACGGCTCTCCGCTGTTTACCGGACAGGCAGGCAACGGCGAAAGCAACATCCGCCAATGGATCATCGAAAACGACTGGCTGGAAGCCATCATCGCCCTGCCCGACCAGCTGTTTTACAACACCGGCATTTCCACCTATATCTGGATACTCAACAACCACAAAAACGCCGAGCGCAAAGGCAAAATTCAGCTGATCAACGCCAGCGGCAGTAAAGATGAAGAACTGATAAAAGCCGGTAAGTGTGACTACAACCGCTTTTGGGAAAAGATGCCACGCTCGCTGGGCAACAAGCGCAAGCAGATTCCCGAAAACGGCGAAAGCAAAGGCATAGGCTTTATCACCAAACTCTACGGCGATTTTGAGGAAAACGAATTCGTCAAAATCTTGCCTAACGAATTCTTCGGCTATTGGCGCGTTACCGTGGAACAGCCGGACAAAGATGACAACGGCAACATAATAACGGGCCGCGATGGCAAGCCGAAAGCCGATAGCAGCCTGCGCGATTACGAAAACATCCCTTTTTTACAGAAAGCCCCAAACGGCAAATTGATCCCGCAAAGTATCGAGGAATATTTTGAGCGGGAGGTGAAACCCCACCTGCCCGAGGCCTGGGTTGACGAGAGCAAAACCAAAACCGGCTACGAGATCAACTTCACCAAATACTTCTACGAGTTCAAACCCCTGCGTTCACTGGCCGAGATCAAAGCTGACATTCTGGCTCTGGAAGCGAGTAGTTTGGAGTTGGAAAAGAAGGTGCTGGAGTGATGGAACGCTACGAAACATACAAAGACAGCGGAGTTGAGTGGATTGGGGAGATTCCGGCAGGGTGGGAGGTTAAGAAGCTAAAATATTTGGCGGATGCTCGCCCAAGCAATATTGACAAAAAGAGCAAAGATGAGGAAGAGGCAGTCTTACTGTGTAACTATGTAGATGTTTATAAAAACGAATTTATTAGCAGTGATTTGGTGTTTATGGTGCTACAGCAAATCAAGAACAGAAAGAAAAATTTCTTTTGCAAAAAGGAGATGTTCTTGCAACGAAAGATTCAGAGACGTCTGATGATATTGCCATTCCTGCATTAGTAGTTGAGGACTTTGATAATGTCGTTTGTGGTTACCACCTGACTCATATCAAGCCAAAAAAAATCATAGGCAGTTACCTTTTCCGATATTTTCAAACAAAATATTTGAGTTCATATTTTGAAGTATCTGCAAATGGCGTTACTCGCTATGGTCTAGGAGTTGATAAGTTTGGTTCTGCTTTGATTCTCAATCCCCCATTAGAAGAACAAACCGCCATCGCCAACTATCTTGACCGCAAGACGGCAGAGATAGATGCCCTGATTACCCAAAAACAACGTTTAATCGAGCTGTATCAAGAAGAAAAAACTGCCATTATCAATCAAGCCGTAACCCAAGGTATTGACCCCAACACCAAGTTAAAAGACAGCGGCATCGACTGGCTCGGTGAGATACCTAAGCATTGGGGAGTTAAAAGATTAAGGTATATTGGAAATTGCCAGAATGGAATAAGTCAAAGTGCGGATTATTTTGGACAAGGGTTTCCCTTTGTGAGTTATGGTGATGTTTATAAAAATATAGTATTGCCAAAGAATGTTGACGGTCTTGCCAATTCAACAGAATCAGACAGAAAGAATTATTCCGTACTTAAAGGGGATGTTTTCTTTACTAGAACATCCGAAACAATTGAAGAAATTGGAATAGCATCAACTTGTTTAGAAACAATAAAAAATGCTGTTTTTTCTGGATTTTTAATTCGTTTTAGAACTTCTAGCAATGATTTATTTGATGGCTTTTCCAAATATTATTTTAGAGCATCTATACACAGAAGATTTTTTGTAAAAGAAATGAATCTTGTTACAAGGGCATCTTTGAGCCAAGAATTGCTGAAAAAGTTACCTGTTTTGCTTCCTCCTATTCAAGAGCAAATTGAAATTAACAAATACATCGAAACCGAAACCTCTTGCATTGATGCAAAAATCGCCAAAACCCAACGCATCATCGAATTACAGAAAGAGTATCGTTCTGCGCTGATTTCCGAAGTGGTGACGGGAAAAATCAAGGTGTCGCATCTGTTAGACAAGGAGACGGCTTTATGACTTTATGTGTTGCCTGGCTACGCGAAATAAATAAAGAGCAGGAACTAATCTTTGCAACCGACAGTTGCCTGTCCGGCGGAGAGCGTTGGCATTCCGGCGTTAAGTTATTTGAGTTGCCAAGGAAAGATTGTCTGATTTGTTTCGCCGGTACAACCAATCGTACTTATCCGCTGATTTTAAATTTGATCACCTCCATTAAGTTTGACGAACACTTGTCTAACTCGCACACGGATATTAGCGAGGTGCTGGATTACCTAACACGGCTGTTTACTTCGCTTTGTCATTCAATCACCGATTACGGAACACAAGAGTTCAGAAATGTGCTAGGCGACTTTCAGTTTCTATTTGGCGGCTGGTCATGGAAAACCAATCAATTCAAACTCTGGAGACTCGAATATAACCACGAAGCCGGTGCTTTCGTACATGACGAAACCAATGGCGATGACATGCTTTATTGCTTTATTGGCGATGAGCTGGAGAAATCTCAAGAACTGCTAGTCGATCAAATCAGCAAATCCGGCAAAACGTTATCCCGTCGCTTTGATATGGAGCCATTTAAGGTACTGATCGAGATGATTCGCGACACTTCCTATTCCGGTATTGATGGTGCGGTACAGCTCGCAAAAATTCATCCGCCCGGCGCAACCGAATTTTTAGGCGTGTATTGGCCCTCTGTCAGTGGCAAGAAAACTTTTTTGGGCAAGGATGTCAGCACGGAGAATAATCCGGCAGTGAAATTCGTTGACCCGGACACCGGCGAGATATTGGAAGATACCCTACCTGAAATGCTCTCACCTATCGACAAAGATGTGTACGGGGATCATACGGATTTTTTACTCAAGTGCTACCCAGAAGGGCAGCTGAAGACAGGGCTTAGTAAACGGGACAGATCTCTGCTCAAAGCGATTATCGATCAAATTGCTTGCAGCCAGTTTATGGAGCGTCAACAACAAAATGCCGAGGAGGAGCAAGCTGAATGAGTAATCCAACTCCAAACAACACCTCCCAATTCATCATTTATCAGACCGAAGGCGGCCAAACCAAAATTGAGGTGCGACTGGAGAATGAAACGGTTTGGCTCACGCAGCAGTTAATGGCTGATCTATTTCAGACCAGTAAACAGAATATTAGCCACCACATTAATCGTATTTACGAAGAAGGCGAGTTAGCACCGGAAGCAACTGTCAAAAATTATTTGACAGTTCGCCAAGAAGGCAAGCGCCAGGTGAATCGGCCTCTTGATTATTACAATCTGGATATGATCATTTCTGTGGGCTATCGAGTAAAAAGCCATGTTGCAACCCAGTTTCGTATCTGGGCGACGCAACGTTTGCAGGAATACATCATCAAAGGCTTTGTACTGGATGACGAACGCCTAAAAAACCCGGATCAACAGTTTGATTATTTTGATGAACTGCTTAAACGCATTCAGGATATTCGCACCTCTGAAAAGCGTTTTTACCAAAAGATCACCGATATTTATGCCACCAGTGTCGATTACGACCCCACCCTGGACGCCAGCATCACTTTCTTTAAAATGGTACAAAATAAGTTGCATTGGGCGATTACCGGACAAACGGCAGCCGAGATAATTAAAGCGCGAGCCAATGCCGAGTCGCTTAATATGGGGTTAACCAATTTTCGCGGCGAAAAAGTTCGCAAGCAAGATGTAGTTATTGCCAAAAACTATCTGGACGAAAACGAACTGTCGGCACTGAATAATCTGGTAGAACAATATCTGGTGTTTGCCGAAGGCCAGGCAATGCGTCGTATCCCAATGACTATGCAGGATTGGATCAAAAAGTTGGATGGCTTTTTAGGGCTGAATGATCGCGAAATCTTAACCCATGCCGGAAAAGTCTCTCAGCAACTTGCTAAACAAATCGCCGAGCAGGAATATGACAAGTTCAATCTGTTGCGAATACAGTATTCAGACCAGCAGGATGGCGCTTTTGAAAAGGTCATAAAACAGCTACCCAAAAGCAAAAGTGCGGACAGTAAGGATTCAAAATGAACATCACATCAGAAAATACCTTCGAAACGGCGATTATTGAAACCTTATTGCAAACAGGCGGCTATACCGAAGGCAATGCCGGCGACTACAGCCCTGAACTGGGCATGTTCAAAGCCGAAGTCTTGCATTTTTTACGCGACAGCCAGTCCAAGCAATGGGACAAACTTGCCGCCATTCATGGTGACGATGTAGAAAATCGACTTATCCAACGACTATATAAAGAGATGGATTTACGTGGTGCGCTGGATGTGATCCGCAACGGCATTGTCGATTACGGCGTGCGTTTTAAGATGGCGTTTTTTAAGCCGGAATCGGGCTTGAACCCGGATACCCTTGCGTTGTATGGGCAAAACCGGCTCAAGGTGATTCGCCAAGTTTATTACAGTAAGAAAAACACCAATTCAGTGGATTTAGTTTTGTCGCTGAACGGCTTGCCAGTGGCGACGCTGGAGCTGAAAAACCGCTTTACCGGACAAAACACGGCTCATGCTAAAAAGCAGTATGCCGCCACCCGCGACAATAAAGAGCTGTTGTTTGCATTTAAAAAACGCGCCTTGGTACATTTTGCGGTGGATGATGAAGAGGTCTATATGACCACGCGCATCGACGGCGGTAAGACCTACTGGCTGCCTTTTAACAAAGGCGACAACTTTGGCTCAGGCAATCCCCCAAATCCGACAGGCTATCGCAGCGATTACCTGTGGCGGGAAACGCTGGCAAAAGATAGCTGGCTGGAGATCATCGGGCGCTTTCTCCATCTGCAAGTGGAAGAATTCGACTTCGAAGGCCGCACCCACAAGAAAGAAAAATTGATTTTCCCTCGTTTTCATCAGTTGGATGTCGTGCGCAAGATTACTGCCGACGCGCAAAACCACGGCGCCGGGCATAATTATCTGGTGCAACATTCGGCAGGGTCAGGCAAAAGCAACTCCATTGCCTGGCTCGCTTATCGTTTGTCCGGCTTGCACAATGCCCAGGATCAGCGCATCTTTGACAGCGTGATTGTGGTAACGGATCGGCGGGTGCTCGATTCGCAGTTGCAAAACACTATTTATCAGTTTGAGCATAAATCGGGCGTGGTTCAGCGCATCGATAAAGATTCGCAGCAGTTGGCGGATGCCATTGGCGGCGGCACCCATATCATTATCACCACCTTGCAGAAGTTTCCCTTTGTGATAGACAAAGTGGGTGAGCTGCCCAACCGCAACTATGCGGTGATTATTGACGAAGCCCATAGCTCGCAAGGAGGCGAAGCCAGCAAGAAGATGAAGGCGGTGCTGGCGTCAGGAAACAGCGACGATGCGGCATCAACAATCAAGGAGCCTTACCCCGAATACGACAACGATGACGGTGAAGTGGTTGATGCGCAGGAGCTGGTGAATCACTATGTGGAACGCTCCGCCACAGCTCGCGGGCGGCAATCGAACTTATCCTTCTTCGCTTTTACCGCTACGCCGAAATATAAAACCTTGGCGGTATTCGGCTATCAGGATGCCGACGGCAAACCTCAGCCGCTTCATCTTTATTCCATGCGTCAGGCGATTGAGGAAGGTTTTATTCTGGATGTGTTGCAGAACTACACCACTTATCAGCTTTATTTCAAACTATCCAGGGCCATTGAAGACGACCCGAAAATCAATAAAAAAAAGGCGACACAGGCAATCGGGCGCTTTGTCTCTTTGCATCCGCATAATCTGGCGCAAAAGACCGAAATCATTATTGAGCATTTCCGCCAGGTGGTGGCCGGTAAGATTGGCGGTAGGGCCAAAGCAATGCTGGTGACCGGATCAAGATTGCATGCCAAGCGCTATTTTGAGGAATTCAATCGCTATATCAAAGAAAAAGGCTATGAACGGAATATTAAAATTCTGGTGGCTTTTTCGGGCAAGGTGGTGGATGACAACTTCCCGGACGGGGTGACGGAGCCGCAGTTGACCGGTTTTGGCGAAAAACAACTGCCTCAGATTTTTGCTGAGGATGACTATAAAATCCTGATTGTAGCCGACAAGTACCAAACCGGGTTTGACCAACCCCTACTGCACACTATGTATGTAGACAAGGTTTTATCCGGCGTTAAGGCGGTGCAAACGCTTTCGCGCCTGAACCGCACGGCACCCGGCAAGGAAGACACTTTTGTGCTGGATTTTGTCAATGACAGGCAAACTATTTTGGATTCTTTCCAGCCTTATTACGAAATCACCACCGTTGGCGAAGAACCTGATCCCAACCATTTGTATGACTTGAAAGCCAATCTGGATGAACGGCAGGTCTATTTGGGCTCGGAAATTGATGCGCTTGCCAAAATCTATTTCAATCCGACCACACAAATGACCCCGCGAACACAATCGCTGCTTTACAGCTTTATTGATCCTGCGGTTGACCGTTACAACGCCATAGAAACAGACGATGAAAAAGAAGAGTTCAAAAAAAGCCTACGCACCTGGACAAATCTGTATGCATTCCTTGCCCAGATTATGCCCTTCCGTGAGCCTGAATTTGAAAAGTTTTACGCTTACGCCAAACTATTGCTGACCAAACTGCCCAAGCGTGACTTGGCCGAGAGCATGAAGCTGACGGATGAAGTGGCAATGGAATATTACCGTCTGCAAAAAATCAAGGATGGTTCCATTGATTTAATCACTGGAGGAGAAGGTGAGCTGGATGGATTGACTGAGGCGGGAATCAAACGCGCCAAGGAAGAGAAAGCGGCTTCATCCGAAATCATAGACTTATTAAACGAACGCTTCGGCACTGAGTTTGAGGAAGCAGACCGGCTTTTCTTTGAGCAGATCGAAGCAGAATTGATGGGCGATACCACCCTCCAGACACAGGCCAAAGTGAATAAACTGGATACTTTTAAATATGCCTTTGAAGAGCTGTTTATTGACAAGCTGATTGAGCGGATGGATCAAAACCAGGAGATATTTGAAAAGATACTCGAAAATCAGTCGTTCGGTGGTCTGGTAAAAGAATTGATGATGAAGAAAGTGTATGCAAGGTTGAATGAAGAAGCGGAACAACGCACATAATCCTGTCCGCCCTTTAAAAACAACATTTGCCGATAAGAAATCACGGAAAGTTATTGCCGGTTTATTGTCATCCCGCCCAAAAAACAATGTACAGCAATCCCTAACACAATGTCATATAAAGCTATTTTTAATTCGGCACTCTTTATGCTGGATACCTGATGAATTTAATTTAGTCTTTTTAGGGGTACGGTCATGACAACGCAAAACACAGCTACAGCAGATTCATCCTGGACAATATTTATTGAAATATTAAGCGATGAATTCACCTCGAAAACAGGATTCGGGGTATATGCCCATATCACGCCAACGGATGTCAATCAGGCTTATCAACAATATCAACTACGCAATGCGCCAATGCGACTATTCGTCCGCGAATATGTCAGGCACTATGTCTAAAGCTATTTATGCTCAACAAATTTCATCCAACGCAAACGGTTGGCATTGGTAACCACGGTCACTGAAGACATGGCCATAGCCGCACCGGCAATCATCGGGTTTAACAAAATGCCGAATAGCGGATACAACAAACCCGCCGCAACCGGAATACTGATCGTGTTATAGAAAAACGCACCAAGCAGATTTTGTTTGATATTGATGACCGTCGCTTTGGATAATTCAATCGCTTCAGGCACTTTGAGCAAGGAACCTTGCAAAATAACCACATCGGCGCTTTCAATAGCGACATCGGTTCCTGTACCGATCGCAAAACCGACATCAGCCTGAGCCAATGCAGGTGCGTCGTTGATACCGTCGCCGACCATGCCGACGATTTCACCCGCTTGCTGCAACTCTTTAACAACCGCCGCTTTATCCTGTGGCAATACTTGCGCCCGCACTTCTGAAATGCCTGCCTGTTCGGCAATGGCATGAGCGGTTATTTGATTGTCCCCGGTCACCATGATGATGCGCACGCCCTGATCTTTCAACAATTGCACGGCATGTGCCGAATCCTTTTTAATCGGATCGGAAACGGCAATAATGCCGGTTATTTGGTTATCTACGGCAAGCAGCATCGGCGTTTGACCCAAAGCCGACAGTTGTTCCAGCCGGTCGTTAAAGCGTGTAAAGCTAACGCCTTGCTCATCCATCAGCGCCTTGTTGCCGAACAACACGCGCCGCTCGTTAATTGTCGCCATTACCCCGTGACCCGCGACGGCGGCAAACTGTTTAACTTTTTCCAATTTGATTTGTTTATCTTCCGCTGCCGACAAAATAGCCGCCGCC
>Ga0066413_1000273_pt1 | contig 10557 bp, 5 predicted proteins | sample LakWasMet19_HOW5_2_FD_59540 | JGI IMG/M metagenome (GOLD analysis project Ga0066413, IMG submission 59540) | Freshwater sediment methanotrophic microbial communities from Lake Washington under simulated oxygen tension - Sediment Metagenome 19_HOW5 | ecosystem: Environmental > Aquatic > Freshwater...
GGATGAGCACGACGATGGGTTGTTGCAAGCTTTGTGTTTCTTTGATGGGAGGCAGGAAACGAGTTTCGGTACCACGGATGCGCCGAAAATCGACGGTGGACTCAACTGGTTGGATGGCAAGACTTTGGCCGCGTCGCTGCAAAAATCACAGACCCAGTCAACGCTTTTTAGGTGGCCGGCGCTTCCGCAGTTTGCTTCACCTGGCAACCGACGCTCGGCCCTGCGTGCTGAGGTGTTTCTGTTTTGTGGAAACACTTGCGCCCGCGTCAACCGCCCAAATGCGTCGCGGAGGTGGCCCCGCCGCTGCTTCTCACGGCGGTGGAGGGGGTGGGGCGCCGGCCCTGTGTCGAGACTATCAACAGGGCTATTGCCGCTTTGGCGACGGGTGCAGATTCGTGCACGACAACTCCAGCGGTCCTCGCAGCGCACCACGGGGAGGCACGAGCGGGTCGCAGGCGCCTCCGTCAGGCAGTGGACAGGTATGCAGAGATTGGTCGCAGCACGGTAGCTGCCGCTTTGGTGATGGATGTCGGTTTGTGCATGAGCCCAGTGGTGGTGGTCGCGGCGGCGGCGGTGGTGGGCACGGGTCGCACGCAGCACAACAGCATCCACACGGCGGTGGTGGCAGAGGTCCTAGCCCAGCCCGTGCTGGTGCGGCCCCGACTCAAATCTGTAAAAACTGGAGCGAGCACGGCAACTGTTCGTTCGGTGCGAGTTGTAGATTCTCTCACGACTCGGGCGGGGGTCGGTCAGGCGGGGGCGGCGGAGGCGGCGGGCGCTCTCGCTCCCCCGCCGCAGGGCACGCCGCATCGGGTGGGCGGCATGCGCAGCAGGCTCCGCCGCACGGTGGCGGGTGGGCTGGAGGAGGCGGAGGAGGGGCAGGTGCGGGCTTTGGCCGGCAGACGCATGCGGCGCCTGCGCTGCCCGCCGGGTTTGGGGCGCCTATTGGCCGGTCGGTGTTTGCGCCTGCCGGGCCCGCTGCAGCGGCTGCGCCCCCCGGCTTCTTCGGCCCCGCGGCTGCTGCCCCTGCCGCCTTCGCCTACGCCTCCCCTGCGGCTGCGGGGCCTCGCAGCGTGTTTGCTCGGCCCACGCCGCCCCCGGGCGCCGCCGTCACCCCGGGCATGTTTGCGAGCCCCGCGCCCCACTTTGGAGGGCCCGCAGGCAGCGTGTTCTCCGGCCCGCGGCAGCATGCGTACGGGGGGATGGACGCCGGCGGCGGCGGCATGATGGAGGACGGAGCAGGCGGAGGGGGGCACGGGGAGGGCACCCCGCAGTGGAACAGGCTGCATGCGGGGGCGCCTGCCCCCCTGCCCGTGGCGGGGGCGGGCTGGGCGCAGGCGCTCCGACCGTCGACCGCTCCTGTCAGCCACGCTCCTCCCGGCTTTGGCGGCCCGGCCGCAGCTGGCGGTGGGCGCAGCGTGTTCTCGAGGCCGGTAGACGCCGCTGCTCACGGCCGAGGGGCCGGCGCGGGCGGCTTTCCGGGGTCCGCGGGTGCAGCTGGCGGCTGGAAACCCCAACGGCACGGCGGCGGTGGCGACCTGTACGATGATTTAGGCACGGCTGCAGACACGGCGGCGGCAGCTGTCGGTGCGCCAGCACGGGCTGGAGCCACGGCGACCGCACCCACGGTGGCCGGATTAGGTGCAGCGGCCCCAGCCGCAGCGCCTGCAGCGGCCGACCACCGGCACGGCCTCTCGGAAGACCATTTTCGGGTCTACAACGAACGGCGGCGGTCATTCGACCTCGGCAAGATTCCAGACGTGCCACCCCCAGAAGCGCTGTGCAGATAGCGGCGCTCAGGGTGGTGCGGTGAGCGCTGCGGTGGGGGAGCAGAGCTGCCCACTCTTGAAATAGCCCTCGTTCTGCGAGACACCCTGCTGTGACTGCCACTGCAGCTGTAACCAGTACATGCGCCATGGCGCGAAATCGATTGAACACCTGGCGCTGCGTGGTATGCCCGATATCGACCGTGTGCGTTCGCTCGTTCCCCTTCAATCCAGCAGCAGCAAGAGCACCCCGATCGGGGAATCGACAGCCGACAGTGAAGCAACGAATGTAGCGGTCGATTGCGGACGGAGCTGGAACATGGCACGCAGGATCGCAGATGTCTCCAGTTGCAATTGAATGCGAGAGTCTATGGTGGCGCCTTACTCATCCTCCGAGTCGGCGGTCGAATCCTCCACCGCTCGCACAGCCCGCTCTACCTCAGACTCCCGCGGGGGATGCTGCCTGGCCCCACTGCGAGCTGCTTTCACGACGGCGGCGTCGGTGTTTCCACTCCCCCGACCCGTCGAGCGGCTAGCAACACCGGCGGCAGCGGCTGCTACAGGCCGGCTCGGTCCGCTGTTCGCTGCCGGGCGCTGCGCGCTGCCCCCGCGGCCGCCCAGTTCGATGTCACTGTCCTCGTCAGAGTCGAATATGGAGGCGGCATTCGCCGCAGCCGCAGCCGCCACCGCATCCGCTGCGCGCAAGTGGCGCCGCTCTGAGCCATCCTCGCGCCCCTCCTCGACCTCATCGTCCTCGACGGGTTCGGCCGGTCTGGTCCCGCCCCTCTCGGCGCGCGGCCCTCGAGCCACCTGCACCGCGCTGCCACGTCTAGCTGCCCGGCGAGCACGGACCAGGTGCAGCGCGCCGGCAGCCAGCACAAACAGCAGAGCACCTGTTATCAGTCCAGAGTACGCGACTAGGGCATCCGTCGACACGTTGTAGCCGGCGATGGACACGGCCGGTGGAGGAGTAGCCGCTGCACCCTCGGCGCCCTGCGGCCGCTTGGACGCGTCCACGACGTCGCAGACGGTGGCACTAGAGTTGCTGGCAGCTGTCTCAGCGGGGGCTGCAGGGCGGGTTGCAACTGGAGTCGACGCAAGCGTTGCTGCCGCGGACGGGCTGGGCTGAACGGCGGCGGGGCTGGAACTCGGGCTGGGCTTCACGTCCACCGGCTGGCTTGCAACCGCGAAGAACTGCGGGCGCCGCACGGCGTGGCTGCGACCCTGCACGACGAAGCCTTCGTTCTCCATGAACCAGCCGGGGTTGGTCCGCGCGTTCGCCAGGTGGCCCTGCGGGGACATGCCAGCTGGGGTAGTCTCCTGGCCAACGCCGGCTGAGCCCCAAGCCTTGTCTACCACAGCGTACGGCACCAAAAAGTAGCCTTGAGCAGACCCAGAGCTGGGTGCAGGCGATGGGGCTGCCGGCGCATCCTGCAATGCCCGCCCTTCGCCCGTCTCGTCCGTCCTGCGGGGCGCACCTGGTGGAGTGCAAGGGGCAAGCCCGGCGCGAGCGTTCGCGTCGACGATGCTGGGTCCGCTGGCGCTGCGCAGCGGCGGTGCAGACAGGCGCACGCAGTCGGCGAAACGCGTGACGAAAGGGTGGCGGACCACATCTGGCGACCCCGCGACTGGGGACAGCACGTTAGTGGTCGGCAGCCGCGCGGCGCCCAGATTTGCGTCCCACACACCCGCCACCACGGCCTCCCGCAGCTCCGCGGGCGGCAGCGCCACCGGCACCTGCTGCGGCGCCAGATCCGCGAACACCCAGCGCGTGGTGCCTGCCTGCGGGGCGCTGCGGCGCAGCATCACATCAAGCGGGAGCTGCCCCGGTGGCAGGCGCCCCGCCAGGAACAGCTGCCAAACGCGCACGTAGCGTGCAAAGGGGGCCGCCTCCGCTGCGGGCACGCCATACTGCTCCTGCAGCAGGGTCACAACCGCCTGCGGGACAGCCGCGGCGCTGATATCAGCGCTCGCCAGCAGGTCGCCGACAGGTGTCTCGGTCAGGAATGAGGGCGGCACACGCAGGTCCCACGTGCCCAGCAGCGTGGCCGTCTCATCCACCGCCATGCCGCCCCCCACGTCCCAGCCGACCTGCAGCGTCGCACCGGCGGCGGGCACGGAGGCGGTGGCGGAACCCGCAGCTGGCACCTGCACATCCACCCACGACGCGTACTGCCCTGTGAACCGCCTGCAAGGGCCGCCGGGCACGGGCTGGCCGACAGCATCGAGCGGCTCGATGCACTCGCGTGGTCCGGAGAAGTCCGCGGTCACAGGGGGCGTGAGGGGCCACGGGGTCGCCGACGCGTCCGGCTGCAGGCCCCGCAGCAGGTGCGGCGAGGAGGCGTCGGCGTCAGCCGCGCGGCGCTCCCTCGCTTGCGGCTGCGAGGCAGCAGCCGCATCGCCGCCCGCCTGCAAGCGCCACCGCGTCATGGTGACGTAGGGCTGCAGCATGTCGATCGCAGACAGGACCAGGCGCAGGTTGCGAGGCACGTGCCCATCGCCCGGGCCCTGCACAGCCAGCACGGCGGCCATGGAGCCGAGCGAGTCCCCGGGCTGCTGCCACGCGGCGGGGTCGACGTTCCAGACCTCGGGGTCCAGCGACTGCCCGTGGAAGCCCAGCGCTGCGTCTGCGGGGTGCTTAGCGTCAGCGGTCTCCACGAGCATGTTCAGCGCCCGGAGCACCGCGCGGTTGTACACAGTCTTCTCGCGGGGGTACCCGCCATACGTCTGCGGCTCGCACGGGCGCACGGCAGCGGGGTCAGGCTCCCAGGACGCGGCGTAAGCCCAGTCCTCCATGCCGCCCTCCACGGGGTACACGAGCTTGTTGGTGCGGTCGACGGGGTACTTTGACCCCAGGAACGCGCCCGCGGCCTCCCGCATGATTAGGCCCACGGAGCGCTGCGACACGTCGTCGGGGGAGCGCGAGTCGGCCGCGCCGTGGTTCGGCGCGCCCCACTCGTAGCTGATGCTCTGCATGCCTCCGTGGAAGGTGATCGCGAGCGTGAACAGGTGCGCCCGCCACACCTCGTTCACAGCGCGTGCGGTGGTGCTCCGCATGCACAATGCGGGATCCGAAAGGTCGTACGGAAAATCCCGGTTGGGGTCCAGACCGTTCTCGTCGCGCCGACCATCAACGAAGCCTTTCGGGTTCGTTATCGGAATCGCCACAATAAGGCGGGTGTCGACCAGGTGGTTGAACCAGGGGTTGTCGCCCCGCAGGCGCGCAGCCACAAGGTCCTCCAGCAGGAGAAGGAGCGTCATTGGGCCCACGGTCTCGTCGCCGTGCAGATTGCCGCTAAGAAAAATTTGTGGGCGCTGGGCCAGCGGAAGCGGGTCAGACAGTGTCGCGGGCGCAGCGAGCGCAGCGGGCGCATTGGGCGAGCCGCTCGTCCCCGTGCGATTTGTAATGGAAACAAACCAATGCTTGCACGCCTGATCCCCGCATTCGCCTGGACTCGCGACAGCGTAGCGATCCTGCGCGTTCCACAGATCGACGAGATGCGGCGCTCGTTGTTGCAGCGCGTGCAGGCGCTGCACTACTTCCGCATACGACGGAAGAGACAGCTGCTGACTAGTCGAGGCATGGGCACACGAGCCGCACGCGAGCAGCACCGCCAGTTGGCAAAGGCTGGCTCTGTTCATGTCCGGAAGTGTGTCAACGAGGTTGCGTGCGCGCCCAGCGCAACCTGCTGCAATGCTCGCTAAAACGTCCTGGCGTGGTCGCTTGCACGTTTGCCGCCAATCGACTCCATCCTCGTCTTTGTTCTTCGGCTCTACAACAGCCGAGATTTTGTCATCCTCGGCCGAATGACTCCACCCGCCATAGATTTGTACCAGAGCGAAACGTCAACGTTCGCTGATGGCAAGCCCGAATCTCGCGAGTACGGTGGTCGAAGCTGTGTAAAAATCGAATTGTATGCCGTGGTGTAAATCCACGAAGGGTGTGGGCGAGCCGATCGATTGAGAAACCCTGTTCCTGTTCTGTGGACAACTGCTGGGATTCGATCACGATCGAGGCCATGAAGAGCCTACCCCGCCGCGCGCTCACGGCGCTGAGAGATCCCGTCACAGGGCTGGTATTTGCGTGCTTCATATACTCGTTCACGCACTGGTTCCAGCCGGTTCAGGCTTACGTCGTGCAGTACGCCTGGCAGCATGGCGGAGTCCCAGAGAAGGTGACGAACACCGAGGTGTTTCCTATCTTCTCGTACACACTCATCCCAGCAACTCTCTTGGGAGGGATCGTCTTTGAAGTGTTTGGTGGGGTGGTTGCGTTGCTTATGGCTGCCGTCACAAACGTGCTGAACCTGTGGCTTCTCGCTGGCACGAAGAACGGGAACACAACGCCACTTATGGTGTCTGAAGCGATGTTCAGCGTGTCGTTCACATGCATCTTCACTGTGTCGGCGTGCTTGATGGGCGGGGTGCCGGCGGCAGACTATCAATGGGCGATCAGTGTAAACCGCTGCGGCTATCTACTTGCCGCGGTGCTTGCAGCGGTAACCGGCCAATCTCTGGCCAGCAGCGGCAATCTGGATGCCACCATGACCGTCACGCTTGTATTCAGCAGTGCGTCCATCGGCCTCCTCTTGCTATCCGCGATCTCTGGGCAGTTCCGCGCCGTGCCGCTACCTGGGTGGTGGAGCGGCCTCCAGACATGCTGCAAGCGTCGTGTTGCCGTGCTGCCGGACCTCGATGACGAGTCTTCGGGCATGCTCATGACGAAGGCGGGCAACGGCGCCGAGAGCTTGGTTCCTGAGCCGCCTCGCAAGACCGGCTGGTGCACTCACGAGACGCTGACGGTGCTGAGAGCCGCTCTGTCGAGCCGCTCCACCCTGCTGCTGGGGATCAGCATGGCAACCATCCTGTGTATACATGGTCTAATCATGACGTATTGGCAGTCCATCTTCGACGCGGTGGCGCCCGGTGAGACTGCTAATGGAGGCATCCTTGCGGCTGCCTACATCACAGCCGTTCTGGCCACCGGTGGCCTCGCCTTCAAGCGAGTGGACGTTATCCTGCAGGCCCGCGCCCAGGCTGCAGTGGTGACAGGCGTGGTGATTGGCGGGAGCATGCTGCTTGGAATGGGCCTGCTGCGCAGCCTGTGGGCGGTGGGGCTGCTTTTCGTCCTCTACCATGCCGCTGCAGAGGCCACCCTCTCAATGCTGTCTGCGCAGTTTGGGCGCGCTGTCGTGCGCGTGTGTGGGCCAGCCCTCGACTCACATCGTGCCGCTGGGGCGGCCTCGGTGCGGAGGCTCACTCGACCGGCAGACTTTGCCCCCGATGTGCTCACAGAAACCCCAGACGCCCTCCCCCCGAGTGAGGGGGGCGAAACACGGGCTGCAGCCAACGCAGAGTGGGTGCCTCCCGCTCGCTTGCACTTCGGTGCTGTGTATGCGGCCGTGACATTGGTGTCGCAGGCGCTGCAGGCGCTGTTGCAGCTCGCCATCGGTAAGCGTGGCGCCAACCTCACGATGCAAGCCCAGTGCCTTGCATTCGCTGGCGTGCTCGGAGCGCTCCTAATCCTGCTGGTAGTCTTTTCGGGGTTGTGCGCGAGACAGTCCAAGCAACGCCGTGAGGCTCCGCATGCTCAAGTAGCGCTGGCAGGGCCAGAGGTTGTCGCCGACACCCCCTCCTGGTATCTTGAGGAGCAAACGTGAGGAAGCCCACACGCCGGTGCCTGCTGCCTGTGCTTTTGCCGACCAGGAGTGCGTGTTCTGTTGATGCTTTCCGTGCCTGCGGCATTCCATATCAGAGGGCTGCTGCCACGAGAGACCAAAACAATACTCCGCCGCGTCAGCCGCTGCATCCCTGCTCTCCGCGAGACCGTTCCCGCCCGCCCTCACCGCACCTTCCAACGCCGTCCCCTTCCCGTCCCTGACTCGCTCGCTGAAGCGGAGCGGTTTGAAGCTTCGGCCCTGTAGCAGCACTGCCCAAGTTCGTTGGCTTCGAGAGCCAGACCTGTGCTTGTGCGCTTCAAGTTTTGATCAACAATGCGAGTAGCCGCTGGCAAATCGCTTTCAGGGCTTTTCGGTACAGAGCGCTATTACCCGGCCGCTAGCGCTTGCAACACACTGGGGCCGCGCAACGGAGTCAGAACTGTCGACGCCCAATAATATATGCAGCACGTAAGCTCAACGGTGCCACATGACAGTCGATCGAACCTGCACGTTGATTTGAGTCTCAATTTGGCAAGTTTTGTAATTCACTGTCACGACGGATTCTACAGTTTTGCAACGGAGTCCATGGGGGCGGGCGATCGCCGGTGATCGAACTCGAAGCGCTCGAGAGGCTTCAAGCACAGCGCCACACACCACCCGCATTTTCGCAAGCTGGCGGCAGCGTTTGTGTTTTCAAGCCGTTGGAGCACCGCTCCGGTAGTTCACCCTCAGAGCGCCTCAAGCAGCACCTGCACGCCCTCCTCCAGCGGCCTGCCCTCCACAACACTGCGTGCCGCGCTGACGGCCGTTTCAACATCGGTCAGGACAGCAAGGTACACGAGGGCGTGGAAGCTGGAGAGCCGAGACTGCGAGGGCTCCGCCTTAAACTCGGTCAGCAGACGCTTGAGGTGGCTCGTCGTCTGCTTCTGCCCGAGCGCCTCCCGGTTCTCCGCGGGGAAGTCGGCTTCATGCTTGAACATCGGCGGGAAGGCCTTGCCCGTGAGGCTGCCGGGAGTGGGCCCTGAGGCCTCCATCGTCAGCAGGCACGCGTCAGGGTCGAAGGCCTCCGTGCGGTACGCCCCCCGATCCTTGCTCTTGGCGACGATGTCGGGCACGGGCATCTCCCCGTACGCGGTGGCGCCTGAAGCGTCCTTGCGCAGCTCGCGGCGCTTGAACTTCACGTCGTCCGCCTTCGGCTGCGCCAGCACGCTGTCCCGCACCAGCGCCATCAGCTGGTCGGAGGCCATGTACCCCTGCAGGTGGTACATGCCGTCCTTGGGGCTCTTCGCGACCGTGACGGTCACCCACTGGCTGCCCGGCCGTCCGTCCGTCGCGCGCGGGCTGTGCTGCAGCTGCTGGCCAGCCACAGCGTACAGCTCGTGCGGCAGCAGCTCCACGCCCTTCGCCTCCGAGGTGCGCTTGCGCGAGAAGAGCCAGCCCACGGGCTGCAGCCCGCAGGCGGCCGCGACGGCAGCCACCGCTCGCTCGTGAGGGTCTGCAAGCACGCGCACTGCACCCGTGGCGTGGTCGACCAGCTGCGGCGGCTCGTAGATGGCCTCAACGATCGCTTGCGTGCCGTGCCGGAAGTTTGGATCGGGGGCGTACCGGCCGTACAGCACGCCAGCGCGCTGGAAGTTTGCGCGCTCGTTCAGGGAGACGACGTCGATGAAGGATCGCAGGTCACCCACGCAGTTCAGCACGACCTGGTCCACGTGCCGGTACTTCTGCTCCGACAGGTCAACCGTTTCAGGGGCGCTGCAGTGGATCGGAGAGGGGCGGGTTGGGGAATGGGATAGAGCTCGACAGAAGCGGTGCCAGCAGACGAACAAGGCTCGAGGGTGAAGCAATAGCAGCACAGAAGAAACTCCTGCACACCACAATGATCCCCTCACCATTCGAAGCAGATGCCACCGGGAAAGGGCTTGTGCCGTCCGCAACCCGGCTTCAGCTTGAACCGGTGCTCTGACGGCGGCGCGCAATTTACGCAGGTCGCCCCGAAGGGGTGCGAGCACTTGGCCTTCGCCTGCTCGAGCCACTCCCCGTAGCTGAGGAACTTGCGGCCCTCGATGGTGGTGTCAGGGGGCAAACAGTTGATGCAGCGCGCCTCCGGGGCGTGCTGGCACAGCATCTCGAGCTCCACCTTCTCCCCCTTGCGCAGGGGAGCGCAGTTGAGACACATCTGATCGGGCCGGTGCCGACACAGCCACTCCAGCTCCTCGGGCTCTCCGCCAACCGTGGCTTTGCTCATCTCGGCCGCTTTTGTGTTGAAGGCTACAGCGCGATTCAATGGCTCTGCCTTGCGCTTCTCAAAGTCCTCGTCCGAGGCCGGCAGGCAGTACTGACAAGCCCCCTGTGGCCCATGCTCGCAGCGCGAGGTCAGCTTCCGAGGCGCCGGAGATGGTGCTGGAGATACAGCCACTGGGGAGGCGCCAGCACCAGCTCCTGCGCCTGCAGGTGCCGCAGCTTTGCTGGCAGGAGGGACGCCGACCCCCTTGGGCAGAACACAGTACAGCAGTTTCCCAGCGATGCCCAGCGCCGAGAGAAGGGTCGAATCCGACACCTCAGCATCGCCCTGCGTAGGAGGAAAATCAAGAGCACAAAACGGGTTGGCGGTGGGCGCACGGGGTGGGGCGGCAGATCTGCTCAGCGGAGCGGCTCAGCAACGAGAGAGGCGGCGAACTCACTCCCGGTGTCAGGCTGATCGTCTGGTACTTTGCTTCGACGTTGATGTCCTTTGCAACCTGGACAGAAAACATCAGAATGAACAACAAGATCGCTTGGTTGTCAGCTTAAACGGCGCGGCAGCAATTGCGGGCAGTGGGCAACGTGCGTTCGCCCGCAGCTCAAAACACTCGCCTCTTGTTTGACCTTGCCGATCGTTTCTGAGTCGTCAAGCTTCACGCGCACAAGTCGCAACGGCGTGCGCACGCCAAAAGAAATAATGGTCATGCCGAAGATGTAGCGAGCGCAACGCGGCGCAGGGTCAGGTCAATCACGTGTTCGCCCGAGAGCACTGCTGCAGAACACGCAGGAAACCCACGATATCGCTGCAATATTCGCGCTGCTGCTTGCAGAAATACAGCGTCAGACATGGGAATGGGATGCGATGAGGTTGACAACAGGAGCGGATG